>Ga0228535_1000294_pt1 | contig 157873 bp, 131 predicted proteins | sample SJ1metagenome_FD_168457 | JGI IMG/M metagenome (GOLD analysis project Ga0228535, IMG submission 168457) | Enriched culture of PCE-dechlorinating microbial communities from Ithaca, New York, USA - SJ1 | ecosystem: Engineered > Modeled > Simulated communities (microbial... > Unclassified... | reverse complement strand
GACACTCTTTGGGGGTTTTGCACCCCCAGCCGTTTGGCAATCCCCCGCAATGTTTTTCATAGTTTTGTTTTAAAAATCCTATGTAAAACTTATCAGGAAATTCGCACTTCTAAGTTGAACTTAGCACTTTGCTCTGACCATATTTCGAGATTCAGTTAAACTAAAAACGATAATGCCGTATGAGAATCAATGCTAACCTCCTTGCCTGTATGACAATAGCTTTTGCGATGAATGCCCCCATGCTTTTTTCGCAAGAAAAAAACGAAATGGAGAAGAAAATCGAATCGCTCGACCGCAAGATTACAAATTACGATCATCGATTCGACATGCTCGAAAAACAAATCGACGATCTGATGTGGTGGCAGCGCCTCGGCGACGTGGCCTACGTCGATAAGGTGCGACTGACAAGCACACCCCGATGGAAACCCCAATATCCGGACGATCCGTTTGCCGGCAACAAAATGCAATTCTATTGCTATGTTTTCATTCCTAAAGAAATTGACGAAAGCAGCAAATATCCGCTCATTGTGCTTCCACACAGTGGTGTGCATGCCAACTTTTCGACCTACTACGCCCATATCGTACGCGAATTTGTGGCACAAGGCTACGTGGTAGTTTCGGCCGAATATCGAGGCAGCACGGGATACGGAAAAGATTTTTACGAAAGCATCGATTACGGTGGCCGCGAAAACGACGATGTGCTCGAAAGTCGCAACTACATGATCCAAAACTACAGCTTCGTCGATTCCACGCGCGTTGGCGTGGTGGGATGGAGTCATGGCGGCATGATTGCGCTGATGCAGATTTTGCAGCACGGCGATAATTACCAATGCGCCTTTGCCGGCGTACCGGTGAGCGATCTCGCCAATCGGCTATCGACGCACGACAAGTCCTACTCCGATCTGTTTGAAGCCGATTATCACATCGGACAATCGCTGAAAGAGAATCCCGAAGAATATGCGCGTCGATCGCCGACTTACTATGCGAAAAATCTGAACAAACCGCTCCTGATTCATACCAATACCAACGATAACGATGTGTATGTGGGAGAAGTGAAATTGATGATTGATACGCTCCTGAAAGAAAACAAGCAATTCGAATACAAAATCTTTCAGAATGCTTCCGGAGGTCACGGATTCGATCGCATCGACAGCAAGGAGGCAACCGATATCCGCTTTACCATCCATAAATTTCTGGAACGTTATCTCAATCCGCCCAAACCTTTCCGCTCGACTGCAGACATGCGCAAAGCAGCGTACGGATTCAATTAAGTGAAAATAAAATTAACATGATGATTTTCGATGGACACGCCAACGGATTAAAATTCGTTTTTATTCATCTGCGATAGAAAATTTCAAACAGATCATCGCAGATTTTCCGCGCAGGAGTTCATAAAAATCAGCGTTAATCGGCGAACTTAATCCGCGTAAATCAGCGAGAGAAAATACTGCTTTTCATCATCTCAAAAAAGCTGCAAACGAATAAACGATAAACAACGCTTCAATTTTTGAATTTCTTGGAGAAAGTTGGGATGAAATAAAAGCAACTACTTTTTCAGAATCACAATAACCCCGTTCTTGCCGTCTTCGCCGTAAGTTTCGACTGCCGATTTGTCTTTCAACACGGAGATCGATTCAATTTCTTCGGACTTGAGCGTGGACAGGTTAAAATCTTTCGGCATGCGCTTTCCGTCAATAACGATAAGTGGCGGGTTTCCCTTATTCATTCCCTCTTGCAATGGGACAACGGCTTTTTCACCCTTCGGCGTGATGATGACAACTCCGTTCTTGCCCTTTTCGCCGTAGAGACGGGTTGCCTGCTCACCTTTAAACACATTTACCGATTCAATGTCATCGGGATTGATCTTATCCATTTCTTCTTTCGTTATGGCAACGCCATTCATCAGAATCAACGGGTTGCCATCTGAAACACCCATCCGACGCTCGGTAGAAGAGGGATGTCCGTTATTTTTGGTAGTGATGATCACAACACCATCTTTAGCCTCCGTTCCGTAAACGGAAGTGGCAGCATCGCCTTTCAGCACCGACACATTATCGATTTCTTGAGGGTCAATGACTTGCACTTTATCGTAATTCGTTCGAGTTCCGTCCACAATGAAAATTGCCCTTTTCGCATCGTCCGATAATTCCTCGATAACCTTTTGCTTTTTATTCCAAACGGTTACCTTCGTTGTATCCTGAACGACCGTTTCCTTTTCGCCACTTTTATGTGCAAGGAAGTTTGCCGTTTCCGATGGAATCTGTTGTTTGGAAGTGTTGATTGAATCGGCCTTTGCATACAAGGCGGGAATGGAAAGTGCGATCAGCGAAATTGCGATTCCCGGAAGCATTAAAGCATATTGCCATTTGCGGGAGATGTTTGTGTGAATTGTTTTCATCATACGAATTCGTTTGTGCAAATCGCGCTGCAAAAAATTGTTAGCCAAAGCAAACGTGTTCTCACTTGCGCTTTTGCGGATTAATAAAAGTTGATATTGTTTGATATCGACGCCTGATTCGAGTGTATGTTCGTCTGCCTGATACTCATGAACGGTTTGAATTTCGCGACGCAACTGCCAAGCGAAAGGATTGAACCAGAAAATGCAGGCGAACAGATCGAAAATCGTTCGGTCAACCGAATGATAGCGTTCGACATGTGTCAATTCGTGCCAAAGAATGACGGGGAAATAATTGCTCTTCACATCGTCTTTCGATACAACAATATATCGAAACCAGCTGAAGGGTTGGATTTTGCAATCAGTGATGCAAAGTATGGCCGCATGCGAAACCGCCTCTTTTTCGGAAGTTCGAATCATTGCCGCCAATCGCATGAATCCGAGTAGCTGACGAATCAGAAAAAACGACAGTCCGACGAAATAAAAAATCGCAATGATTTCAATCCACGGAATATTCTGCCAGAAAGATTGACCGACCGACGAAACAGGCAATTCTGAAAGGTTTGAGCCATTTATTGCAGAAATATCCATCATAGAATGCGCAGTCTCGGGAATCAGTCGAAATCGAAAAAGTGGAAAAACGACCGAAACGGCCAGAATCGAATCCAACGCTATACGATTTGCCCGGTGAAACGTGGTTTGGCTGAATATCGCCTTAAAAATTCCATAGAGCAAAATCGCCACAAGAGATGATCGCAGAAGATAGAAAAGAAACGTTTCCATATTTTGTTGTTTAAAGCGATGGATGAAATCGATATTATTTCGAAGACTGCTTTTCTACCTCGTCGAGCAGTTTGCGAACTTCATCCACCGAAAGGTCTTTTTCTTTGATGAGTGTCGAAACAACATTCAGATAGGAATTGTCAAAATATTTGCGAACCACATTTTTCAGATTTCCGTTCCGGTATTGCGCTTCATCGATGATAGGGAAATATCGGTAAGTAGCACCTAACGATTCATGCGACAAAAATCCTTTGTCCTCAAGCATCCGCACATAAGTCGAGAGCGTATTGAAATGCGGTTTCGGTTCCGGATACATCTCCACAAGCTGCCTGACAAACAATGCTCCTTCCTGCCAAAAATAGCGCATCACTTCTTCCTCTTTTGCCGTTAATTCTTTCATTTTTCCCGATTTATCTTATTCCGATGCAAATATAACTAAATAATTTAGTTGCACAACTAATTATTATAGTTAATAAACTAATTCATTTAGTTAATTAACGTTTATCATACATAAAATATTAATAAACAGTGCATTTCGATGCAGAGAATGTCACGACCAATCGAAACAAATTTTACTTCTTCTCATAAACTAATTGACTGACCAAACGAAAAAATTAGTCAAGTCTGACGAAATTTTTTTTTAAGCAGTTAAATTCTTTATGAAACGAATAAATTTCCTGATACAGAAACTATCCTGAAAATAGATCATCCAAATTTTTTCATAAATCCGACATAGCTCCGACGCAACTCCCAGTCTCCTCCCAGTCTCCTCCCACTCAACTATCACTCAACTATCACTCAACTATCACTTTGAATTGAGAAAGAAACAGAGAAGAAAATAAGATCTTGAAAGCAAAACAAGTTTCCGGTAAAGGGGTTAATCGATTTACAGGTACGTTCAACATGAAAAAATTACTTCTTCAAACGGCCACTTTTCTTGAGAGCCTGATCCAGTATCCACTGAATCTGCCCATTAACGCTTCGAAATTCATCGGCTGCCCATTTTTCGATGGCGTCCATCGTCTCCGAATCCAATCGAAGTGCAAAGTTTTTGGTCGTCTTTTCTTTTTTTGCCATTTCATTCACTCCATTTCCTAACTTACCTCATGTTTTTGCACAGCAAAATTACGATGTCATTGATATAACGATCCGGTATTCAACACCGGCTGAGCCGATTCGTCAGCACAAAGCACAACTAAAAGATTGCTCACCATCGCTGCTTTTTTGTCCGAATCCAAATCCACGATATTTTCGTCCTCTATGCGCTCAAGCGCCATTTTCACCATGGTTACTGCACCTTCAACAATTTTTTCGCGTGCAGATATAATAGCTTCAGCCTGCTGACGTCGCAACATCACGGCTGCAATTTCGGGAGCATATGCCAAATAATTGATGCGGGCTTCCACAATCGTAATTCCCGACATGGCGAGGCGTTCGTTCAGTTCGTCCAATAAATCTTCGTTCACTTCATTTCCGCCCGATCGCAAGGTAATTTCATCGTCCGACACCACATTGTTGTCGTAAGCATAATGACCGGCCACTTGTCGCAATGCGGCATCGCTCTGCACACGCACAAAATTTTCAAAAGCATCCATTTTCTTTGCGACCGCACTTTTCATGGTAGTTCCCCTGCTTACGTCGTTTGCAGCCATCGTTTGCGAATCGATTTCGAACATGGCCTTATACGTGTCCTGCAGTTTCCAAACCAACACCAACCCGATTAATACCGGATTGCCCACCTTATCGTTCACTTTGATGGGTTCGATATTAAGGTTACGCGCCCGCATCGACACTTTTTTCTTCGTCATGAACGGATTGACCCAGAAGAATCCCGTATCTTTCAACACACCCTTGTATTTCCCAAAAAAGACCATGACGACGGCTTCATTGGGTTCGAGCATCGTAAAGCCCCATAACGGGATGAACCAGCACACCAACAGCACCACGCCAATTACACTATAGGGCAAATTATTAGTGGTTAAAAGCCAAATCGATGCTCCCAACCATACAAGCAAAACAAACAACACTACAAATCCGTTTGCTTTAAAACCATTGAAATTCAATTCTTTTGTTTCCATTTTTGAATTATTTTTGATATTATTTTGATATCATAAATTTACAACATATTTTTATTTTTACAAATATTTCTTTGAGTCCTCTCCGAAAACCCAAAACAAAGAAATGTCACCAGGACACCACGAAACGAAGATTCACAAAGCATTGCATTTCAATTTAGTAATTTCATTGAAACTTAGTGCTTAGAGCCTTAGTAGAAAAAACTTTTCGGAGAAAACTATTCTCTTTTTTTTTCAATTTCATTAAATCAATCCAATTAAGTTTACACGAAATAAAAAAAATGTATATTTGTAAACCGATTTTCAAAAATCGTTTCAGATCATTTAATTTACAAAAGATCCTTTTATGAGTAAAGTACTTTACATTAAGGCAAACTCCAAACCGGAAGAACTGTCGAGAACATTCAAAATTTCGAATGCTTTCGTTGAAGCCTACAAACATCTTCATCCTGAAGATGATATTGTTACTCTTGATCTATATCGCGAAAATATCGGATTTTTGACCGAAAAAGATGTATTGGCTCATTCGGGGGCAACCGACAGTAGCCGGCAGAGCACCGCTGTGAAATACGCTAATCAATTTCGTGATTGCGATAAATATATTTTTGCCGAACCATTATGGAATTTGGGCATTCCGGCAATTTTGAAGGCCTATTTCGATTATATTACTCAGGTTGGCATCACATTCAAATATTCTCCCACAGGCCCTATTGGATTATGCCAGGGAAAAAAAGCCATCAACATTACTACACAAGGTGGTGCACATTCCGAAGATGCATCTACGGCACAGGAACACGGAAACAGCTACATCAAAACCATACTGAATTTTTTTGGCATTGAGGACTACAAATGCATTTCTGCAAGCAAACTCGATATTATCGGAATGGATGTGGACGCAATCGTGAATAAAGCCATCGAGGAAGCGAAAGAATTGGCTAAAATATTTTAAAGTAAACGGACTTTTAAAGACATATGAATGGTGAGCGTTCGAAAGGGCGCTCTTTTTTTGAATAAAAAGTGTGAATTGATCAAAAAACGTTATCTTTGCACAGTGTTATTATCTCAAATTTAATCTGTTATTAATTAACCGCATAATACACTTCTCAGTCAAAATGAAAAAATTTTTCTTAATCCCATTAGCTGTCATGACATTTTTCGCATGCAACAACGCCCAAAAATCGGATAAAACAACGGGCGAGAAAGGGAGTATTTTTTACTCCGAGTACGACACCCCATACGGCACTCCGCCATTCGACAGAATTACGGAAGACGACTATCGTCCGGCCTTTGCCTACGGCATGGAACAGCATATTCGCGAAATCGATTCCATCGCCAACAATTCGGAGCCTCCTACTTTCGAAAACACCATCGTAGCACTCGACAACAGTGGTGCTATTCTCGATCGCGTTTCAGCGGTATTCTTTGGTTTGGAAGGTGCCGAGAAAACCGATACCATCGAACAAATCGCAAACGAAATTACCCCAAGACTCGCCGCTCACAACGACGATATTTTCTTAAACCAACAACTGTTCAATCGCATCAAAACACTATACGACGACACGTCCAGTTTGCATCTCACCACCGAACAATTTCAACTCCTCGACAAATACTACAAACGATTCGTCAGAGGCGGAATCTTACTCGATGAAAAATCGAAAGAGCGTCTTCGCGAAATCAACAAGGAACTGTCATCCCTCACCCAGGAATATGGGAATAACGTGTTGAAAGAAACAAACAATTACAAGTTGGTGATCGACAACAAAGCCGATCTTTCGGGGCTTCCCGAAGGAGTAATTGCTGCAGCCGCCGAAACGGCCAAGAATCAAGGACTCGACGGTAAATGGGTTTTCACGCTTCAAAAGCCAAGCTGGATTCCTTTCCTTCAATATGCTGATAATCGCGCATTGCGCGAAAAGTTGTATAAAGCCATGTACATGCGAGGCGACAACGACAACGAATTCGACAATAAGGAAATTGTCAACAAAATCGTCAACCTTCGTATCGAAAAAGCCAAACTCATGGGGTTCGACACTTATGCTGATTTTTCGTTGCAGGAGACAATGGCAAAAACACCTAAAGCTGTTTACGATTTGCTGAACAGTATTTGGAAATATGCTTTGCCTCAAGCCAAAAAGGAAGCTACGGAACTACAGGCATTGATTGACAAAGAAGGAGGCAACTTTAAACTCGAATCGTGGGATTGGTGGTATTACACCGAAAAATTGCGCAAGCAAAAATACAATCTCGAAGAATCGGAGTTGAAACCCTATTTCAAAATGGAGAACGTACGTGAGGGCGTTTTCACGGTTGCCAACAAACTTTATGGCTTGAACTTCAAGAAACTCGACAATATTCCTGTTTACAATCCTGAGGTGGAAACCTACGAAGTAACGGATGCAGACGGTTCGCACATCGCCATTTTCTATACCGATTATTTTCCACGACCGGGCAAAAGCGGCGGAGCCTGGATGAGCAACTTTCGCGATCAGCAGGTACTTAATGGAAAAGATATCCGTCCGTTGGTTTACAACGTAGGCAATTTCACTCGCCCGACAAACGACACTCCTTCTCTGCTTACACTGGATGAGGTAGAGACAATGTTTCATGAATTTGGGCACGCCCTTCACGGAATGCTTTCGAAAGTAAATTACAAAGGAATTTCGGGCACGAACGTATATCGCGATTTCGTAGAATTGCCTTCGCAAATCAACGAGCATTGGGCTTTCCATCCTGAAGTACTGAAATTGTACGCTAAGCATTACCAAACAGGCCAAACCATACCCGACTCATTGATCCAAAAAATTCAAGATGCCGCTAACTTCAATCAGGGCTTCATAACAACCGAATTGGTGGCTGCTGCTCTACTCGACATGGATTGGCACACGCAAACTGCGCAGCAGAAATTCGACGTGCGCGAATTCGAGAAAAAATCCATGCAAAAGATAGGTCTCATTTCCGAAATTATTCCTCGCTATCGCAGCACCTATTTTACCCATATCTTTAGCGGTGGATATTCAGCCGGTTATTATAGCTATCTATGGTCGGAAGTCCTTGATTCGGATGCCTTTCAGCCTTTTGTCGAAAAAGGAATTTTTGATCAGGCTACAGCCAAATCCTTCCGCGAAAATATTCTTTCGAAGGGCGGATCGGATGAACCGATGAAACTCTACATTCGCTATCGTGGAGCTGAACCTAATCCAATATATCTGCTCAAAAACAGAGGTTTTGTAAAATAATTTCGAAGCATTGTTTTACATACCGTCAGGTTATCCAAAAAATAATCTGACGGTTTTGTCTTAAAAAAGACGAAAAAGAATTATATTTGCAGGCTTGAAATAGATAGCTACGGCATTCATGTTATGTCTTCGCCCCGAATACAAGTCATAATGTTGATTGAAAGTAAATTAAAATAATAACATAATTAAAAAAGTAAAGCAAAATTCACATGTCGAACAAAGGATTTATCAAAGTTTTCAGTATTCTGCTTGCGCTTATTTCGCTGTATTATCTTTCTTTTACAATAGTAGGATGGCAATATGACAAAAAGGCGAACGAATACGCTAAAGGAAACTTAGCCCTTAAGAATCAATATCTTGATTCATTATCCAGCGAAAAAGTCTATCTTGGATACACCCTTAAACAAATTCGGCAAAAAGAACTCGGGCTGGGACTCGACCTGAAAGGAGGCATGACCGTCATCCTCGAGGTAGATGCCGCTCAGGTGCTCAGATCGCTGGCCAACACCGACGATCCCGATTTTAACAAAGCGTTGCAGGAGACCATTGCGCAAAACCGCAAAGGCAGCTCAACAGACTTCATTTCGCTATTCCAGCAGAATTACGAAAGAATAGCACCTAACGGAAAACTGGCAAACATCTTCAGTATAACGATGGGTGGACGCATAAGTCCTACCGCCTCCAACGATGAAGTTATTGCCGTGCTGCGTCAGGAATTGGCAAGCGCTGCCGATAACTCTTTCAATGTGCTGCGCACACGTATCGACCGTTTCGGCGTGGTTTCTCCCAATATTCAAAAACTTGATCGAGCTGAGCGCATCCTGGTTGAGCTACCCGGTATTACCGAACCCGACCGCGTTCGAAACCTTTTGCAGGGAAGCGCCAATCTCGAATTTTGGAAAACATACAATGTGAATGAATTGGCTTCTTATTTTAGTCAAGTCAACCAACTTTCTGCCGAATTGGCTTCTTCACTTCAAGAACAAACTTCGGTAGATACCACCGCAATTGCGGTTGCCGATTCGGTTGTTACCGGTGACTCGCTGCTTGCCGAACTTCCCGCAACTAATGATTCCGCCGACGAAAAGTCATCCGTACAAATTACAAAACCTCTGGTTCAATATTTTGTTCAACCATATTTTGCAATGAGCGGAGCAACGGGCCCAATTGTGGGCGCAGTTCATAAAAACGATACTGCTGCTGTGAATTATATTTTGAATCGTTACAAAGATACCTTTCCTGCCGATGTTCGCTTTAAATGGGGATTCAAACCTATCGACAAACGTGAATCGGTATTCGAACTTTTTGCACTGAAAGGCGATGGAACAAAACGAGGCCCGGCTCTTGAAGGAGACGTCATAACCAATGCTCGTGCCGACCAAGGACAACAAGGCTCGGCATGGGAAGTCAGCATGACGATGAATTCTTCAGGCGCTACACGCTGGGCTACCATTACCGGAGCCGAAAAAGGCAACAGCATCGCCATTGTGTTGGATGGATATGTGTATTCGGCTCCCCGAGTCAACGACCGCATCGAAGGCGGACGTTCGTCCATCACGGGTAATTTTACGCTCGAAGAAGCGAAAGACTTGGAAAACGTGCTTAAATCCGGTAAGATGAGGGCCGGCGTACGCATCGTCCAGGAAGACGTAGTGGGGCCTTCTCTGGGTAGAGAAGCTATTCAGGCCGGATTTATTTCATTCGTGATTGCTCTTATCGTTCTGTTTATTTTTACCTGCATGCTGTACGGAATTACTCCGGGCATGGTGATAAACGGAGCGCTACTGGTGAACTTATTTTTTACGCTCGGTGCATTGGCAGCCTTCCAAGCCGTACTTACTCTTCCGGGCATTGCAGGTATGATTCTATCTCTGGCAATGGCAGTGGATGCCAACGTGCTCATTAATGAACGCATCAAGGAAGAACTGGCTGCCGGCAAAACACTTCGACGCGCATTGGAAGACGGTTACAAGAATGCTTTCTCCGCCATTTTCGACTCCAACCTGACGACAATCATTACCGGAATCATTCTTGCCGTATTCGGTACAGGTGCGATTCGCGGATTCGCAATTACATTGATTATCGGTATCGTATCATCTTTCCTTACCGCCGTTTATCTTACACGATTGGTGTATGAAAACCGTTTCGAAAAAGGGAAATGGACAAAACTGACATTTGTGACCGGCTTCTCAAGAATGATGTCAAGAGAATTTACGTTCAACTTTATTCATAACAGTCGAAAGGTTCTTGCGGGCATAGGAGTTTTCATCATCATAAGCATTGTATCTCTCTTTGTTTTAAAGCTGAATGCCGGTATCGATTTCACAGGTGGACGTAATTATATCATTCGTTTCGACCAACCTGTTAAAACCGGAGATATCCAAAATGAGCTGGATCCTTATTTTGGCGAATCGGTAAGGGTAATTACCATCGGATCAAGTAATCAGGTACGCGTATCAACGAACTTCCGAATCGACGACGATAGCGAAAATGTGGAACAAGAGTTAATCAGCTTGTTAGGCGAAGCATTGAAAGAATACATTGCGCCTGACAAAACCATCGACGATTATGTGTTGAGCTCTCAAAAAGTGGGACCGAGCATAGCCGAAGATATGTTGCAAAATGCATCATTGGCACTACTGATAGCTCTTATCTGTATGGGATTATATATCTTTATCAGGTTCAACAGCTGGGCTTTTTCGATGGGTACAATCGCAGCACTGGCCGTTGACGCATTCTCTGTAATTGGTCTTTACTCGCTGCTTTGGAAGATAATGCCCTTCTCGATGGAAATTGATCAAACTTTCGTTGCAGCTATACTTACGGTAGTCGGATACTCCATCAACGATAAGGTGGTGGTATTTGATCGTGTTCGCGAATACACACAATTGTATCCGAAGCGAAGCTTACTTTCACTCTTCAACGATTCGATGAATGCAACGCTCGCCCGAACGATCAACACGGGGTTAAGCACAGTTCTGGTTATCATCTGCATCATATTCTTCGGTGGTGAATCCGTTCGCAGTTTCGTTTTTGCCATGCTCATCGGTATCGTGGTTGGAACAATTACCAGTTTGTTCGTTGCCGCACCGGTAGCTTATCGAATTTTAGGAAAACAGCAGTTGAAAAAGAATCCAACTGAAGAGAAAAAATAACTATCAGATTTAAAAATCATACACTTTTATGTAAAACGGGTTGCCAAATGGCTACCCGTTTTTTTCAACACAGTCCTCAACATTTTGCAGTTTTGTGTATTTTTTCTATCTTTGCGACACGAAAAAAACGCCACAATAGCTCAGTTGGTAGAGTAACGCATTCGTAACGCGTCGGTCGCGAGTTCAAGTCTCGCTTGTGGCTCAACCGAAAAAGGATTTGAAAAACATCAAATCCTTTTTGCTGTTTCGGTTGTTATATCAGTACCTAATCGCACCAATTGCATGAAATACATCAAACACATTTAATTGCTGCACAGGGTTTCTCGGCGTAAGCCGAGAGCCTTTTTCGAGCGGCGGGAAGCACATTCATTTAGAACTGAAGTTTCATAGATAACACCAAGTTTCGTCCCGGATTATAGTATCCCACTTCCTTAAGAGTTGATAGATGATCGATATATCGAACATCGAATAGGTTATTGACACCCAATTGCCATGAAACAGGCATACGGGCTACTTTCACAACTGCTCCGATAGTTGCATCAACAATCGTATAACCTGAAGTGCCAGTTTCGTTGGGTGCAGGATTGCGCTGAGCAAAAGCCGTATTTGTGGAAATTGAAACAAAAGTATCCTGCAAAAATGCCAGTTCGTTTTTTTCGGCACGTATCTCGGCATCCAGTTGGTGTGCAGGAATAAACGGGAGATAATCCCCGTTTCGTTGCTTTCCGATCACGCCGGCAAAATTGGTTTGAAGATGAAGCCAGGAAAAACTTACCGGATGGATATGAAAAGCGAATTCACCCCCGTATAAATAGGCATCACCCTGACGATATTGGTAAATGGGAACGCCGCCGGCCGATTCGTCACCGGTTGGCGATAAAAAAATGTAATCGCGAATAGAATTATAAAAACCGGCCAAATCGAGGGTATAATTTTCTTTATGCAAATGCAAACTTGCATCAACTTCATAAGCATTTTGAGGGCGAAGTGAAGCATCGCCTATTTCGAACCTTTCTTCATGTTTTCCTTTCGAAGTCAACTCCGCCAGGTTTGGAGTTCGATAGGCAGCTGCAATGTTCGACCTGAAAAGTAGCGATTCATTGAGGTCAAGAATTGCGCCAATCGAACCGCTGAAACTGTCATACGATTTGTCCAATGCCGGACGGAACAAATCGGCAACGGCAGGATCTCCAACAGCCTGCGTGGATAAAGATTTGTAATCGTAGCGAATTCCTCCCTGTACCTTGAGTTTGCTAAAGAACGTGCGTTGCAACAATCCGAAAAGCGAATAATTTTGCATCTCGGCCTTCGGAAGTAATTTGGTTTCCCGATCATTCAAGTTGTCATTCCATTGATTCATTCCCTGAAAACCCAAAATATATTCGGTGTACAGGTCCGACGGAAAATGTAATTTTGCTTCGTATGTAAGTGTTCTCAATCGCATTTCCACTTCATATTCGTTTGCTGCACCAATATGCGACAACTTGTTATCTTGATATGCTGCATTGATTTGCAATTTGTAACGATTGAAATATAAACGATTTCTGGACGAAAGCATCTGATTGTCTAATCGTTGAAAAAAAATATCGGGCTTTCGACCCCGCTCGTCAATTTCTTCTGCAGATTCTTCTTCCACCAAACCGATATTGTGTCGATTATGATCGTAAAAAAGTTCGAATGTGCCCATTCGACCGGCATGACCGACATTAGCCTTAAATGACGATTCGTTGAAGCGTGTATTGGGAACAAAGTCTCCACCTCCTTGCAAGTAATCGGAATGCGACACATGGCCAATCCTAAAGCCACCAAAAATATCTTTCGAAGCGCCTTTCAATCCCAAATTTTGAACCACTCCCAACGAGTTGGAAAAAAGTTGCAGGCCATAATCTCCCTGCAATGACCCCACCGGAGCAGGTTTCTCACGAATGAAATTGATAACGCCACCAATAGCATCAGATCCGTAAAGAAGCGAGGCAGGCCCTTTAATTATCTCTACATCTTCTATACCAAATTCATTCACTCCGAGCGGATGATGGTCTGAATACTGGTAATTTTCGATGCGTACGCCGTTGTTGAGCGTCAGAACATCATTCATAGAAAGCCCTCGAATAACGGGCTTTGCAACACCAATCCCTTTCGAAATCATGTTGACACCGGGCACTTGCGATAAAGTTTCCATTAAGTTTGGGGAAATTTTTCCGTGCTTTTCATCAAGATTCAGGACATCTATTTTTACAGCAGTTTGGTGTTGTGTGACATTGTAACCTGCAGAAACGACAACTTCTTCGGCCTCAAGGGTAGTTTCCTGAAGTGCCACATCAATTCTCTTGACATTTTCATCCATCAAAACAATTTGTACTTGCGATGCATAACCAACAAAAGAAAACTGCAAAGTGATTTTTCCGGCAGGAAGATTGGAGAGTTCGAAATTGCCATCGGTATCGGAGAATGTACCTTTGCTCAGTTCATAACAATATATGGTGGCTCCGGGTAAAGGTTCTCCGGCTTGCGTAGTAACTCTGCCCGTAAGGATATGTTGTGCAAACGTGCTTGTAAAAAGGCCAAGCACGATGCTTAAGAGGATATATTTTTTCATTTTTCTTTTTTAATCGTGAAATAATTGAAATTCCTATTCTTTGATAAAATCTATCGATATGAGATCTCAAGAAAAAGGAGGTGCACGATGTGAAAAAGGAAGATTGGTAAAAGAAAAAGAGCAGGGAGTGCTATATAGATTTTTGTAATGATCGGAATGAAGAAGAACCACCAAATCGATTTTTTCAACCTGATCGGTGAAGATCGAGAAATGAAAATCGCAAATAGGACAGTTTTCGTGAAATGTCTGGCAGGATTTTTCGGAATGTGGACAATCCGCTCTTTGATGATGATGTTCCAGTTTCACCACCGAAGGGAACAGGAAAATAAAAATCAAAAAAAACGGAACATATCTTGTGTAGCTGCGATTCATTTCTATTTGAGAATAAACATTGACAGACTATTCCGGGACAAAAGTAGCCGGTTTCTGTTATCGAACGATTTCTCTAAAATGCAATTGCGACCAATCTATCAATTGACTGACAATAGGCATTAAACTTTCACCCGTTTCAGTAAGCGAATACTCTACTCGAGGAGGAATTTCCGCAAATGCCTTTCGGCAAATAAGCCCATCTTCCTCTAATCTTTTGAGAGTGGAAGAAAGCATCTTTTGTGAAATGTCCGGAATCGATTTGCAAACTTCAGAATAGCGAAGCGTTCCCTTTTCGTGAAGCGTGGTCAAAATCAATAACGACCATTTGTCGCTAAATCGTGCCAGTACATTTCGAATCGGGCACTGTGGATATTGCAAATCGGCGGATTTCATTATTTTCTTTTTTTCATTCACAAAAGTAAAAATAATTCCTGAGGATGTTACGGGTATTAAAGATTATTACTTTCAAAAAGAGATTTATTATAAATATTCTTAAAAAAATATTTTCTATTCAGCTGATAATCAATATTTCGAACGATAGTAGTTCGTAACACACATCTTTGCTTTGTAGAAAGTGTTTTGCTAAATTTGAAAGGTCAAACAATTTAAATAGAAAAAAAATGAAAAATCTAATCGTAAAAAATGTAGATGAAATTCAGGGACAAACAAATGCGGAACACGGCAATAAATTTACCGTAAAGACCATCATCCCCGAAGAAGAAGTGAGCAAATGTAGGGTAAATTTCGTGGAAGTTGATCCGGGCAATTATGCCTATGGATATCATTATCACGAAGTGAACGAAGAAGTTTTTTATGTCATCAGCGGACAGGGAGCCGTTCGTACCGAAGATGGAGAAATTATGCTGAAAGCCGGTGACGTTATAGCTTTCCCGACAGGAATAAAAGGTGCACACATCATGCGTAATCCCTCCGATACCGAAAAATTGGTTTATATCGACTTTGGTACTGCGGCTAATCCCGAAATCGTTCATTTATTGGACATCAAAAAAATCATGGTTAGCGGGACCGAATCGACGGGAATTTTCGATGAATTTGCTTAACTGTTCACTTCTGCCAACAATAAAAGAGGCTGCCCGCCTCTTTTTTTCTGTACGAAATCGGTTGAAACTACTTAACTTTCATAAGAATATCGAGCCCGATTTTTTTACGGTTAAGCGATGTGTCTTCACAAATTTCGTGAATAAATCGTTCTTCGGCTTGCAAAACCCAATCTTGAAAATTTTCATCCGGGCGATAAAAAGGAAGGAAATTGATCAACTTATTCAATTTAAATTTCCGGCTGCTGATCCCTGCTCCCGAAAGGCTTGCATCGAACGCATTGAATTCCTGCTCTACATGGGCGGGTATCATCAATATCGGTTTCCGATAATATAATGCTTCGCATAGCGACTCGAATCCCGACGTTGTGGAATAAGCCATGCTTCCGGCCAAACTTTTCAAAAACAATTCATCGTTCAAACGATAAAGAACCAAATTTTCGTCGATAACCGTCACCTCGTCGGCATCTTTCTTATCCCAGAAAAAGCGTAACGGAATGTGCGGATTTTTGGTATGCCAATCCAAAATTTCCTCGAAATATCCTGAGTTAAGCATATATCCGTGGATGTAATCACCCGACTCGGGCTCTATCTCAAAAACCTCTCTGCGAAGCAGCGGCGGCATCACAACCAAATTTCGTTCCTCACAACCGGGCATATCGCGAAACGATAGCGCTAATAACTTCGACGAACCCTGACAAGTCCATTTCGTAAGCATTCGGAGCAAATAATATTTCACATCCTGCTCAGGTGTGGTTTTGTAATGTGGATTCAGAAGCAGATACTGATGCCCGACATTTATCATCTTTACGCCTAATTTTTCATTGATCTTATACACCTGATAAGCCGTACCGGTGATAAGTTCGTAAAAGTTGATAACGATATCGGGATGATATTCCTCGATTTTCTTTTTAACAAAAACAATGCTCTTGCGAAAAATGAGCGGACGGGCAAAATTGCTGAGCACGCTCATCACGATATTGGGGCGTTTGTTTTTATAGAAAGAAGTAAAATTCGGGCTATGGAAAACAAAAATCGGGGCTCCTATCTTGTCGCTGAAGAAAGCCGGTATTTGACGATTATCACTCTTTCCAACCAACACGGCACACACTTCGTGACCGTGCTTTCGCATTATCCAAGCCATGGAAAGTGCTTGTGTGAAATGGCCTCTCCCTTCTCCCTGAACAGCAAATAAAAACTTCACGTGCAACAGTTTTATGAAAGTAGTTACAAAATTAGAAAAAAAGAGCAATCAGAGAGAAATATGCCGGACGATTATTTGACAATATATTCTTTCTTCATCTTTCAAATTCGAGAGGTTGTCCGTGAAACGATTCTGCAACGATGCCTTTGTCAAATACGAGATGTCCGTTGACAAATGTTTTTTCGATGGTGTGGGAAAACCTTTCACCCTCAAGAGGTGACCAATTACATTTGTAAAGAATATTGTCGGCACTCACAGTATATGGCCGGTGGGGATTAATCAGCACTAAATCGGCCTTGAAACCTTCTCGAATAAAACCTCGATTTTTTATTCTGAACAGTTTTGCAGGAGCATGACACATCTTTTCTATTACATACTCTTTCGAAAAAACATTTTGAGCAGCCAATTCGAGCATCATTTGCAACGAATGCTGAACAAGCGGACCACCCGATGCGGCTTTCAGGCATCCGCCTTCTTTTTCGGAAAGCAAATGCGGGGCGTGATCGGTAGCAACTACATCCAATCTCCCATCTTTGAGCGCTTCGCGCAAGGCATCACGATCGGCAGCAGTTTTAATGGCCGGATTCCATTTGATTTTCGTTCCCAAACTTTTGTAATCCGTTTCCGAAAACCACAGATGATGAACACAGACTTCGGATGTGATTTTTTTGTTTTCTATCGGGCCACTGTCGAAAAGGCTCATTTCCCGTCCGGTGGACAAATGCAGCACATGTAGTCGCGATCCATATTTATCGGCCAATTCCACGGCTTGTGCCGACGATTGATAGCATGCCTCTTCGCTTCGAATAATTGGATGATATTCTATGGGAATATTCTCTCCAAATTTGCTCCTGTATTCTTCCACATTGCGTCGAATAATTTCTTCTTTTTCGCAATGGGTTGCAATCAGCATATCAACTTCGGCAAAAATTCTACGCAGCGAATCTTCTTTGTCCACAAGCATATTTCCTGTCGAAGCACCCATAAATACTTTAATGCCGCAAACGGTTTTCGCATCGGCTTTCAGTAATTCCCTGAGGTTGTCGTTGGTGGCTCCCAAATAAAACGAATAGTTGGCTATAGACTTTTCGGCAGCTGTTTCGAATTTCGCATGTAAAGCATCTATCGTAATTGTTTGCGGGATGGTGTTTGGCATATCCATGAAAGAGGTGACACCTCCGGCAACAGCAGCACGGCTCTCTGTGTAAATATCGCCTTTGTGTGTCAATCCTGGATCGCGAAAGTGGACTTGGTCGTCAATAACTCCGGGAATGAGGTATAAATCATCGGCATCAATGACTTTATCGCTGCGATTCAACACATATTCGGGAACATTGTCGATAAATATTTTCGTAATATTTTCGCTCTCAATCAATACCGATCCGCGGTAGGAATGCCCTTCGTTGATGATAGTTGCATTATAAATGAGAATCATTGCCTTAAAAATTTTTCGATTTGGGTTTTATTTTTCTCGTCAATTTTCTCCATCGTAGATTGATTACTCCAAAAAAAGCTTCTCCAAATATACGAGAGCTCATTTTCGAAGTGCCCAACTGGCGATTTACAAAAATCACGGAAACCTCGGTTATTTTGAATCCAAGCACCAATGCAGTATATTTCATTTCGATTTGGAAAGCGTACCCTTTGAATTTTATCCGATCCAAATCCATCGTTTCAAGCACTCTCCTCCGATAACAAACAAAACCGGCCGTTGTGTCATGAACATCCATTCCGGTGACGAACTGAACATATTTTGAAGCAAAATATGACATTAGAACGCGACCCATAGGCCAGTCGACTACATTTACCCCTGTACTGTATCGAGAGCCGATCGAAACATCAAATCCATTTACCGCACATGCTTCATACAATCGAGGTAAATCCTGCGGGTTATGCGAAAAATCGGCATCCATTTCGAAAATATATTCATAGGAATGTGTCAATGCCCATTTAAAGCCGTGAATATAAGCAGTGCCCAAACCCAACTTACCCTTTCGTTCTTCAATAAACAAACGATCGGCATACTCGCTTCGAATGAGATTGTGGACAATTGCCGCCGTCCCGTCAGGCGAACCATCATCAATCACCAGAATATGGAACTCCTTTTCTAAGCTAAAAACGGCACGAATAATATTCTCGATGTTTTCCTTTTCGTTGTAGGTTGGTATAATTACGACACTGTCGGACATGCGAATGAAAATTTGCCTCAAATGTACTATTTCAAATGGATATAAAAAAGTTTTCTGAAATATTTTGCATTATTGAAATAAATCACTATCTTTGCAGTCCAATCATAAAACAACATCGCGGAGTGGAGCAGTGGTAGCTCGTTGGGCTCATAACCCAAAGGTCATTGGTTCGAATCCTTTCTCCGCAACACAATTTGAGGAAAGTCAAGTGAGACTTTCCTTTTTAATTTTACTATTTTACTATCGGGTCTCATATCCACTATCCGCTATGAAACGCGAGAAACAACTCAAATCGGCTAAAGGAAGGGAATTTATTAAAAATCTTATTTTTTAGCCAGCTCGTTGGACTCATATCCGCCAGCCGGCGGACATTGAGAGAAAATTTGAAAATCTGATCAAAATAACTAAGTACCTTTAAACGGCGGATGAAAGCTCAAGCAAACGGCACACTTTATGAAAAAAAATAAGGAGGGCATGCCCTCCTTATTTGAATCGAAATATATAGGTATCACCATCCCGGGACAAAATTAATTCCAAACATACCGTTACTGAATCCTCCGTTTTGAAATGGGAAAGCATAATAGGGCTCAACTACCAGGTATCCGAATAAATTTATTCTCATCGATGCACCGGCACTAAATACCGGTATCCGTTCATCAAAATTAGATGTTTGCCATTTCAATTTCACTTTGTCTCCCTTGTTCCATGCCAAACCACCATCGAAAAACAAATTGAGATCGGTAAGAAAAATATTCGATTTTATTGGAGCCAACACTTTCGGCCCCGAAAAGGGAAATCTCAATTCGGCATTAACAACGGCAATCCTCGAACCCGAAAGATTCGAGACATTAAACGAATTATATCCGATCGAATTGCCCGTATTTCCGTAAATCGAAATATCTTCATAGCCTCTTACCAACCACGGATAACCCAGATACATGGGCGAGGCAAGTCCGATTTGCGAACTCTTCCCATACAATCCATTGTGATACAATCTGAAAGCAAACCCTACCGGTTTCGAGAAATAATATCTTCTGTGATCCAGCAAAACATTATACAAGTTTATATTCCCAAAATATCTTTCGATTTGATATCTTGCTCTGTGTCCCATCAACGGAGCCGTCATTCCAAAATAAGAATCATCCTCGACATAAGCGATGTTGGCTGTCTGAAAACTGATACCGGGAGGTGAAGGCAACTTTTCTCTTCTCCCTCCGAGTGGATAACCCAATGCATCAAAATAGTTGTGATAGCGATCCCAACGATATGAATACCACGAAGCCGAGACTCCCGCCTCAAATCTGCGAGTTTGCGACAGAGGATAATAAAAGAATGTCGATACGTTGTCTTCAAACATCCTTACATAATCCAATACGAGGTTATCCACCTGGTATTTTTCCTTATCAATCCGTAATGTATCTGTCGTCCAAAACATACTCCCGCTTCGATAAGGAATATGCGAGACGGAAGCTCCCCACTTGATTTTATTGCTCTGATTGACGTATGCCAGCTGTCCGCCGAAGTCGTAAATTTCGCCATTGAGCGATAACGATGTATAAAGTTGATGATCACCAACCATATCGCTAAAAAGCATGAAAACACTACCGGCCATATCCGTGGTATTGAAACTCGGCCCCGTCGTAATACCCACTCCTACGGAGTTTGAAATATAATCGAGTTTTAATTTTGGCCGATAAGGCAGTTCTTTGATGGAATCGACCGAAAGTGCGATTTGAGGAACGCGACTCGATAAAACAGAATCAACTATATTCACCGACATACGCTTCAATAAGGGAAGCGTGCCTGCGTCAAAATTCACATAATATTTATCCACTTCAATGGGATCAAAATCACGGTCATAAGCGATATATATTTCATACTTTTTATTAAAATAATGCGTATAGGCAATCATTCCATTTTGCCTATCCACACTTACTGCCGGCGAAAACAGTGTGATTCCACTTATTCCTGTCAGATATTCAGTCAGGCGATACACTTTTTCGTCTTGCAAATCATATTTATACAGATTGCGAAAGCCATCGGCATCAGATAAAAAATAGATGAAACGCCCATCATTTGAAAATCGGGGATTTAGGTTATCGGCTTTGGGAAAAACATCTATCATTCGGCTTTCTCCTGTTTCGATATCGAGTAACGTCAATATAAAGCAGAATTTTTTCGATTGATCAGAACATATCGCTTCTGTGGAATATACAATATATTTTCCGTCAGGCGACCACGAAGGATGGATATTCGAGAACAAATCATGGGTAAGCTTTCTTGTTTTTTTCGTTTGAAAGTCATAAAGATACAAATCTCCAACCCCTTCATTCAGTCCCGTGAACACCATATATCTTCCATCAGGTGACCATTCGGGATTCGAAAACGATGCCACTTCTTTAATTTCTACCAACTCGGTTTTCATCTTATCTAAATCCACAATTGCAAGTTTGTTGCGCCCTTTGCTATAAACGACAAATGCAAATTTTTTGCTGTCCGGCGACCACGTTCCTCCCGATTCAATAAAACTGAAATCATCTATTTCGCTATTGCGTGTTAAGCTCGAAATTTTTTTCACAATTTTTCCTGTTCGGGCCTCGGCAATAAACAAATCTAAGGTAAAGATACTCTTGTCCGAAAAAAAAGCCAGGTATTTTCCATCGGGGCTCAAAGAAGGAGACACATTTGTAGAACTGCCATTTTTTTCGGAGATTATTTTATTTCCTACAGGGGTATAGACGGAGTCTTTCATGAACTGTCTATAGTGGTTTTCGGTAGCAGTTTTCCACATCCCTGATAAAGTTTGGGTATTGAAATGAAATACACTATCGATAGCAACATCCAATCCCCATTGAGCAGTTTTTTCAAAAAGCGGCATAATAATAGTGTCGCCCCACGTTTTTCCGATAAATGCCCACAAGGCTTGTCCGTATCGATAAGGAAAATATTCCGAAACATTTGCTAAATCCTTAATGGATGGAAATCTCTTGTTCAGTAAAGCGTCTCTCATCCACATCGATGTGTTGGGATCTACGCTTCCTATAGACAAATATTCGGCCATCCCCTCCACCATCCATAGAGGCAGATTGTTGATCGAATAATTGGTGGAATCGGATCTCAACAATTTATTGTATTGAAAAGCATGTACCAGCTCATGCCCCAGCGTATGATCGGTTTGATACAAAGTGGGAGCGAAAGGAAGGATTACGCGCTGTTTCAGGCTCTCTGTCACTCCCCCCGTTCCTTCGGCAATTAAGCTACTCACCGCATTGGTTTGTTGAAAATCCGCATGATTCGTGTAAAGTAGAATAGGATTTTTTGTCTGAAAAGTATCTTTAAAAATCAGCTGATGCATGTGATACCACTCTTCTGCCCAACCGATAAAATTTATAAGCATCGTATCATTTTTCAGATAATGATAAACTTCAAAATGAGGTGTTTGCGCTACATCAAACCTAAACTTTTGATAGGTAGGTTTGGTTCTCCCGAAGTACTGGGCATTCGTCGTGAAAACATTCATTAGCACGATGCTAAAAGCTGCCCAGAAAGCATTGTTTACTTTTAATTTTTTCATAGCCTCCTCCTTATTTGTATTTTCTATGATATCATAAATTCAACAACTCAATGAAAAGATTGTTTATTTGTTAATCAGCAAATTTCGAACCAAATATGAGAAAAAAAATTATTTTTTTGTCTCCGACATTACAAAGACATTACAAAACGGAGAGAGATTTATTGAAGAAGCTTCAAAAGATAATACGGATCTTATAAAACTTATATTATCAAAAAAAATCGATAAGTTCTTGTGAACTAAATTAATTCTTCGTTATTTTGCAGAACTATGTTCAAAATTAAAAGCGAATGAAATTAAGAATCTGCTTTTATATTCTGCTGTTGATCAACATATTAATCGTTCCCGTCCATGCTCAGCAAAAAGGGAATGCATCATATTATGCATCTCGTTTTCAAGGCAAAAAAACATCGAGTGGAATTCTCTATCATAAAGACAGCCTTACATGCGCTCACAAAACACTTCCTTTCGGAACTTTACTATTCGTAAAAAACACAGTGAATAACAAGACCGTTTTGGTAAAAGTTACCGATCGCGGTCCGCGCAGCAAAAAAAGGATAATCGATCTGTCCTACGAAGCTGCAAGACAGCTCGATATGATCGGACATGGCATTGCCCATGTTGAAATTAGTGAATGGAAATTTCTTCCGGTTTTTTCTCTGCTAAAACTCGACACCGATCGTATCTTTTTGCCGACAAAAACCCTCGAAGAAATCTACAACACGCTTTATAGCGCATGTCGCCCGATAAACAAATCAACTTTATACCGATAGCTTCACCTTTATGTACGACTATTACATTATCCCTCTTTCTCGCAGACGCAGCTGCCATTTCCATGCCGAAGCCATCGTATCCTCAATACTTTCTTCGGCTTTCCATCCCAATATTTTGTTGGCGCGTTCCGGATTAGCCCAGATTTGTTCGATATCACCTTCACGGCGACCGACGATTTTGTAATTCAAAGGCTTGCCCGTTACTTTTTCGAATACGTGAATCAATTCCAATACAGATAAACCACGTCCTGTACCCAAATTAAAAATTTCGACATTTTCATCCGATTTATTTTCGAGCATTCGCTCAATGGCAATCACATGTGCTTTTGCCAAATCCACAACGTTTATGAAATCGCGAATGCAAGTGCCATCGGGCGTATTATAATCGTTGCCGAACACGCTGAGTTGCTCTCTGATACCTATGCCCGTCTGAGTAATAAACGGCACCAGATTTTGCGGAACGCCCAAAGGCAACTCGCCAATTTCGGCCGAAGGATGTGCTCCTATGGGGTTAAAATATCGCAGGATGACACTTTTGATGGGTGCTCCGGAATGTATAAAGTCCCGAATGATTTCTTCATTGATTTGTTTGGTATTGCCATAGGGTGAAGTAGCGGGTTTGATGGGGGCACTCTCATCGATAGGATTGCTTTCGGGTTCGCCATACACCGTGCAGGATGAGGAAAACACTATTCCTTTTACGTCAAACTTGGGCATCAACTCGAGCAGATTTATGAGCGAAACAATATTGTTGCGGTAATATTTCAAGGGTTTTTTCACAGATTCGCCTACGGCTTTACTCGCAGCGAAATGAATTATCCCATCAATTCCGCGATGTCTATCAAACAAAGCCTGCATGGCCGGCATATCCGTGCAATCAAGTTTCTCGAAAACAGGGCGTTGTCCCGTGATTCGCACAATCCCTTCTATCACATCGGCATTAGAGTTGGAGAGATTGTCAACTATTATTACTTCATAACCTGCTTGCTGCAGCTCAACCACAGTATGCGAACCGATGTAACCGGTTCCGCCCGTTACTAAAATTTTTCGTGCCATGTATCTATCGATTTTGTTTGTTTTTCAATATGGCAAAGATACTAAATAAAAACCGATCCGATGTTGCAACATTCATATAAAAGCCGAAGAGGATCGTTCATTTCGAAAAAAAATGTATATTTGTATTATCAACTGCGAAATATTATTATATCAAGCCTCAAAATTGAAGGGATAAAAGTGGAATATACCCTACGGACATATTACCAAAAAGAAGATCTTCCACCATTGGAAGAAAAAAAATTTTTTCATTATGCATCTTCTTTCGATTTGTATTTGAATATTCCATCCTTCGAACCTTTCATGATTGTGGCTTTTGTCAACGAAAAGCCTGTGGCATGCATGATGGCCGTTATCAGGCGTCTGCACGGCCGGCTTAGAGGCTCCTTGTTCAAACAATGCTATGTCTCGCAATTGCCGGCTTTTCTGGATGAAAACTATCCCAAAGACGAAATTTTTGAAAAGCTGGTCTCAAGCCTCCTCAAGGAAGTTAAGCATAAAGTATATTATATTCAATTTCGAAATTTGTGCGATCCGATTTTCGGTTACAAAACTTTCAAAAATTTTCATTTTTATGCCGCTAAATGGCTCAATATACGCAATTCGCTGCAACGTAAACGAAAAGTTTGGGATCAACTCTCGTCCACTCGGAAGAATCAGGTAAATAAAGCCAAACGTCGTGGAGTGTCGATGTTGGAAGCAACCTCTCTCTCACAATTGCCCGAAATCTATCGATCCATCAAGCGAGATTGGAAAATCAGAGAACGAATTCCCCCTCTCGCCTACTTCGAAAATTTTTTCCGTTATTATGTTCAAAATAATAAAGGGAAAATTTTGTTGTGTATGTACAAGGATAAAATTATCGGAGGCACTATTCTCGGATTCGAAAAGAAGATTGCTTATTGTCTGCACTACTGGGGACATACGAAAAGATATAAACACCTGTATCCATCAATTTTCAGTATATGGTCGTCGCTCGAATTTGCCGAAAAAGAAGGTTTTGAATATTTTGATTTTCTGGATTCCGGATTCTATCAGGAAAGAGCAGGAAAGCCAAGATTTCTGCTTCAATTCGGAGGCAAACAAAAAGCTACAAGACGTTGGCAAAGATTCAACTGGCCATTGATCAATTTTTTCGCAAACAGAATACACGAATAATCAATATTCGTATCGCTTCTTTCAATAAACACCAACTCGTTAGGAATAAAGCATATAGTTGGACCACACGAGAACCACCTGCATAGATATTTTATTAAAAAAACATAAATCAAAGCATTTTGTCGTTTATTTTTTTGGAAGTTACAAAACATGTGCATATATTTGCATCGTGTTTTTCATGGTATTAGATTTAAGGTTAACAATGAAGATTGGTTGTCGTGAGACAACCATTCCTTTTTTATATAGGTACCAAATCCCAACAATTTAATAACTTCACCAATCGCCTGTCACTCGGGCAATTATTTATACTTAGGCCACAATCCGGCAGCAATAATTTCTTCGGTTCGCTCCATCAACGATGGAATGTCTTCTTCGGTGAGATTTTGTGTAGAGATGGGTTGATGAATGATGAGTTCGAGTTTTCCGGGACGGATAAGCAATGAGTTTACACTCAACACATCGTAGGATCCGTTAATGGTAAGAGGAACAATGGGAAGCTTAAGGTCGATGGCAATCTGAAATGCTCCCTTGTGAAAACGACCGAGTTTTCCAGTTTTGGTGCGCGATCCTTCGGGAAACATCATGACCGAAACGCCGTCAACAATTTGCTTTTTTACTTCGAGAATAGTTCTGGCTCGAGCTTTCGGACTCGAATTGTCCACAAATACATGGCCGGCTATTTCGGAAGCCTTCCCCACGAAAGGAATGCGACGAAGGCTTTGTTTTTGCACCCATTTTATGTTCTGATTCAAGAATCCGTAAACCAGAAAAATATCAAATGCTCCTTGGTGATTAGCCACAAAAACGTATGATTGTTTCGGATTTAAATTTTCGTGTCCAAACGATTTTATTCGACAAAGTGCAAACCAACACACCAGTTTCGACCACCACTTAGGGGGATAATAACCCCAAAACTTGTTGCCGAAAATAGGAGAAAATATCATCACGGTGAGCGCCGTAATAAGCGTCAGTACAATCAAAACCGGTACAAAGACCAGCCATTGATAGATAAAAACGAGGGTTCGAACAACAACTTTCATCCCAATATTCTTAACACATACAAATTTATCTAAATTTGCAATTAAAAACCATCTTAATCGACATTTTTTTTGGCTGGACATTCTTTTTTTCGCAATAATCTTATTTTTATCCGAAAATATTTCATCGTTTATCGAATTTTGTGTTTATTTGCGTTGCGAAACAACAATATCATAATTATATACACACATGAAAGAATTAGCAAAATACTCTGGAGCTTTGGTAATGTTCGTTGGCGTTCTTGTTTTGGCCATCCCCTATTTTCAGGGAACGGGTACTAACACAAGTCTTATCATCGGACTCCTTCTTGTCATCGAAGGTTTTCTGGGATACATTTATGTGAACAACATGAAAAAAGGCAACACCATCAGCAACATCGTTTGGGCTATCTTGTTGTTGATAATCCCTTTTGCGATTTTCTTCTATGCTAAAAAAATAGCATACACCGAAGAAGAATACGCGTTATACAACTAAACAAGGAGTATCGATCATTTTCTAAAAGACCCTGAGATAAGGTTTCTCGGGGTCTTTTCTCTTTGATAAAAGGTGGCTCGTTCTAGGACAACTTGGCAACATAGAGTTGCGAATTTTCGTATTTTACGATATTCACCATCTCTCCCTTTTCTATAAATGCTCCCAGAGAAACAGCATCGTAGTATTTATCGTCAACCTCAATGCGACCCGACGGACGAAGTACGGTAGCAGCGATTCCTGTTTTTCCCACCAAAGCAAGAGGTTCTGTTGACACCGAAATATAGCCTTCTTCATCGGCTTGCAAAGCAACATTCTTCAAAAATCCGCGCTTCCCGATTCGGCTCGAAAAATAGATAATCACAAGAGATCCCAAACCCAATCCGGCAAAAACCGTAAGCAATGCCCGATAGAATTTTGGAACAGGAACTCCTTCAAAATCGAAATGGATATTGCCAATCAAAGCTAAAAGCAAACTCGAGATTATCAAAACGATCCCGGAAATACCGGCAATACCGAAACCGGGAATTACGAACAATTCGAAAACTATCAAAATGAGGCCTGCTACGAAAATCAAAATTTCCCAACTCTGCGCATAGCCGCCAAGATACAAAGGCGTAAAATACAAAATGGCAGCTGTCAGCGCAATTGCTGTCGGAAATCCGACTCCGGGAGAATTCAGCTCGAAAAAAATGCCGCCCACAATGAGCATGATGAGAATGGACTGGACAAAGGCATTCGTCAAAAAGCCTTTCACACGGTCGAAAGTTGTAGGATTGTAAGTCTCTATGTCATAAGATTCGTAATGCAAATATCGCGTGGCGATCTCGTCCACATTTTCGGCAATACCTTCGCAATACCCCACTTTGATAGCTTCAGAGGCAGTAAGAGTCAACACTTGAGTCGAATCCACCATACCGGGTATAACCACGCGTTCGTCCACCATCGCTTCCGCCAGCTTCGGATCACGTTTCCACACAAAAACCGTATCACCCGATTCTACGATAGAGTCTCCATGATGGCTTTCGGCAGTTGCACGAATCATCGCCCGCATATACGATTGATATTTGTCGGGAGCAGCGGCCCCATCCATCGAAACAACCGTAGCAGCACCTATCGTGGCACTTCGGCGCATATAAATACTGTCGCACGCAATAGATATCAGTGCTCCGGCCGATGCGGCATTATTATCGATGAAGGCAATCACCGGAAGCGGAAAATTGAGAATTGCGGTACGCATCGAATCGGCCTCTTTTACGCCTCCTCCGTACGTATTGATGTGCAATAGCACACAGTCGGCACCCTTCTGCTGTGCTTCGTGTAATCCATTTTGAAGATAAATCCATGAATTACTCCCAATATCTTCCATAATGTTGATTTTGTAAATCAACTTTTTGTTTTGTGCCATTGCCGGCCCTAATGCCAGGCAAACGAGGGAAATGTATACGAAGAAGGCTCTTTTCATTGTACAGCGGTTTTTATCCAAACAAAAATATGTAAATTCTACGAGAAAATGATATCCAACATAAACAAACATGATTACGAGTGTATTGAAACACAAAAGTCTATTTCGTGCTAAACTCCAAAAATCAGCCGGATGTTCGTCTAAATAAAAAATGGAAAATCCGAATATTTTCAAATTCACTTTTCATCGTCCTTTTCATGATACTTACAACAAATCGGCATTCCGGATTGCTGTGTCTCGATTTCGACCATGTAAACAACGCCCAAACACTGTTCGATCGGCTTTTAAGAGATGAATATTTCGAAACGCAACTGCTTTTCCGCAGTCCTTCCGGCGACGGCCTCAAATGGGTAATTTCCGTCGATGCCGATCCCTCAGAACACACCGGCTTCTTCACTGCCGTTGCCAATTACGTTTATAAAACTTACGGCGTCACTGTGGATAAATCGGGACGCGACATATCCCGCGCCTGCTTCCTCCCCCACGATCCCGACGCCTACCTCAATCCTGCGTATAATCTTTCTACCGGTTAACGGCATCGCCGCAACAATCTTCGCCGAAGTGACTTTTCACTTTCATTTCGAAGCTGGCGCAGCCTTGACTTTTTTGCCCACTTTTTTATGGCACGATAAAAAAGTCGGTAGAGTTTGGGCCAAAGCCACAAGAGTCAATGGATAATTGATAATGTATAATGCACAATGCATAATTTCGCGATTCGATAATTCTCCGTAATTGGTAACCTGCAATTCCTTGTGAAAATTCGGCTTTTCAAGCCAAAAACACCCTCGAATACAAAAATATCCATCGCAGTCGAAGTTTTTAATTCACCGGCTCACTTTTGCCTGAAAGGCAATAACCTTCATAACCGCAGGTCATCGACCTACGGAAAAGATACAACAAACATATACTGCCTGAAAGGCAGAACTATTGTCGCGGCATTGATAAATATCTTCGCCGGCAAAAATAAACCTACAGAATTGAATTTCTTATTTCTCTATTTCTTGTTAATTCTCAATTGTCAATTATACATTATCCATTAGTTCATAACACCTCCCCGCCTTCGCCAGTACCCCTCTTATCTTAAGAGGGGTACTGGATCACACTTGCCATATAACTGTCCCCTTAAGATAAGGGGACAAGTGCTGCCGCCAGGCAGCACAGGGGTTATGATATTTCTCTGTTTGACGATATATCTCCTCCGTCTGGAACTGTCGGAATGGAAATTCGTAATTCGAAATTGGTAACTTATAATTCATTCTTTACTTCCCGTTTCTTCTTTTCTTCCAAAGTTATAACACAAGTTTTCAAACTTGTGTCGGAAACAACGGTAGTTTCCAAACTGCCTGTCGTCTTGCGTCCAAGTTACGCTGATGCTAAACTTGAACGAATGGGACTCTGTCCCAAAATCTGCCATTTCCTCAATATCCTCAATATCCTCAGTTGAGGATATTGAGGATTTCGATTCCGAACAAATGCCCACTTTTTCCGAATCGGTCACCGACTTACTGCCTTCTTTGCTTTCGCAAATCGCGGCTAAAGCCGTTTCCCCCGAAGATGCCGACTTGCTTTTGCCGAGCAGCCTCACGACCTTTTCGGCCGGTCTGCCCAATGTTTACGGCATTTATGGCGGTCGCGCAGATAGCCCCCTATTTCTCCAACAGCAGCATCCCCGCCACAATCGGCAAAGACAATCTCTGGTTTCTGTAAAAAAAATTCTGCAACTTTTTCCGATTGCTCGCCAAGTCAAAATAAATCGTATCTTTGAAAGGTGAAATATGGCACAAAAAAAGCATTGTTTTGTACCAATATATCAAACTAATATTATATGCAATCTACTCATAATAAAATAGAAAACGAAATAAAAAAGGGTAAGCGGGGGAAAATAATTTTTTTGTCTGATTTTACCGATTACGGCACAGATGTAGCCGTACGGCACACCTTTTCGCGATTGTGTAAAAGTGGCCTTTTAATTCGACTTTCGGCTGGCATATATTTGTACCCCGAAATTGACAAAGAAATCGGCATAATATACCCCTCAATCGAAAAAATCGCCAAAGCAATCGCCAAACAGGAAAAAGCACGGATTATCCCGACAGGAGCCTATGCTCTTAACGCTTTGGGGCTTTCAACTCAAATGCCTATGCGCGTGGTTTTCCTCACAGACGGTACACCAAGAATGATAAATATTGAAGGCAAAGCAAGTATAAAATTCAAAAAAACCGCACCCAAATACCTTTCTTTCAAAAGCAAATTGGTTTCTCTTGTAGTTTTTGCATTGCGCGAAATTGGCGAAAACAAAGCCACTGCCGAACAGCTGGCTCAAATTAAAAAATTATTGCAGAACGAGAAACAGGAAATCGTTATTAACGACCTCGCTCTTGCGCCTGCGTGGGTTAAAAACAGCATTCTAAAATTACTGCAAGATGAATAACTTTTTCAAAATCACTGAGAGAAGACAAATAAACGCGATAGAAACAGCCGCTAAAAATCTAAAAATAATCCCGACGTCAGTTGAAAAAGATGTGTGGGCTACGGCAGTTCTGCAGGCATTGTTTGCTTTGCCATACGCAGAACATTTGTCTTTCAAAGGTGGCACTTCTTTGAGTAAGTGTTACAACCTGATAGAACGGTTTTCGGAGGACATCGACATTGCAGTAAATCGTGGTTTTCTCGGTTTTGACGGGAAGCTGTCAAAAACGCAAATTAGCGACAAATTGCGTCGTGCTGCCTGTTCTTTTGTCCGTTATAAATTATGGTTTGATGTTGCAAAACAACTTGAAAATCAGGGAATAAATTCCGACTTATTTACCGTAAAAGTCAATATAACGCCGGTAACCACTACCGACCCCGAAATAATCGAAATTCATTATAAGTCGCTTTTCCCTGAAAGCAATTATGTAAAACCGATTGTAAAAATTGAAGTCAGTGGGCGTTCAATGAATGAACCATTGCAGAAAATCGATTTGCAATCCATTGTAGATAAAGAGTTTCCCGATATCTCTTTTGCAAATAAGCCGTTTGAGGTGAATGCCGTCGTGCCGGAACGCACATTTTTAGAAAAAATTTGCCTGTTACACGAGGAATTCGCAAGATCCCGGGAATTTGTGCGTACCGAGCGAATGAGCCGTCATTTGTACGATGTATCCAAGTTAGACGATGCGGGAATTTCTGAAAATGCGCTCAACGACAAAAATTTATACCATTCTGTTGTCGAACACCGTCGGATATTCGTTGGTTTAAAAGATTTTGATTATGATACACTTGCACCGAAAACAATAAAAATTGTTCCGCCCGATAATATCATTTCCGAGTGGAAAGAGGATTACGAAACAATGCGCGAAACAATGATTTACGGCGAATCATTGCCATTCAACAAGTTGATAGATAAGATAAAACAACTGAATGAAAGGATAAACCACATGGATTGGTAACTTTCGAAAAGCCTCAAAATCCCCATACCCCCATTTATTTAAAACCGGAAATAACTATGCAATGATGATCGAAAAGTTATTTGTAGATTTGTTGGTAAATAGTGTGAATTAATATAGAAAGATACTTATGGAAAAGAAAATAACAATTCAGGAACTCCTTTTCAATAGGGGGCTAAATAAAGATGACAAGATTCTCTTGGTAAGACACAAAGACAATCGGGAAATTAAGACAATAAGAGGTGTTCAATACACGAAATCACTTTATGATATGTATCGTTATGAACCCAAATTATTTTTGGAATATCAAGCTGAACAAGCCGATGATAAATTTAAAGGGGCACAATATATTGTATCATTTCTTGGCGAAGAAGGAACTAAATCCCGTTTTCTCGGGGTGTACCGTATTGAGGAAACAATAACTAACGACCCGTTTTCTCCATTTTATTACAAAATGTCTGAAGTTAACGGATTTGATAACTTAAAAGAAAAAGTAATTGTTGATTGGGGTAAAGGCACTTTGTCATGGTGTCAGGGCATTCACAACGAAAAAGAAATCATTGAAATTGTGCCTGGTTTTGAAAATGCCTTTCCGGGTTATCCAAACGTTATATTGAAATTCAGTGAGTTGAAGAATATTATAAATAGTGGTTATCCCGAATGGAAACGTATGCTCTCGGCTGTCAATTGCATTTATGCAATTCTGGATAACAAAACAGGGAAAATTTATATCGGTTCAACTTATAACCGACAGGGAATTTGGGGGCGTTGGGAAGTGTATGTACAAACTAACGGTCATGGGAACAATGCATCTCTTGAAAAATTGATTGAATCTGACCCAAAATATGCTGACAATTTCACGTATTCAATCTTGCATATTCTCCCTATAAATATATCTGCTGATCAGGCAATCAAAGAAGAATCACTTTTTAAAAAGAAATTAGGAGCAATCAGTTTTGGCTATTGTAATAATTAAGATTATGGAAGAGCTTAAAAATAAATATTTTGAGTGGATTGTCAGAAAAACTTATTTTGATAGTTATTGTCATGAGTTTAAATCCATTCCTGTCGAACAAAAACTCCTCAATTTAGCCCTCTATATACATGAAGGTGGGGATTTACGCTTTGCTATAAACACATATAAGGAGGACAGAAGCGAACATACATTACATAGCTTAAAGGATACATTGGAATTTTATATCAATTTTATAAGGACTGGTGAGCCGGAAAGTGATTTGATCGTTTTTCTGAATATGTTTCTTTCTGAAGAACAGCTTATTATTTTGCTTGAACAAGAGCTGAAAGCCCGGCTATTTTTCGAATATGAAAATGTCGATGATTTCATGAAGAAAGTCTATAAAATTGAAGTTGGAGGTTTTAATCTTGAATATTTTGTAAATCAAGACTATGTTTCGAGAAAAGACGGATTAATGCAATCTTTAAAGGTAACTTAAAGGAAGATTTTGACTTAGGTGATTTTGATGAAGTTATAACTGATTAGTTTGGAATCGCCATTTCCCCAAAAATCCCCAATATCCTAAAAATCCGCTAATATGAGTATTCAAGACATCTATCAAAAAGCTATTCGCTATGCCGCTGAAAAACATGCTGAATTGCAGCAAACTTTACCCGGCAGTATAATACCCTATGCAGTACATTTGAGTAATGTGGCTATGGAAATACTGGTTGCTGCTTCGCATACCGAAGAATTTGATACCGAATTCGCAATACAAGTAGCTTTGTTGCATGATATTTTGGAAGATACCCATATAACAGTTGAAGAATTGGCAAATGAATTTGGAAATGAAGTTGCAACTAGTGTTTTGGCATTGACCAAAAGAGATGTTTTGCCCAAAGAAGATCAAATGTCTGACTGTATTTCAAGAATTAAGCAATGCGGAAAAGAAGTCTGGGCGGTAAAACTGGCTGACCGTATTACCAATTTACAGCCGCCACCTTCTCATTGGGACAAATTGAGAAAAACAAGTTATTTATTGGAAGCAAACTATATTCTCAAAGAATTACATGGTGCTAATGAATACCTTGAAAATCAGCTTGCTGGAAAGATAGTGGAATATCAGAATTATATAATTTAGTCGCATTCCCCCAAACCACCCATATGAGAAATTTCAATTTCCCGATTTGTATTTTAATAAATAGCACTACTTTCAATATGTTTGCTGGTAAATAACATGTTGTTAAAGAACTTCTGTATTTCGGCATTAAAGCTACGTAACAGCTAATTTTTTTCTAACGAACTATTGAATTTAGAATCTCTCATTTTTTCGAGTTCTTTATAGAGGTAAATTCTGTCTTTTAGCATAATCTATATAGTTTTAGTGTTTTTCCACATAGTGCCCAGCCTTTTCTGGTTTAGCGTTCGGTCGGATTTCGGAGCTCAAAACTGTCAACCAGAACTGAACTTAAAAGGAGTACAAAGCATCAAGTTTATATCAACTCGCCTGACGCAAAACCCATGTTACAGGCATGTGCTAATTCAGTTGGTTTTTTAACTGTCTGCATTTTGTGTAGTTCCTAAAAATCTGATGTACTAATGAATTAGGAAATAACCCTTCCATTTTGTCCTTTGTCTCTTCAGCAATATGGTCAATAATTGCAGGTAAGGTCGTCGTGAAATAATCGTCGAAGTTAAAATTAGGGTCAAGTAAAACTTCTGTCCCGATTTTTGCAAAGACTATGTTTAAGACAAATCTGTTAGAATGTATAAAACAACTTTTTTCACGACCTGACGATGCCTGCTCTTTCAATTTTAGTCTATTAGTCACTTCTCTCATTATTCGAACAGCACGCCATGCTTGTGTTGCTGATACAGTCGAATTGATAATATCCGTATATGGTTGTTTAGAAATATCTTCCCATAACTTACCTACTTCTCTTTTTGCCTGGACTGCTAAATTAATATCAGGTTTTGCACAAGCTAAAGCGGTTATTACTTCTTCAACATAACAATTTGTTTCATCTTGTTTAACAACTTGATCTGATCTTTTAAGATGATAAATTATACCATCAAGTGCTAATTCAGTTTTTAGTCTGTCTTGTTCTGGGTCAAGTGAAACAAAGTCCTTTTTATCAATTCTGTTTTGAGTATTCGTCCTTTTTGTTACGTTTAATCCGAAATCTGCTGGGCAGTTTTCAAGAGATATGATTTTAATGAAGACGTTCAATTTGCTTATTTGGTCTGGATTAATCTCATAAGCATTTCCGATACTTCCTACAGTTTGTGCTCCATTTACAATTTTCAAATCTTCTGCTACGAAAACACCAACTGCTCTATCTCCACCACCAACAGGTTTCTTATTTAGAGTCTGACATAAGGCAGTAATTCCATTATTATAGAAATAAAAATTTTCAGGTTCTTTTAAAGCCGTTTCTCGGATATCCTCATTTACTTCACTAAATCCAATAAAGTCTCTGATGTTGTCTGAAAAGAGTCGGCCACGGTTTTCACTCCATAATTGTGCCAAGTCATTACCATTAATAGTTCCATAAATAGCATAATAAGGATCTTCAACTTTCCCCCAATTTGAAAGTGCTAAATCTGCTTTAATAGGTTGTCCGTCTAATATACCAACAAGAGATTTGTGAGCTTGTTTGAGTGAAAATCTATTAAAAACAGCCAATTCAGATGGGTCGTTAAGTTCTGCAAGTAAATCGTCAATAACACGTCTATTGTGCTCTGAAAAAGTATCTTGTCCTGTATATGTTAATACTATTTTGATTTTTACGAGTGGGTCTTCTAAAGCCTCGATTACTTCCGCTTCTTTGGCCAATACTTTTTTGTTAAATCTGTCAAACTTTAAATCAATTAAATCAGCTACGCCATTTTTAAATCTTGATGTTTCTCCTGTATCAGGTTCACCAGTTCCGCTTTTTATCCATTTCGACTGCACAAGCCACAGTTCTTTACTTCTTCTGTCAAAATAAATAGCATCAATACCATTGTCATCAAATCCATCAGTAATAGCAGACGCTGCTGCTACTGCATCAAGTTGTGCTAATATTTGAAGAGTATATGCAGCATAAGCCCTTGTCAAAAAAAAGTTTTCCTTTTCCTCGTCATTTCTTGCGTCTGCAATGTCAATTTTATCTGAATAAATTTCAGTTAGTTTGGTTTTTAGATGATTTACATGTAATTTGCTCATTGTTTATTTGATTTGTCTAAAGTTGTTGTACATCGCCTGTAACGGGCAGCGGACAGACGTAGTTGGGTTTACCCTATTGGGTTTGTCTGTTTTCAGTGATGGTCGCTATATGATCTGCACCAAACGTTTTGCGGCTTTGCGTTCGGGCGGGATTTTTTAGCACAAATGTTCATACGAAGAACAAATGTTTAATTAAGCAAAAAAGTGTCAAACGAGGCACGAAGCCCCGCCTGACGCAAAACCGCTGTTATGGGCTGCTCTTCTTTTGTCCGCATTATTCTAAGTTTCCAAGCAAGATTTTTTGGTCGCTGTCTGCACGTCCTGGTTGCCAATATGCGTTGCCTTTAATTTCAGCAGGAATTTTATAAACTAAGTTTGTTGTCTTGGTTGTCAAAGGATTGATTTGGTCAAGTAGAAGTCCCCAACCTTCAAGCATAACTGTTTCAGATTTGTCAAACTCGTAGTCTTTACCGTTGTAGTTAATCCAAACAGAACCGTCCATAAGCATACGACTTTCCTTGTCTGTGTTTTTGAATGATGCGTTTATGATTAAATACATATTGCCTTGTTCAGGTTTTAGGTCGGCAAATTCATTTCCTGTATTTACTCGGTCTTCTAAACTTACTTTATTTACTGTTATGTCAAAGTAGTCAGTGTGAAGAACTTCGCCAACTCCAACACCTTTTGGTGCTTCTGTTTTTTGTTCTGTTTGTTCGTTTGAACTTGACGATGAATTGTCTGCCGTTGAAGAACCACCTTTGTCGTCTTTGCCAAGTTGAGCAAGAACTATTAAAGCTATTACTACTGTCACACCGATTTTCCAACCTTTTGAGATTGATTGATTTTTCCATAGAGCATAAAGTCCTACGGGAAAAAAGATAATGCAGAGAACGATAACAAGCCAAGTCTTGTCATACCATTTTGATTGTGTTGTTGAATTGTCCATTTTTATTTATTTGATTTTAAAGTTTGAAAATTATTAAAGTGCAATGGTCTTTTTAGTTGTCCATTGGCTTGTCAACTGGTCTTTCAAAGTCAGTCGTCTGGTAGTTCCCGTCCGTTTCGTGGTTGTCTCATAGAGTTGCCCATAACTCGTTTATACACGCTACTTTATATCGCCTTATTTCCATATTTGGATGTATAGACGCTATTATGTTGCGTCTGTCTTTCGATCCAAAAATACAAAAACTTTTCATTTAATGAACCAAATTTATGATTTTTTTTATATTCTATTTTTGTTCTACAAAGTTAATTTTTTAATTCTGTTAGTGTGTCTTTGCGTTGGCAAAAAATGGCTCTTTTGGTTTTTTGAGCGTTGGCTTGTGTGCTGGAAAAACCAAATGTGCCATTTACGGGTAGGCTTTTTTACACTGAGCGATAACGGCTCATTTACGCAACAAATATAAAACATTCTTAAATACAAAATATCAAACGTACGTAAATTATTTTATTCATATTCTGAATACTTGTGGATAAAAGACAATATATCAACCGAATAAGATAATTTTTTATTATAAAAAAGTTGTATTTACTAATGATTTATTAATTTTACCATTGTTGATTTTGAAAAAATGGACATCGAATATTTAATCGCAGTTTTTGAACGGAGACTCATGCTCCAAAGGTACAGCGCCGGGTCCATCAAAAAATTACAGCAGTTCGGTGAGGAGTTTCCTTCAAGTAACGGAAAAACGGTTTGATCAACCCGACGAATTAAATGAAAATGAAATTGAAAAATACGTTTACCGGAAAATAAGGAAAGACCATATAAGCAGTTCCTATCGGTTTGCAAATGTGTTGTTTTGTGCGTGGACAATTTTCTTTTTCTGTCTTTATGTAGCAAATTGTTCGCTGTGTCGTTTTTTAAACTTGCCCATAACGGTCTGCAGCTACCCGAAGGGCGGGACTTTTACCACAAAACTTGATTTGAAAAACTAAACTTCCATTAACCACAAAACTGGCTTTGGAACACGAAACCCCACCTTTTGGGTAGGTGCTGTTATGCCCAGTGCATCTATCATTCGTTGTCATTACCTTCCAAGTATAAGTAGTAGTCTAATACCGCAAGGTCTTTAATGTCGGTGTCATTGCAAACCTGTCTAAGAAACTTGCAAGTAATTTTATATTTCTCCCCATCAGTCAGTCCACGAGGAAGCACAATTCCATATTTTCGTAATGCTTTTTCCGTTTTGGTATTTTTTACGAAGTAAAGGTCTGGTTTGTGAGCAGCAAGAACTTTTGAAATAAATGCTTTGCCTACTCCCTCAACTTTCAAGTCGCCAGTTAATGCTCTGTCATAGCGTGTCGCGATGTCAATGTTTTCATCGCTTAAATATTTTAGTAGTTTTCGTAATTGTGGAATGTTTCTCTTAATTGCAGGAATGGCAATAGGCATTAGACGTCCCAATCCCCAATGTGAAAAATAAGTGTCGATGTCAAGGGTTTTATAATTTGGATAGTCAAGGTCGTTTCGTAATTCTTTCACCGTCTTTTGTCTGTCCGAAACGATTGTCTTGTAGTCGCTGTCCTTACGATACTGTTTTAGAATTTTGATGAATTGGCTTTTTTCTGAAAGAGTTGCTTCGAACTCTTCGTTTAAAATTTGCTTTTCTTTTTTTGCAATTTTCTCTTCTTTTCTCTTTCGGTCTTGGCGTTCGGAATATTCTGCCTCGTATTGCTTTACGAAAGCCGTTGTCAGCGGTTTTGCAACTTTAAAATATTTGTCAAACCATTTTAAAAGGTCTGTGCAAATTATTTGGTCGGTTGTACGAGTTGTCAATTCAATGTTGTTAAACAGTCCACCGTTGGTGCAGTTTGCTGAACCCACAAAAGCAGAGTAGTTGTCTTTTTTCTTTATCAGATACATTTTGGGATGAAAGCATTCTTTGTCTGTGTAAAGTCGAACATTGAGGTCGGATTTTAATTGTAACTGATTAAGTTTTTTTAATGCTTTTGGGTCTGTCGGCAAGTCAAGACCAATTAAATAATTCTGTCGGCAAGATGATTTTAAATTGTCAATGAGAAAATTTAAGCCGTCATTGCTCATTAACGCAACCGCTACCCATATTTCGTCAGCCGTTTTAATGTCTGGAAGTAAATTGTCCGAAAGTTTAGTTTCTATTGTTGTCATCGTGTCTTTTTGCATTGGGCATAACATCCGTGTAGGTGCGACCTCGTCGCACATATTTTACATTTATGTCGGCGGCTTTATTTTTAATATTGTTGATAATCAGTGAAATATAATATTTAATTAAAAAATGTCTTGTTACACATATCCAGTTTGTTATTTTTCTTAAAACTCTAATTTGTCCAACGGATTTTTAATTTGATCAAATCCCTTATTTGTAATATGAGTATATATCTCCGTAGTTTTTGAACTTGAATGACCTAATAAACTTTGTATGTATCTTAAATCTGTTCCATTTTCAAGTAAATGAGTTGCAAAACTGTGTCTTAAACTGTGTATAGAAACCTTTTTCGTGATTTTTGCAGCAGTCAATGCTTTTTAAAAATGCTGTAAATACTACTATCGTATATTGTCCTCCTCCTTCGCCTTCAAACAGCCACTCTTCGGGTTTATATTCTTTAAAATAAAGTCGTAAAGTTAATAATGTTTTTTTACTTAACAAGGTATAACGGTCTTTTTTTCCTTTCGCTTGCGAAATCCGTATTTGCATACGGGCGTTGTCTATGTCTTTTACCTTCAGGTTGATCAATTCACTTATACGTAACCCTCCCGAATAAATAACCATTATTATTGCTTTGTGCTTTAATTTTTACAGAAGATGAAAGTACAAAAAGTTTCGCAATCCGTGAGTTCATTTGCAGGAATTTCTTTCGTTCACGAAGAATTTAACAAATGCGATTTATTACAACTTATAGACGAACAACCCGGGAAAAGGAATGCTTCGGGATACAGTCACGGAGAACTGTTCAGGACATGGTTTGCAATATTCTTTTGCGGAGGAGAAGTGACAGAAGACGTACAGGAACATTTGCGATCGACATTGGAAAGCATACCGGGGGAACCGGGTAGCGGCACCGGATACGCTGCTTCGGGAACTAAAAGAGTTGGCAACGGAAGATACGATCGTAACCTCTTCGAGCGGGAAAGAGTACCGGTTCAACATCAATGAAAAGATGAACGACATGAACATCAAATCTCTGCTGTTGACCGGGCAGCTTGAAAAGGGTAGGAAGGACGATTTGGATTACGACAATCAAATCATCGAACACGAAAAATGGGATGCCAAGCGCACCTGCAAACACACCACAGGATATTTTGCGGGCATAGGCCCGACAGGTGTTTATTCCCATCCAAAAAGAGTCCATTCTTCAATCACATATTTACGCCCTTTCTTTCCTGCTTTCGCCATTCATCGCGGCGAAAGCCCCACTCGTCATTTTGCCGAACGACCATTTCACTGCTACATGATGTGGTCTCCACTTCATCGAACGACCAATCGCTATTCGAAAAGGTTACCGGACTGTTAAAGGAACGATAATTTGATGTGTGAAATTACCGTTTGTTATCACGCGGAACGGCTTTTGTGCAGACACAAAACCTACTTTCCATTTTGCGGAACAGGTTTTTATCGGTAAATCACTCCTTCCGCAGGATGCGGAGTGACCTGTTTTTGCTACTTTGGCTGCTCCGCATTGCGCGGAACGACCTTTTACTATCGAAACAACTCACTCTGCAAAATGAGGAACGACCTTTTTCACCCGAAAAAGGTTGTTCGACGTTAAAAGGAACGACCTTTGTTTGCAGACAAAACTCACTCGTCGCCGTGCGGAACGGGTTTTGTGTCTGCACAAAAGCCACTCTCCCTTAAAAATAGTTATCGAAAAGGACACAACATCCCATAATTTGTTAACGGAGTGGGTCATGTAAATCGTAAAAGGTCGGTCGTCAAAGTGAAAAGCGACCATTTTGGGTTCACAAATGCCATTCCGCATTCAGGAAAGTACGTTTTGTGTGAACACAAAGGTCACTCGTCTAAATGGAAAGTGACCAATGTTATGACACAAAACCTACTCGTCGCGTTAGAAAGTGTAAAAAGCGATATAAAACGGCCGTTTCAACTTAACGACTATTTCTAAATGTGAATGAATATGAATATATTTACGAATTGAAAATAATGTGATATTAGGTGAATATTAGTAGTTATTTTAAGTCATTAACAAAAATCTAACGGGTTTTGAAAACCTGTTTGATTAAGCGATTGAATCGTGTGGTAACAAGCTCCGAAAATTCATCGGTAAATCGATAATTTTCGAACCCCAAACCATGCTACTTCGTTCCATGTTTCCGTCGTATTTGGGCCGTACTTGCGTCGTACATGGTTCGAATAGATTTTGATCATTTTTTGCCCTCTAATTTTTCGATCGGCATCACATTTTTTCATAACATCTCAACCCCTGCTGATATACTATTTTTTCGTCGAATGCTATTTCAATCCATTGCATAAGTGAAATCTTTTTCGCGAATAACTTTGGCATCGAAACTGACAGCCTATTTTTCCAAAACGAAGGTCGATTTCATGAAAAATCTGAAGTATCTTTGTTGTTTCAATCGTAAACATGCACTCCTATTTGCTCAGCATCAGTTCCAATTTTCAGGCGCGGTCGAATTTGTCCAAAGCTCAAAAAATGCTCAAGAACCTGTTCTCAGAAATTGTTTTTACGGAAGCTTTGCCGACAAAACCGTATGGCGACCATTACAAACGCCCATTTGTGAATGTTCTTGCCATCGCTAATCATTCGGCCAGTGCCGACGAAATTGATGCACAATTGAAAGAGATAGAGAAACGTTTGGGTAGAGCACCGGCAGATAAACAGAAAGGTAAAGTGGTGATCGATCTTGATTTGATAGCTGCCGACGGCAAGATTCTTCGTCCCAAAGACTTCGAACGGAGTTATGTGCAGGATTTGCTTCCACAAATCGATAGCATGGCCATGTTTTCGAAAAAAACAGTGGAACCGTTCAGCTGATGCGGCTAACCGATTTTACGCCTTTCACAGCACTCAGTTTGCGGATGAGCTGTTCGAGGATAGCAGTGTTTGCCAACGAAACAGAGATATTCCCCTGAAACAGTCCATCGTTGGAATCGATGCTGATAGACCGCATTTTCACGCCTTCCTCTTTCGAAATAATGGACATGAGGTTGGACACGATGTTGATCTGATCGTTTCCGATTACCCTCAAAATGGTGGTGTAATTGGAAGTGCCGCTCGATTTTCCCGACCAGCGGGCTTTAACGATGCGATAACCAAACCGCGAAAACATATTTTCGGCATTCGGGCAGTTGACGCGATGTATTTTAATGCCGTTGGAAGAAACGAACCCAAAAATCTCGTCCCCGAAAATCGGATTGCAACATTTGGCCAGTTTGTATTCGATTCCCGTCAGATTCTGATCGATGATGAGTTCATCCTGTTCATCCGAAATCCGATCGGGATTGAGAACAAAATTTTCGGCACTTGCTATGCTCGGAGCGCTATAAGAAGCCGTATCCCGGTTTTCGAGTTCCACGTAGCGGTCGATCACCCAATTGGCATCTATTTTTTCGGAAGCGATATCGGCATAAAATTCGGTTGCGGTTTTGTATTTCAATTTTTTGATAAGCTGCATGAAAATGCCGTCATCCATCTCTATTTTGCGGTTTTTCATGCGGCGTGCAAGCATTTCTTTGGCCAAATCGGCTTGCTTGGCGGCTTCCTCTTTGAGTAGTTGTCGAATTTTGCTTTTGGCCTTCGACGTAACCACGATGTTGAGCCAATCCTGTTTGGGCGACTGATGCGAGGACGTGTTGATGGAAACCTGATCGCCGCTTTTGAGAACATATTTGATGGGGACATTCTTGCCGTTGACGTTGCCCGAAACGCAGCTTGCCCCCAGTTTGGAGTGGATGGCGAACGCAAAATCGAGTACTGTAGCTCCTTTGGGCAAACGGATGAGATCGCCTTTGGGCGTGAAAACGAAAATTTCCTCGTCGTAAAGATCGAGACGAAAATCCACCAGTTTTTCCTTGAGTTCTACGTCCTTGTCTTCGAGCGACTCGCGCAGCGAATTGAGCCATCCGTCAAATTCGGTTTCTTCTTTCACCCCCTTGTATTTCCAGTGCGCAGCCAACCCGTGCTCGGCTATCTCGTCCATGCGTCGTGTGCGAATTTGCACTTCCACCCATTTCGATTCGGGCCCCAGTACCGTAATGTGCAACGATTCGTATCCATTGCTTTTGGGGATGGAAAGCCAATCCTTCAATCGCTTGGGATTGGGTTGATACATATCGGTGACGATGGAATAAACCTGCCAGCATTGTGCCTTTTCCTGTTCAAGCGGGGCATCGAGGATGATGCGGATGGCAAACAGGTCGTATATTCCTTCAAATTCTACCTGTTGTTTCTTGAGCTTGTTGTTGATGGAATGTATCGATTTGGTACGTCCCTTAATTTCGTATTTCAGTCCCGTTTGATCGAGGCGGGCTTTCAACGGTTCGATAAATTCCTGAATATACCGGTCACGCGAGCGCTTGGTTTCATTGAGTTTGTGTGCGATGAAGTCGTAAGCCTTCCGATCAGTGTATTTCAACGAAAGGTCTTCGAGCTCCGATTTGATGGAATATAAACCCATTCGATGTGCCAGTGGCGCATACAGATAGGTGGATTCTACAGAAAGTGCCAAACGCGCGGCATTATCCAAATTTTTGGCTTCGCGCATCTGTCGCAAGTGTTGTGCAATGATGATGAAAACTACTCGGATGTCTTCTGCCATCGAAAGCAGTAACTTGATGTAGTTTTCCGATTCCACCGCAGCTTTTTTATCGCCGAATTCGTTGATTTTTTCAATCCCGCGCAAAATGATGGAAGTCTCTTCGCCAAACAATTTCGAAGCCTCTTCGATCGAGTAATCGCCACGCGAGATGGGATAGTAAAGCAAAATGGCGCAAACTTCGGGTTGCCGCACATTCAACTCTTCAACGGCCGTAACCGCCGTGCGAATTTCAGCCCATAATTTTTCGAATGCATCGGCTTCGGATTTTTCTAAGGCCGAGAGCACCGATTTTTTGACAATATTTTTAAGCTCCGTTACCTCTTCTCTATTCATTTTCTTGCGAAGAAACGAATAAAGTTGTCTGTAAGATTGCTTGAATGTTGGTGTACCTTTTTCGGCCATTTCTGTAATTTAGCTGATTTATGTCGCAAAAAAGCGATATCGAGAAACAAAAATAAGAATTTTTCCCGCATTATTAGAACAAATGAGTCTAAAATCACGTTCGCAGGGTTCGTTCATTTTATTCTTTTTTTGAGCTGCAATTTCTTAACTTATGGCTATATTTGCAGACAATTATGGAAGAGCAGTTCATAAAATGCGGATTGCGCTTTTTTATGGAGTATCGCCAATTTTTTCCGAAAATATTCATAAACCGACATATCATTCGTAAACATGAAGAAATCGATTATTTTCCTTTGGATCGCCCTTTTGCCCTGTCTGCTTTTTAGTCAAAACAAAGTTGAAACGCTGAGGCTGGATGACGGCTGGCAATTTTCGCAAACCGGTAAAAATCAATGGTACGACGCCGAAGTTCCCGGCTCTGTGCAACGTGATCTGATCCGACACGGAGTGCTTCCCGACCCCTATTTCGGAACAAACGAAAATGTGGTTCAATGGCCCGAAAAAGAAGATTGGGATTTCAAAAAATCGTTTACGCTCTCCGAAGAGCAGCTCAATCACGATGATGCCCTTTTGTTTTTCGAAGGATTGGACACGCATGCCGATGTTTTTCTCAACGGATCACGCATCCTCCAATCACAAAACATGTTTGTCGGCCATAAAATCTCCGTAAAGAATCTTTTGCGCAAAGGGGAAAATAACCTTTACATCCGATTTTTTTCGCCCATCACCCGCATGCTGCCGGCAGCAGCTACAGCCGGATTCGACTATCCTGCGGATAACGATCACGGTACGCCCAAACTCAGCGTTTACAGTCGGAAAGCGCCTTACCAATTCGGTTGGGACTGGGGAATGCGATTGGTGCAGATGGGAATTTGGAAACCGATTACTCTCACCTTTTACGATAAAGCACGCATTGATGATTTTTTCGTAAAGCAAACTTCCGTAACAAAAGAGAAAGCGATCATCGATAATCAGATCGAAATTTATTCTGTAGAGCCTCAACCCGTCGATGCAAGCATTGCCATTGAATATGGTTTAAAAGGTGAATCGCAAAAAACCGTTTCGAAAAACATTGTGCTCAATCCGGGTAAAAATGTGGTATCGATTCCGCTTCAAATCGATCATCCCAAAAGATGGATGCCCGTTAATTGGGGCAAACCCTATTTATATGACTTTAAGGCAAAACTTTCGTTTGGCAATCAGACAATTGCCGAAAAAACAGAGAGCGTTGGTCTTCGCAAAGTGGAACTGATTCAGAAAGACGACGAAACAGGAAAATCGTTTTATTTCGAAGTAAACGATATTCCGTTGTTTGCCAAGGGCGCCAATTATATTCCCGGCGAAATTCTTCGCACGCAACAGGATACGGCCTACTATCAGCGATTGTTCGATAATATCACCTCAGCCAACATGAATTTTATCCGCGTGTGGGGAGGCGGAACTTACGAAGACGATTATTTTTATCGGCTGGCCGACGAAAAAGGCATTCTCGTTTGGCAGGACTTCATTTTCGGATGTACGCCCTACCCATCCGACGATGTCTTTCTGCAAAATGTGCGCGAAGAAGTGATTTACAACGTGAAACGATTGCGCAATCATGCCTCCCTCGCCTTTTGGTGCGGCAACAACGAAATAGAAGAAGGATTGCGCTATTGGGGCTGGGACAAAAGAAATACGCCGGAAACAATGGAGTTGTGGAAAAAAGGCTACGATAAAACCTTCAGAACCTTGATCCCCGATCTTTTGTCGCAATACGACGGCACACGCAGCTACATACACGGTTCGCCTTACAATTCGAGTTGGGGAAAAATAGAATCGTTCAAATCGAGTGATGTACACGACTGGGGATTGTGGCACGGCCGTATGCCTTTCGAAGCAATGGCCGACCGACTTCCACGATTTGCAAGCGAATTCGGATTTCAATCATTTCCCGAAATGAAAACCATTCGCACGTTTGCCACCGAAAAGGATTTCGATATCAATTCGGATGTGATGAAAATTCATCAGAAAAGTGGCGTCGGCAACGTCATTATCAAGCAATATATGGACATGTATTTCCATGAACCAAAAAATTTCGAAGATTTCGTTTACCTCGGCTTGGTGATGCAGGGCAACGGCATGGAAGAAGCTGTGGAAGCCAATCGTCGCGGCAGACCTTACTGCATGGGAGCCTTGTATTGGCAAATCAACGACGACTGGCCTGTGGTTTCGTGGTCGAGCATCGATTACTACAACAACTGGAAAGCACAGCATTATCGGATGCGAGATGTATTTGCTCCGCTCGCACTCGGCGTAAAATTCGCTGATAACAAACTGAATTATTATACGATGTCGGACTATTTGAACGATATCGACAATTTGAAACTGACCATTCAGGTAATCGATTTTTCGAAAGGCGTGGTAAAGGAATTGAAAGAAAAAGTGAATGCAAAAGCCAATTCGAGTCAAATCGTCAAAAGCATCGACGTTTTGTCGCTGATTTCGGAATCCGACAAAGCCAATACCGTCATTCGTGCCAGACTGAGTGACGATAAAGGTAAAACCATCTCAACTAAAGATTATTTCTTTTATTGGCCGAATAAACTCAATTTGCCCGAAACGAAAGTAAATACCAAAATAGCCTATGCCGACGGCAAATACACGGTTACGCTCACAAGTCCGAAGCTGGCAAAGGATGTGTTTATCGAAATACCCGTTCTTGGTGCCCGATTCTCGGATAATTTCATCGATTTGATGCCCGGCGAAAAACGGGTTATCGAAATCACTTCACCCCAGCTCCAAGCTTCCGAAAAAACTCCGATAACCATCCGCCACATCAGAGAAACTTATTGACAAAAGAATTATGAGATAGCCGAATGAAATCGCTCAAACAACTCTACCGCATCGGAAACGGGCCATCGAGCAGCCACACGATGGGGCCGAAAAAAGCGGCTCAACTTTTCCTCGAACGCAATCCTCATGCTTCGCGGTTCGTGGTAACGCTTTACGGCAGCCTTGCAGCTACCGGCAAAGGCCACCTCACAGACGTGGCAATCATGGGAGTGCTTAATCCGATAGCACCGACTACCATCGAATGGCAACCGCAAATATTTTTGCCATTTCATCCCAATGCGATGAAGTTCGAAGCAATCGATGCAGACGAAAAAGTTGCCGATTCGTGGACGGTTTACAGTGTAGGCGGCGGAGCACTTTCAGACGGAGAAAAAATCGTAGGGCTCGATCCTGACCAGGAACGTGAAATCTATTCGATGAATACCATCACGGAAATTCTTGACTGGTGCGAAAAAACGGGAAAAAGTTATTGGGAATACGTGGAAGAATGCGAGGGCAAGGACATTTGGAATTATCTGCAGCGCGTGTGGGACGTGATGCGCGCCGCCGTAAAAAGAGGCCTCGACAACGAAGGCGTGCTGCCAGGTCCGCTTGGGCTGCATCGTAAGGCAGCGAGCTACTACATCAAAGCCAAAGGCTACAAAGCTTCGCTGCAATCGCGCGGTCTCGTCTTTGCGTATGCACTTGCCGTTGCAGAAGAAAACGCCTCAGGCGGGGAAATCGTCACCGCTCCCACCTGTGGTTCGAGTGGTGTGATGCCCGCAGTGCTGTATCATTTGCAGGAAATTCGCGAATTTAGCGACATGCGGATTCTAAGGGCACTTGCTACGGCAGGCTTGTTCGGCAACACGGTAAAAACGAATGCTTCCATTTCGGGTGCAGAAGTAGGCTGTCAGGGCGAAGTGGGCGTTGCCTGTGCTATGGCTGCTGCCGCAGCAAGTCAACTTTTCGGTGGAAGTCCGGCACAAATCGAATATGCTGCCGAAATGGGACTCGAACACCATTTGGGAATGACGTGCGATCCCGTGTGCGGATTGGTTCAAATTCCTTGCATCGAACGGAATGCTTATGCCGCCGCAAGAGCGCTCGATGCCAATCTTTACTCGTCATTCACCGACGGAGTCCATCGCGTTTCATTCGACCGTGTCGTAGCTGTTATGAAGCAAACCGGCCACGACTTGCCGTCGCTCTACAAAGAAACAGGCGAAGGCGGACTGGCGAAAACACACGAGTTCGATCATAATGCTTTTTAAACGGAAATAAGAAGTTCTCGGTTTCGTTGACCGGATTTAAGATAAAACAGGATAAAGAAAGATGACAGAAAATATACGTTATTGCCGTTTTTTCCGTTATTAGTACGGAATTACGCAATATTCCACCTTTTTTTTGAAAGAAACGATGATAGATTACTTGAAAGGCGAAATAGCCGAACTGACACCTGCTTCCATTACAATTGACTGCAACGGGATTGGATTTTTCGCGAATATTTCGCTGAATACGTTCAGCATTCTGAACGGCGAAAAATCGGCAAAAATCTTCATCCACGAAGTCATTCGCGAAGATGCACATGTTCTTTTCGGCTTTGCCGACAAACACGAACGCGATATTTTTCTTTTGTTGATAAGCGTTTCGGGCGTCGGGCCAAGTACCGCGAGAGTCATATTGTCGTCGCTGAGTGCAAAAGAACTGGAATCGGTGATTGCCACCGAAAACGTTGCGGTATTGCAATCCGTGAAAGGAATCGGAGCTAAAACGGCACAACGCATCATTGTCGATCTCAAGGACAAGATAAAAATGACCGATTCGCAAGGCAGCATGCAACTACACACGAAAGCCGATGTTTCCGGCACAGGTCACGAAGCAATAGCTGCGCTCGTGATGCTCGGATTTCCGCAAGTCGCTTCACAAAAAGTGGTTTCGACAATTCTCAAAGAATCATCGTCTCTTCCGGTGGAAGCAATCATTAAGGAGGCTCTCAAAAGGTTGTAACTGCGTAATTTCAGAGAAATGCGCCCTCTTATCGCAGGCGCCTTTTGTCAATCGATAAAACGGTTTCTCTGAAAAGATTTGAGCACATAGGTATATTTTTTCTGTTTCTATTGATATTCAACGGAAACGGTAATCTTTTTTGTCAGGAAAATACATCAAAAGACAGTACCGACACACGGTTTCCCGTGAGGAAAACCATCGTCGAAAAACCGGAAGACCTTACCACATCTACGCCCGTTGATTTGCAAACGCCTTCCAATATTCAAACCAAAGTCGAATTCGACCCGAAAACAAATCGCTATGTTTTTCGCAATATCATCGGCAATGCGGTCATCGATGAACCTTTCAGCATGACTCCGGACGAATATACGCGTTACAGAGTTCGAATGGCTACCCAAAATTATTTCAAAGAAAAAAATGCCTTCAATCACCAAACAAAACAAAAGGAAAACGAACCGCTCTCGTTTTCATCTCTCAGAAAATCAAATAATATCCTTGGCGAGATTTTCGGTCCGGGTGGAGTGCAATTCAACGCTCACGGATCGATTGACCTGACAACCGGCATCAAACGAACGGTTACCGACAACCCGGTGTTGCCGGAACATTCGCGTAAACGAACGATGCTCGATTTCGACCAAAACATTCAATTGAATGCCGACGTGAAAGTGGGCGACAAAATCAAATTCGGCGTCAATTACGATACAGAAGCCATGTTCGACTTCGATGCCAAACGCATCAAACTGGCCTACGACGGCAAGGAGGACGAAATCATCAAGCACATCGAAGCCGGAAATGTGAGCATGACCACCTCAAACTCGCTGATCAATGGCGGTGCGGCACTTTTTGGGATTAAAGCCGATTTGCAGTTTGGAAAATTGCATGTGAATACGGTGTTTTCCCAACAAAATTCAGAAGCACAAACCATCAATTCACAACGTGGTGTACAAACTATTCCCTTTGAATTTGGGGCCGATCGGTACGACGAAAACAAACATTTTTTTCTCGGTTATTTTTTTCGCGATCAATTTGACAAGGCGATGAGCAAAGCGCCTTATATTCAATCGGCCGTATCAATTACACGCATCGAAGTTTGGATCACCAACAAACGGGGCAATTACGATCAGGCACGAAATATCGTCGCCTTTGCCGATATGGCCGAACACAATGCAATACACAATCCCTTGTGGACGGCACAAGCTTCGCTCGATATTCCTTCGAATGATGCAAATACGCTTTACGGCCAAATGATTTCGTCGTATGTGGGAGCACGCGAAATCAGTATGGCAGCCAACGTTCTGCCCGGGCAAATGATGATCGGGAGAGACTACGAAAAGATCGAAAATGCCCGTTTGCTTTCCGAATCGGAATACACTTTGCAGCCACAACTCGGCTATATCTCGCTCCGAACGACACTCCAATCGGATGAGGTGCTGGCCGTGGCTTACGAATATACCTACAACGGAAAAGTATATCAGGTCGGCGAATTCTCCGGCGATATAGGTCGCGAAACAAGCGCCGGAACTTCCGCAACAAACGGCGCCCTCTTTCTGAAATTGTTGAAACCGACTTCGTTTTCGCCTCAATCCTATACTTGGCCGTTGATGATGAAAAATATTTACAGCATCGACGATGGCGCCAAAAACATACAGGCAGACAGATTTCGTCTGAATATCCTCTATCAGAGCGATACAACCAGTGTTTATCTGAGTTATATTCCGGATGGCAATATCAAAAACAAATTGCTGCTTCAGGTAATGAATCTCGATCGACTTAATTCGAAAAGCGATCCTTATCCTGACGGACAATTCGATTATCTGGAAGGTTATACGGTTTCGTCCGAAAACGGGCAAATTATTTTTCCCGTTGTCGAGCCATTCGGCTCTCATCTTCGCCAAATGATAGGAGATGATGCTATCGCCAAAAAATACGTATATCAGGAACTTTACGATTCGACCCTCACGGTGGCACGACAGATAGCCGAAAAAAATAAATTCCGCATGAGTGGCGAATATCGAGGCACATCGGGCACCGGTATCAGCCTCAATGCAATGAACGTTCAGCCGGGCACAGTGAAGGTAATTGCTGCCGGAAATACGCTCACCGAAGGTGTAGATTATACGGTAGATTACGTCTCGGGGACTGTCAACATTCTCAATCAGTCGATTGTGGATGCCGGAACGCCGGTGAGTGTTTCGGTAGAAAATCAGTCGATGTTTTCGATGCAGCGCAAAACCTTAATAGGCGCAAACCTGCTTTACGATTTTTCCAAAAATTTCGCTTTGGGAGCCACCATTATGCATCTGTCCGAAAAGCCGCTCACCATGAAAACCAACTTCGGAGAGGAAGCGGTAAACAATACATTGTGGGGACTAAATGCTTCTTTGCGAAAAGAATCGTATGCCATTACCAATTTACTCGACAAACTGCCTTTCGTGGAAGCTGTAGCACCCTCGCAAATAACGGCCAATGCCGAATTCGCCCACATCATCCCCGGTCATTACACCAATCCCTATACGGGAAGTTATTCGTATTTGGATGATTTCGAAACTTCGACTTCCAATATCGATTTGCATTCACCCTATGCATGGACACTCGCTTCCACACCCTTCAACAACACTTCAACCGGTTTGTTTCCCGAAGCGGGTTTGTCCGACAATATCGATTATGGCAAAAACAGAGCTCAATTGGCATGGTTTTATATCGACGGCATTTTCACCCGAAAAAATTCATCGTTGTCTCCAGCTTATCTGAAAAATGACTTGGAACAACTTTCGAACCATTTGGTGCGTGAAGTGTATGAGCGTGAAATTTACCCGAACAGGGAAACTGCTTATGGCGATCCGCCAACTATTCCGGTTCTCAATATATCTTTCTATCCGAATGAACGCGGACCCTACAATTTGGACACCCACATCGATGTAAATGGATATCTGCTCAATCCGCAAAAACGATGGGGCGGAATCATGCGGAAATTGGATGTGCGCGATTTCGAATCGGCAAATATCGGATATATTCAGTTCTGGCTGATGGATCCCTTCATCAACGACACGCTGAAAACGTCAAAAGGAGGAGATTTATATTTTAATTTGGGCGAAATTTCGGAAGATGTATTGAAAGACGGCAAAAAATTCTACGAAAACGGTCTGCCACTGACAAATAACGATACCGACATTGATGAAACAGTTTGGGGCAAAGTTTCCAAAAAACAATCGACCGTTTATGCATTCGATAACTCTCAGGGAACGGATTCGCGAAAAATTCAGGATGTGGGACTCAATGGCTTGAGCAGCGAAGAAGAAAAATTGTTTCCGACTTATTCGGATTATCTGCAGCAAATCCAATCGAAAGTTTCGACTGCTACACTCGAAGCAATGAAAACCGATCCCATGTCGCCATTGAATACGCCTTCGGGCGATAAATTCATGCCCTATCGCGGAACGGAACAGGACGAAAAAAAATTGAGCATTCTGAATCGGTACAAATATTATAACGGAACCGAAGGGAATTCGCTTGCTCCCGAAGGAGATCAGAATTATGCCACCGCATCGCGCACAACTCCTGATGTTGAAGATATTGACGGAGACAATACGATGAACGAAAACGAATCCTATTATCAGTATAAAGTTCGACTTCGCCCACAGGATATGCAGGTCGGCAGCAACTATATCGTCGATAAACGCGAGACGACTGTGCGTCTGCGCAACGGACAAGATGGAACGGCAACATGGTATCAATTCAAAATTCCCATCTCCGATTATCAAACCAAGGTTGGAAGCATTCAGGGATTCAAAACAATCCGGTTTATGCGTATGTTTCTCACGGGATTCGATGAACCGACTTTCCTTCGTTTTGCAACGCTCGATCTGGTTCGCAGCGAATGGCGAAACTACACGCAAAATCTTCTTACCGGAGGATCGGAAACAGGAACGGGGCAAATAGAAATATCAACCGTGAATATCGAAGAAAATGGCGATCGTACACCGGTAAACTATGTATTACCCCCGGGAGTAACCCGCATTCTCGATCCAAGCCAACCGCAACTGCGACAGGAAAACGAACAATCTGTTTCGCTCAAAATAAAAAATCTCGAACAGGACGATAGCCGGTCTATTTACAAAAATACAATTCTCGATCTGCGTCGATACAAGCGACTGCAAATGTTTGTTCATGGCGAAAAATTGGCCGATGCTTCTAATGATTTGTTTGATGGCGATTTCACTGTTTTTCTGCGCATCGGATCCGATTATCGTCAAAACTACTACGAATACGAAATTCCGCTGCACATTACTCCTCCCGGGAAATACAGTTCGAACAAACTCTCCGACCAAAAAGCAGTATGGATTCCCGAAAACATGTTCGATTTTCCATTAGAAGCGCTAACCAACCTAAAATTGAAACGAAATTTCGAGAAAGGAGAGAATAGCACTATAACATATTTGACGCCCTATTCGGAAAACGATCCCGATAAAACGGATAACAAGATAACCATCATGGGAAATCCATCGTTGGCAGAAGTGAAAGTGATGATGATTGGCATTCGAAACAAATCGAATTCGACCAAGTCGGGTGAGGTATGGATTGACGAACTTCGATTGAGTGAATTTGACGAAAACGGAGGTTGGGCAGCACAGGGTAATCTGAATATAGCTCTTTCGGATATCGGAACGGTAAATGTTTCAGGGAGAAAGGAAACGGCCGGGTTTGGGGCACTTGACCAAAGTTTGCTCGAACGTCGCAATGACGATTATTCGGAATGGAACATTGCCTTGAATCTCGATTTGGGACGTTTTTTACCCAAGGAAGCGAAATTGATTGCTCCTTTCTATTACAGCTATAGCAATCAAACTACCACTCCACAATACGATCCACTCAATCGGGATATTACGATGGAAAAATCGCTCAATAATTTGCATACGAATCAACAAAAAGATTCATTAAAAAACATTTCCATCGACAAAACAACCAATAAAAGTATCAGTCTCACCAACGTGAGAATCGATATCAAAAGCAAAACGCCCATGCCTTACGATCCGGCAAACTTCAGCTTCGGATATTCGCAAAACATAAGCACGCTGCAAAATCCGGAAACGGAATATTCGTCGGTTCAAGACACAAAACTACAAGCTAACTATTCCTATAACTCAACTTTCAAACCTTGGGAGCCTTTTGAAGGAATAAAAAGCAATTCGGGATGGCTTAAGCTTGTCAAATATCTAAATCTCAATTATATTCCCAATAGCATACAGGCAGGTTCCACCATTTCAAGGAACTATCAAGAAACGCAATTACGCGACTTGAATGCCTATCTGGCAGGCAATACTCAAACGCAAAAGGAATATTTATCGTTCAGTCAAAATTTTTTCTGGAATCGCGATTTTTCCATTTTATGGAATTTGACAAAGAACCTCAGTTTTAATTTCCGATCGGGAACAATCGCGGAGATTGAAGAGCCTTATTTGCAGGTGAATAAAAAAATCAATCGGGCGGATTATGAAATTTGGAAAGATTCGGTTGTCCACAGCATTCAGAGTTTGGGGACACCCTATAATTACGAACAAACAGCCAATATAACTTATACTATTCCTTTTGCACAAATTCCCCTACTCGATTGGGTTAACACAAGCGCGGTATATGATTCGCATTATCAATGGGAACGCGGAGCACAAGTGGAAGGCGAAGAGCTTGGTAATATTCTGCAAAATGACTTATCATTTACATTGAATAGCCGATTCAATATGGTTTCGCTTTATAGCAAAATACCCTTTCTGAAAAAGACAAACCAACGATTTGAGGCGAAACCCTCTACTCAACAAAACCGGCCGATTCAGTCTCCCCAAAGCGCACAAGTCAGACATTTTGAACGAACAATCCAATTGAATCGAGACTCCGGAGTAATTGTTCCTCATCAACTAATGACAAAAAAATTGAAAGTTATTGCAAGAAAGGATGGAAAGTCTTTCCCAATTACTTATAAAAATATCGACGATCAGAAAATATGGATTACGAACAAGGATACAGCCTTAATTACCGTTCAAATCACGACAATTCCCGAAGTTGAACGCACGGGTACATTTTATGATATGGCCCAATACGCTGCTCGCGGATTGATGATGATTCGAAACATCAATCTTAATGCGGCATATAAAACAAGAAGCGATATTTTCGGCTTTAAACCCATGATTGGTGATGCATTCGGACAAAAGTCGGAAAACGACGGATTTGTTCCGGGATTACCCTTCGCATTCGGTTTTGAAAGTGGAACACACTTCATCGACAAAGCCAAGCAAAACAATTGGCTGGTGATGGACGAAAACAACATTCAACCTGCTATTTACAATGAGACTAAAAATCTGCGTGCAGAAGCCGATATCGAACCTTTCCGAGGGTTGAAAATCACGCTCGAAGCTTTGTACGAAGACAATCGTCGAACGGAAATTCGGTACATCTACAACGACGTCCCCAACGTATATGGAGGCACTTTCGCTATCAGCACCATTTCACTTGCTTCGGCGTTCGAAAATTTTTCTTCAAAAGACAATTATCACTCCAAATCGTTTGATCGATTCCTTGCCAATCGAGATGTAATTGCGTCGCGAATTCGCGAAAATTACCAAAACTCTGTCTATCCCGGCACCGGATTTTTGTCGGGAAGTGTATGGGCAGGACAACCTTTTGATCCCGCCAACGGCGACGTTAACCAAAATTCGGCGGATGTGCTGATTCCCGCATTTCTATCGGCATATACCGGCAAAAAAGCCTCGGGCATTGCGCTGACAGCTTTCCCCGATCTGCGCTCCCTATTGCCCAATTGGAGCATCACCTACAATGCCATCAACGCCTTTCCCCGGCTTCGCGAAAACTTCAAATCGCTCACGCTCTATCACAAATATGCTTCACAATATCGAGTTGGCAACTATACCTCTTTTCTCAATTGGGTTTCGACATCAGAAGCTGGCGATTTGGGCTATGTTCGCGACGCAGTAAGTGGTGCACCACGGCCATCTTCGCCTTACGATATTTCCACGGTAAGTCTCGTCGAAAGTTTCAATCCACTACTCGAAATTCGCAGTGTGTTTTACAACAATATGTCATTAAACATCAGATACAACCGCACGCGGACATTAAACCTCAACATTCCATCCTACCAAATCGTAGAAACAAGCGATAACGACGTGGTGTTAGGATTCGGTTACCGAATTCCCGACTTTAATCGTCTTTTGGGAATTAAATTAAATACGCAGAAGAATGACGACGGTCGCCGACGTTCTTCTCTAAACGCCAAAGACAACCCATCGAAAATCGAGGCTGACAACCTACGAAGTTCGTTCAACAACGATCTCAACATTCGATTCGATCTTTCAAACAAGATCACACGCGCACTGATCCGCACCATTGAAGACGGTTTGACACAGGCAACCGGCGGATTGAGAACTGTCACCCTACAATTTTCGGCAGATTATTCCTTAAGTCGCTCACTCACTTTGAAAGCTTTTTTCGACAAAACAATACTTTCGCCACTTGTTTCGGCGACTTCATATCCTACTTCGACAACCAGCACGGGAATCAGCCTAAAATTCAATCTAAATCAGTAAAAAATGAGGGGCTATTTGTTCGCGATTATTCCATTTCATATTGTCAACAGATGAGGTAACGTCCTAAAAATAATAGCAAACCCAAACAATTAACATTATTTAATATCAACGAAAAGAGTAACAAATTCGTAACCTAAGATTATTTGGTTACATTTGCACAGAAATAGAATTGAATGCGGATGTTTTTCTTCGTTTTAAAAGTTTATTAAAACTTGAAAAACAATGATTTACAATCTTTACCGCAAAAAAAACAGGTGAAGTCAAACAGTTATATTCGACAATAAAGAGGAGCTCGATAAGGGATAAGCCCTGTTTATTTTTTTTGAAAAATTGAAAAGCAGCATATGCAAAACTTTTTCTAAAAATGCATCACGTTTAACGTATTCATTTATTTCAGAAATAACGAAACAGAGATGGATGGCCAAATATTTCGTAAACGACATAACACAAATTAAAGCGAAATCTGCATATGAAACAAGATGGGAATAAAATGGCGAAAACGCTTAATCTGATCGCCAAAGACCGCAAACGAACCAATATACTTCGTAAATTCGAACAAAATACAATTGCCTATCTCGTACAAAGAATGCCGTCTTGGCTCACCTCTGACGGGCTTACGGCAATAGGTTTTTTCGGAAATTTGATGGTTGCCGTAAGTTTTGTTTTGGGTGCATTCGTCAATCGTTATTGGCTATTATTATCTCTTTTGGGATTTTTAATCAACTGGTTTGGCGATTCCCTCGACGGACGTTTAGCATATTATCGCAATAAACCGCGCAAATGGTATGGGTTTTCTCTGGATGTTACTGTGGATTGGATCGGAACAATTCTGATCGGATTAGGCTTCATGATTTATGCTCCCGGAATTTGGAAATACACCGGATTCATTTTCGTAGTACTCTACGGATGGGAAATGATTACCGCACAACTTCGTTATAAAGTTGGAGGACAATACTCCATCGATTCAGGCATCTTTGGTCCCACCGAGGTTCGCTTGCTGCTCGCATTCATCATCACGCTCGAAGTATTTATACCCGGTTCAGTTCAATTTCTTGCTTCAGCGGCATGCATATTTTTACTTATATCTAACTTGATGGAAACAAGAAAGCTGCTACGATTAGCAGATCAACGCGACATAGAGGAACGACAAACAAAAGAACAAGAATTACAAAATAGAAGAAAAGAAAATGCGTAAGCAAATTCTCACTTTTTCAAAGGCCCAATTTTCTGCACTTGCAGGAGGATTGCTCGATTATGGCACCATGATCTTCGTTACCGAAGTGTTTCACATTCACTATACCATAGGTATCGTAATTGGAGGCATACTTGGCGCTCTCGTCAATTTTTTTCTCAACAAAAAATGGACGTTCAATTCCGAAAATGAATCATATCAATCTTCACTTCCCAAGCAACTCCTAAAATTTACTGTCACTGCTCTCAACAGCATTTTTCTGAAATCCTACGGCACTTTTATATTGACTACGTTTCTCGTGCTCGATTACAAAATCACCCGAATAATGGTAGATCTCATTGTTTCGATATTTTTCAACTATACACTACAAAAACAATGGGTTTTTAAAAAGTGCTCAATCGAAACACGTACCAATACAAATAAATTCGATCTCATGCAAGATTAAATTATTTTATTTACTCGATTGCCATTTTATAGTCTTGCACCTCAATCATTCCATTAATTATGGGGGGAAACTGCCATACTCTTATTTTTAACAAATACAAAAATACAGAACGTTGAAAGCGATTTTTATTAAATAATGTTGTTTTAATGAAGAATGAGGCTGTTTTTTTAATTTTAAGATGAAATGTTAAACAAAAAAGTGCGTAATTTGTTAAATGAAAAGATAAAAATGACGATCTTTGATATTTGAATATTGATAACTTTGGTAAGTGATTTTGAAAAAGTAAAATGAAAAAATCAACGATTTGGTTACTGGCTGTGATTATGTTCGTGGCGTTTTTGGCATTACTCTTTTTGCAGGTTAGATATATGCGGACAACAATGAATGCCCGAGCCGAACAATTCGATGAAGCAGTGAGAAGGAGTTTGAACAACGTGTCGGTACAACTCGAAAAAGACCAGACCCTGCGATTTTTACAGGAAGATATGGCCGAATCACAAGATAGACTTTCGCGCTACGGGAATCAGACATTGTCGTCTTCAGAAAGCATCAACCCGCAACAGAGTTCTACCACGATCGTTCACCCTGACGGAACGTCAAGTATTACGATTGATCACAGCACGAGCCAGCCCAAAAATCTGAGAGAGCAATCCGGATCGGGTGTTTTCATGTCGCCTAACGAGGGGGCAAACACTATTCCCAATACCTCATACGAAATGCAGCAAATGCTCTCGAAACGATATTTGCACGAGCAGGCCTTGCTGGACGAAGTGATTCTGAAGATTATGTATCGTTCGAGTAATGAACCAATCGAAAAGCGTATCGATTTCAAACTACTCGATTCGTACATCAGATCGGAGTTGCTTTCAAACGGAATGAACGTTCCGTACAGCTTTCAGGTAGTGGATAACAACAATCGTGTGGTATTTTCGACGCCGGGTTTTTCCGATAGGGATAAAAGGGCCGTTTACACGCAAACTCTTTTCCCTAACGATCCTCCCGCTAAGTTAAACACACTGAGGGTTTATTTTCCATCGAAACGGGACTACGTTTCGGCCGAAATGAGATTTTTTGTTCCATCGCTCATTTTCACTTTCATTTTGTTGATCACGTTTGTTTTCACGATTGTTACGCTGTTCAGACAAAAGCGTTTGTCTGAAATGAAAAACGATTTTATAAACAATATGACTCATGAGCTGAAAACCCCGGTATCTACAATATCTCTGGCGGCACAAATGCTCAAAGACCCGTCTATTGTAAAATCACCCGAAGTGTTCAAACATGTTACCGGTGTGATCAATGACGAGACCAAGCGGTTAAGCTTCCAAGTAGAGAAAGTATTGCAAATGTCGCTCTTTGATCAGCAGCGCACAACACTGAAACTGAAGGAAGTGGATGCAAACGATATCATCGTCAATGTGGCCAATACTCACATTCTGAAAGTCGAAAGATTCGGCGGAACGCTCGACATTGATTTGCAGGCCGACAATTCGATGGTTAAAGTAGATGAAATGCACTTCACCAACGTGCTGTTCAACATACTTGACAATGCGCTCAAATACAAACGAGACGATGTTCCGCCTCAACTAATGATCAGAACACGCAACGAAGGCAACAAACTGATCATCTCGATTGAGGATAACGGAATCGGAATAAGAAAGGAGGATCTGAAAAAAATATTTGAACGATTCTATCGAGTATCTACCGGTAATAGACACGACGTCAAAGGTTTTGGACTCGGTCTCGCTTATGTCCATAAAATCGTTACCGATTTAAATGGAACTATCAGAGCCGAAAGCGAAGTAGGTAAAGGAACAAAATTTATAATTAGTTTACCCGTAATAACACAAAAATGATATGGAAGAGAAATTAAAAATTTTTTTATGCGAAGATGACGAAAATCTTGGCATGTTGCTCAGAGAATATCTCCAGGCAAAAGGTTATGACACAGATCTGTTTCCCGATGGGGAAGCAGGATTTAAAGGATTCGTTAAAACAAAATACGATCTGTGCATTGTGGATGTAATGATGCCCAAAAAAGACGGTATTACGCTCGTGAAAGAAATCCGCACCATCAATTCTGAAATCCCGGTAATTTTCCTCACTGCCAAAAACATGAAGGAAGATGTATTGGAAGGTTTCAAAGCGGGAGCGGATGACTATATCACCAAACCTTTCAGCATGGAAGAATTGGTGCTGCGCATCGAAGCGATTATCCGACGAGTAAGGGGCAAAAAGACCAAGGAGCAACAGATTTACACCTTTGGTGGGATGACGTTCGACACACAAAAACAATTGCTCACCATAAATGGTGAACAAACCAAACTGACCACAAAGGAATCTGAATTGCTGACATTGCTTTGTTCGCATGCCAACGATATTTTGGAACGAAACCATGCACTCAAGCAAATTTGGGAAGAGGACACCTATTTCAATGCAAGAAGTATGGATGTCTATATCACCAAACTGCGCAAGTTATTGAAAGCCGAACCGAATATCGAAATCATCAACATTCACGGTAAGGGCTACAAGCTTATAGTTCCTACCGAAGAAAACGGAGCTTCGGCACAAGCTTAGAGAATTATATCGGTCTATTCCAAAAAAGCCGCTCCTGAAGGAACGGCTTTTTTGTTTTCGCCCCACGCTTTACGTTTCAAAAAATCATATCTTCCTGAAAAGGATTATCGGGTAACTCAATGTCAAAACATTAAAAAAAGACAAAGTACTTTGACTAAAAAATCGTACCTTTGTAAAAATTTCCGAAGATGCTATATTCTATGACCGGATACGGCAAATCTACAGCCGAACTTCCCAACAAAAAAATCTCTATCGAAATCCGCTCGCTCAATAGCAAGCAATTCGATCTATTCACGCGCATTCCGCTCATCTATAAAGAAAAGGAGATGGCTTTGCGAAACGACCTTTCCCGACAATTGGAACGAGGCAAAATAGATTTTTCGATGAATGTCGAAATCATTTCAAAAGATGTTTCGTCGAAGATCGATCACGATGTGGTGAGTCAGTATCAAAAAGAAATTAAAAACTTGGCAGTCGAATTGGGTGTACCCGAACCTCAAGACTGGTTTTCAATCCTCATGCGCCTGCCCGATGTGATGAAACAGGATACCGAAGAATTGAGCGAAACCGAATGGGAAATCATACAAAAAGCCATTGACGAGGCAGTGCAAGGAGTCGTAAATTTTCGTCAACAGGAAGGCGCCATGCTCGACCGTGTATTGCGCGAGAAAATTCGAAACATTCGCAACTTGTTGGATGCTGTCGATCCTTTCGAAGCCGAGCGTGTAGAGAAGGTAAAAAGCCGACTCATCGATTCGTTAAACAGCCTCGAAGGTGTGGAATACGATAAAAATCGCTTCGAACAGGAATTGATTTATTATATCGAAAAATTAGACGTGAATGAAGAAAAGACACGCCTCGCCCATCATCTCGACTATTTTGAAGAAACGATGAATGATAGGCAATCTCAGGGCAAAAAGTTAGGATTCATCGCGCAAGAAATCGGTCGCGAAATCAACACACTTGGTTCGAAATCGAACCAATCGGAAATGCAGAAAATCGTAGTCCGGATGAAAGACGAATTGGAACAAATCAAAGAACAAATACTCAACGTATTGTAAATTGTAAATTTTAAAATGATAAACTCTATTTTTCAGTCCGAACTTCAATCCCAAGATTCAAGACGATAAAGATAAATACGTAACAGTATAAATCATTTTCAAAACGAAAAATATGAGCAAGTTAATTATTTTTTCGGCACCATCGGGTGCAGGAAAATCCACGCTGGTGAAATATTTGCTCCAACAAGGCCTTCCTTTGCAGTTTTCTATTTCGGCGACAAGTCGAGCTCCACGTGGTGAAGAAAAAAATGGGGTGGAATATTACTTTCTCACTCCGGAGGAGTTTCGTGCACGCATTGCCAACGGCGATTTTCTCGAATACGAAGAAGTGTATCCCGATAAATTCTACGGTACACTCAAGAGCGAAGTTGACCGTATTTTACAGGAAGGCAAAAATGTGGTCTTTGATGTGGACGTAAAGGGTGGGCTCAATATCAAAAAAATTTACGGCGATCGGGCGTTGAGTATTTTCGTGATGCCGCCATCCGTGGAGGAACTGCGTCACCGGCTCGAAAAAAGAGGTACGGATACCCCCGAAGTCATTGAAAAACGACTCTCGAAAGCCGAGTATGAAATGAGTTTTGCTCCCAAATTCGATGTCATCGTAATGAACGACGATTTCGATAGGGCCAAAGCTCAAGTGCTTGATCTTGTCAAAAAATTTATCGACAAATAACAATGAATCGACTCAATACCCTATTCTTCATCATTATATTTCTCGCGCCGTTTCTGCTTTTCGGTCAAAATATCCGAAAAGAAACGACAACCTATGCCGTAAAAGACGGGCAGGAACTAAAAATGGACATCTATACTTCCAATGACATCGGCAAAGTCAAAAAGCCTTGTTTGATATTTGTATTTGGCGGAGGATTTAAGGAGGGAAGTAGAGACGCAAAAATCTATCATGATTACTTACAATATTTTGCCGAACGAAAATTTGTTGTCATTTCCATCGATTACCGTTTGGGAATGAAAGGGCAAAAGCCCCCCGGCCCCCTCAACACAAAACCGCTACGCAACGCCATCGACTTAGCAGTTTCCGATTTGTATTCGGCCACCAATTATGTGTTGAATCATGCCGATACGTGGAATATCGATACGCAACACATTCTCATCAGCGGATCGAGTGCCGGTGCCATCACTGTGCTTCAGGCTGATTACAGTGAACGAGACAATAAGCCAATAGCAGATATGCTTCCCGAAACATTCCGTTATTCGGGAGTGATATCGTTTGCAGGCGGAATTTTCAGTACCGAAGGATTACCGTCATATACGCAAAAACCGGCTCCTACCCTGTTCTTCCATGGGAGTGCCGATAAATTGGTTCCCTACGATAATACGCGTTTGTTCAAAATAGGAATGTTCGGCTCTAAATCGCTTACAAGGCGTTTCCGACAAGAAGGTTATCCATATCTGTTCTACAGCATGGAAGACATAGGGCACGCAGTAGCTGAATATCCTATGCAGGATTTCCTCCCTGAAATAGAAAATTTTATAAATGATTTCGTATTCGATCGCAAGCAATGGATGATCGACATACGATTCAAAGACAAACTCCGACAAACCGACAACAGCATCGATCCATCTTCTTATTACAATTGACGATTCTCAAAGAGAATCATTATCGATAATTATGCAAAGGTATATCGAAAAATATTTGCTTCCTATTGCAATGGTGGTCGGAATTTCATTCCATAGCTCCATCTCGATTCTCGCCCCGGCTACGCCCTATTTACTTGCCGTGATGTTGTTTTTTACGTACGCACGCATTTCGTGGCGCGACATACGAATGACACAATTTCACTACATGCTTCTGGCCATTCAATATATAGGGAGCGCACTTGTGTATGCAATTGTCCGTCCGTTTAATGAAATTTTGGCTCAAGCGGCTATGATTTGTATTTTAGCACCCACAGCAACCTCGGCGCCGGTCGTTTCAGGGATTCTCGGCGGCAGTGTTTCGGCCACTGCGGCTTATTCTATCATGAGCAATCTTTCGGTAGCATTTATTGCTCCCGTTTATTTATCTATTATCGGGCATACGGGACAAAGTGTACCTTTTCTCACTGCATTCGGGTATATTTTTCTGAAAGTGATGCCCACCCTAATTCTCCCATTTCTGCTGGCATTGGCCTTAGAAAGAATTTCACCTGCAGTACATAAAAAAATACGTTCGGCTCAAATCGTTTCGTTCTATGTTTGGGCTGTTGCCCTCACTATTGTCATTTCCAACGTAACAAACTTCGTAATTACAGAATTCGATGGTAATTTTCGGCTCGAAATCTTAATTGCTGTCGTTGCTGCGATCATTTGTCTGCTTCAATTTTTCTTAGGACGAAAAATCGGGAACCGGCATCACATGACGATTGCCGGCGGACAGGGAATGGGACAGAAGAACACTATTTTGGCAATATGGCTCACACAGACCTATCTCAATCCTATCGCAAGTCTCGGACCCGGAATGTATGTGATATGGCAAAACGTGGTCAATTCCTGGCAAATCTGGAAGAAAAAACGAGCCGAAGAAATCAATCAAATTGAATAACTAATACGAAAACTTCCTCTGAACCTTTGAAATAAAACGGTTCGAAAATGAATTGTCTTACCAAACACTTTTGGCACTTTGATAACAAAATACCTGTGCCGCTGATCGACTTAATTCAGACAAAAAAAATTCTGATCGACTAAAATGAAGTGAAATTTTTGAAGATCGAGATTGGTCAAAAAATAAGTATGCCAACAATAAACGCCTAAAAATAAATTTTAGGCGTTTTTGATAAGTGGTGCCACCGGGAATCGAACCAGGGACACAAGGATTTTCAGTCCTTTGCTCTACCGACTGAGCTATGGCACCAACTTTTTTCGTTTTGCGAATGCAAAGATAGAAGTTTTTTTTGCAATTACAAAACAATCATGACAAAAAAACTTGTTGCAAAGCTCAATTTATTGGGTTCTATGTGAAATAGTGTGGGTAATCAAAATTGAGATTGCTTCATGAATTTCGGATGGCGCGGCGCACTCATTTCAGATTCTCCCTTCTTTCATTCCTTCCCCATTACACATGATCATTTATCCATTTCTCCATTATTTTCTCGACCTCATCTCATCATCGGGGCACCCGATCTGCGCAGCGAGCGTGCCGTCAGGCAAAAGACAAGCTGTTTGAGCCGCCGCAAGGCGGTGAGTTATTTGTCTTTTAGCGAACAAGCAGCTATCGGGTCGATGAGGAGATGCAGTCTTGATCTTTTTGCATACTTTTTTGCATCAAGGCAAAAAAGCATGTGGGGTTTGGGGCAAAGCCCCAAGAATCAATGAACCATTGGTTTAGCAAAAAAGCTATTAGCTAAACCTGCGATGTCTTAAAGATAATGCTTGTACGTTTACAAATTCATATAGAACCATTTATTGGGCTATCGGATTCCAACCCTGTGCTCGAAGCGGCATTCCCACTCCATCGCGCGTCATCAGGTTACATCCCTTTTCGGCAGATGTAATATGACCTATGAGGTGGATGCCCGGAATCGTCAGTACTTTTTCGTGCATTTCGAGAGGAACGGTAAAAAGCAGTTCATAGTCTTCTCCCCCATTGAGTGCTGCGGTTATCACGTTCATGTTGAAGGCTTCGGCCATTATTGCCGTTTGATAATCGATGGGAATGCGATCTTCATATATGATGCAACCCACGTTACTTTGTTTGCAAATATGCATCAAATCGGAAGATAATCCGTCTGAAACATCGATCATCGACGTAGGCATGATTCCGTTTTCCGATAACAGTTTCACGATATCTTTTCTGGCTTCGGGCTTAAGCTGTCGCTCGAGCAAATATTCTTTGCCTGCAAAATCGGGTTCAGCCGTTCCACTTTCGCGAAAGACTATTTTTTCGCGTTCGAGCAGTTGTAACCCCATATAGGCTGCACCCAAATCACCCGAAACACAAATTAAATCTGTATCGCGAGCGCCGTTGCGGTAAACAATCTCGGTTTCATCGGCATAACCAATGCAGGTGATGCTGATGGTGAGGCCGGTGAGTGACGCAGAGGTGTCGCCACCCACAATGTCCACGCCATATACTTCGCAGGCAAGGCTCAGTCCTTCGTAAAAAGCTTCCAGATCTTCTACCGAAAATCGTTTGGAAATCCCTAACGAAACTGTTATTTGTTGAGGGTTACCATTCATGGCATAAATGTCCGAAAAATTCACCACCGCCGCTTTATATCCCAAATGTTTCATCGGGACGTAGGTTAAATCGAAGTGTATTCCTTCAAGCAGCAAATCGGTGGTTACGAGTGTGCGCATCCCCCCGTAATCGAGCACGGCCGCATCGTCTCCTATACCTTTTTTTGTTGTCGGCTGTGCCGGCGTTATCGGCTTTGTCAAGTGTTCAATTAATCCAAATTCGCCAAGGGTAGCAATTTCAGTTCTGTTCATAGTTATGTTCGTTTCAAATAAAATAAACGAGCAAACAATTTTGTCACTTTGTTCGCCCGTTTAATCGGATTCGGTGATATAGTTATTTCAAATCTTTTGAACAATGGCGCGCATGATTTCGGCCATTTTGGGTTGAGCAATTTTTGCAGCTTCCTGCACTTCTTCGTGAGATACTTCCACTATTTTTCCGGGTACACCCAAATCGGTAATGATCGAAAATGCCAATACTTTCATTTTAGCATGGTTTGCCACAATTACTTCCGGCACTGTGGACATACCGACGGCGTCGCCTCCGATTACGCGGAAAAATTGATACTCGGCCGGAGTTTCAAAAGTTGGGCCCTGTACGCCGACGTAAACTCCATGTTGCAGTTTGATGTTTTTTTCGTTGGCAATTTGCATTGCCATCATTCGAAGTTTTTTGTCGTACGCCTCACTCATGTCGGGGAAACGAGTGCCGAGTTCGTCATAATTTTTTCCGCGTAAAGGATGTTCGGGAAACATATTGATGTGATCTTCAATAAGCATAATGTCGCCAATATCGAAACTCGGATTCATTCCTCCGGCTGCATTCGAAACGAAAAGATATTTAACGCCCAGCGCTTGAAAAACGCGAACGGGGAAGGTTACTTCTTTCATCGAATAGCCTTCATAGAAGTGAAAACGTCCCTGCATTGCCAATATTCTTTTGCCGCCCAAGGTCCCGATAATGAGTTTGCCGCTGTGCCCTTCGACTGTGGAGATGGGAAAATTTGGAATTTCGGCATATGGGATTTCGGTTTTGTTATCGATTTCGTTTGCCAGCTCTCCAAGTCCGGTTCCGAGTATAATGGCTGTGTTGGGAATTTCTCCTATCTTATTTTTGAGATAGTCGCTTGTTTGTTGTATAGTTTCGAACATGATGAAAAATTTTTTTATTAAAGGATTCTTTTTCTGATTTTTCCATAAATTTTATGCTGACAGGAATGTAATACAACATTGCTTTCATTTCATCAGGTATTTTCTTTTCGATAGATCGAAAGCGCATTGCATCCTTTTCGGTGGTAACAATTATTTTATCGTCATCCTCAATTTCATTCAATTTTTGCTGAATGGCTGCAATGTCATTTTCGCCGAAATTGTGATGATCGGGGAAAAAAAGAGAATACAAATTGTAGGTCTTTTTTTCGAGTTTCTCCACTAAAGGTTGAGGCGAAGCTATCCCGGCAACCAATAATACATGCTTTTTTCGCAAGTCGTAGAGATCGATTTCATCTTCGTTACCTTTTTGAGTGAAAACGGGTTTCAAATTGCCATAATCGAACGATGTGAAATAGAGCGATTGATAGGGAAACAGTTTTAACCCGTTGCTGTAGATGCGAAAGTCGATCGGCTCCATTTCCGGATCGCATTTGGTAACGATGACCATATCGGCACGGTTTTTCCCCGAAAAAGGTTCGCGAAGATTCCCTACCGGAAGCAGATGATCTTCATAAACGGGACGATTGCTATCCACCAACAAAATCGAAAGCGATGGAACGATTGATCGGTGTTGAAATCCATCGTCCATAAGGATGACATCAGGCCTTTTCTCTTCGGGCAGAGCCATCATTCGTTCAATGGCACGATTACGATTTTTGTCAACAACGACCAATGTTTGCGGATATTTCAATTTTATCTGCAATGGTTCGTCTCCCACTTCCGAAGCAGTTGATTGCATGGTTACTTCCCGATACCCACTCGTTTTACGTTTGTAACCTCTACTGAGCACGCCAACATTATATCTTGTCGATAAAAGTTCGATCAGGTATTCGATATGCGGCGTTTTGCCTGTTCCCCCTATAGTGATGTTGCCCACACAAATGACGGGAATGTCGTATTTGGTCTGTTTGAGAATATGAACATCATACAACCGGTTCCGAAAATCTACTCCAATCCCGTACAACCATGCCAATGGTTGCAGTGAACGACGTGTATCGGGTGGAGGTTGCGACAACATAAAATAAATAAAAATGTTTCGGTTATCGAATATTCAAATCATAAGGAATACGGGCCTGAATGAAATCTTCATCTTTCATATTCTTGATAGTCATGAAAAGATTATAACTTTCGCCCAAGTATTCCTTAAGTGTTTTAGCTGCGAGATCTTCTTTGCCCCGATTGAGAAATTCTTCAATAAAAGTACGTTTTTTCGGATATTCGTACACGAGATAATCTTCCCCGAGCTCGGCCAATTCGGCAGCTGTTTCGATGGCTGTCAAGATGTTCCCGAGTTTGTCGACCAACCCTATTTTCAGCGCTTGATTACCTGTCCAGACACGACCTTCCGCATATTTTTCGAGCGTATCTTTCGGGATGTTGCGTCCTTCGGCGCAGCGTGTAAGGAAAGTATCGTAACCTCGATCGATATATGCTTGCAACATCGATTTTTCGCTATCGTCCATTGGCCGGGTTACGTTGCCAAAATCGCTAAAACGGTGTGTCTTGACAGCATCAAAATCCAAACCGAGTTTTTCCGATGTCCCCTTGAAATTGGGGAACATGCCGAAGATTCCTATCGAACCTGTGATGGTAGTTGGTTGTGCTATTATTTTGCTGGCGTTGCATGAGATATAATATCCGCCCGAAGCAGCCATATCGCCCATCGAAACAACAACGGGTTTCTCTTTTTTCAGATCGGTAATGGCTTTCCAAATCTGTTCGGAAGCGTAAGCACTTCCTCCTCCCGAATTGACGCGAAAAACTACGGCTTTTATTTTATCGTCTTTGCGAAGTTTTTCGATTTCGCTGACCATGAATTTATCCTGAATATTCGTCGAACCGCTACCGGAAACAATATTGCCGAAGGCGTAAAGAAGAGCAATGTGATTGTCGGATTTTTTTTGAGCAACAGCAGGTTTTGCATTGTTCATTTCTTCAATCGTTGCTGCCGGAATTTTTGCATCCACGTCCAAATCGAGCAACGAGCGAACGTAATTTTTCATTTCGGTTTCATAAAGCACCGTATCTATCAGCTTTGCATCGCGAAGATAATCGGCATCTTTCAACACAGGCATTTGATTGGCAATGGAATCCAATTCGGAAATTTTCAATTTTCTCGATTCGGTCATATCTTTCGCCATGAAGCTCCACAAATCGTTGAGGTAGGAGGTAACCTGCTCGCGGTTTGCCGGACTCATTTCGGTGGAGGTAAAAGGTTCCACCGCCGATTTGTATGTCCCCACTTTGAAAACCTGCACTTCTATTCCCATTTTCTGCAGCGCTTCCTTGAAAAACATCGGAATGGATGCCAACCCGTGTATGTCGAGCGAACCTTGAGGATTAATGGCAACTTTGTCGGCCACCGAAGCTAAATAATATCCGGCTTGCGTGTAGTTATCGGCATAGGCAACAATGAATTTCCCGCTTTCCTTAAAACGCAGCAGCTCCTGACGAATTTCGGAAAGAGTGGCAGGTGACGCCGAGAAAATGCGCGAATCGATATAAATGCCTTTTATTTTGTCGTCGTTTCGAGCTTTTCGAATGGCGCTCGTGATTTCATCCAATCCCATCACAGACTCGTCGCGAGGCATGATATCCGAAAAGGGGTCATCCACGGAAATACGCTCTTGAATGACACCACTCAAACGAAGATTGAGAATACTGTTATCTTGCACTACATATTGATCGCTATTAAAGGCTGCGGTCATCGACGATGCCATAGAGAAAAACAGGATCATCGAAATGATCGACAGAAGGATCGTTGCAATTACAAATCCCAAAGCCGAAGCCAGTACAATTTTAAAAAAATCTTTCATACATTATCGTTTGAAATAGTTTGTTAATCGGAGCAAAAGTAAAAAAAAAAGGATAATCAACCAATTTAATCCGAATACTTTTCGAGTTCCGTTTTTATTTATAAATTCTTCATGAGCCTGCTGTCAGTTTTTTTACGATATTTGTAAACTGAAAACACCGAAGAATTTGCGTTAGACAAAAAATGCTAAATTTGTAAAAACGGAAGACGGCTCACGCAACGTTTTCAAATGTTTCACATCTGAATAGTTGAATGCGATAAACATGGACGATTCGCAACTGATAAAAGCATGTAAGAGACAAGACAGAAAAGCCCAGCAAATGCTGTATGAAAAATATGCCAAAAAAATGATGGCTATTTGCCTCAGATACAGCAAAGACGAAGAAACGGCTTACGATCTCTTGCACGACGGATTCATCCAGGTTTTTTCGCATATCGGATCTTTTGAGGGCAAAGGATCATTCGAAGGCTGGTTGAAGCGTATATTCGTAAACGTGGCATTAATGTACTTGCGAAAAGAACAAAAACGAGGAGAAATAAGATTCGATATCGAGCAAATGGAATCGGAGCCAATAGAAGAAGACGGCGATGATGAAGGTTTGCTTTCGAACAATATTTCCCAACAGCAATTATTGGCGTTGATTAATGCGCTTCCACTCGGATACAAAACAGTGTTCAACCTGTTTGTCTTCGAAGATAAAACGCACAAGGAAATAGCAAATACGCTCGGCATTAGCGAAGCCTCATCTCGATCGCAATACTCACGAGCCCGAGCATTGTTGAAAAAACAGATAAATGCTGTTATCAAAAAAAATGGTGAACGACCCAAATGAATGAAAAAGACCAAATAAAAGATTTTCTACGTTCGAAACTCGACGACTGCGAAGTTCCGGTGGCCGACAATTTGTGGCAACGGATCGACGACACATTGTCCCGTTCTGCTCGAATGCGCGTCATTCGGCGTCGATGGATTTTGTCGGGAGCCGCAGCCGTATTGGCCATAATAATCGGCAGCACATATTTGTTGAAACTGCCATCTAATGACCCTTCTACCCTAATGACCGACAAAAAAGCCATTACAGAGAATATGCCGACCGCATCAACAAATACCGAAAAGAATACTCAAAACAAAAGCATATCATTCGGCAAAACGGATGCGCAACCACTCATCGCTTCGAGCGAAGTGGTGAAAAAACCCGAAAAAAACCTGAATAAGAAATCGTTTCTTCGTTCGGAATATTTCGATAATGAAGAAAACATAAAGTTAGAAACCTACCGCATAAATTCTATCGAGAAAGAAACCGAAGAAAAACTTCTATCAACAGACTCTGAGGATAAAACAGATAACGACGAAATGTTTTACGAAATAGAACAAATTGCGACACAAAATTATCTGGCACCGGCAGACAACAAGGATGAAAAACCGCTTACATTGGCGCTGAATACAAGAGGAAGCCTGACTTCGACCAATCGAACCACGACTTCGCCGGTAACTTTGCGCAGTGCAGAAATTGCAAATAATTTCTCCAAACCCAATTTTATGCTCACTTCGCAAGAATTGTCCGAAGATGCGTCCGATAATGTTTCGCAAATGATACACTCGCAACCCGTTTCCGTCGGATTAACCATTTCAAAACCGTTGACCGACAAGCTTTCGCTCGAAAGTGGACTGGTGTACACCTACCTGCATTCGAAAGCTAAAAATACGTCCAACATTTATCGAAAAAAGGAAACTCAACAATTGCATTATTTGGGCATTCCTCTCAACCTCAATTACAATCTCGTTTCATTCGGAAATGCAGATCTGTATCTTTCGTTAGGCGGAATGATCGAAAAAGATGTTTACGGAAAATATAACTACGTGGACAATCGCATTCAAGATGAATTAAACAGCGAATCGGAAGTAAAAGTAAGCGAACGAATTCGACAGCCCCATCCTCAACTGTCAATCAACGCCGGAGTTGGGGTTTCGTATCCGGTTTGGAATAATCTTTATCTATATGGTAAAATTGGTGGCGGCTATTATTTCGATGCCGACAATAAATGGTCAACTATTTATTCGGACGAAAAAATCATTCTCGATTTAAATGTTGGCTTGAGATTTGGATTTTAAATACTTCACAATTAAATAAATTAATCGCAAAATGAAAAAGATTTTATTCACATTCAGTATGATTGGCATGATGATTTCGATGAACTCGTGCCTCGATTCGGGAGAACAAACCTATACGGGTAATTCTGAATTTGCTTACGTAACCAGAGACAATAACGGATTGATTTATGCTCGGACGGGAAGTTTCAATATGATCACGTCTCCCGATCTTCAATCGTTGATTCCCGAAAACTGTTATTTCATCTCCTATTCTTGGAGTTCTTCCAATGGATATACACCATCAAGTGACAATTTCAATCTGATGAATGTCTCCATTTTGGGTGATCCTTCCGAAACACAAATTCCTTCAACGAGCCTTATTATGGGTGAAGCTCCCGAAGAGCTTACAACACCCGTTAGCATCTATTTCCCTCCTGCATATCATTCTTCCAATTTCTTTGGCGACTTTTGGGCGTTTTCCTACCGATGGAAAAAGAAAGAAGGCGAATCGGCAACTTTGAAGTTTTACAAGGCCAATTCATCCGGAAATGAAAGTGGCGGCTCCGACGAAGTTTTAATTGATATCCGCCTCGTGAAAACAGGCACAGGCACGGGAACCGAAAAAACTCAGGACGATGTGATTGCCGTAAATTTGAGTCAACTTAGATATTCACTCGGCCCTCTTACCGGAACTACCACAAAAAATGTTCCGATTCGATTCCGTTATTATGAGGAAGGGAAAACGACACCTACAACAACCAACACTTCATATTTCATGACAGTTTATGTAAACTGAGCACAAGACTCATTTCGTATCTAAACCTCAAGGGCTGCTTATTTCGGATAAGCGGCCTTTTTTTATTGTCCAAAAAATTTTCCCTGATAAGTATCCCGCTGAGCAAATCTTTTGACAACACGATCGGTCAATTCGTAGTTCTTCAGCCCCCAATCGGGTGCAATGAGCAATTCTTTGGGCGATTGCGAAGCAAAGCGTTCGATGTATAATTCGGGATTCAATCGTTCGGCAAAACTGACGCATAAATCTATATACTCATCGAGCGAAAAGAGAGAAATTGAAGAAGGATTCCGGCGATAATCACGCGCCATAGCCGTTCCCTTGATAATTTGCAGTTGATGCAGTTTTATGGTTGTGAGCGGAAGTGCCGAAATTCGAGCGGCATGCTCGAGCATTTCGTCTTTCGATTCGCCCGGCAAGCCCAATATCAGATGCGCACCGGTAGCAACTCCTCGTTCAACGGTTTTGCGAATGGCATTTTGCGAATCTTCCCAGGTATGACATCGATTCACACGCTCCAACGTACGGTCAAGCGTGCTTTCCACTCCATATTCCACGAGTACGAACGTTTGCCGATTTAGCTTTTCCAGATAATCGAGCAATTCGTTGGGCATGCAATCGGGACGCGTGCTGATGACCAACCCCACAACATCGGGATACGAAAGCGCTTCGCGATACAACTCAATGAGTTTGTCCACACTGTCGTAGGTGTTGGTGTACGACTGAAAATAGGCCAAATATTTCATCGAAGGATATTTGCGGGCAAAAAAATCGATCCCGTCTTTCAACTGTCGTGTAACGGTTTTTTGCGGCTTCCCATATCCCGGACTGAAACTTTGGTTGTTGCAATACGTGCATCCGCCGCGACCTTTGCTCCCGTCGCGGTTGGGGCAGGTAAAACCGGCATCGATCGAAATTTTTTGCACTTTATATGGAAAGCGAGACGACAAATAGTTCGAAAAATCGAGAAAAGGTTTCTCGGACTTCATTTGTGGCAAAAACAGTGTCTCGGTCGTCATATTTTCTTCATCACTTCACGCAATTCGTCCGGAGACATATCGCGAATTCGTTCCCAAAAAGCTTCTTCCTCTTTTCGTTTGGCCAATTTTTGCAGCGGATGATTTTCGGGTAAGGGCATTTCGTCCTTTTGTTGTTCCCATTCAAACAATTCGTCGGGAGTGCATCGAAGTTCGGTGCAAATAGCATTTATGTACGACAGCCGGATCAAATCGGAATTGCCTTTGAGTAGTTTGGTGGCCGTTACATGGTTTATCTTCAATTGCTTGATTAAGAACTTACGCGGATTTGGAATGTTCCGTCTTGTCATGATCAAGTCCAAATTAATTTTCAGCATAATCTCGTTTCAAATTATCATTGTTATTTCTCAACCCGACAAAATTACACATTTAAATTTGATAACGGCAGTTTATATCAAGATAAAATACTTTTATAGATATTGAAATAATTTTTACCTTTTCATATAAATCATTTCATAATACATATAGAACATTTACTTTTCATTCTGGAATATTTACTATACGTTATGTAGGATTTATTTCTATTGAACGATTATTTAATAAACATCATGATATATTTATCAATCGATAATGATTATTTATCATATGATCATAGTTATTTACATACTATTCAAAAAGATTTACACAGGATATTGTCTTATATACATTTCGATAAAGAACCTTTATTACTTCTGAAAAACTCGGCGCCCCATCGAGCTTTAGGTATCCGAGATAGATGTTGGCTCCCTGTTTTCACAAAGAAGCAGAGGTTTGGTGATTTTCTTATTTTTCGTAGCAGCAAGACACAAAAAAAGCCGTACAGGCCGGCCCGGTACAGCTTTTTTCGAATTTATTTGAAGCGAAGCGTTTTTAGTCCTTCACATCCGTTTCGGATTTCACTTCGGTGTCGGCAGCATTCTCTTCTGCTGCAGGAGTTTCAGCTTCTTTGGCTTTCTTTTGAGCTTTCGATTCCTTCTTGGCAGCAGCTTGCTCGTTATCGAGTCTTTCTTTTAGAGCGGCCAATTCTTCGATATCGCCGAGAGTTGTCTTCTCGATCATCGGGGTAGAGGCGGATTCGTTTTCCTCTTTTTTGCCTTGTCTTTTCAATTTCTTGCTCGATGATTTTTCGGCGTTCTGTTCGTCTTCGAATACCCGGCTGTGACTGACGATGATGCGTTTAGCATCTTTGTTGAATTCAATCACCTTGAATTCGAGTTTTTCGTCCACCTGTGCCTGCGAACCGTCTTCTTTCACCAAATGTTTTGGGGTGGCAAATCCTTCAACTCCATAAGGCAGAGCTACCACAGCGCCTTTGTCCATCATCTCTACGATTGTGCCTTCGTGAATCGAACCAACCATGAAAATGGTTTCGAATACATCCCACGGATTTTCCTCCAATTGTTTGTGGCCAAGACTCAAACGACGATTTTCTTTGTCGATTTCGAGCACCTGAACTTCTATCGGTGCACCAATTTCGGTAACTTCGCTTGGATGTTTGATTTTTTTCGTCCATGACAAGTCGGAAATATGAACCAATCCTTCAACGCCTTCTTCAATTTCGACGAAAGCTCCAAAGTTGGTGAAGTTGCGAACAATAGCCGTGTGAGTGCTTCCAACGGGATATTTTTCTTCGATATTTTCCCATGGATCGGGTTTGAGTTGTTTCACGCCGAGCGACATTTTGCGTTCGTCGCGATCGAGTGTCAGGATCACGGCTTCTACTTCGTCGCCTACTTTCATGAAGTCCTGAGCACTGTGCAGGTGTTGTGTCCAACTCATTTCCGAAACGTGGATAAGACCTTCGACGCCCGGAGCAATTTCGACAAATGCACCATAATCGGCAAGCACCACGACTTTACCCTTCACTACGTCTCCCACTTTCAAGTTCGGATCCAGTGCATCCCACGGATGCGGAGTGAGTTGTTTCAATCCCAAAGCGATGCGTTTCTTTTCGTCGTCGAAATCGAGGATCACCACATTGATTTTTTCGTCGAGATGAACCACTTCTTCGGGATGTTGAATGCGTCCCCACGACAGGTCGGTGATGTGAATCAAACCATCAACACCTCCCAGATCGACGAATACGCCATAAGAGGTAATATTCTTGACAGTGCCTTCGAGCACTTGTCCTTTTTCGAGTTTGGAGATGATTTCTTTCTTTTGTTGTTCGAGTTCCTCTTCGATGAGAGCTTTGTGCGAAACAACTACATTTTTGAATTCGGGATTGATTTTTACAACCTTGAATTCCATCGTTTTGTCAACGAACATGTCGTAGTCGCGAATCGGTTTTACGTCGATTTGCGAGCCGGGCAAGAACGCTTCTATTCCGAATACGTCCACAATCATACCGCCTTTGGTGCGGCATTTGATATAGCCCTTGATGACTTCGTTGTTTTCCATTGCGGCATTCACGCGTTCCCAAGCACGGGCAGCGCGGGCGCTCTTGTGCGAAAGGATGAGCTGTCCTTTTTTATCTTCCTGATTCTCGATATATACTTCCACTTCGTCGCCTACTTTCAGGTCGGGGTTATATCGAAATTCGTTCATGGAGACTACACCGTCCGATTTGTAGCCGATGTTCACCACTACTTCGCGTTTGTTCATGGAGGTTACACGTCCCGTAACAACTTCCTTGTCGTTGATTTTGTTGAGGGTGTTGTTGTAACTTTCGATAAGTTTTTCTTTGTCTTGCTTGCTGTAGGTGTCGCCTTCAGCATAAGAATCCCAGTCGAAATCTTCGATAGGAGCTACGTTTTTTAAGTTGTCAGTCATTTGTTGTTAATAAAATAATTTAAATAAGTGAGACATTATGTTGTCAAAAAAACGGTGCAAAGATAGTTGGTTTTTTATTATAAACCAATTCTTTGCACCCTGATTTTTTTTCGCACGATGCGCGAGTTTCGCAATACGCGAGCTCGTCTGTCTGATATTATCATGTGCTTACGAAAGTAGCAATCCCTGTGCTACTTTATCGCGAACGCCTTTGCCGGCTATATTTTCAACCAGCTGAAGTGCAAAATCGAATACGAGTCCCGGTCCTTTTCCTGTAGTAATAGTGCCATCCACGGTTACCTTTTCCCCGGTGATGTTGGCCCCCAACAATTGGGCTTCAAATCCCGGATAGCACGTGGCATTTTTCCCTTTTAGCAGTTCCAGGCCGCCCAGCACGAGCGGAGCAGCACAAATGGCGGCTACTTGTTTGCCTTCGCCAACTTGTTTCAAGAGCAGTTTTTTCAACCCATCGTGTGCATTGAGGTTGCTTGCTCCCGGCATTCCTCCCGGAAGTATCAGAACATCGATATTCGAAAAATCCGTTTCTTCGAATAATGCATCGGCGATCACAGGAATTTGATGTGCACCGATTACTTTCAAATCACCCGTAACGGATACAATGGTTACCGAAATTTCGGCACGGCGCAGGATGTCCGTTGTTCCCAACGCTTCTATTTCTTCGAAGCCGTTAGCTAAAAAAAGAGCTGCTTTTTTCATATCGAAAATCCTTTTTAATTGAGGTTGAATTTATATGTGATTGTACCCTGCTGGTTATTGGTCGAATTGATGGCATTGAATTTCGTAATTTTGGCAGCGCGCAGTGCCTCGTTGCGAAGCGTAGCGCTTGGTGTGTTGGTGCCGCGACCAATTTCGGCATGAATCACATTGCCGGCAGGATCTACGGTAATATTAACAACCACAGTGCCATAATCGTTCACGGTGTAGCGAGGTTGTGCCAATCCTCCGGGTCCCAATGATCTTCCGCCCAAGTCGTAGGTCCCGATTCCACCCGAACCGGAGGGTGCTCCCTGTTGCGAATTACCCGTGGATACACCTTGAGTGCCGCTACCCTGTGTATTTCCACGACTTCCGGCAGTATTTTCGCCAAAGAGTCCCGACATTTGCTGATTGATTTCTCGCCGCCGCGCTTCCTGTTCGCGCTGCAGTCGGTCTGCCTCTTCTCGTCGCCGTCGTTCTTCGGCTAATTGCTGCTGACGTTTAATTTCTTCACTTCTATCCTTTACCGCTATGGACGGTTCATCGTTTTGTGTGATTAAAGGTGCATCGGGCGCATTGTTATTGCTTGCAGGGATAGGTTCGGGTACAGGTTCGTTCCTGACAGGTTCGACGTCTCCTCCCGCATTTTCTTCCGTGCCAAACATCACGGGAATACCTTCGAATTCTTGAGAAGGTGTCGCCATGGTGAAGTAGGAAAACAACAAGATTAACAGGAGCAATATCCCAAAAACGATTGTTCCTGCAATGCCTCCTATTTTTTCGCGAGCGATCATTTTTTTTTGCAAAAGGTTCTTTATCGATTCTCTCAGTTGGGTCTCGTCATGAGCACCATTTTAAATTTGTTTTGGTTGGCTATATCCAATACGCGAACAATTTCACGATACGGAACTTCTTCATCGGCATAAAGTGCAACAAAAATATTGGGATCGGCCGAATAAGCCGATTTGAGAAACGGCGTAATGGCCTCGAAAGGAACTTGGCGTTCGGTCTCGTTGCCATTAGCTACATAGAAATTGAGATTTTTGTCGATAGTTACACGCGTTAGCGGTTTGGCTTGAGCCTGTTGCTGCGATTTGGGGAGAAGTACTTTTATGGAATTGGGCACAACGATAGTTGAAGTGATCATGAAAAATATCAGCAACAGAAAAATTACATCTGTCATGGATGCCATGCTGAAATTTGGTTCAATATTGAATCGCTGTTTTAATGCCATAACTATTTTTTTAAATGGCCGGTTCGTTCAGAATATCCATGAACTCCATAATGCGCATCTCCATCTTGTTTACGATGCCTTTTATTTGAGTAGTAAGGTAGTTGTAGGCAAAAAGAGCAATAATGCCGACAATCAGTCCTCCAACGGTGGTGATGAGCGCTTCATATATCCCTGTCGAAAGGTGGGTTACATCTACGTTAGCCCCTGCGTTAGCCATACTCATAAAAGCCTTTACCATACCGGTAACCGTACCCAAAAAGCCGATCATGGGCGCTCCGGCAGCGGTTGTAGCAAGCAAAGGCAAACCCTTTTCAAGTTTCGAAATTTCTATATTTCCCGCATTTTCGATGGCTTGGGTAATATCGCTCATAGGCCGACCCAGACGCGAAATACCTTTTTCGACCATTCTCGCAGAAGGGGTATCGGTTTTTTTGCATAGAGCCTGTGCCGAATCTATCTTACCTTCATGGATATAATCTTTGATTCGATTCATGAAAGAATCATCTTCCTTTCCGGCATCGCGAAGAACCAACAGGCGCTCGATGAGTACATAAACCGACAAAAGCAGCAGGATAAGCAATATGATCATGAGCCAACCACCTTTCAGAGCAAGATCGAATGCATTTATAGTGGTTGAGGAAATATCAACGTCGGGTACACCCTGTTGCAGTTGTTGCAGCGAGTCCGAAACCGCAGGTGTTATTTGTAGTAATTTCATCTGAATTTATGTTCGTTTTCTTTATCCGAGTTCCACAAAAAAGGATACGTAAAGATAGCAACTTATAATGGTTATGCCTGATCTTCGGGGAGTTTTAAACAATTTTTATACGCTTTTATTGTTTTTTCGAGGCCGAGATAAAGTGCGTCACAAATCAATGCATGCCCGATGGATACCTCTTTGAGCCAGGGAATATTCACATAGAGATAGTTTAGATTTTGCAGATTCAAATCGTGTCCGGCATTTACACCCAGCCCCAGTTTTTTGGCGAGGGTAGCCGCTTCCACAAAAGGCGCAACGGCCGTTTCCCTATCGCGAGGGAACATTTCGGCATAAGGGCCTGTATAGAGTTCGATACGGTCTGTACCAATCGCCGATGCGCCCTGTATCATTTCGAGATCCGCATTCACGAATATGGAAGTGCGGATGCCGATAGCCTGAAATTCGTTCACGACATCGGATAAAAATTCGCGATTATGAACCGTATCCCAACCGGTATTGGATGTGATGGCATCGTGTGCATCCGGCACCAACGTCACCTGAGTCGGCCTTATCCGCTTGATGAGATCGATAAATTCGGGAGTGGGGTTGCCTTCGATGTTAAATTCGGTACTAATCCTCGATTGCAAATCGAAAACATCTTTTTGACGAATATGCCTTTCGTCAGGACGCGGATGTACTGTAATTCCATCTGCGCCAAACAATTGACAATCTACTGCAACCTGGCAGACATCGGGAAGATTTCCTCCCCGAGAATTGCGCAATGTTGCAATCTTGTTAATATTTACACTAAGTTTAGTCATTTCAAAATGAATCAATATCTCTATAGTTATTTGATAACCGCAACTCTATATGGTTTGTTTAGAAATTGCAAATATAAACCCGACGAATAGATAAATAATAAAAAGGACGTCAAAGGTTTTTCGTAATCAAAATTTTTACATCTTTGTAAAATCAAACGCAAAAGTAATACGAATTAACCGTTTTGGGTATATGTCGAGCAAAGAATTTATCAAAAAACAGGTCGAAAAGTTTTCATCTTCACTAACTCCCGAACAATTTACGGAACTTTCCGAGTCGGAAAATTCGTTGATTATTCTTGAGGTTTCGGCCAAAGATTATACGCTCACCGAAATTGCCAGACTTATCGAAAGTAATAATGCTCATGTACTAAGTCTTGCCGTAATGCCATTGACCGATGGGTCATCATTGCTGATTTCTATCAAGCTCGATGTTTCGGATCTTACACCTGTGCTGAGGAGTTTCGAACGCTTCGACTACAAAGTAATCTATTATTATATGAAAGAAGGAGAAATAAACGACAAGCAACGTGACAGACTCAACGAACTTCTCTATTATCTTGACATGTAACCTCAATGAGAAATACGACAATGGAGAATTTGAAATTCGCACTGTTTGGAAGTACTTTCCCCGACAGAACCTACAAAGCAGAAGAACAGATTGCGGCTGCTTGTGAGGCCATTTCACGACTTGGCGGCGCTCTTTATCTTCCCGACAATTTTTTTTATTCGCTTTCCGCACCTATTCAGAATAAAATAAGGCCATTGGCATTGCTATTCGACGTGATGCCTCCGGTAGATATGGTGGTGAGTGTGGGTGGCGATGGCACTTTCCTGAGGACCGCTGCAACAGTTGGCGATCAGGGAATTCCGGTTTTGGGAATCAATACCGGACGACTGGGTTTTTTGGCAGCCATTAATTTTCAGGATATGGATGCTACGTTGCTCGAGATATTTCAAAATCGCTTCGATGTGGAGGACCGAACGCTGCTCGAAATTTCTACCGACGATGAAGATATCCCGCAAGGATTCAATATACATGCACTCAACGAGGTTTCCATTCTGCGTCAGGATACAGCCTCAATGCTGTCCATCAAGGCGAGTATCAATGGCGAATATCTGACATCATATCAGGCAGACGGATTGGTGATTGCTACTCCCACAGGATCTACTGCATATTCGCTCAGTATTGGTGGTTCCATCTTGGCGCCCACAACCCCAAGTTTTATTCTGACGGCAATCGCACCTCACAACCTTACCTCGAGACCATTAGTGGTGGATGACAATAGCCGCATTTCGCTTCAGGTAACAAGCCGAAGCCGAACTTTTCTGCTTTCGCTCGACGGGCAAACTCAGATTTTTGATCAACACACCAAGCTCGATGTTTATAAAGCACCTTATACCTTGAAAGTAGTCAGACGGGCAGGGCATACCTTTTTCGAAACGCTTCGTGACAAATTGATGTGGGGCGCCGACGTAAGGCGACAATAAACACGGGAAACAAAAGGCGTTATCCATCGATCTATTTCTTTTTCTCCTCGACTTTATCCGACAGCTTTTTCTCGTAATAGCTGCACCAACGATTAATCCCGCATTCGTTGCATTTGGGACTTCGGGCCGTGCATACGTATCTGCCGTGCAAAATCAGCCAGTGATGCGCTTTCGAAAGAATTTTTTCAGGAATGTGTTTCACCAATTCCTTTTCGGTTTCCAACGGACTTTTCGAATCATGGGTCAGCCCGATACGGTTTGCTACGCGAAAAACATGCGTGTCAACCGGCATGGCCGGTGTGTCGAAAGCTACGGCCAACATCACATTGGCCGTTTTACGTCCTACTCCCGGAATGGTGAGCAACGATTCGATGTCCGAAGGGACTTGTCCACCGAAATCGCTCACCAGCTTTTGAGCCATTTTCACCAGATTTTTTGCTTTATTGTTCGGATACGAGCATGATTTGATGTACTCGAAAACGGCATCCGGCGATGAGGCCGCCAGCACCTCGGGAGTAGGAAATGCCTCAAAAAGTGCAGGGGTAATCATATTCACCCGTTTATCGGTACATTGAGCCGAAAGGATTACGGCAATCAGCAGTTGATATGGATTGCCGTAATGCAGCTCGGGTTCCGACGATTCGGCATTGGCTTCAAACCAATCGAGTATGTTTTGGTAACGCTCTTTTTTCGTCATTTCGCCTTGTTATCGTTTGATCACATCCGAAAGTGGAATGAACAGCACTTTCAAATCCGGATCAGCCATCGTAGAGTCGAGCGGAAAAATGGGTCGTTGCAATCGTTTGTAGGGTAAACGGAACAAATCCTGATCGACCCCTCCCGGCGTCGATGCCATTACCCAGTCGCCACGCATCGCGTAAAGTTCAGGTTCGAGATAGCCTATTTTTACTACCAAAATATCCGTTTCGCGGGGATTCAATCCCAAACCGGTGAAATCTTTTTCTTTGTGATAGCCTTTCCGTCTCTCGGTTACGATCACCGAAATATTTCCGCATTTAACCACCACTTCGGTTTCGGCATCAATATCGCCTTCCCTGATTGCCGTAATCTCGCCCTGCAGGCGAACAGGCCCTGCATAACGATGATCGATAGCCGCACCGGCCGTGGCATCAATCTTTCCGCCGATACCGATCTCCTTTGCCTTCTTCACAAATTCCGGTCCCGGAATCGAGGCGTAAATCAATGTCTTTTTACCTCCGGATTTAAACTCGGGACGCTTAAATATTTCCGTCAGCGTCCAGGTAACGTCGCCGGCACCTCCGGCCGTCGGATTATCGCCCATATCACTGATAATAAAAGGCTTTTTATCACTCGACAGGGCCTTGTCGAGCGCATCTTCGAGCGTAGTTGTGGGAGCAACAAAATCGAATTGCTTGCGGACATTCCAAAAATGGCTTGCCAATTTTTCGGCCGCGGCCGCCACTGCGTCCTTATCATCACCATAAGCCATCACAACCCCGTGGTTACGGGGTTCATCGGCCCAAGGATAGGACATCCAAATCGAAGCATCGATTACCTTGTCTGGATCGATCACCGATGGGATTTGAGCATATAAACTTTTTCCCGGTTCTACACGGGTACTCGTTTTTTCGCCCGGAAGCAATATGGGTACGGCTATCCATGCCTTATAAGCCGGTTTTCCTTTTTTTGTCTCAAGTCGCTCGAGCAGATTGGTTACCGCTCTTTTTTTCGAAACGACGGCATCTTCATGAGGAGCCATTCTGTAACAGGTGATCAAATCGGTGTTTTGAGCCAATCGTTGCGAAACGCAGCCGTGCAAGTCCATAGAGGTAGAAATAAGCACATCCGTGCCTACCACATCGCGAATGCGAACGATGAAATCTCCTTCGGGATCGTCTAATCCCTGCACACTCATGGCTCCGTGTATATCGAAAAATATGCCGTCGAGCGGGAGAGCATCTTTAAGCATGACAAGTGTTTTGTTCACAAGCGATTCGTAAGCTTCCCGCGTCACGATACCTCCCGGCATGGCATGTCCCCGAAGCGTCGGAATCCAATGTGCCCGGTTGATAACTCCCGAATCGGGTGCGAAAAACGGATAGTATGTGAAAACGCTATCGCCAACTCTTGCCTTAAAAGCTTCTTCACCGGTTGTAGCCGGTGAAAAAGTACTCGATTCGATGGCCAATCCACAAATGGCAATTCGTGGAAGTTCGTTGTTTTGTGCTTTATTGTTGTTACAAGCGATTACAAACAGCACCGACAAGATGCAGAGTGTCATTAAAACCTTTTTCATTTTAGTATAGGATTAGTAGAGTTTTGTAAGTGATTTGAAGGATTAATTTGATCGATTACATGAATGGTGTGTACTGCAGCCAAACAGGCGGTTTCGGTGCGAAGTCTGTTTTCGCCCAAACTCACCGGAAGAAATCCGCCGTCCATGGCCAAGTGCACTTCTTCTTCACTGAAATCGCCTTCCGGCCCAATCAAAATAAGGACATCCTCGTTTGGCCGATATGCTTTTGCCAACAATGTTTTGGGCGTCTGATAACAGTGTGCGACGAATTTTTGCCCTTCAAAGCTACTTCGAACGAAATGGCCGAAATCTATCATCGGATTTAGTTTGGGGAGATAAGCCTGTTGCGACTGCTTCATGGCCGAAACGATAATTTTATTCAATCGATCCGTTTTCATTTCTTTTCGTTCCGAAAATCGGCATTGCAACAGGGTGATTTCGTCCACACCTATTTCGGTAGCCTTTTCCGCAAACCATTCGTTGCGATCCATGTTTTTTACGGGAGCAAATGCAATATGAATATGTTCGTTCCGGGTTTTGTCTATTTGGGTAACTCTGTCAATGCCGACAGCGCATCTTTTGGGATGAGCTTGCAAAAGCGTGCAATCGTAAAAAAATCCTTTTCCGTCTGTGACAACGATCTGCTCCCCTTCTTTCATCCGAAGCACCTTGACACAATGTTGCGACTCGTCTTCCGTCAAAAACGGATGTTGACGAATATCGGGAGCAAAAAAAATTGAGTCAGACATAAGAAATCCTCTTAAGAATGATGTTCCCTCTTTTTAATTTCGTCACGCAGACGGGTCGCCAATTCGTAGTTTTCATCCTTCACCGCCTCTTCCAGCTTAGATTTTAGTTCATCTGTCGAAAACATGGACAAATCGTCCGACCGATTATTTTCTTTTTCTCTTGGGACAGTGTTTTCGGGAGCATCGAACGGCGCGTTTTCGTCGAAAACGATAGCCATATTTTGCATGATTTCTTCGGTAGTATATATTGGCGAATGTGTACGCATGGCAATGGCCACAGCATCCGACGTGCGTGAATCGATACGGTATTCGCGGCCATTTTGCAGCAGGAGCAGCTCGGAAAAGAACGCGCCTTCTTCGAACTTGTAGATAAATACTTCTTTCAATTCGATATCCAACTTTTGAAAGATAGTATAAATCAAATCATGCGACAAGGGGCGTGGCGGTTTGATATTTTCCATCACAATGGCAATAGATTGGGCTTCGGGCGTGCCAATGACAATGGGCAAACGCCTGATTCCGTTTTCTTCGGCAAAAATGAGAGCATAAGCACCCGCCTGAACCTGGCTGAACGAAATTCCGAGTATCGATAGTTTAACTTTCTTGGTCACGTTTTTTATTTTACAAACTTTACACTTCAAAAATACATTTTTTTTGTCGAATTGCAGTCGAATTTATTTTATTTTGAAAAAACCGGACGATTTTGTATTGTTGCAAAAAAATATTTATCTTTGCACCCGCAAACACGGTGGATGTAGCTCAGCTGGTTAGAGCGACGGATTGTGGTTCCGTAGGTCGTGGGTTCGAGCCCCATCCTCCACCCCACTCCACAAATTCAAATATAATATAGATCTGTTTTAGGTAATCACGTATTTCTTTCATACGTGATTTTTTATTATCTCCTCCTGAATTCCGAACACACGATTGCTGTAGCTACCGCCACATTCAACGACTCAGAAGTCGGTCTATGAGGCGGGTAATTGGGAATGTACAGTTTTTCGCTAATGAGTGACTGAACATCGGGACGTATTCCATTTCCTTCGTTACCCATCACAACAACACCATGACCAGCGAGAGGAGTTTGATATATGTTCTTCCCTTCGAGGAAGGTGCCATAGATCGGTATCCCCGTTTTTTCCGACAAGAAATCGAATAAATTTACATAGCAGACTTTTACGCGGGCAATGGCCCCCATAGTGGATTGCACCGCTTTTGGCTGATAAATGTCAGCACTATCGTCCGAACAAAAAATATGCTCAATGCCAAACCAGTCGGCCAAACGTACGATCGTTCCCAAATTACCCGGATCTTGAATTCCGTCGAGAGCCAACACCAAATTCGTTTTCAAATCAAGATCAACGATATTTGCTGTCGGCTGGTAAAAAACGCCAATAATCGGAGGAGGCGTTTTAAAAAATGTGGCTTTCTTTAATTCATCCTCAGTCGCCAACACAATTTCTTCGACATTTTCGGGTGGATTTATTTGTTTTATTGCTTCAGGCAAGCCGGCTATCAATTGACAATGGCATGAACAGAGCAAATCGGAAACGGCCTTAAGACCTTCCGCCACAAAAGTTCCATATTCTACCCGATTCTTCTTATCTTTGAGCGACTGAATGTATTTGATTTTATTCTTACTGAGCGACATATTGATTTCCTCCTACTATTTGAAACACAAAGGTAGTATTTCTTCGCCACTCGTAAGGTCTGCATGTGTAGTAGATGCGAAGCTATTTTACAGAGGTTTATCCTGATCATGAAGCTATAAATCAAATACCTGAAATATTTAATAGGATGATAACGATATGTGTCCGGTTTATTTTTACTTTTCCTCACATAACGATTTTTTTACCGATAAATTAAATGGAGCTGTAGCACCTACATAAAAATTAAAGTCTTTCCCTTTAAAGTTATATCCAATACCTGCCTGTGTATATGCAATATCCGGTATTCCAACAATAATCGAAATTTCAAAACTAAAACCTTCATTTTTACTCCAACTAATATTCGGAATTATCAAGAAGAATTATCCATTACATCATAACACCCCCCGCCTTCGGCGGTACCCCTCTTATCTTAAGAGGGGAGCTGGATCGCACTTGCCATAAACCGTCCCCTTAAGATAAGGGGACAAGTGCTGCCGCCAGGCAGCACAGGGGTTATGATATTCTGAGGACGAAGCCAACTTCGCGTCTTTACGCCTTCGTGGCAAATAAAAGTTCTGCCTTTCAGGCAGGTTTCCGACGACGATTCATGCCGCAGAATGAATTCTGCGGTTATGAAAATTCGGCTTTTCAAGCCAAAAACACCCTCGAATACAGAAAAATATCCGTCACAGTCGAAGTTTTCAATTCACCGGCTCACTTTTGCCTGAAAGGCAATAACCTTCATAACCGCAGGTCACGACCTGCGGACAAAGACATCACTACAATTGCTGCCTGAAAGGCAGAACCACTGCAGTTGCACAGATGAATATTCACACCGGCGAAAAAGAACAAACAAAACGAAAATTCGTAATTTGAAATTCTTATTTCTCTACTTCCCATTTCTCTCCTTCTTGCTAATTCTCAATTGTCAATTATGCATTATCCATTAGTTCATACCCCCCCCCGCCTTCGGCGGTACCCCTCTTATCTTAAGAGGGGAGTCGGATCACACTTGCCATATAACAGTCCCCTTATCTTAAGGGGACAAGTGCTGCCGTCAGGCAGCATAGGGGTTATGATATTCCTCCATTTCTAACTTCTTCACTTCTGACTTCTTCTCTAATAGCGCAAGTTTACAAACTTGTGCTTGAGACAACAGCAGTTCCCAAACTGCCTGTCGTTTTGCCTCCAAATTACGCTGACGCTAAACCTGAACGAGCCGGATGGCAAGAAAAAATTAGCAGTTATCTGCGAAAATCGACCGGAAAATATTCGCTCGACATTGGACATTTTCTATAATTCGCTAATTTTCGTACCTTTGCAGCGCAAAACAAACAACGACTGTTTTGGCGTAGAAAAACTGCAGATACATTTTCATGGAAGAAAAAAAGCATCATTCCGGTTTTGTGAATATCGTTGGAAATCCCAATGTGGGCAAATCGACTTTAATGAACCGTTTGGTAGGGGAAAAACTGTCGATTATTACGGCGAAGGCACAAACCACGCGCCACCGCATCATCGGCATTGTCAACAAACCCCATTATCAGGTGGTTTATTCGGATACGCCGGGAGTGCTGCGTCCCAATTACAAATTGCAGGAGCAGATGCTCAATTTTTCATTATCGGCTCTTGATGATGCCGATGTGTTGCTGTATGTTACCGACGTGGTGGAGAAAATTGACAAGAACGACGATTTTCTCGCACGTGTGCAACAACTCGACATGCCGGTGCTGTTGCTGATCAACAAAATAGACCTGACTTCGCAGACGGAGTTGGAGAAGATGGTGGAGCAATGGCATTTATTGTTGCCAAAAGCCGAAATTTATCCGATTTCGGCAAGTAACAATTTTGAGGTGGATCGCGTTGAACAACGCATACTGGAGTTGTTGCCCGAATCACCACCCTATTTTGAGAAAGATGCTTTGACTGACAAGCCTGCCCGGTTTTTCGTAACAGAAATTATTCGCGAAAAAGCACTTATGCTTTATCAAAAGGAAGTGCCCTATTCAATTGAAGTTGTGGTGGAAGAATTTAAGGACGAACAGGACCTCCTTCGCATTCGCGCTATTATTTTGGTTGAGCGTGATTCGCAAAAAGGAATCGTGATCGGACACAAAGGCGAATCGCTAAAGAAACTGGGGACAATGGCTCGCAAAGATATCGAACATTTTTTCGAAAAAAAGGTATTTCTCGAATTATACGTCAAGGTAGAAAAAGATTGGCGCAATCGCGACAACATGTTGAAGGCTTTCGGGTACAAACTCGATTCATAAACAAATCAGACAAAAATTTATGCAAAATATAGTAGCTATCGTGGGACGCCCCAATGTGGGCAAATCGACTTTGTTCAATCGACTGACACAAACTCGACGGGCAATTGTGAGCGAAGCAGCCGGCACCACTCGTGATCGCCAGTATGGCAAAGTTCAGTGGGGAGGACAGGAATTTTCGATCGTCGATACCGGCGGTTGGGTTGTAAACTCCGATGATGTGATGGAGGACGAAATCAATAAACAGGTACGCGTTGCAATTGAAGAGGCGGATGTAATTCTGTTTGTAGTGGATGTTACTAACGGGTTGACCGATCTGGACAACGGTGTTGCTTCGATACTGCGCAAGTCGGGCAAGCCGGTTATCGTGGTATCCAACAAAGTCGATAATTTTGAATTGGGACATCAATCTGCCGAATTTTATTCGCTCGGATTGGGCGATCCGTTCAGCGTTTCGGCAGTTAATGGCTTGGGAACAGGCGATTTGTTGGATCGGATTCTTTCGTTGTTTTCGAAGCAAAGCGAGGAAGAACCGTTGGCCGATATCCCGAAGTTTGCAGTGGTTGGAAGGCCGAATGCAGGCAAATCGTCGATAATAAATGCCTTGATGGGTGAAGATCGGAACATCGTAACCGATATTGCCGGAACCACGCGCGACTCTATTTATACCCGATACAACAAATTCGGGATGGATTTTTATCTGATCGATACCGCCGGAATTCGCAAAAAATCGAAGGTTACGGAAGAGTTGGAGTATTTTTCGGTGATTCGGTCCATACGTGCCATCGAAAATGCCGATGTTTCCATTTTGCTCCTCGATGCAACGCGAGGTATTGAAAGTCAGGACTTGAGTATTTTTTCGATTATTCAGAAAAACCGTAACGGAGTGGTAGTTTTGGTCAACAAATGGGATTTGGTGGAAGAAAAAGACAACATCGTGATAAAAACTTTCGAAAATGCCATTCGGAATCGTTTTGCACCTTTCACCGATTTCCCGATTATTTTCGGATCGGCGCTCACCAAACAGCGCATACTGAAAGTGATGGATACGGCCAAAATGGTGTATCAGAATAAACAACGGAGAGTGCCCACTCACAAACTCAACGAAGTGATGCTTCCCATCATCGAGCAAACTCCTCCGCCGTCCAACAAAGGAAAGTATATCAAAATAAAGTATGTAACTCAATTGCCCAATACCACTGTGCCAAGTTTCGTATTCTTCTGCAATCTGCCTCAATGGATCAAAGAACCTTATCGCCGATTTATCGAGAACAGGATGCGTGAAAACTGGGACTTCACCGGCACACCCATCAACATATTTTTCAGAGAAAAATAGGCGGATGGAAAAGGCGTCCTGCCGGTACCACACTTACATGTTGCTGTAGGGAATTTTTTTTGCTTCACAAATCTCAATCAGTCGGGTTTTGATGTCTCGCAGGTCTTTGTACTTCAGATTTTCCAAATCGATTTTGTAATTTTTGCCCGAAGCAGTGTGCATTGTCAGATAACTGAGCCCGATGCCTACTTGCGTGACCGTTTCCCACAAAATGGATCCTTTTACTTTCTGTGCAGGCAAATCGATATGGAACGCATCGTTGTCAAGAACAATCATCAGCGCATGCTGCAGCGTCGTAACAAGCAGTATAAGCAGCACTCCAAGCAAAACGCCTACAAGTCCCGAATAAAAATAGAAATCGATTTTGTGTTGAAGAATCCTGAAAATAATCACACCTGCCGAAATCGCAATCAGATAGCCTGCCGCAACAATCGAAGCGATTTGCAAGCGTTTCGAAATCCTGTAATTGATGATTAACTCGTTCATAACTCTTCTTTTTCCACAAATTTACATCATAATTTTTTAATAGACACGCCACCCTTTCAAAATTTGTCTCTTTTTTTGGATCTAACACCAACCCCCAATCTCCAACCTCCAATAAAATGTGGCTCTATGTGAAATAGTGTGGGTAGATAAAAATTGAGGTTGCCTCATGAATTACAGATAACCCGTTCCCTCCCTCATTTCTTTTCTCATTAACCATTCTCCATTACTTTCCCGACCTCACCTCCTCATCGGGGCACCCGATCTGCGCAGAGAGCGTGCCGCCGGGCAGCACAGGGGTTATGATATTCCCCACTTCCAACCTCTTCACTTCTTTCTTAAATTCTTAATTAATTCATAACACCTCCCCGCCTTCGGTGGTACCCCTCTTATTAAGAGGGGAGTCGTTTTGGGATCACACCCATCTTAACAGTCCCCTTATCTTAAGGGGACAAGTGCTGCCGCCAGGCAGCACAGGGGTTATGATCTTTCTGACTTCCGACTTCTTCAATTCAAACTTCTTTTCTTCTCTCACACTCATCCATTCTCCCTTATTGTCCCGACCTCATCTCATCATCGGGGCACCCGATCTGCGCAGAGAGCGTGCCGTCAGGCAAAAGACAAGCTGTTTGAGCCGCCGCAAGGCGGCGAGTTATTTGTCTTTTAGCGAACAAGCAGCTATCGGGTCAATGAGGAGATGCAGTCTTGATTTTTTTTGCATACTTTTTTGCATCAAGGCAAAAAAGTATGTGGGGTTTGGGGCAACGCCCCAAGAATCAATGGATAATGCACAATTTACCGATTCAATGATTTATTGATTCTCTGTAATTGGTAACTCGTAATTTTCAATTCCCACTTCCAACTTCTTCCCTTCTTTCTTAAATTCTCAATTAATTCATAACACCTCCCCGCCTTCGGCGGTACCCCTCTTATCTTAAGAGGGGAGTCGGATCACACTTGCCATATAACTGTCCCCTTAAGATAAGGGGACAAGCACTGCCGCCAGGCAGTGCAGGGGTTATGATATTCCTCTACTTCTGACTTCTTCTTAATTCTCAATTGTCAATTCTCAATTATCCCTTATTTCTCTACTTCCCATTTCTCTATTTCTTGTTAGTTCTCAATTCTTAATTATACATTATCCATTATACATTCTCAATTAATTTACGTTTACCCATACAAATTCATATAGAACCTAAAATGTTGTCCCTATCGAAATATTACCGTAGGAAAAATTTATTTCCTTTGTCCAACACATAAAATTACAATTTCGAATGTCTGAACAACAGCTCATCAAAGAAATATTGTCCGGAAATACTAACGCATTTAAAATCCTCGTTGACAGGCATCAAGGAATGGTGTTTCGCACGGCTATGGGATTTGTTCATTCGAAAGAGGATGCCGAAGATATTACTCAGGAAGTGTTTATTCAGGCTTTTCGTTCCTTGTCAGCTTTTCAGGAAAAATCGGAATTTTCAACATGGCTTTATCGAATTACGGTGAATACGTCTATCAATTTTGTCAACAGAAATAAATTACGCCGATTGTTGATAGATGCAGGCGAAAATTTAAAAGCATTGTTGAATATTTCTTCGGATGAAAAAAATGCCCATCAACGATTGGAAAGCGACGAAAGAAATAAAATGGTTCGAAATGCGATCGACAACTTGCCGGAAAAACAACGTACAGCATTCGTCCTGAGTAAGTATGACGATTTATCGCAACGGGAAATTGCAAATATTATGAAAATAAGTGAAGGCGCTGTAGAACAGCTCTTGCAGCGAGCGAAAGCAAATCTTCAAAAAAAATTATCCCGTCTGCAGTAGGAAAATTAAGATCGGACTGTCTAACAAATACAATGATACTGAAAATGAAAACAGAAGATTTCATACATGAAGTAATCGAAAAAGAAAAGCAGGTGGAATCGAACCCTTTTCTGTCAACGAGGATCATGTCGAAAATAGTGACCGAAAATGCCCCGTTAAACAAAAGAGTTTACTTTTTCAGACTGCTTGTGGTGGCTGCAAGTATTGCACTCGTGATGAGAATGGGTGTTTCGATAGGGAAAATTTACGACGAACATAGAATTGACAGAATGGCTTTGAATATCAATGACTCTCAAATGGAAAATCTAATCTACTATATGGATGCGGCTTATGAATAAAACGACCAAAATATTGGTATGGGTGATAGTTCTTTTGGCTTTGCTTAATCTGACGACAATCGGGACGATACTCTATCTTGATTATCGGGAAAAAGCAGAGAATGGGGAAATTATAGTTCCCTCAACGAACACTACCCCCATTAATGGGCGATTTTTCCGTAAAGAACTGGGTTTTGATGATATACAGATGGATAAATTCCGTGCATTGAACCACCCTTTTCAGGAAGCAGCGAAGATGCTGATTTTCGATATCGACTCTATGAAACGCGAAATGTTTATCGAATTGAATAAATCGAATGTCGATACACTGAAGGTGAATGATCTGGCAATAAAAATCGGCGAACACCACGCCGAATTGAAACAACAGATCAATGCCTTTTATCTGGGATTGAAGAATATTTGCAATGAAGAACAAGCCATAAAACTACAAAACGCTTTCGAACCGCTATTTTATGAGGATGGCGCCAACAATTTAATGCGGAACGGAAACGGAAGTGGTTACCGACACGGACAAGGATTTGGACGTGGAAATAATCAAATTAATAATAACAATTCCAATTAAAATTAAAAACAATGAAAACAAAAGGATTTTTATTAACACTGGCTTTGGTCGCATTTATCGGTGTAGCCGATGCACAAAACCAAAGTAAGACCCAAAAGCAAACGAATAAGGAAACTGCCACAAACACCCAACGAGGCAAGGCTTTTGTGGATAATAACAACAATGGGACTTGCGATAACTTCGAAAACGGAACGCCACGCAATCCTGCAGCAAACGGCACCCAACGACTTCTCGATGGTTCGGGCAGAAAAAATGGAAACGCTACCGGACAAAGAAACGGACAAGGATTTCAACGAAACAATGCCCAAAGGACCAATCGATAATCAATTTTGGCTCGCAGGTGGGGAATATTTTTTAATTCCCTCCTGCGAGAAAAAAACGGAGAACTTTCATCAGTCATCAAATAACAATCAAATAACATCATCAAATTATGAAGACAACAATCTTGGTATCGTTTATTTTAGCAACATCGTGTCTGCTGGTTGCCTGCGACAACAGCACCGAACAATTTGAACCAAATGTCGGAGTAGAATCAGCGGTTTTATCCGAAACTCTGAAAGCTCAAATTTTATCCGATACGGCTACTCTCCTTCCTGAGGAAATAGAGAGCTTAATGTTAATGCGGGAAGAAGAAAAAATGGCACATGATGTGTATTCTTCTTTCTACGATAAATTTGGATTACGCGTTTTTGCAAATATTGCGAAGAGCGAATCAAAACACATGGAAGCAGTCCTTTGGTTGATAAACACTTACCAGTTAACCGACCCTGCATCAAATGAATTGGGAGTTTTTGAAAATGCCGACATTCAAAATCTTTATAATAAGTTTATGTCGGAGGGTGTAAATGAAGTGGAAGCATTAAAAATTGGTGCTTTTATCGAAGAATATGATATTGCCGATTTGGAAAAATTGATTTCTGAAACAGACAATATTTACATCGTTAGGGTTTACACCAATTTATTGAATGGTTCAAAAAACCATCTGAGAGCTTTTGTAAAAAATCTTTCCTCCAGAAATGTGGTTTATCAACCCTCTATTTTATCTCAAACAGAATATGCCGAAATAATAGGTGCGAACTGATCGAACGTAAATTTGCTTCTATTTCACTTTGAGATTCTGCCAGTTTGTCTTTACGTAAAATACAGGTATTCGGTATTTCTATAAAATTGCTTCATATTCGATCATCGAAAAAAACAGATTGATATCGAACGCTTTACAAGCGTGAGATGATGTGCGACCTCGTATATTTGCAGAATTAACACAAAGAGGGAAAAGTACTGCCTTTCAGGCAGGTTTCCGACGACGATTCATGCCGCAGAATAAATTCTGCGGTTATGAAAATTCGGCTTTTCAAGCCAGAACTATTCTCGATACATATCCATCGCAGTCGAAGCCTTCAATTCACCGGCTAACCTTTGCCTGAAAGGCAATAACCTTCATAACCGCAGGTCATCAACCTGCGGACAAAGATACAAGAAACATATGCTGCCTGAAAGGCAGAACTACTGCAGTTGCACAGATGAATATCTACACCGGCAAAAAGAACAAACAAAACGAAAATTTGTAATTTAAAAATCCCATTTCTAACCTCCCAACTTCTCCTATATTATCCATTATTATTTGTCAATTGTCAATTAATTCATAACACCTCCCCGCCTCCGGCGGTACCCCTCTTATCTTAAGAGGGGAGTCGGATCACACTTGCCATATAACCGTCCCCTTAAGATAAGGGGACAAGCACTGCCGCCGGGCAGTGCAGGGGTTATGAACTTTCTGACTTCCGACTTCTCCACTTCTTTCTTAAATTATCCATTATCCATAAGTTTTTGGTTGAGATTTTACCTCACGAAGGGCGTTTTCCTAATTACAATTTTCCCGAGATTCGATCCATCACCCAATTGGTGCGTGCAGCAGAGATGCCCGTGCTAACAGGTAAATTGCCATCGCCATTCAAATATCGCACAATGCTTTCGATCAGAAAATACTGGATATTTTCGGGATTTTCTTCCCGAAATTCCTGAATGCCTTCGGCTGTTTCCAACTTTATAGGTGTAAATTCGAATGTGGAGAAAGTTAGTTTCCCCTCTGTTCCCACAAAATCGATCAAGTCGGTGCGTGTATTTTGTGGAGCGACAAAACTCCAACTTCCACTTCCCGAAAGTCCCGACGCGAAACGAAAAGCGGCATTCACCGAATCTTCCGCTTCATACAGTCCGGCAATGTTGTTTGCGAATCCTTCGGCATTCTCGATAGGACCAAAAAGAAAATCCAGTAAATCGAACTGGTGAGAAGCCAAATCGTAGAAATATCCGGCGCCAGCAATTTCTTTCCTAACCCGCCAGGGTAAGTGATTTTTGTCGTAGTCGGCTTCGTAAGGCGGAATAGCAAATCGAATCTGAATGGACGATAATTTCCCCAAAGCTCCATCGTCGAGCAATCGCTTTACACGCTTGAAATAAGGTAAAGTCCTTCGATAATAGGCTACAAAACAGGGTACTCCCGTTTCTTGCGATACTTTGTTAATTTCGACACATTCAGCATACGAAGCCGCCATCGGTTTTTCGATATATACCGGCTTTCCGGCTTTCATGGCCGCGATTGCATATTCGGCATGTGATCCGGGAGGTGTGGCTACATAAACGGCCTCAACATCCGGATCGTGAATCAGATGGTCGGCATTGTGGTACCATTTTCCGATTCCGTGTCTGAGTGCATAATCGCGAGCTTTCTCACCATCGCGTCGCATCACGGCAACTACCTCCGAACCTTCAATTTTGCTGAAAGCCGGTCCGCTTTTCTTTTCGGTAACGCTGCCACATCCTATAAATCCCCAGTGAATCATGTTTTTTTTAAAAGAAATCAGAAATGAGAAATAAAGAAGTTAGAAATCAGAAATGAAGAAGTCAGGAATGCAAATCTTGATGTTTGAAGACTTCTTCATACAGAAATTTCCGGCGATGAGAAATCACCCCCAAAATGCCAATGAATACAAACACGAGTGCAATATACAAAAATATATTTGACATTGTGTCGATCTGTCCATAAGAATGCATACCACTTAAAAAATAATTCACGCCGAAAAATGTCATCAATACCGACGAAAATGCCAATATGGAAAGTAAATTCATCAACCAGTCGCTGTCCCATTTTTTCACCAAATGGATGTGAGTTACCACCGTGTAAACGACGATAGTGATGAGTGCCCAAGTTTCTTTCGGGTCCCAGCCCCAATATCGTCCCCACGACTCGTTTGCCCAAACGGCTCCCAAAAATGTACCGATGGTCAATAGTGCAAGCCCCACCATGAGCGTAATTTGATTGATGAGGGTTAGTTCTTTGATACGATAAGCCAACAGACGATTGCGCTTTGTGAAAGTCATCAGCAGTAAATTGACTATCCCGATCAGGAAACCGACGCCCAGAAATCCGTAAGCCGCCACGATGACGGCGACATGAAACATAAGCCACGGCGATTTGAGTACGGGAACCAGATTCCCGATTTGCGGATCCATCCAGTTCAATCCGGAAACAAAGAGGATGATGCCGCCAAAAACCGTTGCCATAGCAAGTGTAATAGTGCTTTTTCGACCAAAAATCATTCCTGCCAATACGGTAACGGCAGCAACGTAAACGATTGTTTCATATGAATTGCTCCAAGGGGCGTAGCCGGAAACGTACCACCGCAGGACAATCCCATAACCATGAAAAAGAAATATTGCAACGATGACGATTTTCACAACTTTCGAAAACGAAGCCGGGCGTGGACGATTTTTCAACATTTGAATGAATGAGAAGATCAGTAACAATCCGCCCATGAGAAAATATCCGATTTTGCAGCAATCGAAAATCTTCCATTCGTTATAACGAATTTCTGCATGGAGTTTTTGAGGGTGGATGAGTGATAACTTATCGTTTTGGATTTGATAATCGCTAATTGATTGAAGCGAAGCGTCGGGCTTGCTCCAATCGCCGTTTTGCGAAGCCTGTCGTACATCCGCCAAGTAGCGGGCAAACGATTGCTTGACAAAGAGAGAATCGACTTCCGAAAAAGTGGAAAGACTGTCTCCGGGCGCGACCCATCTACCCCTTGAATCTTGAGGATCGGGATAGATGGCAAGCATGCCGTGATGAAGCAAGCGGTCAATAATATTTACCCGTTCGTCGAGTTTCATCATATCCTTATCGAAAGAATCTCGTTCCGATGGGGATTTCATATAAGCTCGATGCAAGGACGTCAACAGACGGTAATTTCCCTGTCGGTCGAAGAATAGATTATAGGAAGCATAATCTTCGGGCAACTGAAGTTTGGCCGAAATCTCTTTACTTGGAATGGCGATAAAGGGAGTTTGTGTCCAAATTTCGGGGAAAGCCAGAAAACTGAGCAAAAACTGGTCGGAATTAAAATCCCCAATGCGTTCCTGTTTGTATATTTTTCGTAAAATTTCGGAAGAGAATGTATTAATGGGCTCTATGCGCCCGTTCGACTGCACGGGCAGTGCGCCAAACTTTGCTGCATGATTGCAATCGATCGCCGCTTCTCGCACGGTATTAGCTATCGTTTTTTCTTGAGCTGACGAAAAAGTTGGGATCGCTATCAATAAAATAATAGGGATAATTTTTGCAATGGTCGAACGCACTTCATTCAATTGCCGGATGAGTTGTCGGAATCGTGAATTTTTGGTGGTGAAAACCATCACAAAGCCGATCAATAATAGCAAATATCCAAAATAAGAAACTCTTCGCCCAACGACATCCTTGTTTACGGAAAGCACCGTACCTTTTTCGTCCTCGTCGTAGGATGCCTGAAAAAACCGATATCCTTTTACGTCAAGCACGTGGTTCATATACACCTTTGCATCGAACGATTTGTCGCCCAGTTGCACGCGAAGATTACTCTCGTAGGACGATGGACTTTCGGAACCGGGATAACGGATCAACTCGAAATCGGTTAGTAGGAGGGTAAATGGAAATTTTTCGAAACGCATTCCGCGATTGGTGTGAATAAGCATTTGATCGACCGTTTCGCCTTCGCGAATGTGTACTGTCCCTTCTTTGCCGAATACATGCGTGATGAAAGCGCCGGTCAGTATAACGATGAATGCCGCGTGCACTACCACGAGTGCCCGGCGTCGTTTTTGAATGAATTCATGTTTGTCGAGAATCAGTATAAAATTGACAACCAGCAGCGATTGCAGCAGAAAAAACAAAGGTGAATAATAAACCAGCATCTTGGCAGCCTGAGTGCCGAGATATTTTTCGATGAGCGTTGCCAATGCCAACCCCAAAGCATAGATCAGCAGAAAAATGATAGTTGCACGATAGGTCGCTAAAAAACGAATGATTTTGGGCATCGTCAAAAAAGTTGATATTGAATACTATATTACAAATCTATGTGAAATAGTGTGGGTAATCAAAATTGAGATTGCTTCATGAATTTCGGATGGCGCACTCATTTCAGATTCTCCCTTCTTTCATTCCTTCCCCATTACACATGATCATTTATCCATTTCTCCATTATTGTCCCGACCTCATCTCATCATCGGGGCACCCGATCTGCGCAGAGAGCGTGCCGTCAGGCAAAAGACAAGCTGTTTGATCCGTCAGCTGACGGAGAGTTATTTGTCTTTTAGCGAACAAGCAGCTGTCGGGTCGATGAGGAGATGCAGTCTTGATCTTTTTTGCATACTTTTTTGCATCAAGGCAAAAAAGTATGTGGGATTTGGGGCAAAGCCCCAAGAATCAATGGATAATGCACAATTTACCGATTCAATGATTTGATGATTCTCTGTAATTCGTAACTCGTAATTTTCAATTCCCATTTCCAACTTCTCCACTTCTTTCTTTAATTCTCAATTGTCAATTATCCATTATCCATTATACATTCTCAATTAATTTACGTTTACCCATACAAATTCATATAGAACCACAAAATTACTCGATAATTTTTTATCGAAAGCGAAATCGTTCAATATTTGTCATGAATTGAAAGTCAAAAGACACCTGCTGATGTGGGGTAAGGCCGGTGATGGGTGATTGGTAATAACGGCAAAAACTATTCACCGTAAATTCTGTCATCCACAAATCATTAAATCGATAAACCTTGAAATCGCCTTCCAATTTTCCCATTTCTTCAGATGCTTGCCTCAAGGTTTTTTCGATCGATGACGGTGAGCGTCTTCTTTTGCAGCGTGATAAGTCCTTCTTCGATCATTTCGCCGATGGTGCGCGCCAACGACGGACGTTGCACCCCAAAATATTCTGCCAGCTGCGTTTGTGTGCGTTTCATCACGAACGAAGGTTGCTGCGGGGTCGTATTTTCGAGGATGTAAAGGGAAAGTTTACCTTTCAGACTTTTGATGGACATCATTTGCACTTTATTCGACAGAAAAACGGTCATATTCGAATTGAATCTCAGAAAATTGGTAAGCAGCCGTTCGTTTTTCATCATTTCGGCAAGCCATACGTTCTTCTCAATCAGATAAAAAACGCTCGGTTGCATCGCAATCACATCTACAGGGAAACGACAGTTGGTAGCAAAAATAAATGCCGGAGCCAGTGGCCGAATCGGTTCGAGGAATTCGATTTCGAGAACATTGCCTTCCTTCGTAATCATTTCGGTACGCACCAAACCATCTACCAAAAGAATAAGATAACGGATCAGGTCGTTTTGACGTACGACACGCTCGCCCTTATCGATGTGCCATATTTCGCACACCGATTTGTCAACGAATTCGTCCAATTCATCATTTGTCATTCCGTCAAATAACGAACACGTCGATAAATCATATTCCTGAAGTGAATCCATTTTATTGAATAAAGATAGTGCCATCTTTCAACATAACAGATTTTCCGAAAAGTAAAATTTGTTAATTCGCAGGTTTGTAACTTCGGTTACATCTTTAGCCTGCCCAACCATCTACTTTTGCAGCAGTAAAAATAAATCGTCGAACTAAACAAAAAAATAATGGACAAAATGTTTTGCTTTCAGTGTCAGGAAACTTCAAAGAATGAAGGATGCGTTCTGAAAGGCGTTTGCGGAAAGACTTCCGATGTGGCAAATCTGCAAGATTTGTTGACGTATCTGTGTAAAGGCATCTCGCATTATATGGTGAGATTGCGGGCCTTTGATATTGAAATCCCCGAGATAGACAGATTTATTGCCGACAGTCTGTTTATGACGATCACCAACGCCAATTTCGACAAGAACCGTTTCGTTACACGAATTTTGATGGCCTTTCAGATGCGCGACACGGCGCGGGAAAGACTTGTTTCGGCAGGAGGAAAAACAAACGATATCACCTTCGACGGAGCCTATTGGACAGGCAAAACCGAAGAAGAAATGAACGAGAAAGCTCCGAAAGTGGGTGTATTGACCACCGAAGATAAAGATGTGAGATCGCTGCGCGAACTTACCATTTATGGGTTGAAAGGCATGGCTGCTTATGCCGAACATGCGTTCAATCTAGGATTCGAAGATCGCGAAATTTATGCTTTCATGCAGCGTGCATTGGTTGCTACTACCGACAATTCGCTTTCGATAGACGAATTAACGGCATTGGTACTCGAAACGGGCAGTTACGGAGTCAAAGTGATGGAATTGCTCGACAAAGCCAATACGTCGAATTACGGAAACCCCGAAATCACCAAAGTGAATCTGGGGGTGCGCAACAATCCCGGAATTCTGATCAGCGGACATGATCTGAAAGATATGGAAGAACTGCTGAAACAAACCGAAGGAACGGGAGTGGACGTTTATACTCACAGCGAAATGCTTCCTGCCAATTATTATCCGGCATTCAAAAAATACAGTCATTTTGTCGGCAACTATGGCAGTTCGTGGTGGCATCAAACCGAAGATTTCGAAAACTTCAACGGCGTCATTCTCTTCACGACAAACTGCATTGTTCCTCCCCGCAAATCGGCTACCTATATCGATCGAGTTTTCACGACCGGAGCTTCGGGATTCGACGGATTCAAGCATATTCCGGATCGGAAGGACGGCAAGCCGAAAGATTTTTCGGCACTCATCGAACATGCCAAAAAATGTGCGCCTCCTACCGAAATCGAGAGAGGCGAAATTGTCGGCGGTTTTGCTCATCACCAAGTTATCAGTCTTTCCGGTCAGATTGTGGAAGCCGTGAAATCGGGTGCAATTCGTAAATTTTTCGTAATGGGAGGATGCGACGGGCGCATGTCGGGTAGAAACTACTATACCGAGTTTGCCGAAAAACTTCCGAAAGACGCCATCATTCTGACGGCCGGATGTGCCAAATATCGCTACAATAAGCTTCCGCTGGGAGACATCAACGGGATTCCCCGTGTGCTCGACGCCGGTCAGTGCAACGACAGCTACTCGCTGGTGCGCATTGCTCTTGCACTGAAAGATGCTTTCGGCCTCGACGATCTCAATGAGCTACCCATAGACTATAACATTGCATGGTACGAACAAAAGGCAGTGATCGTGTTGCTTGCACTGCTTTCACTGGGCGTGAAAAATATCCATTTGGGACCAACCCTTCCCGCATTCCTTTCACCTAACGTGGTGAATGTTTTGGCAAACAATTTCGGCATCGCAGGCATCACTACGGTTGACGAGGATATGAAAATACTGCTTGGCAACTAATTTCTAATCAATTATTATCATCATGGCAACATTCGAAAAAGCGAAAGTAATCAATCTCGAGAACGCTGTGGAATATGCAGAGGGCGGCGTTGTGAGCAAACAAGTAACCAAAAACAAAGCGGGAAACATTACGATTTTCTCGTTTGACAAAGATCAAGGTTTGACAGAGCATTCGGCCAATTACGACGCATTGCTGCAGGTAATCGATGGCAAAGCCGAAATCTGCATCGACGCAAACTCCTATTTGCTGAACAAGGGCGACTGCATAATTTTGCCGGCCAATCATCCACATTCGGTAAAAGCCGTAGAGCGCTTTAAGATGCTGCTGACCATGATTAGAGGTGAAGAATAAGGGAGAAACGGCTACTGAATGTTCTGCTGCAAGTATATAATTTTAAATCATTCAAAGAATTAACAAATTGCAATTGTAGGATTTAAGGTTTTGAGCTATTTTTGTATCATCAAATGGCTCAACTATGAATCCATCACAATATCATTTTCTACGTCTGATTTCTATAACTGTATTTCTTGCATTTACATTCGCTACGCCAATATCCGCACAAGAGAAATCCCGCAAAAAAGTTGGGATTGCGCTTTCGGGCGGAGGAGCCAAAGGTTTTGCTCATATCGGAGCTCTAAAAGTATTGGAAGAAGCCGGAATACCCATCGATTATATTGCAGGAACAAGTATGGGCGCCATCATCGGCGGGCTTTATGCTTTGGGATACAGCGCATCGGACTTGGATTCGATTGCCAAAACGCAAGATTGGAATTATTTGCTCACAGATAATGTTTATCGCGAAAATTTATCACCTTACCTGAAAGAAAATGCCAATCAATACATCATTTCGCTGCCCTACGAACTTCAACTCAAACAGAAATCCGGGAAGGTAAGCTTGCCTTCCGGCGTGGTAAAGGGTCAAAACCTGGATAACTTATTTTTGAACTTAACTATCGGATTTCAAGACGCTATGAAATTCGATCAACTACCCATCCCGTTCGGATGTGTGGCAGCCGATACAAGATCAGGGCGCGAAGTCGATCTCACACAAGGTATTCTGGCACAAGCTATGAGAGCCAGCATGGCAATACCCGGAATGTTCGCTCCGGTGGAAATAGACAGCATGCTCCTCATCGATGGAGGAATCATAAATAATTATCCGGTCGATCTGGTACGGAAAATGGGCGCAGATATCGTGATTGGAGTAGTGATGCCACCCGGCGATGAGGAAAAGGATAAAAACCAAGGTACATTGTTCGAAGTGATTTCGGGATTAAGCAATTTCATCGGCAAAGAAAAATTCGACGAAAACATCAGAAATACCGATCTGTTGATTTCAGCCGATTTGCATCCTTACGGGATGATGGATTTCGAGAGAAATTCGATAGATACGATCATTTTTCGCGGAGAAAAGGCCGCACGCGAAAAATGGGACGAACTGATGTCCCTGAAATCTCAATTAGGCATAACGGATGAAAAACTTCCTGATCGAAAAGAAAAAAATCCTTTCATCGAAATGGATTCTCTCGAAATAGGGAGCATTCACTTCAGTGGCATTACTCCCGATGAAGAACAAAGCATGCTCAAATCGATCCGCATCAAAAATAACAAAATCACACGAAAAGAACTCGAAACGCTGACTTCGCAAATCTATGGCACAGGCTTTTTCAACAGTGTACGTTACGAATTGAAAGGTGAACCTCCTTTCGACCTGTTATTCCGAGTCGAAAAAAAGGATTTCAAAACGCTTAATCTCGGCCTGCGATTTGACACGGACGATATTGCTGCCATTCTGGCCAACACGGTTATCAGACGAGGGGCTTCGTTCAACTCGGTGATGGAAATAACGGCTCGCTTGAGCAAAAATCCTTATTTGACGATCGATTATTATCTCAATCGTGGAATTTTCTACCGTGGAGGCATTACTTACCGCCTCCGACGTAATGAAATAGATATTTTCGATCGGGGCCAAAGATCCTACAGCTTTGGAGTAACTCAAAACACGATGGATCTTAATTTTTCCGAATTTTATTTCCGAAACATAAAACTGCATCTCGGCGTAAATTTTGACAATTACTATTTCTTCTCTACTCTGTCCAACAATATCGATCTGCAAAAAACAGGCTTTGACAACAAACTATATATCAATTATTTTTTGGAAGGCACATTCGATAATCTCGATAGAAGTTATTTTCCAACCTCGGGCGGCTACCTTTTGTTCCGATATGCGATGCTCACCGACAATTTTTACGAAATGAATCATAAGCTCCCGCTCAATGTGCTCAATCTGAAATTGACGAAACCGTTTAAAATAGGGCAACATATATTTCTTACTCCCGAAATAACCGGCAGAACCATCATCAATGCAGAGGACAGCATTCCTGCTATTTATCGAAATTTTGCCGGAGGCAAATACGACGGGAATTATCTCACGCAACAAATTTCGCTTCCCGGATCGGGCGGAATGGAAGTAATGAATCATTCCGTCCTCAAATTTCAGGCAAACCTTCGATATGAAATAACACAAAATCAGTCGTTTTATGCAAATCTGCATATACTGGCTCAAAGCGATAAACCTCTTCACATATTCAATGGTCAATATTTTAAGGGCATCAACTTGGGATATTCCTACATGACCGTGCTGGGTCCATTTTCCATTGAGGCCGGATATTCTGAATTAACAAAAAAAATACATGCTTTTTTGGGTATCGGCTATTATTTTTAACCACGACAAAACTCGATTGATCGCCGATTCCTTCACGTTTGTCGATAAATAAACAGTGTTAATCTATTTTGTTTGCTTATCGTAAGAGGGTAAATTATTTTTGTAGCTGCAATCAAATAGCAGCTAAGTATGAAAAAAATACGAATCATCTCAGCCATTCTTTTTTTTGCCATGCCATCGGTATGGTCGCAAAACAGTGCTTCCGAAGGAAGTATTTCGGGCACCCTTATCGATGCAGAAACAAACAAGCCGGTAGGTTTGGCCAACGTGCGCATACTTCAACAACCCGACAGTACTTTTGTTGGGGGTAAAGCCTCCGACGAAAAGGGAAATTTCAGTATTCCGGTGAAGAGCGGGTCGTACATCGTACACGTTTCATTTATCGGATACAAAGACATCTACCGCAATGTCCGGGTTACAAATTCAAATCCTTCGGTGAGATTGGGTTTATTGAAGTTGTTGCCCGACAACATCGTTCTTTCCGAAACGGTAATAACTGCCAAAGCGCCTGAAATTTCGGTGAAAGGCGATACGCTCGAATTCAGTGCCGATTCCTACAAAATTACCGAGAGTGCCGTAGTTGAAGATCTACTCAAAAAAATGCCCGGTGTGGAAATCGGCAGTGACGGCAAGATAACGGTGAATGGTCGTGAAATAAAAAAAATACTGGTAGATGGCGAAGAATTTTTCAGCGACGACCCCAAAGTGGCATCTAAAAATCTACCTGCGAAAATGGTCAATAAGGTGCAGGTGCTCGACCGCCGAACTGATATTTCGCTGATGACCGGATTCGACGACGGCGAAGAAGAAACGGTGATCAACCTGAGCGTAAAACCCGGAATGAAAGAAGGATTGTTTGGGAATGCCTTTGCAGGGTATGGCAGTAAAGATCGTTATGAAGGCAATGCAATGGTCAATTACATGAAAAATAAAGATCAATTCACTTTTCTGGGCGGATTGAACAACACAAACAACGCCGGTTTTTCCGATTTGGCTTCGAGCATGTTTGGAAGCATGGGAGGCCGAGGCGGAAGAGGTATGTTCGGTGGGAACAACAGCGGCATCTCGACATCAAACAATGCCGGTTTTAATTTTGTAAAAACATTTTCCGACAAACTTAAACTCGGAGGCAACATCCGATACGGATCTACCGATAATACGGTTACATCCAAAGTGCACACACAAAACCTTTTAAGCACCGGAAATACCATCGAAGACGAAAATAATCTTTCGAACAATTACAGTCAGAATTTCAACATGAATCTGCGTATGGAATGGAATCCCGACACGCTCACCCGAATTATATTTCAACCGGAAGGTTCGATCTACAACAATAGGAGAAGTGAAACGGGAGATTTCGTTACTACCGGCACAATAAATGATACCGTCAACTATGGGGATTCGCGTTATCAATCTGAAGGAGACGGCAAAAGTATGTCGGCCCGACTCGATGTGAGTCGCACATTGGGGAAACCCGGTCGTGTGATCAGTTTTCAGTTGCGGGGAGGGATGAGCGATACGCAAAACTCGGGTAATAACCTCTCTAACACGTATTACCTTGGCGCTAAAGAGGATGACCTCATCGATCAGAAATTTACGAATGAAAGTAAAAGTAATAATTTTCGCGGCTATATTTCGTATGTGGAACCTCTTGGCGGACAGAACTTTCTTCAGTTGGCGTATAGCTACCGCCAGAACAATTCGGAATCGAACAGGGATACCCGATCGAAAGATGCCGATGGCGCATACACCGTACTGGACTCGCTCTATAGCAAGCGCCTCGAAAACGAATTCGTAAATCAGTCCATCGAATTGAATTTCAGAGCCGACAGAGGCATTTTCGACTATATGCTCGGCATAAGTGCACAGCCTTCGAGTTCGAGAAGTAAAACATTTATTGGCGAAAAAAACATTCACGATCTCACGCAAAATGTATGGAATTTTGCCCCGATGGCACAATTCAATTACCGTTGGAGTCGTCAGAAAAACTTGCGGATCCGCTACAATGGCAATACCGATCAACCTTCGGTAACTCAACTCTCTCCCGTGGTGGACGTATCTGACCCGTTGAATGTTACTTACGGAAATCCCGATCTTAAGCCTTCATTCGAACATAGGGTAAATATTCGCTTTATGAACTTTAATCCCGAAAAAAACCAGGCACTTAACTTTTTTGGTGATTTCCGGTATTTGACCAACGATATTGTTTCTTCGACTTTTACGGATAAATCAACCGGGAGGAAAGAAACCACTTACGAAAATGTAGCGGGAAATTGGAATACAAACGGCAGACTCATGCTCAACCTACCTCTCAAAAACATCAAATTCTCAATATTCTCGATGACATTTGCCGGCTATAGTCATACCAACGGGTTTTCGAACGGCGAAGCCAACTTGAGTAAAGTGACCAATCTGGGAGAGACACTCGGACTGAATTACCGTTCGGATGCCATCGATTTCGGGGTGCGGGGCAACATTAGCTACAATGGCGTTCGAAACAGTCTCGAAGGCCAGCAGAATCAGAATTACTACAACTACGGTGGATCAGCCAACACCACGATTTATCTCCCTTACGACTTTTCGATAGAAAGCGATATAAACTACTCGAGCAATACAGGCTATGCGGATGGCTACCAGCAAAACGAATGGTTGTGGAATGCATCTGTTCAAAAACAAATTTTCAAACAAAAAAACGGTACATTACGATTCAAGATTTACGACATTTTACAACAACGCAGCAACATCAGCCGTTCGGTTACTGCAAACTATATTCGCGACACACAAACCAACACGCTTACCAGTTATTTTATGTTCCACTTCGTATATCGATTCAATATATTTAAAGGAGGGGCCACTCGCGAAGACATGATGCGCGGACCCGGCGGAGGAAGAGGTGGCGGATTTCATCCGGGTGCGGACTTTTAACTTCGATCCGCTCGATGTTTTCCGGATAAAACGGTTATATTTGCAACCATATTTTGTAAATGATACAAAAAAGAACAATCTCAACACGAAACGACAATTTATTTATACATGTATTTGTTTGGGTAATTGTTTTGGCGCTTCCTTTGTTGTTTACCGACAGGGGAAGCAACATTTCATGGCCGTACTTTTGGCGATCGACCATGACTACGTTGTATTTCATGTTGATCTTTTACATCAATTATTGTTATCTCATCGATAAATTCCTTTTTACCCATAAGATTAAAGAATTTATCTTCATCAATCTATTCCTGATTATCGGATTGGCCGTTTTGATGCATTTCTCGTACGATTTAGTATCCGATATTTTCTCGTCAGGCAGGCCACCTCGCCGAAAAAAAAGACCGCCGCGTGTTCTTCCTTTTATTTTGAGAGATATGATGTCGCTCATCACCGTTGTAGGATTGAGCGTGGCAATTCGAATGAGTGGTCGATGGATGCAGGACGAGAACAAACGAAAAGAACTGGAAAAAGCAAAAACGGAAGCCGAATTGCAAAATTTGAAAAATCAGATCAATCCTCACTTTTTGCTCAATACACTTAATAATATTTATGCCCTTATCGATTTCAATCCGATACAGGCTCAACAGGCTGTGCAAGATTTGAGCAAACTGCTTCGCCATATTTTATACGATAATAATCAAACCTTTGTACCTCTGGTGCAAGAAGTCGATTTTATGCGCAATTATGTGGATTTGATGCGTATCCGACTTTCGGACAATGTGGAATTGAGTACCGACTTCGAAATCCTACCCAATAGTTCTACACGAATTGCTCCTCTTATTTTTATCTCTCTGATCGAAAATGCTTTCAAACACGGAATCAGCGGAGACAAGCCTTCGTTCATTCGTATTAAACTGAAAGAGCTGGACGGCGGCAAAGTTGATTTCGTCTGCGAAAACAGTTATTTCCCCAAAACCGAATCCGACAAAAGTGGCAAAGGTATCGGCCTCGAGCAGGTACAAAAGCGCCTCGAAATGCTTTACCCAAATCGTTATGTATGGAACACGAAAGTGTCGGACGACACCTATATCACCCATTTAACCATTAATACCGTTGCAACGTCGTATGATACTCAACTGCTGGATAATTGACGATGAACCCTTAGCCCTCAACCTGCTCGAATCGTATGTCAATCGAACTCCTTTTTTGAGGCTTACCGGGAAATATTCGAGTGCCATTTCGGCAATGAAAGATTTGGGAAAAGAGCACGTCGATGTGATGTTCCTCGACATTCAAATGCCGGAAGTCAACGGGATGGAATTTTCTCAAATCATCGGTACCGATACACGCATCATCTTCACGACTGCCTTTAGCGAATATGCCTTGGACGGATATAAAGTGAGTGCCATTGATTATCTCCTAAAACCCATTTCTTATTCCGATTTTCTGACGGCAGCCAACAAAGCCCTTCACTGGTTTGAAATTGCCCGCAAAGCGGCTTCTCAAAGCGAAGAAAAAAGGGGAATTTTCGTAAAATCGGAATACAAACTGATTCAAATTCTGTTCGACGATATTTTGTATATCGAAAGTCTGAAAGACTATATCAAAATTTTTCTTGCCGGCGAACCGAAGCCGATCCTGACACTGATGAGCATGAAAAACATGGAAGAAATGCTCCCTTCCGAACGATTTATAAGAGTTCACCGTTCGTTTATTGTGCAGAAAAACAAAATCGAAAGCGTCAATAAAAACCGACTGGTCATCAACCGCCGCCAAATCCCCATAGGCGAAACCTACAAACAAACATTCATGGCGCTAATCGAAAATAAATCCGACTCGAAGAATTGACAAAGCATTTTTTATTTGGTTCTATGTGAAATAGTGTGGGTAATCAAAATTGAGATTGCTTCATGAATTTCGGATGGCGCACTCATTTCAGATTCTCCCTTCTTTCATTCCTTCCCCATTACACATGATCATTTATCCATTTCTCCATTACTATCCCGACCTCATCTCATCATCGGGGCACCCGATCTGCGCAGCGAGCGTGCCGTCAGGCAAAAGACAAGCTGTTTGAGCCGCCGTAAGGCGGTGAGTTATTTGTCTTTTAGCGAACAAGCAGCTGTCGGGTCGATGATGAGATGCAGTCTTGATCTTTTTTGCATACTTTTTTGCATCAAGGCAAAAAAGCATGTGGGGTTTGGGGCAACGCCCCAAGAATCAATGGATAATTGATAATGCATAATTGACAGCGCTGCCAAGCTTCCGTAAAACACCAATAATTCTCACGAATGGGAGAATATCGAAAACATCGAGGCAGTTTTCTCATCAGTAAATCGATCAATCCTCAAATCATTTCCCATTTTTCCACTTCTTCCATATTATACATTATCCATTATAGATTCTCAATTATTTTCTCGACCTCATCTCATCATCGGGGCACCCGATCTGCGCAGCGAGCGTGCCGTCAGGCAAAAGACAAGCTGTTTGAGCCGCCGCAAGGCGGTGAGTTATTTGTCTTTTAGCGAACAAGCAGCAATCGGGTCGATGAGGAGATGCAGTCTTGATCTTTTTTGCATACTTTTTTGCATCAAGGCAAAAAAGCATGTGGGGTTTGGGGCAACGCCCCAAGAATCAATGAACCATTGGTTTAGCAAAAAAGCTATTAGCTAAACCTGCGATGTCTTAAAGATAGTGCTTGTACGTTTACCCATACAAATTCATATAGAACCTTTTATTTTCATTGCCTTCATCGAACGGGCAATCACACAAAATTGATAGTTTCAACCTTCTCTTTAACGAATATCGACAACGAATGACATGTTGGGGTTAAGTCCGTAATACCAACTCCAAGTAAACAACTATCATGCTTCATAAATTAAAAACCCATAAGGCCGTATTCATAATATCCTCAGCCAATCATTCGCAGAAAAATTCTCTTTTCTGAAATCTATAGACGCTGTACCCCCAACTAAGTGTGCTGAAATAAATATCTCCCGATTAGGATAGTTCTGTTGTGAAATATTATAACTTTGTCTTTTAAAACGATTAGACATGAAAAAAACAGCATTGATTACCGGCATCACCGGACAAGATGGTTCTTTTTTGGCAGAATTTCTGATTGATAAAGGATACGAAGTTCACGGGACACTCCGACGCTCGTCCTCCTTCAACACTGGTCGCATCGAGCATCTGTATCTCGACGAATGGGTACGCGACATGAAACAGCAGCGACTCATCAATTTGCACTATGCCGATATGACCGATTCGAGTTCGCTAATCCGTATCATACAATCCATTCAACCCGACGAAATTTACAACCTCGCGGCACAAAGCCACGTCAAAGTGAGTTTCGACGTCCCCGAATATACTGCCGAAGCGGATGCTGTCGGCACGTTGCGTTTGTTGGAGGCTGTTCGCATTTTGGGATTGGAAAAGAAAACAAAAATCTATCAGGCATCTACTTCCGAATTATACGGATTAGTACAAGAAATTCCGCAATCCGAATCAACGCCTTTTTATCCGCGCAGCCCATACGGAGTGGCAAAACTTTACGGTTTCTGGATCACCAAGAATTATCGAGAATCGTATGGAATGTTTGCCGTAAACGGAATTTTATTCAATCACGAGAGTGAACGACGAGGCGAAACATTTGTAACACGCAAAATTACCATTGCCGCCGCTCGCATCGCACAAGGAATGCAGGATAAACTTTATCTGGGAAACCTCGACGCCAAACGTGACTGGGGTTACGCCAAAGATTATGTTGAATGTATGTGGCTGATGCTACAACACGAATCGCCCGAAGATTTCGTGATTGCTACAGGCGAATTTCACAGCGTCCGCGAGTTTTGTACACTTGCTTTTGCCGAAGTGGGGATCAATCTTCGTTGGGAAGGCGTCGGTGTGGACGAAAAAGGGATCGATATTGCAACAGGAAAAATATTGGTGGAAGTAGATCCTAAATATTTTCGACCGGCTGAAGTGGAACAATTATTGGGAGATCCTACAAAAGCCAAAACTCTGTTGGGTTGGAATCCCCGGAAAACGTCTTTCGAGCAACTCGTCAAACTAATGGTTGCCAACGATATGCGTTTTGTGCGTAAATTAAAATTGAGGGCAGAAGTTGAATAATTAACAGACAAAAGCGAAGAATTGAAAACTAAAAACATAGCATAATGACCCCGAAAGACAAAATATATGTGGCCGGACATCACGGATTGGTTGGATCGGCAATTTGGAAAAACCTGCAAGAAAAAGGATATGCCAATCTGATCGGAAAATCGCATCGAGAGCTCGATTTGATGGACGGTGCCTCCGTTCGGCAATTTTTTGACGAAGAACAACCCGATTACGTATTTCTGGCTGCGGCCTATGTGGGTGGAATTGTCGCCAACAACACCTATCGCGCCGATTTCATTTATCGAAACCTTCAAATCCAAAACAATGTCATAGGCGAGAGTTTTCGCCACGGGGTCAAGAAACTGCTTTTTTTGGGAAGCACGTGTATCTACCCGAAAGATGCACCTCAACCCATGAGCGAAGATGCATTACTCACCTCGCCACTCGAATATACCAACGAGCCGTATGCTATTGCAAAAATAGCCGGACTAAAAATGTGTGAAAGCTTCAATATCCAGTACGGAACAAACTTTATAGCCGTGATGCCGACAAATCTTTACGGGCCCAATGACAATTTCGATCTCGAAAAGAGTCATGTTTTGCCTGCAATGATTCGGAAAATTCATCTCGCCAAATGTCTTCGACAAAATGAGTGGCAGCAAATCCGAAAAGATTTAAACCGCCGTCCGGTAGAAGGCATTACCGGCAAACATTCGCAGGAGGAGATCGAGAATTTGCTGCACAAGTACGGTATCGGGAATCATTCACTCGAACTGTGGGGTACGGGAAAACCGATGCGCGAATTTTTGTGGAGCGAAGAGATGGCCGACGCCTGTGTATTTATCATGGAACGAGTGAATTTTGACGATCTGAAAAAAGGAAAATCGGAAATCCGCAATTGCCATATCAACATAGGAACGGGAAAGGAAATTAGCATTAGAGATCTGGCCTCACTGGTAGCAACAACCGTGGGATACGACGGCCAAATTGCATTCGATGCGTCAAAACCTGACGGAACTATGCGAAAACTCACCGACGTATCAAAACTTCACGCACTCGGATGGCATCATCACATCGAAATCGACGAGGGCGTAAAACGAATGTACGATTGGTACTGTCAATAAAAAAGTTGAGACGCGATAAAACAAAAATCCATCTTCAACGAAATGCATCAAGCTCTGAAGATGGATTTTAATCGGAAATCTATAATCAAAACGTAATCCTGTCGGGATGAGATCCGACCCGCTCATCTCTGTCAAGTGAACAAATTTGCGCAATCTCTTCGGCAGTCAATTCGAAATCGAAAATATTCAGATTTTCTTTTTGTCGCTCGCTGTTCGAAGATTTGGGTATAGCCACTACCCCACGCTGAAAATTCCATCGGAGCACAATCTGCGCGGTGGTTTTTGCATATTTGCTTGCGATTTTTTTCAAAACCGGATCATCCAGCAGATTATTCTTGCACGCACAAAAAGGACTCCATGCTTCGGGAACAATCTGTTTTGCATGCAAAAAATCTATCAATTCCTGCTGAACGAGGTAAGGATGTAACTCAATCTGGTCCACGGCCGGCACTACCGACGCTTCTGTCAATAACTCTTCGAGATGATGCACCAGATAATTGCTCACTCCGATGGCTTTAGCCTTGCCTGAAGCATAAATCTTTTCCATATCTTTCCACACCGATACATACAAATCCCTGACCGGCCAATGCACCAGATAGAGATCAACATAGTCCAGACCCAGTCGGTTCAAACTTGCCTCGAAAGCACGTTCCGCACGGTTGGCTCGAATATCGTCATTCCAAAGCTTGGTCGTCAGAAAAATTTCCTCTCGCGGTATTCCACTATCGCGAATGGCGCGTCCCACCGCTTCTTCATTTTGATACATACTCGCCGTGTCAATATGGCGATATCCATTATCCAATGCCATACGTACGGTATCGTAAGCTGCTTTTTCGTCATTGAGCCGAAAAACGCCTAATCCAACGTAAGGAATTTTTGTTCCGTTGTTCAATGTTGCATATTCCATAGCTTTATTTTTTAGTTATTCAATCGTTCCAAAACGGTTAGTTTATCTTGTTGTATCTGACGTGCCAAAAGTTCGGTATTTTCGAAAACCATATCCGGTCGAATGAAATCGACGAATTCAACGGTTAACGATCGGTTGTAAAGATCGCCATCAAACTCGAAAATATTTACTTCAACGCTGATTTCTTCGCTTTGATGGATGGTAGGACGTGTCCCGATATAAAGCATTCCCTTGTAAATTTCATTACCAATACGCACAAATACTGCATAAACGCCCAATGCCGGAATCACCTTAAATCGTTCCCAAGCCTGAATGTTCGCCGTAGGAAATCCAATCGTTCTCCCGACTTGATAACCTTCAACAATCTTACCCGACAACCGATAGTTGTAGGATAACAAACGATTGGCAATGGTTATTTTTCCCTCGGCCAGCAATCTGCGAATGAGCGAAGAACTCACTTCGTGATCGGCAAAACGAAATTCGGTTGCCTGCATTACTTTAATTCCCAATTCATTGCCATATTTCACGTAATCCTCGAACCCTTCTTCTCGATTGTGTCCGAAGCGATGATCGTATCCCACGATAAAAGTCTGTACATGAATACGTTCTTTTAGCACTTGTCGCATAAATTCCCGAGCCGAAAGATTCGAGAGCTCTTTTGTGAATGGGAGACTCACGCAATAATCCACTCCCGTTGTTTCGAGTTGTTCTATTTTCTCCTCATATCCACACAACAGTTTAGGCTGATAATCCTGTTGAAGGACGATTCTCGGATGCACAGGAAAGGTAATCACGGCCGAAGGTAACCCTTGACGCTTTGCCTGAGCTTTCACTTGATCAATCAAATGACGATGTCCGATATGTACACCGTCAAAAAAACCCATCGTCGCCACAAATGCCCTGTTGCGCAACGAAATTTCATTTTTCGATAAATCTATCAGTTCCAAAATACAACTTTATTAAATTCTTCTGTGTTTACAACGCTCAACTTTAGGAATGGTTTAATCTCCTTTACCGATCTCGACCTACATATCATTCTTTTGTAATTCATCTCAAATAATGCCGTAAATCAAATAAACATTTGCATATATCGTCATATTTGAATAACTTAGCCGCATAAAATCTCGATTGTTTCTTTCAAACAGCGAAGTAACCGATAAATCCGCTTTTTTCAAAAAATAATTTTGACGATTTTGAAACAATGAGAAAAAGTTTTAAATTTTTAAATATAAAAAGATCATGAAAACAAAACTTTTTATCGCATGTGCTGCTCTTTCAGGAGCATTATTGGCTGCATGTACGCCTGCACCAAAAAACAATGTGCTGACTGAAGCCGAAAAGGCCGAAGGCTGGAAATTGTTATTCGACGGCAAAACCCTCGATGGATGGAGAGATTACAATGGCGACAGCCTTACCGCACCATGGATTGTGGAAGATGGCTGCATACGCGCCAAAGGTTCAGGAAGCGATGCCTCAGGATACATCGTGACCGATACAATTTACGAAAATTTCGAACTTGTGTGGGACTGGAAAATTGCCGAGGGAGGCAATAGCGGCATGCTATATCACGTAGTGGAAAATCCGAAATTTAAAGTGCCTTACGTTACCGGTCCCGAGTATCAGCTGATTGATGATTTCGGATTTCCCGAGCCACTCGAAGACTGGCAAAAAACCGCTGCCGATTATGCCATGCACGTGCCCGATACTTCGAAAACAATCATCAAGCCGGCCGGCGAATGGAACACTTCGAAAATCGTTTTCGATAATGGACATGTCGAACATTGGCTCAACGGCGAGAAAGTTGTGGAATTCGAAGCATGGACCGATGATTGGTTCGAGAAAAAAAACAGTGGCAAATGGAAAGATGCACCCGAATACGGACTGGCCCACAAAGGCGTAATTTGTCTTCAAGATCATGGTTCTGCCGCATGGTTTCGAAATATCAAAATCAAAGAATTACCCCGCAAGACCAAAGAAGTGGATCTTTTTAACGGTGTTGACCTGAAAGGATGGGAAATATATGGTACCGAAAAATGGTATGTCGATAATGGATTACTGGTTTGTGAAAGCGGTCCCGACAAACAATACGGATACCTTGCCACACGCGAATATTACGACGATTTCGATCTCACGGTCGATTTCAAACAATTGGCTAACGGCAATTCGGGAGTATTCTTCCGCTCGTTTATCGAACCGGGAGCCATTATCAACGGTTGGCAAGTAGAAGTTGCGCCCAAAGGGATGGATACCGGTGGAATTTATGAGTCGTATGGTCGAGGATGGCTTGTTCAAATTCCCGATGAAAAAGAGAATATTCTCAAACCCGGCGATTGGAATACGCTTCGGATTTTGGTGAAAGGAGATAACGTAAAAACATGGCTGAACGGAGAACAAATGGTTGACTTGAGCGATCCCAAAATAGGTAAAGCTCAAGGAAGAATTGCGCTTCAAATCCACGATGGGGGCGGCATTAAAGTTCAATGGAAAAATCTGAAACTGAAAACATTATAATCGCACAAAAAATTGTTTTTGTATACACAAACCCGTCAGGCATGAAAATGCAGACGGGTTTGCGTGTTAAACGATTTGGCATTATTTTTGCACTTATATTCGAAAATGTGCAAAGTTCGATTTTAAGGTAAGGATTTATCTCAAAAAAGTCTCTATCTTTGTACGATTAACTCACTAAAACTACGAATGAAAGAAAAAAACGAATTATTGGAAAGTATAATAGAAGGAATTCAAGAAAAGAAAGGTAAAAACATCACCACAATCGAATTGAAAGGAATTGCGGGAACAATTTGCGACCACTTCGTGATTTGTGAAGGCAATACTCCCACACAGGTTTCGGCCGTGGCCGAATCCATCGAAGAAATGGTGAAAAGAAATACGTCGGAAAGCCCACTGCGAATTCAAGGCAAACAACGATCGGAATGGATCGGAATGGATTACGGATCGGTTATCGTCCATATCTTCGTTCCGGAATTGCGCAGTTATTACAATATTGACCATTTGTGGGAAGATGCTCCATTGGAAAACATTCCGTCACTGTAATCTAAACTTATTTCTTACAAAATTGTTTCTTTTTCATCCCGACTAAACAAAACAATCATAAACGATTAATTTTATCCGGAGGTTATACACTCAAATGGACAACAATACAAACCAATCGAACAAACAACCCTCATCCCAACCCAAAGGTGCAGGAAATTCCCCAAAACAGCCGTTCAATCCGTATTGGATTTATACCATCATTTTTCTGGCCTTGATGGGACTCTATTTTTTTGGAGGCGACACTACTAAAAAAGAAATATCGTGGTCAGATTTTCAACGCTACGTAAACGAAAACCGCATCGAAAACGTGGTGGTTTTCAGCAATAAAGAAACGGCCGAAGCAAAAGTTCGGCCCGAATCTGTCGGAGTAATTTTTGGCAATCAGACACCTAGTGCAAATCAGAACCCTATCATAACGGTGCATATACCATCCACCGAAGCCGCAGCCGAATTTCTTGACAAGGTGAAAGCCGAAAAAGGATACGATGTAGAAGTTCGTTTCGATAGATCATCCGAAATCTGGGGAATTATACTCAGTTCGCTCCCGTTTATTCTTCTCATTGTCTTCTGGATATGGTGGATGCGCAAAATGGCACAAGGCGGACCTGCCGGCGGTGGCGGTGGTATTTTTAGTGTCGGAAAATCTAAAGCACAACTTTTCGATAAAGATTCCAATGTTAAAGTAACTTTCCGAGATGTTGCCGGACTGTCTGAAGCCAAACAGGAAGTGCAAGAAATCGTGGAATTTCTCAAGCATCCTTCCACTTACACCACTTTAGGAGGAAAAATTCCAAAAGGCGCTTTGCTGGTAGGCCCTCCGGGGACGGGTAAAACCTTGCTGGCAAAAGCCGTTGCAGGCGAAGCCAATGTCCCATTCTTCTCTATTTCGGGATCCGATTTCGTCGAAATGTTTGTGGGCGTTGGTGCTTCTCGTGTTCGCGATTTGTTTCGGCAAGCAAAAGAAAAAGCGCCTTGCATCGTCTTCATCGACGAGATCGATGCCGTAGGTCGTGCACGTGGCAAAAATGCCAACTTTGGATCGAACGATGAGCGAGAAAACACACTCAATCAACTTCTGACCGAAATGGACGGTTTTGGATCAAACAGTGGCGTTATCATTCTTGCAGCCACAAACCGTGCCGACGTTTTAGACAAAGCGCTTCTTCGCGCCGGACGTTTCGATCGTCAGATCTATGTAGAACTTCCCGACTTGAACGATCGCATCGAAATATTCAAAGTGCACCTGCGACCGATCAAAATAGACGAAACCGTCGATGTAGAGTTTCTCGCCCGGCAAACTCCCGGATTTTCAGGAGCTGACATCGCCAATGTGTGTAACGAAGCAGCACTCATCGCCGCCCGAAGAAACAAAAAGTTTGTTCAAAAAGAAGATTTTCTTGATGCCGTGGACCGTATTATCGGCGGACTGGAGAAAAAAAATAAAATTATCACTCAGGACGAAAAAAAATCGATTGCCATCCACGAGGCCGGACACGCCACGCTCAGCTGGTTTCTCGAGCATGCCAATCCTTTGGTGAAAGTTACCATCGTCCCACGAGGAAAAGCGCTCGGAGCGGCCTGGTATCTTCCCGAAGAGCGACAAATAAGCACCAAAGACCAAATGCTCGACGAAATGTGCGCATTGCTGGGAGGACGGGCAGCCGAAGAAGTATTTATCGGCAAAATATCGTCCGGAGCGATGAACGATTTGGAACGTGTGACCAAACAAGCCTATGCAATGATCATGTACATGGGAATGAGCGAAAAACTCCCCAATCTGAGTTATTACGACTCAACCGGACAGGAATATACTTTTTCGAAACCTTATAGCGACTCGACTGCCGAATTGATAGACAGTGAGGCCAAAGCCATGATATCCGAACAATACGAACGCGCGAAATCAATATTGTTGGAGCATCGCGAAGGACATCAGCAGCTTGCTTCAATATTACTCGAAAAAGAAATTCTTTTCGCCGAAGATCTGGAACGAATCTTCGGAAAACGACCCTGGGTGTCGCGTTCACAAGAAATATTGCAAGTGAACAGTGTCGCTAACAAAACGACAGATAACAATAGGGTCGGCAGCAAACCTCAACATTTGCCAAACGATGATAACGCGGCTGATCCTGATCGAAGTCAAACATCCGAAGGGAATGACATGGGAGCGGAATCAAATACTTCGGAGAAAGAAAACATCATTTCTGAAACAAAAGAGAAACAATGATTCTAAAATGGTGAAGGTTGCTCCGAAAATGAACTTTTTCGGAGCAAGGGATGAAAAAAAAGAGGCATTTCTTCGGAAATAGTCTCTTTTATTATTTTTAATTCCCTGCTTGAAGCGTTAGAAGGAATTATGAATGGGCTTGAGAAATATTTCAATCAATCATTCTCTTCTTTAAAGATTGGTTGTTCGGATGGGGAGGGATGAACCGATCGAACAGAAGATCTCAAATCGTCAATGAAAGGTTTTATAAAAACCCATCCGATGCCGATAATGACCCCTAAGAAGGTGAAAACTATTAAAATCATTGCCCGGCGTGGAGCGCTCTTTTGATTAGGAACCACCACAGGGTCGATGACTGTGAGAACGGGGATAGATTGTTTGACGGCAAGTTTGGCTTGCTCCAACTGTTTAGCCAATTCGTTATACACCGTGAAAGCGATATCGTATTCACTGTTAAGACGACGCAAGATGGCACGAGCGCTGGCAGTAGATAAATCGCGATTTGCATCTTGAAAAGCAGCCAATTCGGATTGTTTTCGAAGAAAATCTGCTCGCGCATCTTCGTAACTCGATTGAACAAAAATCAGGTTGTCTTCAGCCTTTTGAGCTTTGTAATTGCGTACATACTTATCGAGTGTTGTATAAAGATTTTGGGTGATCTGAGCTACAGCTTCCGGTTCGCCAAATGAATACCCCAATACGATGTATCCATCTTTGGAATTTAGCTCCAATTGGATATTATTACTGATGATTTCATATACTTTTCGTTCGTCTTCTGAAAGAGAAATTACCTTTCCCGTAATTGTGTCACTATAAATAGCTTGCCCCAAGTCTTCCGAATCATTGGAAGTGATTGCCGAAAGGATTGTACCGGGGAGCCCTATTGTATATTTTGCAATAATAGAAAACAAATTTCTATCTCGATATTCGTCTTCAGTATAATATTCGTAGAGCGTGATAGGAACAGACGATTTTTTAGTGGTGATTTTCGTTTGCATAATATCGCTACAATACGGAGCACTCTTCACAATATTGGGATAGACGGTTGGTGAAAGTGTTTCGCCGGACATGCCGGAGCCCAGATTCACACCCATCATCGAAGCAATGCCGGCCAGATTGCCTCCACTCTTCTCGGTTTGCTGCGGAACTACGGTACATGATGCCGAATATTCGACAGGGGAAAGAAAGGCTACCAATAATCCGATTACGATGGCTATAGCGGTAACAACAAAAATCAGTTTTCGTTGAGTCCAAATTTTGATGAACAGATCTTTCAGATCTATTTCATCCGATTCTGCCGGTTGTTGACGGATCGGCGGTATAGTATTACCCAAGTTTTGTGAGGCTTGAGGAGTTGTGTCCATATTTTCCTTTCGTTATTTGAAACAAATATTTATTGGTGTACCTTTTAACTTTTCACTTTTGTCATTTCACAATGGAATTGATGATGAGTGCGAGTGATGCCAGTGATGTACCAATACCTAACAGACTTTGCAGATTGAAAGGTTGGCGTTCGGGATGTTCGGGAACAACGATTTCGCATCCGGGTTCAATCTTTGCCCATCGTCCGGTAGCAACCTTGCCGTTCATGTAGATGACGAAAGGTTTGCTTTTGATGGCATTGCGCGAATAGCCACCGGCTTGTCGGATATAACTTTCCAGATTCATCCGCTTGTTGTAGGTAACGGTGTTGGGGAAAAGTACTCCACCCGAAATGCGAACAGTCGCATTGTATTGGGGCACCATAATGACGTCCCCGTCCAACAATACGATATCGTCTTCACCGCCGGGATGCTTGAGTGCTTTTTCGAGATCGATGCCAACATATTGATGTGATAAATCAATCGAATCGATAACAAGATTAAGCGAATCGGTTTTTTGGGTATCCATCTGCAGTTTGGTCTGCAGAGCCTGTTTAGCTCGTTGTATTTCTTCGTCGGAAAGACGGCGCCGCAAACGTGCTCCTTTCACATAGGCGTAGTTGGTAAGGCCTCCTGCCCGCTGAATAACGGATGAAAGACGTTCGTCTTTTGTCTTTTTGGCATAGGGCCCGTCGAACAAGACTTCTCCTTGAACGGTAACTATCTGTTGTGGTTCATAACCGGGAGAACGACGGACGACAACTTGATCGAAAGGTTGCAGTGTAAATGATTTGTCACCTTCGACAATAAGGCTATCCCTCAATGCAAAACTGAATACTTCGCTTGTAATATTGGTTGCAGCAGTACTTTTTGGATTCTTGATTCGCCGGTAAACATCCACTCTTGCTAAGGAAGCCGATTCTTTTAATCCTCCAGCCTGCACCACGGCATCTTCTATAGACATATTCGAAGCGTATGAATATTCTCCCGGATTCCGTACTTCTCCTCCCACATAAACGGTGTAATTATCGTTCAATCCAAACATAGACGGAATGTAAAGCCGATCGTTTTTGCGAAGCTCGATATCCGGAATTTGTCCTCGAAGCAAAGCGGATAAATTGACAGATATTATTTCGCGGGTAAGATCTTCTTTTTCCCTGTTCAGGATCGCTCTGTTGAGGAAAGCGTCGCCTTTGGTGCCAAGCGCAATATCGATAAGATCTTTGACTGTCTTAATTTTCTCGTTAATCGCATAACGTCCAGGCCTGTTCACTGCCCCCTCAATCTCCACCATATTCGCATATCGATCCTGAATGGCCGATGCCGTAATGATATCGCCATTCTGCAGATGAAATGAAGCATAATTGGCCTGATCTACCGTATAGGTTTCTTTTTCGGTTGCTCCCTTGCGATCTACCTGAATGTTTTGTCTGTAGGCTTCGCCCGAAAATCCGCCGGCAAAGCGTAGCAGGTCGTTAAGTGTTTCTGAAGGCAGCAGTTCATATTTCATCGGGCGTTTCACTTCGCCCAGTATTTGCGCAACGATGCCGTTGGGATCGATCATCACTATGTCGCCATCACGCAGGGTGATATCGACCATGTTGTTGCCTTTCATCAGATATTCGTACATATCGATTGTGGCGGCAACTTTTCCGTTTCTGAAAACTCGAATGTTGCGTAAACTTCCGATAGGGGTGATTCCGCCTGCCGCATAGAGGGCATGGAATGCCGATGAAAAGGAAGATAAGGTATAGGTACCCGGTGTAACAACTTCACCCATCACATTAACCTTGATGGTGCGGGTGTTTCCCACTGATACTCCCAGAAAAGTACGAGGTTCGGCAGAATCGAGATCGGAATAAATGGAGGAAAATTCAGTTCGAATGCGACTGGTGGCCTGTTCCACATTGAGCCCGCTCAGTTGGATGCGCCCCAAGCCCGGCACGGTAATATAACCATCCGGAGTGATCGTGTATCGAAGATTGACTTCGGAATCGCCCCACACATCGATGATGATTTCGTCACCGGGGCCTAGTACATAATTGGCAGGAGTCGGCATATTTTCACTTGGTGCGAACGTAAGATTCTCTTTTGAGAAGAAATCCTGCCCGTAGATACGATTGTGTGGAGGGATTACATCAATAGAACTCGGCCTCGATCGATCGGGAACAATTATAGGGAGTGTTCGGTCTATGTTATTCTGAGGATTATAATTTGAACCAAGTTGATCCGCTGCTCCGGTCTGTTGATTTGTAATTTGTTCTTGAATCCTCTGTAACTGTGCGGCACTAACGCCCTGCCTACTTAATTCGAGAAAAATTTGCTCCTGGGACATGCCTTGACCGGAATATTTGATTACCTCCTGCATCACTTGTTGATCGCTCATTTGAGCAAAAAGTCCGGGCATTACAAACATAAACAGAATGAGAGCCGATGTAACTATTGAAATTCTTTTTAGCATAGTAACTATTCTTCTTCGTTAATGGAAGGTTATAATTATTTTTAGAGTGAACATCTCATCTTACAAAAGGTCGATGACAACGTATCAGCAATAGACGGCAAAATTAATGTTTTTTGGCGAAAAATTCCGCTTTTCCATTTATTTTTCTGCAAGAAATCTCAAATAATATAGCACACATTTCACATTGAAAAAGATCGCAATATGGAATTCTTGGAGAGTATGTTTACCTCTTGTCCTGAAATAGATTTACAAAAGCAAAAAAATCATGCAAGAAATAACATCCCTGCATTCATTTTAAAAACGCAAGCGGCAGTCTCTTTTTCATGAAACTGCCGCTTACGAATGAGTTCTGAAACAAATACAAATCCTATTATCCGAAATCGTCGAACATCAACATCTCGGGAGGAACTCCAAGATCGTCGAGCATACGCTTGACTGCATTTGCCATCGGACCGGGTCCGCACATGTAGTATTCGATATCTTCCGGAGCCTCATGATTTTTGAGGTACGTTTCGTAAATCACCTGATGAACGAATCCCGGTGTATATTTTATGCCGGCTGCATCAGCTGCCGGATCAGGACGGTCGAGAGCCAAATGAAACTTAAAGTTGGGGAACTCTCTTTCAAGCTCGTAAAAATCTTCGAGGTAAAACGCTTCGATGAGCGCGCGGGCGCCATAGAAAAAAGACATCTTACGATCGGTAGTTTTAAGCGTTTTGGTCATATACATGATTTGTGCACGCAAAGGAGCCATACCGGCACCACCACCAACCCACATCATTTCGCGTTTGCTGTCGAAGATGGGATGAAACTCTCCAAACGGTCCCGACATAATCACCTTATCACCCGGCTTAAGGCTGAAAATATAAGAAGAAGCAATACCCGGCTTCACATCCATCCAAGTATTTTTGGCGCGATCAAAAGGAGGGGTAGCTATACGCACGTTCAACTTGATAATATCGTTTCCTTCGGCAGGATAATTGGCCATGGAATATGCACGAATCGTTTCCTCATCGTTTTTGACTTGCAGATCCCACATTTTCATCCTGTCCCATTCGGGTTTGTATTCCTCGTCGATGATGAAATCGGAATATTTAATAGTATCATAAGGCGGAACTCTGATTTGGCTATACGAACCGGGTATGAATTCCAACTTTTCGCCTTCAGGCAATCTTACGACGAATTCCTTGATAAAGGAAGCCACATTGTGATTAGAAATCACTTCACATTCCCATTCCTTAATTCCGAATACTTCTTCAGGCACCCGGATAGACATATTTTCCTTCACCTTCACCTGACAACTCAGTCGCCAGTGATCCAATTGTTGTTTGCGATTGAAATGGCCTTTTTCGGTTGGCAATATTTCTCCGCCTCCTTCAAATATCTGGCAGCGACATTGTCCACATGTACCACTTCCACCGCATGCCGACGAAAGAAAAATATTTTGTGATTGCAACGTGTTGAGTAATGTCCCGCCCATTGGAACTTCAAGTTTCTTCTCTTCGTTTACGGTAATGACAACATTGCCCGAAGGCATCAGTTTTGCTTTTGCAGCCAATATAACGACTACCAAAATCAAAATAATAACCAAAAATACGACAACACTCGTAATAATTGTCAACCCGCCGGCATTTAGTAGCAAACTCATATTTGATTGATTAATTTATTCAGAAAAAATTTATCTTGTCTTATCTTAATAAACGATTAGTTATATGTTGATTCCCGCAAAACTCATGAATCCTAAAGCCATCAATCCGGTAAGAATAAATGTGATGCCTAACCCTTTCAAAGGTTTGGGAACATTCGAATATTCCAGCTTTTCGCGAACGGCTGCCATGCCCACTATCGCAAGTAACCATCCGATCCCCGAACCAAAACCATAAGCAGTAGCAATGCCTACGTCAGCAAATTCGCGCTGCTGCATAAACAACGATCCACCTAATATTGAACAGTTAACAGCAATCAAAGGAAGAAAAATTCCGAGAGAAGAATAGAGCGATGGGCTGAAACGTTCGATCACCATTTCCACCAACTGAGTGAAAGATGCAATTACGGCAATGAATATAAGAAGGCTGAACACACTTAGATCAACTTCGGCAAACTGTTCGCCCAACCACTCCAGAGCACCTGCTTTGAGCACATAATTCTCGAGCATATAGTTAATAGGTACGGTCAGCGACAAAACGAACGTTACTGCGATACCCAATCCAAGTGCTGTTTTAACGTTTTTCGATACTGCCAGGAAAGAGCACATACCCAAAAAGTATGCAAAAATCATATTATCGACAAATATCGACCTAACAATCAAACTAATAGCTTCCATTATTTATTGAGTTATATTTAATGTTTCTGCTTAATGTAATAACCGGAAAAACCACAAGAATTATTTCAAAACCAACAGCATTGCTACGCTGTTTCCTGTAGCTCCTTGTTTTGGGATCTGTGTATCCAAATGATGACACCGATGAGCAAGAGTGCCATTGGCGCAAGCATCATCAATCCGTTGTTTTGATATCCGGCCTCGTAAAACGACTTAGGAATGATCGGATAACCCAAAAGGGTGCCTGACCCCAACAATTCACGTACGAACCCAATAACGACCAAAATCCATCCGTAGCCGAGTCCGTTACCGATACCGTCCAGAAAGGAAGGCCACGGGCCATTGCCAAGGGCAAATGCTTCCAAACGACCCATCAGAATACAGTTGGTAACTATCAATCCCACAAAAACCGAAAGTTGTTTGTTGACATCGTAAGCAAAGGCTTTTAAAACTTCACTAACCAAAGTTACGAGTGTAGCCACAACCACAAGTTGAACAATGATTCTTATTCGGTTGGGGATAGTATTTCGCAACATCGAAATAATCACATTACTGAAAGCCGTTACAATGGTTACAGCAATCGCCATTACGAGAGCCGGTTCGAGTTTGGATGTTACAGCCAGAGCTGAACAAATACCCAAAACCTGGACAATAATAGGGTTATTTTTATTGAGCGGGCCTAATAACACCGCTTTGGTCTTGTTTGATAATGCCATAGTATATTATTTTTTTTCGACCGCTATTTTTTAGCGGCATTCAAATTCATTAAAAAGTTTTTATACTGTCCGACACTTTCGAGCAACATCGCATTTACACCTTTGCTGGTAATGGTGCCACCCGAAATTCCATCAACGTAATCTCGGTCGCTTACTAATTGACCGGGTTTTACCACTGCTATAGAGGTAAAAGTGTTGTCTCTAAACAAATGCTTGCCATCAAATTGACCTCCAAATTGGGGCGTTGCTATTTCGGCTCCCAAACCCGGAGTTTCACCCTGATGGCTGAAATCTGCACCATAAACAGTACTTCCATCCGACTCTATAGCAATATATCCCCATATCGGTCCCCATAAACCTTTCCCGGACATCGGCAAAATATAAATCGTCCTGCCCTCGATTTCTGCTTCGAAAACGGGCAACCCTTTGCTGGCATCTACCGCTATATCTGTTGCAAACGCCGGATCTGAAGTTTTTGTACCCTCCGATCCTTCCACTTTTTCTCCTTGAGGGGTAACCAAATAAGAATTTTTAATCAACTCGTTATATTTAGATTCAGCTTCGTTGGTAGATGCATTGATGTGCAGCGAGCGAAGAATTTGCTGCATTTTATCGATGTTTACATTCTTAGTCTGCTGCTCGCTCAACGATTGATGGGTAAATGCCAGTGCAACGGCTACAATAATGACCATGATCGAGGCATATAGAATGGTATAAACATTATTTTCTCTATTCATAACATCGTTCCTTTCCTAATTTATTTTTCTCTGTTTTTCACTTCAACGCGTTTCAGTCGTTTTTTGATATTGGCATCCACCACGTAGAAGTCGATGAGCGGAGCAAAAGCGTTCATAAACAAGATAGAGAGCATCATTCCTTCCGGATAACCCGGATTGAAAATGCGAATGGTAACTGCGATCAATCCAATGAGAAATCCGTATATCCATTTACCGGTTTCTGTTCGTGCAGAGGTTACAGGATCGGTAGCCATAAAGACTGCGCCAAAAGCAAATCCTCCGAGTAAAAAGTGGTAGTTGGCAGGCATCTCCATTGCCGCATTAGCAGCAAATAAATTCACGAGAGTGACTGTGAATAATCCTCCCAAAAATACGGAGAGCATGGTTTTCCAACTTCCGACATTGGTAGCAATCAGAAGAATGGCGCCCAACAATATGGCAAGAGTGGATACCTCACCTACAGAACCGGGTATAAAACCAAAAAACATATCACTGGTCGTTAATGGTTGTCCGGTAATTCCTCTGAAAGAGAAATCGGCAAAACTATGCGCATCTGTCGTAGCCAACTGTCCGAGAGGTGTAGCTCCCGAAAATCCATCAACTACAGTTCCCTTGCCCATCCCAAATGTACTGCCGGTGCGAACCCAAACCTGATCGCCCGACATCTTCGACGGATAGGAGAAGAACAAAAATGCGCGAGCAATGAGAGCTACATTGAATATGTTATACCCCGTGCCTCCAAACACTTCTTTAGCGAATACTACTGCAAACGCAGTGGCAACGGCAATCATCCATAATGGAGTATCAACGGGCAAGATCATAGGGATAAGTATTCCTGTGACCAAAAAACCTTCCGATACCTCTTCATGCTTCATTTGCGCCATTGCAAACTCAATTCCCAATCCCACAACGTAAGAAACTACGATTTGGGGTAATACGGATAGTAATCCGTAAAAGAATTTTGTCCAGAAACCGACATCTTGACCAATGGCAAGATAGTGCTGAAATCCAACATTATACATACCAAACAGCAATGCGGGCATAAGCGCGATGATAACAATAACCATCGTTCGCTTCGAGTCTCTTGCATCGTGAATATGCACTCCCGATTTCGAAGTAGTATCAGGCACATACAGGAAAGTTTCGAAAGCATCAAAGGTAGAATGCAACCAATAAAACTTTCCGCCTTCTTCGAAATTGGGCTTTATCTTATCGATATAATTTCTTAAAGACATGAATAAAGATATTTATTTGTTTTATTTTTCTTACTCTAATTAAGACCATGAAAACAATGCGAATAGAAAACCGCTAGCACAAAAAAATCGGCCAAAAGTTTCTATTCATACGAAAATCATTTCTATTCCATCTCTTTGCGAAGCAAATCCAAGCCGGTTCGAATAATTTTCTGTATTTCAAGCTTCGAAGTATCCACAAATTCACACAATGCGAAATCCTCGGGAGCTACCTCATAAATTCCGAGTTGCTCCATCTTATCGATGTTAAAAGCGATTGTGGCTTTGATCAACTGTTCCGGATAAATATCCATGGGAAAAACCTGATCGTATTCGTTGGAAACAATGATAGCTCTTGATCCACCCAAAATCCGGGCATCCAATCGATATTCCTTTCGAAGTTTCGGATAGGTGCATCCTGCACTATAGCGATTGGGCGACAGCGAAGCCCATCCAAACATCTCGTGGACACCTACGCCCTCCGGTATTACCGTGATTTGCGAATCGTACGCATGAAGAAAACCATCTTCATCAATCTTGATGCCGGTGAGAGGATTTCCACTGATGTATCTCAAAGGTATTCCTTCGGTTACATTGTTTTTGAAGATAGATTTCAATCCGGTACCGATTGTCATTTTGTAATACCCTGTCTTCTTAACCTCAGAGCCCGTCAACGCGACGGTACGGGTTAGATCGACAATACCCTTATTAAATAAACGGCCGATGATGGCTACATCCAACGCCGAAAGCGTCCAAACTGTTTCTCCTTTGTTGACAGGTTTAATGTGATTGATCTGCACGCCGACATTTCCTGCAGGATGTGGGCCCTCAAATTCGGTAAGTATCACGTTTCTTGCTTCGCGCAATCCTTTGTTGGAGGTCTTCGTACTTATGGAAAGATAAACTTTGCCTTCGGTAAGTTTGGAAAGAGCATCAAAGCCTGTTTGAAGATCATCCTCTTGTCCTTGAAGGATAAAATCGTAGGAAGGAGCCAAAGGAGCCGTATCAAAACCTGTTACGAAAATATCGCGAGGCGACTTGTCGGGGTTGGCTACAATATCGTAGGGTCGTTGCTTGATCAGGAACCAAATACCGGCTTCCAGAACCGCACTTTTGATTTCACCTGTTGAAAGCGCCGAAATTTGTTTTTTCCCGAAATCTGCGTATTGAATATCCTTATCGGCTTGAATGTCAACGTGGAGGATTTTACGTTTTTCGCCTCTTACGATGTCGGTCACGACACCACTCACAGGTGAAGCGAAAAACATGTCGGGGTGCTGTTTGTCGTAAAACAGTGCATTTCCGGCCTCAATCCGATCATTCACCTTCACTGCTAATTTTGGAATGATCCCGTGAAAATCATCAGGACAGACTTTTACAAATTCGCTGGCTATTGAGCCACGAAAAACTTCTTCAGCTCTTCCGGCCAGAGGAATTTGTAAGCCTTTTTTAATAGTGATGCGATTAGCCATATCTATTTTTAATAAAGTAGCTTATATGTTTTTTTGATCAACCTGTTTCAATCAGCTTTTTCGAAATATATGTATATTGCTGTGAAATTAAAGCACGTTTTTTTGTGCCGCAAAGATACATTTTTTTGGAATGATCTTGTAATAAATCTTCAGAAAATTATGGAAAAAAATCCGTAATTAAGTTTTAATTCATTCTCACCGGAAAATCACACAAGTGTTTTTGGGAAAAACGATACGATTAAAACCCTCATAATGTAGGATATAAATAAAAAAATGCTCGATAAAGCGAGCAAACTTCCAAGCCGGTAAAAAAATAGAACGATTACAAATAACACTCGTTTTCGAAAAACCTATACACAATACTAAATACTAATAAACTAACTGGCGCACATCGACTGTAAGCCTATATGCGCCGGTAATTAAAACATAAAGAAAGAAATTTCGCTCCATCAAAGCAAGCTCCACGATACGGTAAGTCCCGCCATCACAATGGATACCATGCTCATAAGTTTGATGAGTATATTGAGTGAAGGGCCGGATGTATCCTTAAACGGATCGCCCACAGTATCTCCCACAACGGCAGCTTTGTGAGCATCGGAACCCTTACCTCCCAGATTGCCTTCTTCTATATATTTCTTGGCATTATCCCAAGCTCCGCCGGAATTGGCCATGAAAACGGCCAACACGAATCCTGACCCTAATCCACCTGCAAGCAACCCCATAACACCCGAAACTCCCAGTAAAATTCCGGTGAGAATAGGTGTCAAAATGGCTAAAATGGAGGGAAGAAGCATTTCCTTCTGCGCTCCTTTTGTGGAGATAGCCACGCAACGGGCATAATCAGGAGTTCCTTCGCCGGTGAGAATACCTTTGATTTCGCGAAACTGACGACGAACCTCTTCCACCATTTTCTGGGCAGCACGTCCAACTGCATTCATCGTTAAGCCGCAAAAAAGAAAAGCCATCATCGATCCAACGAAAATTCCGCTTATAACCTTAGGATTCATCAGTGTAACCTGATAATAATTCATGAAATCGAGAAAACTCGCTTTCGCAACTTCTATTGTATCCCCATTGGCAAATTGCATGACATTGTTACCAAGACGTAACATTCCCATGCGAATTTCTTCCATATACGAGGCTAATAAAGCCAGCGCTGTGAGAGCTGCAGAACCAATGGCAAATCCTTTTCCTGTTGCAGCCGTTGTGTTTCCAAGCGCATCAAGCGCATCCGTACGGCGACGTACTTCGGGTTCGAGGCCGCTCATTTCGGCATTTCCTCCGGCATTATCGGCAATGGGCCCATAGGCATCGGTTGCCAGAGTAATTCCAAGAGTGGACAACATACCGACAGCCGCAATGGCAATGCCATACAGGCCCATACTGAGATTATTACCCGTAAGCATATTCTCGACATCAAATCCGATCGGACTGAGATACGAAACCAAGATAGCAATAACGATAGTTATCACGGGGATTACCGTCGAAATCATTCCGGATCCCATACCGGCTATGATGACTGTAGCCGGACCCGTCTGGGCACTTTTTGCAATATTTTGAGTCGGGCGATAGGCATGCGAAGTAAAATATTCAGTACCCTGCCCGATAATAATACCTGCAAGCAGCCCTGCAATCACCGAAAACGAAAGACCAAGCCAGTTTTCGAATCCGAGCAAATACAGTATAAGCATTGCGCACGCCGCAATGAGAACAGCACTCGTATTGACTCCTCGATTAAGGGCAGACATGAGCGTTTTGATCGTTGCGTCTTCTTTTGTTCTGACCAGAAAAATTCCAAGGATAGAAAGAAAGACTCCTATCGAAGCAATAATCATGGGTGCAAACACCGCATTCGATTGCATTTGAGGATTGGAAATAAAAGCCGATGCACCAAGTGCGGCAGTGGAGAGAATCGAACCACAGTAAGATTCATAAAGATCGGCGCCCATTCCGGCAACATCACCTACATTATCTCCCACATTATCGGCAATGGTAGCCGGATTACGCGGATCATCTTCAGGTATCCCTGCTTCAACTTTTCCCACCAAATCAGCTCCGACGTCGGCCGCTTTGGTGTATATTCCCCCGCCAACGCGTGCAAATAGCGCCTGCGTGGAAGCTCCCATGCCAAAAGTAAGCATGGTGGTTGTTATCATGATGAGCTTATGTCCCGGCTCGGCATCCGCTACAAAATGGTCGAGTATGAGATACCAAATGGAGATATCGAGCAATGCCAACCCGACAACCACAAGCCCCATCACTGCTCCCGAACGAAAAGCAACCTGCAAACCTTTATTCAGGGACGTTCTTGCTGCGTTGGCCGTACGAGCCGATGCATATGTGGCCGTTTTCATACCAAAAAAGCCGGCCAGTCCCGAGAAAAAACCTCCCGTGAGAAATGCAAATGGCACCCAGTTGTTTTGTAGTCCGAAATACGCCATAACCCCAAAAATAATAGAGAGTATGACAAAAACGATGGCTACAACCTTATACTGCTGTTTAAGGTAAGACATGGCTCCTTCGCGCACAAATTGAGCAATGGTCTTCATTCTTTCGGTGCCTTCCCCTTCGCGCATCATCTTTTTAAAAAAATACAGGGCAAATCCAAGCGCAAAAAGTGAAGCAAAAGGTACTAAATAGAAATAATTCATAGCATATTGACTAATAAATGTTTAAGTAAACTTACCGACATATCGCGATTATTGTTGGGTAATCGGTATATTTTTAAATGCAAAATTGCTTAAAATAATTAACAAAAGAAATTATTTAACAAAAAAAAACAGGACAATGCCCGTTATTAGAGGCCGCTCATTAAAACTGCGTTTAGTAATAAGGAACGGTTCTATGTGAAATATGATGGTAATCAGACTGAGTTTGCTTCATGAATTTCCGATGGCGCACTCATTTCCAAATTTCCCCACCTTCATTTCCTCCTCATTATACCTTAAACCGTACCTCCTCCCTATTTATCTTAAGAGCAGAATTGTTTTGAAATTACTCTCTTCATTTCTCAACTTCTTCATTTCTTTCGTTCTTCTAAATTCTCAATTGTTCGAATGGCACTATCGTCGTATTTGCGCCGTACTTGCGCCGTACATCGCTCTTGTTTCACTTACGCAACTCTCATAAGCGTGTTTTCCCATATAGAATCCAACAAACGACTGGTTCCAGTTTCAGCACAACTCATCATCAAAGTCGGCGGGTTTCAAAAACCGTAAATCGACATTTGTCTTTTATATTGTCCGGTATTGAGATATTGATACATATTTTGTCCGTGATCACATATTATTCGGTACACAACAAAGTTGTTTGCCAATCAAAATTGACACGTTACGTTACTCAAATCAGCAGAAAGGGGCTCACCGGATGATATAGTCAATAACTTCCTGGTCTTCGAGAATAGTTCTCAACTCCTGTTGCAGCGAAAAAGTACTTCTATTCATCCCCTCTCGTTTTACCCGCTGCCAAATCTCTTCTATCCACCGATTTTGTTGCTGATTGAATTCGTCAATAGCTTGAAACCACCTCAAATACATAAAATTATCATTCGATAATTTCAAATAAAGTGGATTGGCCATTCCGATTTGGCTTTTGTTAAAAGAATGATCAATCTTCTCGATATAGATAGAATCCCCTTCGACGACATACGTTCCATCTACGGTAATGGTTGATCCTCTGTCAGTAGTCATAAAATTCACAAATTTGCCGTTGGGCAAAATCAGTTTAAACATTCCGTGAGGCATGCGTTTGTAGCCTTTTTCATCACTGCGATGCTCGGCTTTCACTTCCCACAGGCCAACCAAACGAGCAACAGTAGGGTTGGTTTGCGTTGACTTCTGCGATGCGCAACTCTGAACAAGAAGCACAATACTACAGATGGCAAAACCGTAGATAATTTTCGTTTTCATGACTTTTTTCAGTTTAGTTATCGACCCCTGTCGATGATACAAAAATAAGGAATTTTCTGAAAATTAAAAACTTTCGGGGGAATTTTTTGCCTTTCGACTCTTTCAGATTTCCGGAATTTTATCGATATCCATTTCTTCAATCAGATGCTTGGCGCCTGCATAGTGCTCAATGACAAATAACACATAACGAATGTCCACGATGATGCTCCTCTGAAAATCGGGAAGGTATTGTATATCGCCTCCAACGCCTTCCCAGTTTCTATCGAAATTGATACCGACAAGCTCGCCGTTGCCGTTCATTACGGGACTTCCCGAATTTCCGCCCGTAGTATGTGTATCGGCAATGAAGGCAACGGGCATTTTGCCGTTAGGCATTGCATAAATACCGAAATCTGAATTTTGGTATAAATATTTCAATTTTTCGGGCACCACAAATTCCCAATTGGTCGAATCTTCTTTTTCCATAATACCATCCATCGTAGTCTGATAGCCGTAAAATACCGCATCGCGTGGCCTGTACCCTTTCACTTTACCGTAAGTTAGTCGAAGTGTGAGATTGGCATCGGGAAAATGATTTAGCTCGCCATCCATTTCCAAAATTCCTGCTACATATTTCTTGCGAGCCTCATCGTAGGGTCGTTTCAGCGCGTTAAGTTGCATTTGCAACCTATCATATTCCGAATTGACAGACTGAGCAAAACGGAACATGAGATCAGATTTTAACAGTTTGTCTTTTCGCTTGCTTGCCAAAAAGCGCTGCAAGTTTTGTTCGCTTCCGAAGATGGATGTAGAGAAAATTGCTTGCACAAATGCACCAACATCTCCATCGAAACGCGAATAGAGTTCATCGAAAATCGAAGGCTGTTCGTTGCGAGGTACAAGGCGTACATATTCCGAGAGAAGAGCCGTTGAAACTTTTTGATCAACCTGCGGATTATAGTCTTTGTTGGCAAAAAGGCGATAATCAGATTGCAAAGCATCGGTAAATTTTTCGATGGCGGCTTTGTCTTTCGTCGAAAGCGCTTGAAGGAGAGAGTCGGCATGAGTGTAACGCACTTTTGAAAATTCTATTCCCATAAGAATGGCTTCCGAGAGCATTCGTTCGCGAAAACGAAGATTGGCTCTTTGATCAACTGCGCTGCGAATCGCGTCGATGGCGCTCACATATTCGCCGCGGTTATTATTTCGTGCCCATTGCTGCAATTGAAGTTGTTTCCGCAGCTTGACATCGACAAAATTGTGCTTGTCGATAGCCCAATTGGCACCGATCGCGCTTTTGTACCCGTTAGTGGATCCGGCATATTTTGAAGAATACTGTATTTTGACGGCCGGATCTTTCAACATTTCTTCGAGCATCGCTTTTTGTCGTATGTCTCGTATATTGATGCGCACGGCATTATCGATATCGCGACGCTCTTGTACCTCCCACGACGTAAAATACTGATAAGTTGTTCCGGGAAAGCCGATAATCATGGCAAAATCGTTTTCTTGAATACCCCGCGAGGAAATAGTGAGCCAACGTTTGGGCTTGAGGGGAACATTGGATGGAGAATAAGGTGCGGGATTCCCGTCTTTGTCGGCGTAGATGCGGAAAACCGAAAAATCGCCGGTGTGTCGAGGCCACATCCAATTATCGGTATCAGCTCCAAACTTTCCTATAGAACTGGGCGGGGCTCCAACCAATCGAACATCGGAGTATATTTTTTTTGTGAACATATAATACCGATTCCCGTTGTAAAAAGGCTTTATTTCGAAATCGATGCCCTGTAGGTTTTTTAGTACAACTTCACCCACTCGTTCGCGAGCAACGCCTTTCAGATACGACGGGGAAAGATAGAACACTCCCAATGAATCCTTTGCGGAATCACGCTCAAGGCATTGCTTCACAAAATCGGTAACATCGTCGATACGTTCGATGAAGGTTACTGTAAGTCCGGGATTGGGTAATTCCTGCTCTCTGGACATCGCCCAAAAGCCTTCTTCGAGATAATTGTTCTTCAACGAACTGTGATTTTGAATCGATCCATATCCGCAATGATGGTTGGTAAGTACCAATCCCTGCGACGAAATCACTTCCCCGGTACAACCGTTTCCAAACTGCACTACGGCATCTTTTATGGACGAACCGTCAGGATTATAAATATCATAATCCGTCAATTTCAATCCAAGCGCCCTCATTTCGGGATATTTTTGCTGTTTGAGTAATTGAAGCATCCACATCCCCTCGTCGGCCGACAGATGAAATGCAATAGAAGCAACAAGAGCCGTCAGAAAAATTTTCTTTTTTATCATATAATTCATAGGATTTAAACAAAATCTTGTGGGGGATAAAGATACTTAAAAACCGGAAATATCGCGTCTAAAACATCCCAAAATAGAAGAATTGCGATTGCATTTGTTAGATATTTTTGTTTATCTGTCTATCGTTTAAGAATTATCATGTAAATTTGTAAAAATATCTAACATATACTCACCTCAACCGGATGAATACAAGTCGCCTTAAACCATTTTTGATATTGCTTATTTTTTTGTCTGTGTTTTCATGCACTCGAAAATCGGAAAAAACTCAAAGCACTCCTGCGGATTCGCGACCAACCACGATAAGGGAATATGCCGCAAAAAAAGGAGAGAAAAAGATTTTATACGTGGATTCCGTTATCTATAAAAAGAAACTCCGGCAAATTGCCAATGGCGACACAACCGGCCGATGGCCGGTAGCAAATCAGCCGTTACCCCTCGACGGAGCCATTCTGCCATTCAAACGTATCGTCGCTTATTATGGAAACCTTTATTCGAAAAACATGGGAATATTGGGAGAGTTGCCGCCGAAAGATTTATGGACGAAACTGAAAGGAGAAATCGAAAAATGGGAAAAAGCCGACACCGCTACGCCCGTTCAGCCGGCAATTCACTATATCGCAGTGGTTGCACAAGGAGAACCAATGAAAGACAAAACCTACCGGATGCGCATGCCTGCGGCACAGATCGATTCAGCATTGGCGATAGCAAAAATGGGCAATGCCATCGTATTTCTCGATGTTCAAGTAGGTCTGAGCAGTGTGGAAAAAGAAGTTCCGCTATTGGAAGATTATCTGAAAAAATCGAATGTTCACCTTGCTGTCGATCCGGAGTTTTCGATGAAAAACGGTGGTCTTCCCGGAAAAAAAATCGGGACGTTGGACGCGAAAGATATCAACTTCTGTTCCGACTACTTGGCCAATCTCGTTCGCGAAAACCATTTATCTCCCAAAATACTCGTCGTTCACCGATTTACACAGGGAATGATCACCAACTATCGGCAAATCCGGCTTCATCCCGAAGTGCAAATCGTAATCAATATGGATGGATGGGGTGCACCGCAACTCAAATTCGATACATACAAACGTTATATCCAAAGCGAGCCTGTCCAGTTCACCGGATTCAAACTTTTCTACAAAAACGACCTGAAACGTCCTCCGCACAGGATGCTTACTCCCGAAGAACTCTTGCAGCTGCAGCCTCAACCGATTTACATTCAATATCAATAAACCGAAAAGATCATGGATCTGAAAAAGATTTTCAGCGAAATATACGATTCGCTCAACGATGTGGAAGATGCCGGCAAAGTTGCCGATTATATCCCCGAACTTGCAAATATAAGCCCCGACCATTTCGGAGTGCATCTGGCCACAGTCGATGGACAACATTATGATTTTGGCGATTCCGACATTCGTTTTTCCATTCAAAGTATTGCCAAGGTATTTTCGTTTGTCATGGCCTACTCGCAAATTAAAAGCACGATTTGGGAACGAATGGATGTAGAGCCTGCCGGCACGCCTTTCAATTCATTGGTTCAACTCGAATACGACAAAGGCATTCCGCGCAATCCGTTCATCAACGCCGGAGCCATTGTGGTTTGCGACATTCTTGCCGGTGAACTGGCTTCGCCAAAAGATAATATTCGCTCGTTCGTGCGCGATTTGTGCGGCAATCGCACCATCGATTACAATCCGCTCGTCGCTCATTCGGAGAAGAAAACCGGCTTCCGCAACTACGCGCTGGTCAATCTGATGAAATCGTTCGGTAACATTCGCAACGACATCGATGCCGTGATGGACTTATATTTTCATCTGTGTTCGCTCGAAATGAGTTGCCGCGAGCTAAGCGATAGTTTTCTTTTTCTGGCCAACAATGGCATTGTGCCCTATTCGGGCAAGCAAATTCTGTCGTCGAGTCGCACCAAGCGTACCAATGCATTGATGCAGACTTGCGGTTTTTATGACGAAGCCGGCCAATTTGCCTTCAAAGTCGGATTGCCGGGCAAAAGTGGTGTGGGAGGCGGCATCGTTGCCGTTCTACCCGGCAAATATGCCATTTCCGTCTGGAGTCCACGCCTCAACCCCAAAAGCAATTCATTTAAGGGAATGCTTTTTTTGGAGGAATTTACCACGCGAACTCATCTATCGATTTTTTAATCCGAAAAGGAAAGGATGCCATTGTTTTGAAAGAAACGATTCTTTTGCATAAACAGGGGATTGTATCATTCTGCAAAAACCGGAAGATTAGTCTTAAATTAAACAAAAAGCTGTTTTAACAATTGGCTTTTTATTCAAAATGGATTACTTTTGCCGGCATCACAACGAATAACTGTTTTTCATGAAGATCGATTTCAAAGAACGGACACCACAACTCATAGCTCTGGTTGGAGTATTGGTCGTGGTCTTGGCAATTGTCATAGGGTTTGCCGTAAGCAAAAACCGTCAAGTGAACGATTTGAAAGAACAGTATGCAATCGAAAAACAAGAACTCGAAGACGAGTACGAAGCAATTTCACTTCAGTATGAAGGGTTTAAATTCAGTGTGCAAAACGACTCTCTTCTTTACAAACTCCAGAACGAGCAGGCCAAAGTACAACGGCTGCAAGAAGAGTTACGCATGACAAAGGCTTCCGATCAGAAGGAAATTAAACGGTTGAAAGACGAATTGACCACTCTTCGAAAAGTATTGCGTTCATACATTGTTCAAATCGATTCGCTCAACCGACTAAACGAACAGTTGCGTGCCGAAAATAAGCAAATCACCCAACAATACCAAGAGACAAGCCGCACCTTGAATCAAGTTGCGAAGGAACGAGAACAATTGTCGGAAAAAGTATCGCTTGCCGCACAGTTAAATGCGGTAAACATAAGTGTGAAAGCGGTAAATGATCGGGGTAAAGAGCAGAAACGTCTTAGTCGGAGCACTCGGTTTGTTATTTCATTTACCATAGCTCGCAACATCACAGCCGAACCCGGCGAACGAACTATTTACGCACGAATACTTGCTCCGGATGGGAATGTTTTGACAAAAAGCTCGGCCAATACTTTTCGGTATGAAAATCGCGATATTCAATATTCCGTGAAACGAGTCATCGAATATGGCGGCGAGGAAACTCCTGTTACGATGTATTGGGATATTCAGGAATATTTAATGCCCGGCACCTACAAAACCGACCTTTTTGCCGACGGCAATCTCATTGGCTCTTTCAGCTTCAAAATGGATGAATAGGGACATTCGTTTCCACCCAAATTCCTAAAAATGGATCATCTTTGCACTGTATATTTTTTTATAGCTGTCACAGCTTTTGTAATATTTTCAGAAGAGACTGATGCACAGCAAACCAATGAGGAATTTAAATACAGATTAAAAGAATCAATCAAAAATTCGGGGCTCAATTCAGCACCGAAACTTCAATACCAAAACCCTCAACAATCGCAAAACCAAAGTTCCGAAGTTTTAAAAGTTTCTCCCACCACCAAATTACCCACACGCTACGACAATGTCATTTCAAACTGGCCTGTCACTCCCGAAGAAATCGTAAAGACAGAAAAGGATATCGCTGAAAAAGCAAGAATTCCGGGATCGTCCCAGCCCGACAGAGCTGCCATCGACTATTCCGACGGAAAAATTCATCCGGTCCCCGATGCACGAAGCATTTCTCAATTTACGCAACACACCCGCAACGATTACGATTTGGGCATCTATGCCGATGAAGATTCGCCCGAATGGATGCGCACGCTGAGAAATTTCATTACGCCGCGCTATCGCGATATCGATCTCGATCCGGTGAGAAATATTCAACGATACAAGGCTAAAAAGCACAAAGAACAAGTTGACAAAATAAAACGAGCCTACGGGGATGTGAATAATTGAATATAAGTGAGTTCGGGAGCCAATATATATTCTTTTGATCTGTTTTGAAATTTTATAATTGTTGTGTATATTTGTTGCGATTATAGTAAAAGTAAACCTAAGGCCGATTGAAAGAGACAAAAAACTAAGCACAAAATTAGAATCATTAAAGTGATTTACGAAAGTGATATATTTGTTGGGTAAAATTTACTATAATATTAGAAAATAACTCGCTAAGAGAGAAAGGCTATAAATATGATTGAAAAAATTAAAGATGAAATTAAGCAAGATTACTATCAGCAGAACTTTCTAAACGACGGACAACGATTCGTCGCATGGTATCTAAGGAATATTCATCTTCGAGACAGAAATGAGACAAAAGATGATATCACCGATGGACCAGATGACAAACAGATTGATGCAATAGTAATAGATGATGATAAATCAACAGTTTTTATTTTACAAGGCAAATTTATTGGAAATGGGAGTATTGATGCTGAGCCATTGCGGGAAGTTTTGTCATCTTGGATCCAATTGCGGGATTTGGTCAGATTACAAGAAGTTGCTAATGTAAAACTAAAACGAAAATTATCTGAAGTTGCAAGAGCTCTTGAAGATGATTATGAAATTGCTTTTGAATTAATTACAACTTCGGATCTTACAAATGCAGCCAAACTTGATTTAGCTACATTTCAAAAACAATTAGCGGAACTATCAGATAAAGACGATATTGTTTGTTCAATAGCTGTTATTGACCAAGAGGAAATAAGGCGAAGATATAATCTTGCTATAGAAAGAGAAAATCCATCAATTAACCATACAATTGATTTAACAACAAGCCATGTTATGCAACTAACTATAGCAGGCACACAAGTTCTATTAGCGGCAATCCCGCTCAAAGAGTGTATTAAAATACCAGGGATAAAAGATGGAACACTCTTCCAAAAAAATGTTAGGCAAAGTTTGGGTTTAAACAATACTATTAATAAAGGAATTAGGCAGACAATTTATAGTGATAAATATCGAGATTTTTTCTTTTTTCATAATGGTATTACTGCCATTTGTAATAAATTGGAATTAAATGACAGTCAATTAAGTCTTCATGGTTTAAGTGTTGTTAATGGGTGTCAATCATTAAATACTATTTTGAGTTGTAGCGAAAGAGTAAAAGAGTTGAATGACACTTATGTTCTTTTTAGATTCTATGAGATTCCACAAAGAGACCGGGCAGACAGAATTAGTATAAATACGAACTCTCAAAGTGCCGTAAGACCAAGAGATTTAAGAAGTAACGATAAACGAGTTTTAAATTTAAAGAAATCTTTTGAACAAAAATATCCTACTGGATACTTTTCGACAAAACGTGGCGAAATAGCGCCAGCAGATAAAGACAAAAGATATGTTTTAGATTTATCTGATTTGGGGAAATACCTAATTGCATGGCACTCACAGCGCCCAAATATTTCATATAGTGAAACTAAAATATTTGACAAATATTTTGAGCAATTATTTAAAAGAGAATATAAACCCGAAAATGCACAAGCTTTAAACTTTTGGATGCAAGAAATAAACAAATCTTGGGCTAAAGAAAATCCACTTGGATTAAATGAAACATTGCTTGCAATGAAAGCTTATGCACCCTATCATCATTTATATGCCGTCTCAATGTGTTTTGCAATAGCAAACAATTTCTCAGATAGAGTACCGAATCCTAATAAATGTTGGGAAAAAGCATCTCAAACAAACATGATTGATGAGATTGTAAAAATAAGTGGAATTAGTCTTAATATGGCTCTTGAAGCTGCTGCAAACGAACCGCAACCTCAAAATAGAGTATTCTCACCTCAAAATTGGATTAAAGCAAAAACATGTCTAGCCGGCATTAATTTTGCTATCAGAAATTATTTTAACATGCTTCCAATGATACCGGGCGGACAAGAAATTAAAAATAAGCTTAATAAAACATTAATAATTGGACAAGAAGACTTTGAATATAGATGGGCAGCAGATTAAGAATTAAATACTAATGCATCACTATGAATAAATAATGCTGACTAAATAATTCTCCTAATAGCGCAAGTTTAAACCTTATGCCGGAAACAAGAGCAGTTTCTAAACTGCTTTTCGTTTTGCATTCAAGTTCCGCTATCGCTAAACTTGAACGAATCGGGGTAATTTTATTCCGACCAACAAAACGACGAACAAGCGTTGTACCACTAATAAGAAAAAGCGAAGGGAGTTCTAAGAAAATAAATGACGCGGTTAATTTACGCTACCTCTTTCATCTAATTCCAATCTATCTCTAACCTTCCTACGCTATAGCTCCGACATAGCTCCGAGGCAACTCCCATGTTCCTCCATGTTACCTCTGATGCAACTCCGTAATAAGTATAAGGATATGAACACTCTCCGTTTTTTTTTCGATTGACCTAAACAATCTTTTTACACCTCACATTTACTACATTTCTACTTCTTCGTGGCATCTTCCACACTTTCCTTGACATCGGAAGCAGCATTTTCGACGCCTTCCTTCAAATTCTTCCATCCTTTTTCCAAGCTGTTCTCCGTTTTGCGATAAGCTTCATTGACATCAGCTTTGGCTTGTTCCCATGTATTTTCGGAGCTGTTTTTGAGTTCATCGATCTTAGCTTGATAATCGTCGCGCGATTTTTCGAGATCGGCAATAGCTTCTTCGTATGCAGCTTTGGCTTCTGCTGAAAGTTCCTCGCTTTTATCGTTTAAGGATGCTTTCATTTCGTCGATCTGCTTGTTCATCCGATCCAGCTCTTCTTCTGCAGCACGCACTACATCGTCCTTCTGTTCATAGGAATAAACCTTGAAATCGGTAATATTTCCTTCGGAATCTCTTTCGATGACGATTTCTTTCGTTTCTTTCGTCTCATCCTTCTTTTGTCCGGTGCATGACACAAACGATACGGTTCCTGCCGCGAGCAAACAGCAAAGGAACGTTCTCACATTTAAGATTTTGATTTTCATTTGGTTTTTTATTAAATTAAACATAGCTTTCTATATAACAGTTTTCGATTAAGATTAGTTCATTCGTAAAACATTCATCGAATCTTCCTAAGTCTGGCCAATCATGGATAAAAATGTTTTTTCGTCGATGATTTTCACACCCAATTTTTTAGCTTTTTCGAGTTTTGCGGGGCCCATATTTTCTCCGGCGAGAATGAAATCGGTGTTTTTCGACACCGAACCGTTGTTTTTACCTCCATTTTGTAGGATCATTGCTTTATATTCGTCTCGCGAATGCAATTCGAAAGTTCCGCTGATAACGATATTTTTTCCTTTCAGCTTATCGGTTTTTGCCGCAAGAGCCTCCTCCGTCAATGAGAATTGCAAACCATGACGACGCAACCGATCGACTAAATCCACAAATTTGGGATTGGCAAAGGAATCAATTACACTGCGTGCAATCCGATCGCCTATTTCCTCTACGGAGGTCAGTTGCTCGAAAGTAGCCTGAGCCAACAAGTCGATTGAGGGAAAGGCCTGAGCCAATTTTTGCGCAACGGTTTCGCCCACGTAACGAATCCCGAGTGCATATAAAACACGTTCGTAAGGCACCGATTTTGATTTTTCGATGCTTGCCAACAAATTTCGCGCACTGGTTTCGGCCCATCTTTCAAGATGTATCAGATCTTCAAATTTCAGTTCGTACAAGTCTGCCGGATCTTTCACCAGTCCTTTATCGTATAAAAGCGAAATGGTTTCGGGTCCAATGGCAATATTCATCGCTTTGCGCGTCACAAAATGCTCGATACGCCCTTTGATTTGAGTCGGACATCTTTCGGAATTAGAACAATAATAGGCGGCTTCATCTTCGTTGCGAACGAGCTGTGCACCACAATCGGGACACTTCCCGGTAAAACGAATTTTCTCGCCAATACCGGTTCGTGCATTTTTGTCCACGCCTGTAATCTTTGGAATGATTTCACCTCCTTTTTCAACGTACACCATGTCGCCGATATGTAAATCGAGCGCATTGATGGCATCTTCGTTGTATAACGATGCCCGTTTGACGGTGGTGCCCGAAAGCAGTACCGGTTCGAGGTTGGCAACCGGCGTTACGGCTCCCGTGCGTCCTACCTGAAACGAAACGGAAATCAATCGCGTAAGTGCCTTTTCGGCATTGAATTTATAGGCAATAGCCCATCTCGGGAATTTGGATGTATTGCCCAAATTGCGTTGCTGAACCAGTGAATCTACTTTCAGCACGACGCCATCGGTTGCTATCGGCAATTTTTTTCGTTCCGTGTCCCAATATTTCAGATACTCAAATATTTCGTCAAGAGTTTTACATTTTTTCATCGCATCCGACACACGCAATCCCCACCGACGCGCTACCTGCAAATTTTCGTAATGACTGTCGGAAGGTAATTCTTCTCCCAGTAAATAATAAATATACGAGTCGAGTTTGCGCGATGCCACCACACGAGAGTCCTGCAATTTGAGCGTCCCTGAGGCTGCATTACGAGGATTTGCAAACAAAGGTTCTTCCTGCTCCTCTCGTTCTTTGTTGAGTTGCTCGAAAACTTTCCACGGCATGAGCACTTCACCCCGTGCTTCGATATAATCGGGCACATCATCGCCTCGAAGAATAAGCGGAACGCTCCGAATGGTTCTTACATTGTCGGTAACATCGTCACCCACTTTGCCGTCGCCCCGCGTCACGGCCCGCACCAATCGCTTATGCTCGTAGATGAGCGAAATGGAAGTGCCGTCGAACTTCAATTCGCAGACAATTTCGAAATCTTCGTTCAGTGCTTTTTTCACCCGATTGTAAAAATCGGCTACCTCTCCTTCGGAATAAGTGTTTTGCAACGAAAGCATGGGATAGCGATGTTCTACTTGCGTGAAATTCTTGTTAACATCGCTTCCAACTCGCAACGAAGGCGAAGTTGGATCGTAATATTCGGGATATTTGGCTTCCAAATCCATCAATTCGCGCATCATCCGATCAAATTCTGCGTCGGATATGGTGGGTTGCGAAAGCACATAATAATTGTAGTTGTGTTGATGAAGCTGCTCACGCAACCATTCGATTCGTTCTTTTGGTGTTTGCATCTGAAAAAAGATTAGTGATCAAAAATTTTCATCCACGGAAAGGGATTGTTTATCTTGGCATGTTTCATATCCTGATCCAGGGTAACAATAACATTCATCATTTGCTGAAAAAATACTTTTCCTTCCGAAACATGCAGGATCAGGTCGATATCGGCATTTGCCCAATCAGATTGAATGACATGCACATACCAGTCGCTTATCAGATAGGATTTCCCTTGCAGAAATTGTGTTCCCCAATACAAATCGCCTCCAAACCGGTCGAACAAGTGCATGCGTCGGTTACCCGCATAAAATTCATTTCTGGTTCCCAATCCGCAATATTCGACATCAACATTCGCAACAAACCCCATCGGTTTGTACATCTCATCACGAAATCGATCACGTTCATAACCCATCAGAGCTCCTACCGATATCTTTCCGTCAAAATTATTCCCGGCCGGATATTTTAACCCAATGTTCATTTGGAGTTGCAAATTTTCACGTACTCCCGGATCATTCTTATCGGCAGGGCGCGAAACAGAATTGTGAAACATATACGATTGAAAGTCGGCGAAAGCCGAACCTTTCGAAATTTTCCCCGAAAATCCGATGAAAAACTTTTCGCGTGAGGTAGGCGTGGCATAGCTCACCCAATCCATCCACGCCTTAAAAAAAGATTTATCGCCACCCAAACGCCAATAAATACCGCGCATCATCGGCAAAAAATTATTTACCGAATCTTTAAAAAAGAAATTGTTGTAATCCTGTAGCGATTCCCGACGCGGGAAAGATCCGACTCGAAATTGGACGTTGGGCGATTTGTATTCGTAATATATTGCCAGATCAACTTTGTCGACCGTTTCATTGGTTCCGGGAATTTTCAATAAATCGACCCCTGCATGCAACGAATGACGATCTTGCCAAGTAACAAGTCCTTCGGGCATCAACCATATTCCGGTCATCGTTTGAGGCTCTGCAAACGACGAACCCTCGTACTCAGTATTATCAAAAAAGTAATGAAAATCAGCTCTCCAATCATATTGTTGCGCAGCTATCGTAAAAATCACGAATTGCGCAAAGGCGAAGGCTTTGATGAATTTCAGCATAAACAAATACGTTTTCGGCAATAAAGATAAATAAAACTATGAACAGTTTTCCTCAAATTTGCCTGTTTTTCCATTTTCCACTTCTTAAATAAACGGATGACATAATCAGCAGAAAAATCCAATAGAGATGTTCGGTTGTCCAGGCAATCGCAACGGACGATCGCAAATGCACGATGATGAGCCACATGTACGAAACATAAAAAATCATCGTTACCAATTCGAAAACCAACGCCGTACGCGTATTACCCGTACCCGAAACGGCGCTGAACAAGGCGCCGCCCACACTATAGAAAGGTAATGCCGAAAGCAATACATAAAGCGGTATCACCGTATCGTCGATGAGCGAGGGATCGTTGGTATAAATTGCTATGACGGCTTTGGGAAATATTGCTACACAGAGAGCTACAACAACAATTATCGCAAAGCTCATCCGGCTAATACGTTTTACAAGTGAAAACACTTCATCTCTACGTCCCGCCCCTATCGTGTTGCTCACCAATGTATTGGTGGTAGCCGAAAGCGCATTTGCCGGAATAGTAAGAATCATATAGAAACTCCGAACAATATTGGCGACTGCCAAAGGTCGTTCTCCCAAATAATTTTCGATGAAAAGGAAAAAAAGCATCCACGTCCCGATAGAAACAACATTCTGAATCATCATAAAAACGGAAATATCGAGAATCCGTCTCATTACAGGCCAACGAAAACGGATGATATTGAACCCGTATTTTTTGAAATCGATGTTTTTCATTAAATAGATAACGAAAAATAACATTGATGCAATTTCGGCAATTACCGATGCAAGTGCAGCTCCTCCAATCCCCATTTTCGGCATACCGAAATTTCCGAAGATAAGAGCATAATCGAGGACTATGTTCACGAGCGCCATGACAATTGCATTCCATGTCAATACTTTGGTTTGTGCTATTCCCATGAAAAAAGCACGAAACATGGCATTGGCAAAAGCAAAAAAGATTCCGAAAATTCGCCAGACAAGATATTCGGTAACAGCCTCAGCTATATGCTCCGACTCAAAGAGCGAGGGCAGCCAGTGTCGCGAAGCAAAACTCATCAACGGAATCAATACAGCAGCAAGCATGCTTAAGAACAGGATTCCCTGAATAACAATTTCGCCAATTTGTCGATAGTTCTGTTCACCATTGCGACGTCCGATAAGAATCTGGCTTCCCATACTAAACCCAAACCCGAGCGTAAAAATGGCAATATAGAGCACCCCCGCCAATGCCGAGGCACCCAACTCCACTTCTCCTACTCGGCCAAGAAATGCAGTATCGATTACTTGCAGAATGTTTTGTGCCAGCAAACTAAATAAAAGTGGGGCACTGATTCTGAGAATTCGTTTATTCGAATACACTTTTTAGGCTATCAAAAAAACCGACGACTGCTCTCCACAGACGTCGGTTTCAGTGGTTGTCTTCTATATATAATATTGACTATCTTATAGTTTGATTTGTTTTTCCATCCAAGTTCACTATTACCGGTTCGAAATTGTCTGCCTCCTCGGGTGTCATTAGTGCATAACTCATCACAATAATGACATCGCCCACTTGAACCTTTCGAGCCGCAGCTCCATTCAGGCAAACAATTCCCGAGCCCCTTTCGCCACGAATCACGTACGTTTCGAAACGTTCTCCGTTGTTATTGTTCACCACCGACACTTTTTCATGAACTCTCAACCCTGCAGCATCGATGAGATCCTCATCGAGCGTAATGCTGCCCTTGTAGTTAAGATTTGCATCGGTAACCACAGCTCGATGTATTTTAGATTTCAACATTTCAATCCACATAACTCTTTCATTTATAACGAATATTGTCAATCAGCCGGACTTCGCCACAAAACACGGCAATGCATCCGACAATATACTGAGAATCACTCCAATCAAAAAGGACTTGTAACGTTTCGCCATCTACAATTTCAAAATATTCAACGCTTAATGCATCGTGATTGTTTATGCGATTAACTACAAACTTTTTAACGTCTTCAACAGATTGTTTTTCGATCAAGTCAGCACTCATTTCGAGTATTTTAAAAATCTCCGAAGCGGTTTCTCGCTGTTGCGGTGTCAGTCTCATGTTTCTGCTGCTGAGGGCAAGTCCGCTCTGCTCGCGAACGATAGGAACCGCAATAATTTCGACTGGGATCTGTAGTTGCTTCACCATTTCGCGAATAATGGCCAATTGTTGAAAATCTTTTTCTCCGAAATAAGCTTTATCCGGCTTCACCGCGTAAAACAATTTGCTTACGATCTGCGCAACGCCATTGAAATGACCCGGGCGAAATCGTCCTTCCATCACTTTGTCCAACATTCCAAAATCGAAAACTCTCGTATCCGGTTCCGGATACATTTCATCTACATCGGGTGCAAAAACAACGTCCACACCAAGTTTTTCGAGCAGAGCACAATCGGCATCGAGCGTTCGCGGATAAAGCCGCAAATCTTCGGGATTATTAAATTGAGTCGGATTGACAAAAACACTTACGACCGCTATATCATTTTCGGCAACACATCGTTTTACCAGTGCAGCATGCCCTTCGTGTAAAGCTCCCATTGTAGGGACTAAACCAATGGTTTTACCTTTCTTGCGGAATGCGTTTAACACATCATCGAGAAGAGTGATTGATTTTACAATTTCCATTTATTTCAGAAAAAACATGCAAAGCAACAAAAATTTTATCTTTTCTCGAAATCTATGAAGGTTAAACTTTGAAGAATATTCATCGAAAAAATCCAAAAATGCTGAAAATCAGATTATATGAACTTATTTGCAAATTTGTTTTGTATTTATGCGGATTTTTTTTATTATCTTTGTACTCAATTTTATTTCAACCAGTTTCATGGAACAGAAAAAAATTTTGTATATTTCGCAGGAAGTTTTTCCTTATCTACCGGAAACCCCCATTTCTACTATTTCGCGTAATTTACCACAAGCCATACAGGAACGAGGCCACGAAATTCGCACTTTCATGCCCAAATATGGAGTTATCAACGAACGTAGAAACCAATTACATGAAGTGATTCGCCTTTCGGGGATGAACCTCATCATCGACGATACCGACCACTCGCTCATCATTAAGGTCGCCTCTATTCAATCGGCTCGCATGCAGGTCTATTTTATTGATAACGAAGATTTCTTTCAGAATAGGGGAGCATTGGTCGATAAAAACGGAGAAGAATATGAGGATAACGACGAACGAAGCATCTTCTTCATTCGCGGGGTAATGGAAACTATTAAAAAACTTCGATGGATACCCGATATCATCCATTGTCATGGATGGTTTACTGCGGTGGCGCCTTTTTATATCAAAAAAGGATATTCCGAAGACCCCTGTTTCAAAAACTCGAAAGTAGTTTATTCAATCTACGATGAAACCTTTTTAAAACCTTTCCGAAAGGGATTCCCTCAAAAATTGCGTTTCGACACTATCGGAGACCCCGAAATAGCAGAAATTTCCAAACGTGAGCCCATTGACTTCGTTGAACTCACGAAAATAGCCGTGGACTATTCTGACGGAGTGATACAGGGTAGCCAACAAATTGACAGGTCTATATCGGAATACATTGCCGAAAAAAACATCAATTTTCTTGACTACGAAGAAGATTTTGATAAAAATGTGGAGCGCATCGAGAATTTTTACGAAAAGATATTGTCTTGAGATCTATTCCTTATTTTCAAATGGAGATGAATCCTTTGTGAGGATATAAGAGGATATAAAAATTAAATTAAAAAACGCACGAAACCACAAGGTTGGTTTTTTTATCCGCTTTTTTTTTCGGATATTTGCCGCACAAATTACAAATTTTCGCAACGAATGAAGATTCAAATTCCGTGGATATTTTTATTGGCACTGATTACGACTATACTCGTTTCGTGTGATGACACGATCAGCGAACTCGGCTTTACCATTCAACCGGGGAAAGATGTCATTTCGGTAGGCTCGGACACGCTCTTTCTGACAGCCAAAACTTCTCAAGTGGACAGCATCTTCGCCAAAACAAAAAATCCGGTATTGGGAGAATATATCGATCCATTATATGGAAAGATAAAATCAGACTATGTCGGCGAATTTTACTATCCCGAAGGTCTTGCTTTCAAAGACGGGGCGATTATCGATTCCGTCAGGCTGTCTATCGCGTATTCTTCGTGGGTTGGCGATTCGCTCGCTCCAATGAAGATTTCGGCATATGAGCTCACCAAAACTCTTCCAACTTCAAAATTCTACACCAATTTCAATATCGACGGATATTATGATCCCGATAGTCCCATCGGAGAAGCTACATACAGTGTGGCAAGTTCCAGAAAAGTTTCGGATTACTATACCGATTCCATAGAATATTACATGGATGTAAAATTACCGAATTCGTTGGGACAAAAAATTCTGAATTACCAAATCGATCATCCCGAAACGCCTATCAATACGAATATCTTTCACCAATTACTGAAAGGATTGTATATTACGACTACCTTTGGAAAAGGCACAGTATTGAATGTGGACTACACACATCTTTTCGTCCATTATCACTATATCGGAAAAAGCTCTACGGGAGCAGATTCTACTTATGTAAGTTCGCTCGGCATCAGCATTACACCGGAGGTTACCCAAATAAACCGGATTCAGAACACAAACAATCAACTACTGTTGGAGAACGATGAATATACCTACTTAAAATCCCCGGCAGGAGTGATCACCGAAATAACTTTCCCCTTATCGCAGATTGCCGATCAGCTCGAATCGCATTCATTAAGTTTGGCAAATCTTACGATACAGGCCCTTCCCAACGAATCGGAAGAAAAATTCAAACTATCACCGCCTCAAGCAGTGCTGCTTATCAACAAAGATTCGCTAAGTGGGTTTTTCGAAAATCGAAAAATGTACAATAATCTGACAACTTTTTATGCAACTCTCGACTCGAAATTTCAGTATAATTTTTCCAACGTCTCTCCCATGATTAATTACTACAAACAGCTACAGGCCAACAAAGGCGAAAAACTCCAAGATATTACTTATCTGCTGGTTCCTGTGGCCATTAATTATATCTCAAAGACGGATCCTTCTGGGTACTCTTATCAGGTAACCAGCTCGATGTCACACCTAATGACTCCTTCCGCAGTTGCCATAAGCAAAAAACCCGAAAATATGAGGATGGATCTTATCTTCAGTAAATTCTGAGACATAACGATTATCGATATTTATTAAACAGAAAAAAGCTGCAATTTCGCAGCTTTTTTCTGTTTTTCTAATAATTCAAAATAATGTTTCCTGACGATTAAAAGGCTTTCGATCAAAATGTCGATAGGCCAATTCGGTAACCTCACGCCCTCTCGGCGTACGCTTCAAAAAACCTTCCTTGATCAGAAAAGGCTCATATACTTCTTCAATGGTCCCTGCATCGTCACCGACAGCCGTTGCTATGGTACTGATTCCCACAGGTCCACCATTGAACTTATCCATAATGGTAAGCAAAATCTTATGATCGATCTCATCCAATCCGTAGCGATCAATATTCAGCGCTTCGAGCGCATAGGTCGAAATGGCTTTGTCTATTCTGCCATTGCCTTTTACTTGCGCAAAGTCGCGAACCCTGCGCAACAGGGCATTGGCTACACGAGGTGTCCCTCTGCTCCGCGAAGCTATTTCTTCGGCAGCATTTCGTTCACATGCAATTTGCAGAATATCGGCCGACCGCAGCACAATTTGCGTAAGCGTGTCGATATCGTAATATTCCAGGTGCATGTTGATGCCAAAGCGGGCACGCAATGGGCTCGTAAGCAAACCGCTTCGTGTGGTGGCGCCTACCAGCGTAAACGGATTGAGGTCGATTTGAATGGAACGGGCACTCGGCCCCTTATCGATGAGGATATCGATACGAAAATCTTCCATTGCGCTGTAGAGATATTCTTCCACAATAGGCGAAAGGCGATGAATTTCGTCGATAAATAGCACATCATTCCGTTCGAGCGAAGTGAGAATACCGGCTAAATCGCCGGGCTTATCGAGTACCGGTCCCGATGTAACCTTAAATCCCACTCCAAGCTCATTCGCAATGATACTTGATAAAGTAGTTTTACCCAAACCGGGAGGCCCGTGCAAAAGGACATGATCGAGCGACTCGCCACGCATGCGCGCTGCACTCACAAAAATTTTCAGGTTTTCTACAATCTTCTCTTGCCCCGAAAAACTGCCAAAAGTCAGTGGACGCAAAGCATTCTCAAAATCGCGATCCGTATCCTGAAAATTTTGATTATCCCGTATGTCGAAGTGTTCTTGCATCATTTGCAGTTACAAAAGTAATGAATTATCGCGAGTTTTCGAAATTGCTTCCACGTTGCGCTTCAAGCCCGAAAATTTAGCCCGCTCCACTGCTGACCGGCCAAAAATATGTCGATACGAATCTTCATCCATAGCCTGAAGTTTTGCCAAATCGAGCGAAAGGAATTCTTCCGAAGGCAAAAAATCGGGTGTTCGATTAGGCTTTGCAAAACGATTCCATGGACAAACTTTCTGACAAATATCACATCCGTAAACATTATTGCTCAACAACGGCTGAATATCGGCATCTATATCGCCTCTGTTTTCGATAGTTTGATAGGAAATACATTTTCTTGCATTCATAACGTAAGGCTGCTCGATGGCCTTAGTAGGACAGGCATCGAGACAATGGCGACAACTTCCGCAATTTTGAGAAATTGGCGGCGTATCGTACTCCAGTTCCAAATCGAGAATCAATTCACCAAGGAAAAAATAAGAACCTTTGCCGGGAATGATGAGAAGTGTGTTTTTCCCGATGAATCCGATTCCCGCTTGCGCCGCCCAATATCGTTCAAGGACAGGCGCCGAATCACAAAAAAATCGGCCATTTACTTCAGGGTAATGTTTTCTGATGAAATCGAACAATAAGGCCAATTTATTCTTCACTACTTCGTGATAATCAAGTCCGTAAGCATAGTAAGCAAATTGCGGAACATCATCGGGAAGAAACTTCGACGGAAAATAGTTGAACGCAACCGAAACAATGGATTTCGCGCCCGGAACGAGTAATCGCGGATCGATCCGCTTATCGACATTCCTTTCCAGATAATCCATCCCGGCTTGGTAACCGGCAGAAAGCCATTGTCGATAATATGTGCCCTGTTCCGAATCTTGAGCCCGACAAATGCCGCACGCATCAAATCCGAGTACCAGCGCTTGCTGTTTAATTTCGTCCGAAAAATTCATACGATGAATATAGGTCGTCAAATTTACAAAAAAAGGATTGATTTTCGTTCGTGGAATTTATAGACGGCCAAAGACTTTGTTGCAGACTTCCGAAAATTTGAAAAAGTTACGTATTTTTGCAGAAAACATCCGTTGATGGGAAATTCGGAGCTAAAAACAAAAACAGTTTCATCCCTTGTTTGGAGCTTTCTCGACAAATTCGGGCAACAAATCATTTATCTGGTAAGCAGTCTGGTACTGATGAACATTGTCGCTCCATCGGAATACGGTTTGATAGGAGCGTTATCTGTCTTCATTGCATTTTCGGGGATTTTGATCGACAGTGGCTTTGGTCGCGCACTCATCAACCGAAAAAACGTAACCGAAAAAGAATACAGTTCGGTATTCTTTTTCAATGTCGGGCTTGGAGTGCTTCTGTATCTAATCCTGTTTTTTTCGGCACCTTTTTTGGCAAAAATTTTTCATGATCAGCGAATAGAACCGGTATCGCGTGTGCTTTTCCTTTCCTTTGTCTTCAATTCGCTTGCACTTATCCAACAAACACTCCTTACGAAAAAAGCCGACTTCCAAACGATCACTAAACTCAATCTGCCGGCTCTATTCATTGCCGCTATCGTAGCTATATGGATGGCTATCAAAGGATATGGTGTATGGTCATTGGTTGCGCAAACGGTTGTATATGCTTTTTTACGTTCCCTGTTTTTTTGGATTCAGTCGAAATGGCGACCCGTTGTCTATTTCAGCTTTCGAACGATGCGCTCCTTTGCGGGATTGAGCAATCAATTGCTTGTCGCAAGCATCATTGGCGCGGTGTTCAACAATATTTATCCTTCGATCATCGCTTTCTTTTTCCCTAATTCGATGAAACAAGTCGGATTCTATTCGCAGGCCAACAAAATTCAAGATATTCCTTTCAGCACGCTCTCCAATACTTTTCGGTCTGTTTCGATGCTCATTTTATCGGAAATCAACGAACAAACCGAACGGCTGAAACGCGTCGTGAGCAAAATAATGAAGGCGATATCATTTCTCGCCTTTCCGATTGGATTATATATGATACTGGCAGCAAAACCTGCTTTTGGACTTATTTTCAGTCATAAATGGGATGGAGCTGTACCCTATTTCCAGCTGTTAACTCTTGCGGGAATGGCGTCTTCTTTTTCGTTTATCCTCAACGAACTATTTATTGCCCGCGAACGGGCCGATTTTTTTCTGGGTATCGAAATCGTCAGACGTGTCATCCTGATTTTGCTCATCCTTGTCCTTTTCCGCTTCGGCATTATGGGACTGGCGGCCAGCTGGGTAATCTATACCTATATTACTGTAATTATCTCGTTGATTTTATCGAAAAAACTCATCGGCTATTCTATTTTCCATTTTCTCAAAGACAGTTTGCCATATTTGCTGATAGCCCTTGCAAGCACAGCAATAGGTTATTTTGCAACCTTACGCATATCGAGCAATCTTATCTTTCTCCTCGTGAGTCTGATCCTCGTTTTCGGAAGTTATTGGCTGATATGCCAATTCTTACGCTTGGAAATGACAAAAGATATCGGAGAATGGGTTGCATCCAAAAAAATAAAATTATGATGAGCTCCTTATTTCATAAAATCGCCTACAAAATCCAATCGCGAATCAATGCTTCCGAGCATGCACGCAAACAACAATTGTTCAAAAGCAAAATTCTTGATTTCCACGCACAACATCCTTCTAATGACAAGGATATTCAACAAGCATTAAATTACCTTTCAAGCAATACGTTGACGACCTTTTTCGACACTTTTCAGGAAAAATATGTTGCCGACAACATCAAAGTATTTCATGATGCGTCAATCGGACTTCCCTATACGTTGTTAGGCGATAAAAAATTGTTTTTCAAACGATCAAACAACAAACGAACCGTTCAACTCATGTTCAACGGATTACTTATGGAGCAAGATCCCGCATCCCCGCATTGTTATATCGATTCCGAATTTTCCATTGAAGCCGGAGATGTGCTTGCCGATGTCGGTTGTGCCGAAAGTTTATTTTCATTGATGAATATCGAAAAGCTCTCGCAAGTGTATCTTTTCGAACAAGATCCGGAATGGAGAGAGGCACTCGAAGCTACTTTTGCTCCCTGGAAAGAAAAAACCGTCATCATCCCGAAATTTGTATCCAATAGAAATACGGATAACGAAGTGTGCCTCGACGACTTTTTTCGTAACCAAACATCACGCCCTAATTTTTATAAGATCAACGTCGAAGGTGCTGAAGATTTAGTACTTGACGGAATGAAAGAAATACTCACGGAACAACCCTTGAAAATAGCACTTTGCACTTATCACCATCAGGACGATTTTGAAAAATTCAGCCGTTTTTTTCTCCGAGAACGGATTTTCTCATCGTCCAAATCCGGGTGTGGTGGTTTATCAAAACGATATGACTGGATATTCCGGAGCATACTGACCCCCCATTCCGGGCATACTGACCCCCCGGGAAACCAGGGTAAACAGATACATTTTAACTGTCATTCCGGCGGTTATTGACCCCTCTGAAAGAAAACAATATAAAATTTGCGAGCGGCGGCATCCGTATTCCGGAGCATATTGACCCCTCTTCACTGTTGATTTTCTGATGGTTTTTATTTACTTCGTAGGTTATTAACTACTAACAACGAAGGAATTATGTCAGGAAAAACAACAAGTATGAATAAAATAAAGCAAATGCTTTTATTGCTGCAAGCAAGTAAAGGAGTCAAGACTATTGCAGGTATTACCGGAATCTCCCGTAATACCATCAAGTCTTACAAAGTCAGACTGGAAAAGATGGATGTCGTTATTGAAGATTTGTTGCTCCTTGATGATCCCGTTCTGGAATCTGTTTTTTACGCCGGTAATCCCGCGTACAGTGACAAGCGTTTCGATACGCTGAAACTGCTCCTCGATGATTATATAAAGGAACTTGAAAACCCCAAGAATCATTTAACGCGGTTTACGTTGTGGCAGGAATACCGCTCGGAACACCCCGATGGTTACGGTTACAGCCAGTTCTGTTTCCACCTGGGTCAGCATCAAAGTGCGAGTCATCCCACCATGGTTCTCAGCTCCACCCCGGGAGACAAACTTTTGGTCGATTTTGCCGGGGACACTTTATCCTATGTTGATATACAGACAGGAGAGATGATAACCTACCAGATACTATGATAAAAAGCAAATTAAATTAGTTAATTATCTAAAAAAGCTTTATCTTTGTCCAAGCCAAATGAAAGCTTAATTCTCCTCATTCCCTGATGTCTGCACTGTACCGGCAACGACGTAATTTTCAATATATTCTTCATTCTTTTTCCAAAGCGTATAAATCAACACCAAGAGTTTGCGCATACCGGCAGTAACACCTTTTTTCCTTGCCGTCGGATTTTTCTCACAGATGCGTTTATGCAGTTGCGCAATCGGTTTGTTATGTTGAATGGCAGACAAGGCGGGCATATACAACACCTCCCTTATTCGTGCATTTCCTTTTTTGGAAATGGTTGTTCTGCCTTTGCGTTTTCCCGACTCGTTGAACTTCACGTCAAGTCCCGAATAGCTGACTACCTGTTTTATACTGTGAAACAGACGGAATCCGTTCGTTTCACAAATTACGGCAACTACCGTATTGAACTGCAAGCCCTTTATCGTACAAACCTTGTTTATCCTCTCGTAGAGTTCCGGATCCCTGCGGGCAATCTCTTTCAATTCCGCATCCAATTTGTCGAGGGCATCCTCATAAAAGGCAATCTGCTCCTTTTGCAGAGAGAGAACCATGTCGTATTTATCGTGTGCCGATTCCATCGCCGAAAGCTGACTTTTAAGTGCGTTCGGATTTCGCTTGTAAGCAAGTTTCAAACGGCTGACATCACGCAACTCCCGGTAAACGACCGACATCGGATGCCGGAGCGCCAACTCTCTTTCCAATCCCATCGAGGCTAGGACAGAGGCGTCAACCTTGTCCGTTTTGGTTTTTACACTCAGGCTCCGGGCGTAATGCTTGACTTTGTTTGCCAGTTCGACGCTGACATTGAACCCATGTTCTTCAAGCCAATAAGCCAAATTTTCGTAATAGACACCCGTAGCTTCCATCACAAACAGCAAAGTGGAAACTTCCCGCGTACGTTTCTCAATCCAAACCCCCAACTCTTCAAAACCCCCTTCAGCATTACTGAACGAACGGCTGCCCTTTACCACCGAACGGCCGTCTGATTTTCGCTCTTTGATACAAACATCAAATTTATCTTTGGCGATATCGATGCCCACGCAAAATGATACTTTCATCTCTTCTTTGTTTTTAGTTTCACAACCACAGGAAAATTTCTCTTGTATTCTTTCCTCGTCAGCAAATGCGAAATACAAACATCACGGTCTGTTTTCTTTATACTATACAGAATACTATACAGATAGTTCTTGGCGATCAGCATTTAGAGAAGAAAAGAATGGTGCAATCTCTAGCAGACGATATACAGTAATGTTATCTAGGTCTTTATGCTAATCCATTCTTTTCCTGTGTTTTTTATACAAAACTATCTCTTTTGCTTGATGGATATCAAAGAACTTTTCCCTCTTTGTGTTAATTCTGCAAACATACGAGGTCTTCGTTGCCTGTCTGCAACATACAGATTATGCTTTTGCAATGGCAGTTCAATCGCAAGCTATCGATGACTTCGTTTATGCCTTTACCTGTTGTTTGCATGCTTTGGGTGGAGTGCCCGTACAGGTTGTTTCCGACAATCTTAAAACAGCCATCACCCGGGCCGACCGTTATGAGCCAACCATCAATCATGTCCTATTGGATATGGCCAACCATTACGGGTTTGCAGTTATGCCAGCCAGAGTCAGAAAACCGCGAGACAAAGCCCTTGTCGAGGATCAGGTAAAGCTCATCTATCATCGTGTATATGCCCGTATTCGTAAGCAAACCTTCCATAGCTTGTCTGAGCTCAACGCGGCCATAAAAAAACATGTGACAGCCCACAACCAGACTCGTATGCAACGGTATCCTCACA
>Ga0228535_1000292_pt1 | contig 159219 bp, 138 predicted proteins | sample SJ1metagenome_FD_168457 | JGI IMG/M metagenome (GOLD analysis project Ga0228535, IMG submission 168457) | Enriched culture of PCE-dechlorinating microbial communities from Ithaca, New York, USA - SJ1 | ecosystem: Engineered > Modeled > Simulated communities (microbial... > Unclassified... | reverse complement strand
TCTGGTACGTTGTCTTGTCCATGGCTACTCCTTCAAATCGTGAATGACTGGATGGCCTGATGGTACCTGCCATCAGGCCGGAGTAGCCACCGCTTCTTCAACCTTCAACTACCGATGGGACAAACTCGACTGGGGACTCCGTCCCCAGACCCCTGGGATTTTTCGCATTGGGCCAGAGACAGGGTAGAGGGTAAGGCGATGCGACATGTACACAAGGTCGCCCCTGCCCCCGGGCCGCGACGGCGCTCGGGTTGGTTCCCACCAGGTCGGGTTCAGTGTATCCGTTGGGACGGAGCGTCTCAGGAAGCATCCAGAGGGTTTGGCGTGGAAGACTTCGAAAGGGCTCTGGAACCCCAGGCCCTTGAGCAGCAATGGGTTCGTTAGCAAGGTGGAGATGCTGTTGGACAGGAGGGTCCGGCCGTTGCCGGTGCTCTAGCCTCGGCGCCGGCCAGGAGGGTGGATGGAAGCGGCACGGCTCGTTCGAGTCGGGTGGGAGTTAGGGAAAACTCTGCGGAATTCTGCTTTCTTCATCTACATTGACGATGCGAGAACCGCCTTGATATGTGAGTCTGTCGATCAAGGCGACAGCGTCATGCGAGAACTTGGATGAGGGATGAAAAGATGTCGGAGAATGAGCAGACGGGAGAGTTCCAGCGGGACGATTCTGCACCAGATTACGACCGTTGGACCGTGTTGTACGAGGAGAACTACGAGCGGGTGAAACGGTATTTCGCACGCCGCGTCAAATGTACCCAGGATGTCGAAGACCTTGTGCAAAACGTGTTCACCGGCCTTCTGGGGAACTACAGCCACATCGAGAAGCCGGAGGTATACGTGAGGATCGTGGCCCGCCACGAACTTTTCGCGTATTGGCGGAGGAGGAGGCGGAAGATGCTGATCGCGCAGATCCTGCCGCAAGGGGATGACGGCCTCGCCTCCGACATAAGAAGCCACAATCCTGAATCCGACCCGCTGGCGCACCTGCTCAGTCAGGAGTCGGCGGGAATCCGCGCCGGACGCGACGGTCTGCTCCGCGATTTCTCGCTGGCATCCCATGGCATCAATCGTGACCAGTGCACCCGACAATTCCAGCATTTCCAGCAGTTTCGGGATCGCCGTGATTTCGTTACTCTTCTCGTCCACGACGATCTGTCCCAGGCTGATGTGATTGACTGTCGCCCACGCATTGACCATATGGATCGCGGCCTTACCGCTCGCGGTGTCAAAGCTGCGACGCAGCGTCTTGCCGTCGATCGCCACCACTTGACCGTCCGTGACTTCATGCAGGGCGCACGACCGCAGGTACGCGTTCAGTTCGGCCAAGCCCTGCACGCGGGGAACGGGAGTCGCCCAGTCCCGCTGAAGGTCGTAGACGCTGTGTTCGACGGCGGGCTTCTCGTTGCCCCGCGCCGGCATGCAGAACCGAGGATCGAAACAGTAGTGGCTCGCCAGGGCCGCATATCGCGACAGCACCCTCCGCTGGCGACCCTCCAGGAACACCGTGGCCACCGTCGTGGGGTTGTCCCACCAGACCTCCCAGGGCACGCAGCCGAAGAACTCGAACCCCTGGACCATCCCCGCCAGGATCGCCTTCGTCCGCTCGCTGGGCAACGCGACGGCGAAGCGATACCCCGAGTGACTCCACGTCAACAGCAGCACCGAGACCTGCCGCCGCCCGTCGGGAAAGTCCACGTAGATATGTCCGAAGTCCGCCTCCAGACGCCGGCCCGGCGGATGCGTCAAGGGGATGAACGTCTCACGCCGATCTCGCACCAGCCGGCCCACGTAACCGAATAACTCGGCCCGACCGTCCGTCCCGGTCTCCGGAGGGCCATTCTTACCGGTTCGGCATGACCCAGTCACCGGCACCTTTATAAAGGGTCGCGGCTTTACACGTCCACCGGAGTTTATGCGTACCATGGATATCGATCAATACCTCTCGCAACGGCAGGCCTCCCTGGATCGGGGCGCCGACAGGATCCGCAACTTCGAAGTCTTCGATTTCAACTACGTCCCCGAGAGACTCCTGATGAGAGAGGAGGTCAAGCCGGTCATCGACGCCCTGCTGCGATACCAGCAGACCGGGATCGCCAACAACGTGCTGATCCTGGGGTCCCGAGGCTCGGGGAAAAGCGTCCTGGCCCGATACCTGATGACCATCATGGCCCATCAGGGGCCCCTTTCGTTCGCCTAAGCCAACTGCCGCCAGCACAATACGAGCGTCAAGATCCTGGCGGCCCTCTTGGGCGTGCGTCCACGCGGGTCCAGTCTCGATGAACTGTGGCAGCGGTTCGAGGATTCGCACAACGGTCGGGTCGTCTTCGTGCTCGATGAGGTCGACCTGATCAGCGAGAAAGACAAGTACAAGGACATCCTCTACCTGATCAGCCGCTCGGCCCGCAACTACATGGCGATCCTTCTGAGCAACAATCCCAAGTTCCTCAACACGCTGGATGAGAGCATCAAGAGCACCCTCCAGCCGGAGATCTTGCATTTCCGCAACTACGACGCCACCGAGATTGAGCAGATCCTCCTGGAGCGAGCCAGGGCCGGCCTCAAGGCGAGCCCCGAGGCAATCCTCGGCCAGATCGCCGCTCTGACGGCCAAGAACACCAATTCCGATGTACGGGTGGCGATCAAGACACTGTACCTGTGGGCCGTTGAGCCAGAAGCGGAACTCCAGAGACAGTTCGAGAAGGCCAGACGGGATATCACCTTCGATGTGATCAAAGACCTCAACGACCGGAACCTCCTGATCCTCAAGGCGGTCCGCGATCGCGCCGATGGCTTCGCCAAGGATGTCTACGAAAGCTACCGCAGAACCAGCGTCCAAGTCCATGAGGAGCCTTTCAGCTACATGCACTTCTACTCCAATCTCTCCTACCTCCAGAGCCTCGGGCTTCTCGTCCTGATCTCGACCAAGGTCCACCGAACCTACGCCAACCGCATCCAACTGACGTTCGATCCGAGCATTCTGACGACGGTCTGGTCGATGCGGTTTGACTGATTCGGCGGCTTGCCTGATGAACGACCGAAAGCCGCCCTTGGGCGACCTACGGTGGTCGAGTGCTCGCCCCAGGGCGTCCAGGTGGGCGACCATACGGTCGGAGACCTCGACCGGTCGGCTGTGACCAAACGAGGCCGCACTGCGGCAGACCACAACATATACAAGGAAAGACGCCCTGGTTCGTGCATGACAGAATCACATGATCATCAAAGACAGGCCGATGAGGGGCCCGGATACCGCAGCCGGGCCGAGGTCCGGATTGCAGGTATACTCGACCGGGAAGAAATCGCCTATCGTTACGAGCACCCCCTGGCCGTGGTCGACCAGGGCAAGACTCGCATCTGGTATCCTGATTTCTACCTGCCGGATTACGGAATGATTCTCGAGTACTTCGGCGTCAATGGTGACGCCGCGTACGACCGGCGCACGGAACACAAGCTGAGGGTCTATGAGACCACCAAGGTGGAGGGAGTCTTCCTGAATGAAGATTCGCTGAGAAGGCACGGGCCCACGGGCATCACTCGGCAGATCGAGGGTGTTCTCCAACAGAGGTTGAGGCGCTTCTACAGTCGATCTGGACAACTGCGGGAAAAGGAGATCGTCGCAGACCGCAGAGCCGGACCACGGCTTCCGTAGGACACAGATACCGCCTGTCCAATCACTCTCTGACATCAGAAAGAAGCAGAGCTGGCGCGATCGCGGCGGCACCTCTCGGTGACACCCCCATGAATACCTCTGCCCCCCCCCGCTTTGACGACCTATCTACAGCGACAGAGGACCCTTCCCCCAAAGTACCTCTGGTATACGATCCCGTGAACACCGGATGGCCCAATGAGGCCTGAAACGGGAGTGATCGGATGGGTTGGGCGTCGCCCCAGGTATACACAACCTTCATTATTCGCTAGAAATGTAGGTCAAATGTCGATTTGGCTGAGGTTTATGGAATCAAGGTGTAGATCAGCCGAAGACCAGGCGAAGGTCGGACGTACATCGTTGGCGCGCATTTTGGCACGCGCCTAACCCCGAGAACTGGTAAGACCGGTCCCCACTGTTGTCCGCGATTTGCCATGGTTATCACCGGATTCGATGCTTTGCCACGGCCAGGATGATCCGGCTGCAGCCGGTTTGCTCCAATGCGACAGGCTCTTCCGCATACTACAGACCTACTGGGTGTAGCTCTCCGGACGTGAAGGGGTCGTCCGGCCGAGAAGGCGTTACGCGCGTCCACCCAGCGTGTCCGTTGGATGGGCCGCACGAAGCCCCCGCGCTGCCTACTCATGTCGCCGTGACGGCAGGCGTGGTGCCAGGCCATCCGGCTGTCCGTATAGGACAGTCATCCGCGACTATTCCCAGCCTTCGTGAGCGTTTCGCTCCTCGATTCTACAAGTTGCAGCGAGCATGTAAGTCGCCAGCGCACTGCGGGTGTTACCGACAGGCAGGTCAATCCGGCTCCGCCCGCACATCAGCGGGGAACCGCAGCCACAACAGTGGCTGAGTGATGGCCATGTTTCGCCGGACCTCCGGATCCGCCGGATCAGGGTCGAGCCTCTTCCAGAGGTCGAGGTACTTCTGGTCGCCGAACGCGCAGGCCGCAAAGAGCAGGACGGGTTGCCGAACGGGCCACGCCTCGAAATGCTGTACATCCGGTCTGTGTGGCCACTTGCTCTTGTCCAGCAGGTATGGGTACAGGAATTCCACCGCCTTGCGGATACCCCGTCCATCGGACAACGTGAATGTCCACAGGTCGTTTTCCGGCGTCGAGAGCAGCTGGCACAGGATGGCCATGTTGTCCAGTTGGAAGATCGAGTAGCCGTAGGGCTTGGTCCGCCCCAATTCCTGTGGGAAGCTGCCATCGGCAGCCATCTGCTGCGGGACAAAGACCTTCTTGTAGCGTTCTCGGCAGAGGTCGAGCTTCTGCATGTCGCCCGTGAGCGTGGCGAAAGCTGCCAGTTGGACCATGTAAGCAACGCTGTGATTGTTCTTGGCGTTCATCTCGTCCAGGCCGTACTTGTGCGTGGTCATCCATTCAGAGTAATCGGCGAACCATTTCTTCAGATCTCGGCGGATGTCCGCCGTCATGGCCTCCGATGTGTCGATCTCAAGGATCGCCATCGCCACCTCCGCCAGGTGCAGAGTGTCGATGATGCCGATTCCCCGCCCGGAGACCCGGCCGGGAATGGCCTGAGCGTACAGTAGGCTCGGGTTCATCCGTGTTTCCGGATCGAGAAAGAACACGTGCAGCAAAGTCACGGCCTTCCTCGCATATTCCTCCCGTCCACTGACCGCGTAGGCGGCGGCCAGGGCGGCCACGGCGTCGCGCATGTCGCGCAGCTCCATGCGATGGGCCGAGAAATTGCCCGGATTGGATTGGCCGTCGCGCTGGATGTAGGGCAGACCGTCCGGCTTGTTCGGATCGGGCCACCAGTAGTCCCCGTTAGAGTAGAAGTCGTGGGGTCCGCCCTCGCTCAAGGGGGCCCGGAAATGGGTGATCGTCATCGGGGTCATATCGAGCGCTCGATCGGCCAATCTCAGGATCCGTTGGCGGTCGAAGCCTGCTACGTCAATGGTCAACTTTCGACCGTCCCCGGCCGGGACTGGCGAACCCGCGGGCACCGCGGCTGTCCCATTTTCGTGCACCCGCGAGCCCGCGAGGCCCGTCCCTGCAATTCCCAGAAGCATCACCAGCATTCGTGAAACCGCTCTGGTCTGTCCTGCCGAGTCGTGCGTCATGTCGATCCTCTCAATATCATCTGGCGTGCAGCTTGTCGCGGCCTTTGTGCGCAGACGACACGCTTGACGCGTACGGCAGCGGGGCCTGCGTCGAATTGACGCAGACCCCGATACTCTGTCAGCGAAGACCGAATTGTACGGGTTTGTCCCCGTGACGTTCCGGACAATCCGGCGAAGACTCTCTACTGGGACACGGCCCGGCCGTAGGCGATGTCGTCGATGAAGATCATGCCGGTGGCGCCGGAGGCCGGCTTGTCCTTATCGCCGACGCCGATGCCCAGCTTCTTGACGCGGTCGGTCTTGACCCCGGCCGAGGTCAGGGTCGCCAGAGGGATGTCCCAGGCCGTCCAGGCGCCCGTGCAGACGGCAAGCGGATCCGCGTTGATCACGGTCGCCCTGCCGCCGCTGGTGTCCTCGACGGTGACGTAGAACCTGTCGGGCTGGTTGCCCGCCGGCTGCGCGATGCCCAGGTCCGCCGACTGCCAGGAACCGGTCACGTTGCCCGTGACGCTGATGTTGGAGAATTCCGCCTGCGTGACGGCTCCGGCCCGGTGGCTGGTGACGGCCAGCCCGACATAGACCTGGGAGGCCATCGAAATCGTCTGCGGATTCCACGGATTCGCCACCCAGGTTGTGGGCGTTGCCTCGCCGAGGGCATAGTAGACGTTGAACTGATCGCCGGTGCGCTCCAGCTTGAGCCACATCGGGACCTGGGCGCTGGTCTGCGTCGCGGGTAGCGTCAAGGTCGTGTCGCTGGTGGCGCCGCCGCCCACCGTCAGGCGGGCCTGGAAGTGCGTGCCGTTGCCGGGGCTGGCCAGGCCCAGGGCCCACGTGGAGCCTGCGTCCAGCGAGCTGCGGATCATGACGCCGGCCTTGGCCCAGGGATCAGTGTTGTCGAGCCGGTCCACGCGAGCGATGATCGAGCCATTGCCTGAGAGTTGCTTGTAGACGAATCGGCCTTGATCGGCGGTGCCGTAGATGTCCGTGCCCGTGCCGTTCATCAGGATGTGTCCGCCTGAAGTCTCCAGGAAGCCGATGGGATTGCCCTGGAAGTAGAGGGTCAGCGTGTCGGCCCCGTTGGTCGCCCAGTTCTGGGCCGCCGGCCAAATCCGCTGGGCCTCGGAGTGCTTGAAGTTCGTGTTGTCGTAGGCCAGCGGCATGGACTGCCTGCCGCCGTGGACGACCGCCCGCTCGGCGAATGGGGCATTGAGGTGGCCGACGGTCGATCCGCTGTTCTTGTCCCCGTAGCCGTCGAGCCAGGTCTCGTAGATCCGGCTGCCCTCGTCGTCGGTGTAGCCCTCGAAGTCCTCGATAGCCAGAGACCCAGCGGTCGAAAAACTCCAGACCTCACCTTCCCAAGCCGCGGGGCTGGCGGCCTCGTTGACCTCATTGACCTTCCAGTAGTACGTCGTGCCGAGATTCAGGGCGTCGGCGGTGTAATTGCTGTCGTCGACCGTGGCCGGCAGGGCCGTGCCGGCGGCCACCGCATTGCTATCCTCGCTGAGATAGACCTCGTGCGAGACGGCCTCCCGGCCGGCGCGCCAGTTCAGCACAAGACCGTTGGGATTCAAATCCGTCTGGCCCGAGGCCGGACTGGGCTCTCGTGCGTATGCCGGGACGTGGTAGAACCGAACTTCACTGAGCCCGGACTGAGGCAACAAGCCGCCCCAGTTGCTGTGGATCGTCAGCTTGACGTATCTGGCCGCCACGCCGCCGAAATCGACGGTGGTGTTGGAGGCGTAGCCCGGCGTGCCGGGACCTTTGGCGAACTGCGTGGCATCGGCCAGAGTCGTCCAAACGGTGCCGTCGGTGGAGTACTCGACCGTGACGTCCTTGGCGCCAAGGCCGGCAAATGACTCGATCGTCTGGTTGCAGTTCCAGACCCACATCTCGTGCAGTTTGTAGATGCGATCGAACTCGTACTGGATCCAGGCGGACGTGGAAGCCTTGCCATCGCTGATCCAGAGGGTGGCGTCATCGGTTCCATGCAGATCGTCTGCATCCAGGCCAGACCCATTGATGGTGTTCTCCGGCCCCATCGTGGGACCGCCGGAACTGGAGGCGGTCGCGACAATCCCCGTGACCGGATAGGCATATGGCTCGACCGTGAAGCTCCAGACATCTCCTGTGAAGACAATGAAATCGGGGGCGTCGTTGACCTCGTCGACCCGCCAGTAATAAGTTTGCCCAAATTCGAGCAATCCGGCCGGATCATAGGTGTTGGCATCCTGACCGGCACTGGTCGCCACACCCAGCGGGTCTGCGGCCGTGGCCGACTCCACATCCGCCTTGCTGACGCCGAAGTAGACGTCGTGCTTGGCGGCCGAGAGAGAGGGGGTCCAACTCAGGGCCACGTCTCGCAGCACATCGGATGCGTTTGCAGCCGGACTCGGGTTTCTGGCCTTGGTGGGTTTCGACAGCCCCTGGTCGCCATCCCACCAGATCTCATCGACGTAGATTCTGGCGGCCTGTCCCGTCCCGGTGGGGTTGGCGAATATCATGCCGGCCAATGGCTCGGTCACCGCGACGCTGAAGGGAATGCCGCCGGCGACGAGGTCCGTCGGAGCCGGCAGTGTCGCCGGTCCGGCCGGTCCGGCGGCGATGCTGAGGTACAGATCGAAGGTGTCGGCCCCGTTGTCGGCCACGATCCAGCAGTTGTACCACTGGGCGGTCGCCAGACCGGCCTTGAGCACGGTCGTACCGTCGGTGGTGACCAGGTCCATTCCCGCGCCGCTGCCCACCAGCTTGAATCCTGCGGGAACGGTCGCCGGATCCTGCGTGTTCGTGGCGTTCACGGGATTCCCGCTGTTGTCCGTGACCAGACCCATGTGCGGGCGTACGTTGCCTCCATCGACCCGGAATCGGAAGAACCCGATTCCCGTGTCGCCTTCGTCGATGGGGTTGTCTATGCCGCCGAACCCGATGGCCCGGGCCAACCCGCCGGAGCTGTGGCCGATGACGCTCATGACACTGCTGCCATCCTGGTTTCGGTAGGAGGCATTGCCGGTGCCCTCGCTCTCGGTGTCCGTGGTGCCGCCCAGGACCCCGTTGCAGGCTTGTCCGTCGACGGTCCCGGTGAAACCCTCGAAATTCACGACCAGCTTCAATTCCGCCTGGGCCGCTGGGTTGACCAGCAGCGCGGCCAGGACCACGATCAGACTTCCAGTGAGCCGTGTCATCATCACACCCTTTCAAGTCGAGATCAACGATCGTTTTACTGATTGACAACTCGGCCGTAGCCGATGTCGTCTATGTAAATCACGCCCGAAGCGACGGAGGCCGCTTTCGACTTGTCGCCCACGCCGATGGTCATCCTTTTGATGCTGTTCGCCTTGGCCCCGGCGGCAGTGAGCGTCGTCAGCGGGATATTCCAGGGGGTCCACACACCCGCGTTGACGGCCAGCGGGTCGGTATGGATCACCGTCGCCTTCTTGCCGGTGGTATCCTCCACGACGAGATACAACGGATCCGGCAAGTTCCCCGTGGGCTGGGCGATGCCGAGGTCCACCGACTCCCACGATCCGGTCACGTTGCCCGTGGTGACGACGCCGGAGAACTCGGCCTGTGTGACCGTGTTGGCGGCATGGCTGGTCACTGCCAAGCCGATGAAGATGTCGGCGCCCATGGTGATCGTCTGCGGGTTCCAGACCATCGGGGTCCAGGTGGCGGCGGTTTCGCCGGTGGCGTAGTAGCCGTTGAACTGATCGCCGATGCGTTCCAGCCTGATCCAGGCGGGGGTACGCACCGCAATCTGCTGGGTGGTGGCGATCGGCGTATCGCTGGCGCCGGCGCCGCTGAGGGTCGGCCGGGTCTGGAAGCGAACGCCGTTCTCGCCGGCCCAGAGGACGTAGGCCCACGGCGCGCCGGCGTCGAGCGAGTTGCGAATCATCACGCCGGCCTTCGCCCACGGGTCGGTGTTGTCGAGGCGATCGACCCGCGCCAGGATGGAGCCGTTGCCGGAGAGCCGCTTGTAGACGAACCGGCCCTGGTCGGCCGTGCTGTAGATGTCCGCGCCGACGCCGTTCATCAGGATGTGGTTCGGCGACAGTTCCAGGAAGCCGACGGGAACGCCGCGAAAATACAGGGTCAGCGCATCTGCCCCGTTTGTGGTCCAGCTCTGCGGAGCGTTCCACGTCCGCACGGCTTCGGAGTAGTGCGGGGAGACCGCATTGTCGTACGTCAGGGGCATCGACTGGGCGCCGCCGTGGATGATGCTCCGCTCGCCGAACGTGCCGCCGACCGAGTCGAGGTAGCCGACGGTCGAGCCGCTGGTCTTGTCGGAGTAGCCGTCGACCCACGAGTCGAAGATGCGATTGTCGGCGGCGTCGTAGCTCTCGAAGTCGTCGATGGACAGGTGGCTGACCGTGGAGAAGTCCCAGACCTCGCCTTCCCAAGCCGGGGGACTGGCGGTCTCATTGACCTCATTGACCCTCCAATAGTAGGTCCTGCCGAGGTCCAGGCCTTCGACCGCATAGAGGCTGTCGCTCACCGTATTGGCCGGAGCCGTGCCGTCTGCGACCGCGTTGCTGTCGGTGCTCAAGTACACCTGGTGCGAAGCGGCCTCCCTGCCCGCTCGCCAACTCAGGACGACTTCCGGGCTGACGGCCATCGCGCCGGGGGCCGGCTGGGGCTCTCGGGCCTGGACCGGCACATGGTAGAACCGCACCTCGCTCAAGCCGTACTGGGGCAACAGGCCGCCCCAGTTGCTGTGGATCGTCAGCTTCACGTACCTGGCCGCCGCGCCGTGGAAATCGACGGTGGTGTTGGAGGCGTAGCCCGGCGTGCCGGGGCCTCGGGCGAACTGCGGCACATCGGCCAGAGTCGTCCAAACGCCGCCGTCGGCGGAGTATTCGACCGTGACGTCCTTGACGCTCAGGCCGGCAAACGCTTCGATCGCCTGGTTGCAGTTCCAGACCCGCATCTCCTGCAGTTTGCAGACGCGATCGAACTCGTACTGGATCCAGGCCGGTTTGGGAGCCGTGCCGTTGCTGATCCAGATGGTCCCGCCGTCCGTCCCGTGCAGATCGTCCGCGTTCAGACCGGAACCATCGACGGTCTTTTCCGGCCCCGCGGTGGCATCGTGGGAACTGGAGGCGGTCGCAACGATTCCGGTCACCGGATAGGCATACGGCTCGACCGTGAAACTCCAGACACTGCCCTTGAAGACGGTCGGGTTGGGAGCCGCATTCACCTCGTCGACCCGCCAGTAGTAGGTTCGGCCAAACGCCAGCGGCGCCGTCGGCGCGTAGGTGTTGGCGTCCTGGCCGGCGCTGACGGACACGCCCATCGGATTGCCCGCGTCGGCGGCGTTGACATCCTCGAACGAGGTTCCGAAATACACGTTGTGCGTGGCGGCGAACTCTCCCGGCTCCCAACTCAGGACCACGTCATGAATCACATCGTCAGCCTCATCGGCGGGTTTCGGATTGGACGCCTCGCCATGCTGTACTCCAAGTCCCTGCATGGCGGCCTGTATCTGGGCCTGGGACAGGGCGACGTCAAAAACCGCGACGTCGTCGATTGAGCCGTTAAAAGGCCAGCGGGGAGAGGAACCGCTGCCGCTCCGGTCTTCCAGGCCGATGCGGCTGACGCCGCCGACCGGGGCGGTGACTCGACCCGGGATCCTGCCATTGCCCTGGGCGAATCCGGTCGGTTCGCCATCCAGGTAGAGCGTGACTACCGTGGCCGCGCCGTCATAGGCAAAGGTGGCCGCCACGTGATGCCAGCTACCGGTGGGGACGGCCACGTCGGATCGGAAAGTCACGGCATGGGTCCCGTCGCCGGCCAGCCAGAGCTGACCTGCAGGGGACGTGTCGGCCTTGATCGACAGCCCGATCCCGTCATCCCATTCACCCTGCGAGAAGACGGTGTCGTGACTGGTCCAGTTGCCGTTGCTCTTGACCCAGGCCATGATGGTCGCGCTGCCCTGGTGAGGACCGGTGGCGCCGAAATTCAGCAGCCGGCCGGGGTCGGCGATCAGGATGTGATTCGCGGCCACATCGTTCTGCTGGAATACCGGGCCGCGCTGGGCATCGTTTACGACGGCCGCGGCGCCTTGCAGCACGCCGTCGAGGCCGTTGCCGGAGGAGTCGGACACCACATTGCCGGCTGCCTCATCCAGTTGCCACCACGCCACGAGATCCGCCTGGACTACCCCGCCGAGCGCGACAATCGTTGCCAGGATCCAGAGCATCGGGCTTCTCGATTTCGCCAACATGACTATCCTCCTTCAAAGACGCGACGTGAACCAATTGCATGACCGATCTATCGCAGACCTTGCCAAAAGGCCGATTCACCTCCACCGATGATGCGCCGCAGTGTACCGGATCCCGTGGCCGAGTCGGAGCGCTCGCTCGCGGGACGACTCTACCGACCGGCGTGCCCCGCGCCGGCGTCCTTTTCTCTGATCAACTCCAAAGCCGGTTCGGCGAACAGGGCCCAGCAGTAGCGGTATTCGCCGGGAGTCGTCGTCGCCAGCGTCAGGAAGCGGTTGCGGGCATCGATCGGAATATCGATCAGCTCCGACTGAGCGGGAACGACTCCCAGGGTCTTGGAGAATCTCGGCTCGCCGTCCAGCAGGACCCAGAACGTCACCTCGATCGTGTTGGGGTCCGCGTCGCGCTGGGCGAAGCGGACCACGTTCTCGGACACGCCGCAACGGGCGGAGAATCGCCGGATGTCCGCGTCGGGCATGGCGCTGCGGATAGCATCCAGGTCGAATGTAATCCCCGCGTTGGGGTGAATTCCGAGGGAAGGACGGGCGTTTGTGTCGTATGCCCGTCCGGCCAACTGCCCATAGTGGACTTCTCCGGAAGAGCCGACCTGGAACGTGGCCCCATTGGTGATCGCTTCGTAACTCTTGCCGCAAGTCACGGGACACTGCCCGAACTCGATGCCGGTGGAGGTGACGATGGCAGGGCCGTCATTGCTGTCGGGAACGAAGACACCGTCGATGAAGGGAAGCGAGGGCATCGCGTGAAAACCTCTGTAGTCTCCCTTGAGGATCTTGCGGCCGGACGTGATCAGGCCGGCCGCCGCGTCGATGCCCTGGCCCCGGACGCCGGTATCCAGCCCGTTGCCCGCTCCGACCATGTCCGCCAGGCCCAGCCGTTTGCCGGGGATACCAAATCCGCCCGCCGCCGGCATGGTGCGAGAGAACAGATGAGGTCGCTCGCGCAAGGGACTTCGTTTGGCGTTCCCGGCCGCATCGACCGTGATGGCCTCATTCTTGACCAGTCGCTGACGGGTCTGGGCGGCGTCAGCGGGATTGAGCTCGACCCTGCCATCAAAGACGTGGATCTCCGCCCGGCTGCCGTCGCCGATCAAGAACCCGAACTCCGTTCCAAAATCCGTCACGCTGGAGGTCGGCGTCTTGACGGTAAAGCCCGTTGCCGAGGGGGGGACCAAAGCGGTGATCCACCCGCTTTCCAGGAACATTCGATTGGTGCTTCGCAGATTGAACGTACTGGGCGCCTGGAGAATGACCTCGGCGCCCTTCTTGAGCCGGATCCGGGCGTATCCTTCCTCCAGCGTCATGGAGCCGGCCCGCAACTTGCCGGTCTGATCCACCGGCACGGCCCATTGGGCGTTGGCAGAATCGACCAGCACGCCGAGCGTTCGATTGGCATAGATGTAGAGGCCCACGACCGCGAGGACACCCAGCGTGATCATGCAAACGGCCGCCATTTTCAGCAGTCTGGTCCCGGTAGCGGCAAACCATCGCGCAGCCTGGGCAACGGCGTCGATGCCGCTGTGGAGGTCCCATCCCTCGGCGGCAGAGGGCGACTGCGCCTGGTCCGCGTGTTCGCGATCAAGGAACGCGGCGAGTTGCTGACGCGCGTAGCGTTCGATCTCCCGAATCCTGTCTTCTTCGGGCGTTCCAGGCTCGACCCGCAGGGCGCCGGCATCTTGGCTGCCCGCGGCTTTGGCGCCCGGACACTCCACGATGTTCGGCGAAGTGCGAAGCCTGGATTTGCGTTCTTCACCGCCGGATGCGGGGTCGGCGGCCACGAGGCCTTCTGCCGTCGGCAGGATCCCCACGAAATCCGCCAGGCCGACATACGTGGTAATGAACTCCAAGTAATATGCGCGAGCCGCACTGTTGGCCGTCACCTCCTGATCGAGCTGGGCAAACTGCTCGTTCGAGATCGTGCCATCCAGGGAGCGGATGATCCATTCCGCCAGTTCCGGCGGGATCTTATTCTCCAGGCTCATGCATACCCCTCCCTGCCGGTGGTGGTCCTGCGGACACACCGAAGCAATGCATCGTGGATGCGGGCAATTCGCTTATACACGCTCTGAACGGATCGTCCCATCTGTTCGGCGATGCTCTTGATGCTCGTTTCGTCCCGATAGCGTTTGCAGATCAGTTCGTGATCGTCCTGAGGGAGCTTGCCGATGCACGTGCGAAGGGCCTGCACCCGACCGTCCATCTGCTCGAGGAACGGATCGGACTCGCGGTTCAGCAGTTCCATCGCGGCTTCGCTGAATCGGATGCTTCGCACCGAATGGCGTTTTCGCACGCTGAGGATCTGGTATCTGGCGATCGTGCATCCCCATGCGATGAAACTGGTGCCCTGCGCGAAGCCGTCGAACTTCGACCACATCAGCAGGACGGTTTCCTGAAACAGATCATCGGCATCCTGGTGGCTCGGGACCATCGCCAGAATGAAAGCGTAGATCCGTTTCTGGTTCGCCATCAGCAAACGCAGAAACTCATTTGTCTTCGAAGAGTCGCTCATAAGCTCACTATCGCGTGAATATCCCGATTCGGGATAAATTAAACGAGAAAAACCCCTCGCTGGGGATATTTTCTGCGAGAAGAGAAAAAGATTGGTGGTTCGTGTCGGAGTCCCGGGTTTCGCCTTGACGGCCGGGCACAGGCGTTTGTATCGAGGAGTCCTGCAATGTGCATCCGGACGACTCGCCACCGACAGGCAAGAAGTCTTTGATGTCGCATCGAATCCGTAAGAGAACAGGGGAATTGCCATGAAGGGGAGTGCTGTTCGTCTGCTGGGACTGGTGAGCTTGCTGTCCTGTGCCGGCGCCGTTGCCGCGGGACGGGCCGCGGGGGACATGGATTACGCCGGCCTGGTGTCGCGGGCGGACCTCCGCTACGACAAACCCGTGGGCCGAAGCGAGGAAGGCATGCCTGTGGGAAACGGGCGCATGGGCGGTCTCGTGTGGACTACGCCGGAGGCGATCCGGTTGCAGATCAACCGCGTCGATGTGTTCGCGAACAACTGCTGCACGACCAGCTTTCCTGCGAGGAACAGCGATTACTGCGGCGGATGCGGGTTCGTGGATATCGCCTTCGGAGGAGAAGTGTTCACCGAAGGGAAGATGTCCCAGCGCCTCCACTGCTATGACGGTCTGGCCGAGGTCGGCGGGGACGGGGTCGCCGCCCATGTACTGGCGTGGAATGAGCGGGATGTGATGGCCTTCGAGGTCAGCGACCGCCGCAAGAGCCCCGCTGCAATCACCGTGGCGCTGAGGATGCTCAGACCGCCGGAGGTGAAGACCGCGGCGCACGTGGCTGTCTCGAAATTGGAGAGCCGCGATGGCAGAATCATTCTGACTCAGAAGTTCACGGAGGGCGACTACTACTGCGGTTCGGCCGTTGCGGTCGGCATGATCGGTCGAAGAACCGAGATCCAGACGGCTGATGACCGTGAGATCCGACTGGCCGCCGAGGCGGGAAGCGGGACTTTCACCGTTCTCATCGCCACGGCGGCGAGTTTCGACCCGAAAGAGGACATCATTGCAGCGGCGCTGGAGCAACTGGCGACCGCAGAGAAGAAAGGCTATGCATCGCTGTCGCAGTCGAACAAGGCCTGGTGGCATGACTTCTGGTCGCGGGGTTACGTTGATCTGCACAGCAAAGACGGTCTCGCCGACACCATCGAGCAGAACTACACCTATTATCTCTATGTGATGGCGTGCAGTTCTCGGGGCAGGTTCCCTGCGAAGTTCAACGGCATGATCTGGATCACCGGCGGGGACAAGCGTTCCTGGGGCGGGCAGTACTGGGGGGCAAACCAGGAGTGCCTGTACAACGCGCTGCTCGCGACGAACCGGATGCAACTGCTGGACCCGATGTTCGACATGTACTCGGGCATGTACGATTCCTGCTCCACGGCGGCCCGGCAACAATGGGGCAGCCAGGGCATCTACATCCCCGAGACGGTCGCCTTCGACGGGCTGGCGAGGCTGCCTGACGATATCGCGGCGGAGATGAGGGACTTGTACCTCTTGAGGAAACCCTGGGATCAGCGGAGCGAGCGGTTCCTGGCAATGGCCCGGACCGGCCAGCCTCATTCGAGCCGGTGGAACTGGATGGGCGGCGGCAGCTACGTGGACGGCGTGTGGCAGCCGACCGAACGCGGCAGCGGACCTTACGGGCCCGTAACGCACATCTTCTCCCGCGGCGCGAAGATCGCCTATACGTACTGGCAGCGATACGAGTACACGCTGGATGAAGCCTGGCTGCGGGACAGAGCCTACCCGATGCTCAAGGGCGTGGCGGAGTTCTATCGCACCTATCCGAATCTGAAGAAAGGCGAGGACGGCAAGTACCACATTCACCACGTCAACAGCAACGAGTCTGTCCAAGGCGGACGGGACCCGGATGAGGAGATTGCCTCGATGATGGGAATCCTGCCGGCGGTCATCAAGGCGTCCGAGATCCTCGGACTGGACGCCCAGATGCGGCCGCTGTGGAAGGACCTGCTCGACAATCTGGCGCCGCTCCCGACCGCGGGCAGCCCGCCCGTCTGGATACGTGCGCTGCCGCCCGTCTTCCGCGGCAGAGGCGACGGCCGTCCAGACGGAAATACGATGCCGCAGTGGTTCTTCGATCTGTGTACGCTCGAGAACACCGATCCCGAAACCATGAAGATCGCCAATGCGACGATGGACGGATATCTGCGCGGCCCGGACACCCGGCCGAGTGTCTTGTCCAAGGTGGGCGTGGCCGCAGCGATGATGGGCCGGACCGACGCGGTCCGTTACCTGCTGCCCAACCAGTTGTCGTTCCCGGACCGTGCGCCGATCCTGGCCAATCGCCTGGACCAGCGGGAGGGTCAGCAGACGACCAACGCCCAGCGGCTCGGCCGGGCCGCCGATACGCTCCAGACGGCGCTGATTCAGAGCGTAGGCGCGGGGCCGGCAAGGGAGCCCGTCATCCGCGTCTTTCCCGCGTGGCCCAGGGAGTGGGACGCGACGTTCACCCTGCTCGCGAGGGGCGCGTTCCTGGTCAGTTCATCCATGAAGGCCGGCCGGATCGAGTACGTTCGGATCGAGTCCCAGGCCGGCGGCGAGTGCTGCCTGCGCAATCCCTGGCAGGATTCGACGGTTTCCCTGGAGCGCGGCGCCGGCCGGACGGAAGAACTCTCCGGCAACCTGCTGAGATTCCCCATGCAAAGGGGAGAAGTTGTTGTGGTTCGAGTATCGAGATGATATGTGGAAGAGATTCTGAGAAGGAGGTCAAAGCGATGCGAGGGATACATGTGAGGCTTGCGACCGCGATTCTGGCGACCGCTCTGCTCCTATCGAGTGCCGATTTCGCCCAGGAGCGAGGTCGGGGACAGAACCAACAGAGGGCCAGACGCACGCAACGCGTCGTGCCGATGAAGGAGGTTCAGGTCGTCAGCCCGGACGGCAAGGTCAAGTTCACGCTGGGCTCCAACCCCGAGCGGCTGACCTGGTCGGCGACGCTGGAAGGGACATCGGTGATCGAACCGTCGCCCCTGGACATGAGAGTGGACGGCTATGACCTCTCCTCGGGCGTGATCTTCAACAGTCTGGAAACCTACAATCTCGACGAGACCTATCCCTGGCACGGCGCTCACAGCACGGCCGTCAACCGATGCGCCGGCGCGAAGGTTTCGCTCACACACGATCTGAGTCAGATGCCCTATGTCCTGGAGGTCCGGGCCTTCAATGACGGCGTCGCCTACCGCCACGTCATTGCGGGCGATGCCAACGCCGTGCGTGTGCCGAACGAGTATTCGAAGTTCGTCCTCCCGGCCGGAACCACGGTCTGGTACCACGACCTGGACGGCCATTACGAGGCGGAATATGAGCGGCAGGACATCGCCGAGGTGAAGGCCGGACAGTGGGCCGGGCCGCCTGTGACGTTCCAACTGCCGGGCAGCGCCGGTTATGGCTCGATCACTGAAGCGAACCTCGTCAACTACTCCGGCATGGGGCTCGAATGCGATGGTGAGCGGGGCTGGATCGTGGGCCTCGGCCATCGACAGCCCATCAACTACCCCTATGAGCTTCGCTACGGACGCGACGAGGCCAAGCGTCTCGCCTCGCCGGCGTCGGTCGCCGGCGTCATCACGACCCCCTGGCGCGTCGTGTTCATCGCACGCGACCTCAATGCCCTGGTCAACAGCGACATCCTGCCGAATCTGTGTCCGCCGGCCGATCCGAAGTACTTCCCGCAGGGGATGAAGACGCCCTGGGTCGAGCCGAGCCTGTGCGTTTGGGACTATGTAGACCGCAATTACGTGCCCCGGGGCGACAGGCCTCAGTTCGACCGTATGAAGGATTTCTCACGGATGGCCGGCCAGATCGGAGCGAAATACCACATCCTCGAAGGCTTCGCCTACGGCTGGTCCGACGACCAGGTCCGGGAGTTCGTTGAGTATTCGAAGCAGCAGGGCGTGCGGGTTCTGTTCTGGCGGCACAGCAGGGATCTGCGAACACCCGAAGCCCGGGAAGAGTTCTTCTCCCGTCTGCACCGTTTGGGAGTGGCGGGGGCGAAGATCGATTTCCTGGATCACGAGGCCAAGGAGAACATCGATCTCTACGAGGGACTGCTGAAGAAGGCGGCCGAGTATCAATGCGTGATCGACTTCCACGGCGCCAACAAGCCGACGGGCCGCCTGCGGACCTGGCCCAACGCCATGCTCTACGAGGCCGTTCGTGGGATGGAGTCGAGCAGCTTGAAGCAACGGGCTCGCCACGAGACGATCCTGCCTTTTGCACGCTATCTGGCCGGACCCACCGACTACACGACGATGATCTTCACCGAGCGGCGCCGGGATTCGACCTGGGCCCACCAGATCGCCTGCCTGGCGACGTTCCACAGCCCGATCCTGACGATCGCCGCCCACCCGCAGAGCGTGCTGGACAATCCGGCGGTGGATGTGATCAAGAGCATCAAGGCGGTCTGGGATGAGACGATCGTGCTGCCGGAGTCGAAGATCGGGGAACTGTCGATCTTCGCCCGACGCAGCGGCGACATGTGGATGCTGGCCGTGATGAACGGCGGTCCGGCGAAGATGATCCGCGTGCCGCTTTCATTTCTGGGCGACGGTCTGTACAAAGCGTCCCTGGTCCATGACAATAAGGAGAAGGCCGACGCCGTGACGCTCGATGAGCAAACCCTCCGGCGAAGCGACGCGCTCACCATCGAGATGCTCGGCGGCGGCGGCTTCGTCGGCCGGTTCATGAAGTGACCATGATGATCCAATTGCAGGAGAGATTGACCATGACAAGTGCCAAGATTCGAGGGCTTTCGTTGCTGTTCTGCGCCGTGTCGGCAATCGTTGTACTCGCCGCGATCTGCCCCGTGCGAGCCGCTGGCCCTGTGTCCCAGGATGAGAAGATGAAGTGGTTCCGCGAGGCGAAGTTCGGTCTTTTTATTCATTGGGGCCTCTATGCCGTGCCCGCCGGGACGTGGAAGGGCGAGCAGATTCGCGGTATCGGCGAGTGGATCATGAACCGGGCCAAGATTCCGGTGGCGGAGTACGAGCAACTGGCGAACCAGTTCAATCCGGTGAAGTTCAACGCGGAGGAGTGGGTGCAACTCGCCGAGGATGCCGGCATGAAGTACATCGTCATCACCAGCAAGCACCACGACGGCTTCGCGATGTACGGCTCGAAGGTCAGCAAGTACAACATCGTGGACGCCACGCCGTTCAAGCGGGACGTGCTCAAGGAGCTGGCCGACGCGTGCGCCAAGCGGGGCATGCGATTCGGGTTCTACTATTCCCAGGCGCAGGACTGGCACGAGCCCGGCGGCGCGGGCAATACGTGGGATTTCGGCCCCGATGAGGAGAAGGACAAGAGCGGAGCCTACGACCAGTACCTGCGCGTCAAGGCCGAACCCCAGGTGAAAGAACTGCTCACGGGTTACGGCCCGGTGTGTTTGATCTGGTTCGACACGCCCCGCATGATGACGGCCGAGCGCGGCCAGCGGTTCATCGACATCGTCCACACCCTGCAACCCGCCTGCCTGATCGACGGCCGGCTCGGCTCGGCGGGCGACTACCGCTCGATGGGCGACAACCGCATCCCCAATGAAGTCGTGCGCGAGGACTGGGAAGTGCCCGCGACGCTCAACGACACCTGGGGCTACAAGAGCTACGACAGCAACTGGAAAACGCCGGAAGACCTGACGTTCAAGCTGGTGGACATCGTCAGCAAGGGCGGCAACTACCTGCTGAACGTCGGTCCGACCGCCGAGGGCATCATCCCGCAGCCCAGCCAGGACAATCTGCGAGCCGTCGGTCGCTGGCTCAAGGTCAATGGGGAGTCCATCTACGGCGCCGGCGTGACCCCCTTCGGCGAGGAATTGGGTGCCCCGGACCCCGACCGCAAGGACAGCAAGGGCACCCCGGCCTTCAACGTCAAGAAGGACTGGCGCTGCACGACCAGGCCGGGCAGGTTGTACATTCACCTGTTCACCTGGCCTGCGGGTTCCTTCGAATTGCCGCCGATTCAGGAGAAGGTGACCAAAGCCTATATGTTGGCCGACCCGCAGAAAAAGGCTCTTGCGGTCAAGCAGAACGGGCAGAAATGGTCGATCTCGCTGCCGTCGACGGCCCCGGACAAGGTGGATTCCGTGCTGGTTCTGGAGACCTCGGCCAAGTAGTGACATGGGGAAGAAGATTGTGATAAGGAGTGAAGCCGTGAGACCCAAAGCACGGTGCAGGGTCATTGTGTGCGTGGCGACGTTGTGGCTGATGGTGGCGTCCGTCTTGCGGGTCGAAGGGGCTAACAGCGAGTGGGTGTATCCGGGTCCTGACGGCAAGTTGGTCTACAAAACGACGCTGGCGGGTGACAGGATCATGGACTTCTCTCATGCAGGCTACATGGGCGGCGGCGTTGCGCTGCCCAAAGTGCCTGTCAGGCGGACTGTAGGGCCATCGGGCGGTCTGGATGACACGGCTTCGATTCAGGCCGCCATAGACGCTGTCTCGGCGATGACTCCGGAGGGCGGTTTTCGCGGCGCGGTCCTGTTGAAGCCGGGGACCTATACCTGCTCGGGAACGATTTCTATTTCGGCTGACGGCGTCGTGTTGCGCGGCAGCGGATCGGCAGGCGCCACCGCCAGCACGATCAAAATGGTCGGCGGGCGACACTGCGCTATCGTCGTCAGGTCCGTCGGCGGAAGGAGCCGGGGGGCCGCCGAAGACCAGCCATCCGATGCGGTCCAAACGTCGATCGCCGATGCCTACGTGCCTTGCGGGGCGACGAGTTTCACCCTGGCCGACGCTGCCGGATTCGCGGTCGGCGACGCCATCGCGATCAGACGTCCGGTTACCGAGGCCTGGGTCCATTTCATGCAGATGGACGACCTGGTTCGCGACGGCCGCCCTCAGACTTGGATTCGCCCGGGAACCAGCATCACCACCGAACGCAGAATCGCGGCGATCTCGGGCAACAAGATCTCGGTGGACATCCCCTTGGCCGATTCCTTCGACTCCCGGTACCTGAATCCGCCCGGAACTGTTGTGGCGAAGATCAGGCCGGCGCCGCTGGTTTCGCAGATCGGCGTCGAGTGTCTCCGTATTCAATCGCCTCCGATGGAGATAAACTACTCGCAGCACCCCTACACGGCGATGCGGATCAACGGCCAGGACTGCTGGGCCCGGGATATCGTGATCGAGGAGACGATGAACAGCGTCAGCGTCAGCGGCCGGCGCATTACGCTGGAGCGTGTGGCGATCAATCGCACCGTTCCCCACGTGGGCTCCTCCAAACCCGCGGAGTTCGCCCCGAACGCCGGCCAAATCCTGCTGGACCGCTGCTCCGGCAACGGCGACAACCTCTGGCACGTGGCGACGGGCGGGCGGCAGGCCGGACCCATTGTGCTGCTCAACTGCACCTTTCGGGGGACCGGCCACATCGAGGGACACCAGCGATGGACCACGGGGATGCTCCTGGACAACTGCAAGGTCCCCGAGGGCGGCATCGACTTCAAGAATCGCGGCTCCATGGGCTCGGGACATGGCTGGGGGACGGGCTGGTCCGTGGCCTGGAACTGCACGGCCAAGAGCTACGTCGTCCAGCAGCCGCCGGGGGCGTGCAACTGGACGATCGGCTGCACGGGAGAGAACATTCCGACGGCTCGGCCGTTCGACAAGGAGCCAACCCTGCCGCTGGGGATTTCCGACTCGCCTGGCAGGCCGGTGACGCCTCAGAGCCTATACCTGGCGCAACTGGCCGAGCGTCTGGGGCCTCAGGCTCTCAAGAACATCGGGTATTCGCCCGATGACGCAGGCTCCCCGACCAATCCGCCGACAGTAACGGATGCGGCGGCCGCTTCCGCCGCGCCGGACGCTCGCCTGGACTACACGCCCGGCAAGACTCCGGAGTTCTGGTCGATCGCCACGGCGGAGACGATCATGGCCCGCTGGCCCGACTACAACCGGGCCTATCACGCCTCGTGGACCTACGTTCACGGCTACGCGCTCTATGGTTTCGAGATGCTCTATCGCGCCACGGGCGACAAACGCTACTATGACTTCATCAAGCGGTACATCGACAAGCACATCGATGAGAACGGCGATTTCCGAGTTGTGGTGGATGGCCGCGGGCGGGAGCGTGCCACCAGCTTCGGCAACCAGGACAACATGATGACAGGCAACACCCTGGTCATGCTCTACGAGTACACCAGGGACGAGCGATACAGGAAGGCCGCCGCCACGATCCGCCGGGCCCTCGACGGCTACCCTCGCAACAACAACGGCGGCCTGTGGCATTCCCGCGGCATGCACGGCCAGTGGTGGATCGACGGCATTTTCATGAGCCAGATGTTCCTGACCCGCTACGGCAAATCCATCGACGATGCGCAGTACTGCTGGGACGAGGCCACGCTTCAACTCGGCGCCTACGCCCGCAGCGCAGAGCGCGACGACACGGGGCTCTACGTACACGGCATCTATGAAGCGGGGCATGGCGGCAAGCCGGCCCGGTGGGCGGATCCGAACGGCGGCCTCTCGCCGGAGGTCTGGAGCGAAGGACTGGGCTGGTATGCGCTGGTCCTGGTTGAAACGCTGGCCGATCTGCCGAAGGATCATGCCAAACGTGGCGAGATGGAGGATATCTTCCGCCGCTTGGCCGCGGGGCTCAAACGAACGCAGGACCCGAAGAGCGGCCGGTGGTTCCAGGTCGTAGACAAGGGTGACCGGCCCGACAACTGGACCGACACCTCCGGCAGCGCGATGTTCACCTACATGATCCAGAAAGGCATCGAGATCGGCCTGCTCGACAAGACTCACTATGCCGATGTTGTCTCGAAGGGCTACAGAGGCATCACGGAAAACGCCAAGATCAATGACAGAGGGCTGGTGGACATTTACAGCGCCTGCGACGGTCTCGGCGTCCAGGCCGACTACGGCCGCTACATCAACTACAGGCAATCGATCAACGCCAAGGAGGCGGTTGCGGGATTCCTCTGGGCCACGACGATCGTGGAGAGACCTGACCTGGAGAAGTTGAAGCGGTGACGCCGGACGTCACGAGAATCACGAAAGGCAGGACAACAATGCGAGTGAAGTGGCTCTGTGCCGGATACATCTTGGCGACGCTGACTGCCTCCATCACCCTTGCAGAGCAGGCCCGTGACCGGGCGGCCTGGATGACGGAGACGCAGTGGGGTGTGATGACCCACTACCTGGCGGACTGGAAGGCCCGCGAGACGGGCGAGCAGATGATCGTCGAGAGATGGAACGACATGGTAGACCGGTTCGACGTGGAGGGACTGGCCGAGCAACTCAGGTCGGTCGGGGTAGGCTACTATCTCATCACGATCGGCCAGAACTCCGGCTACTATCTGGCTCCCAACGCCACGTACGACCGTCTCGTCGGCACCCAGCCGAGTAAGTGCTCGCGCCGCGATCTCGTGGCGGATCTGTATGAGGCGTTGCACAAGCGGGATATCCGGCTCATGGTCTACCTGCCCTCGGGGGCGCCCGCCGGTGACGCAACGGCCAGGGAGGCCCTCCAGTGGCAGAATGGCCCCCATCGCAACCGCGAGTTTCAGCTCAAGTGGGAGCAGATCATTCGCGAATGGTCGACTCGCTGGGGGCCGAAGGTTGCCGGCTGGTGGTTCGATGGGTGCTACTGGCCCAACACGATGTACCGTACGGAGGAGGCGCCGAACTTCGCCAGTTTCGCGGCGGCCGCCCGGGCGGGCAATCCCGACGGCGTCGTCGCGTTCAATCCGGGGGTCGTCCCCCGCATCCTCTCCGTCACGCCGCATGAGGACTATACGGCCGGGGAAATCAACGATCCCAACCGGATCGAAATCCGGCGTGCCGTGGCCGGCAAGATCGATGGGACTCAGGTGCATATCCTCAGCTACCTCGGCCAGCGCTGGGGTATGGGGACGCCGCGGTTCTCCACGCAGCAAGTCATCGAATGGAGCCAGAGTGTCCGCAAGCAAGGCGGCGTGATCACCTGGGATGTGCCGATCCGGCCTGACGGTCTGATCGCTCAGCCGTTCGTGGATCAGTTGGCAGCTTTGGGCAAGGCCCTCCATCGGCCGTGACAGGTATGTGGCACAACTCCGCGAGAGAATCGCCTAAAACCGCAAATTCGAGTTGAATCCGGTTCTCTCCAGAATATTAGGCACCTTAGAGGCATGTTAGGTGGAGCCTCCCCAGTGGGACGGATCCCCGCGGCTGTTACGGGGCGCCCCGGTGGTGCGCTCTCGTTGTCGGCATGGCTGGTCATTGCCGCACATCGACTTTGTCGTCTCATACTGAAAGAGGATTGTCATGTGCAATGAGACTGTTGGTCTCGGTATTCGTACTGGGCTTGGCCGCAGCGACGGTTCAGGCGGGGCAGATCGACCTCAAGGGTCTGGGCATCAACGCGGATTTCGACGATTATGCCTCCATCGGCGACGGAGTCGCCACCACGGGTTGGGCGAGTGTCCTCGGTTCAGCCGGAGGGCTGATCGCTAATGCCATTCCCCAGGACGATGAGTTCTACACGAACCCCAGCAGCTTCGGCAGGGGTTGGCAATCCAACGGTCCGGCCGGGCTCAACGGCAAGTACGGCCTGCAGCACCCCAAAAAGACCACGCAGAACGACATGTCCGCCCCGTTCGAGGGGGACTTCGTCGGGTTTGTGAACCTCGATGACGGCGACGGCCTCTCCCAGTCGATTCAGTCCGCCATCGTTGGCCATCTCGTTCCCGGGGTGTATACCCTGACGGTCGCCGTCGGGGCGCGTCCCAGCGCGACCTGGAACGATGTGCGGTACGAGGTTTCGCCAGTGGCCAATCCTCTGCTCGGCGCGCCGGACAACGGTGGTCCCACTCTGGGCTCACGCGATGGGACCGTGCTGGGCACTCCGGCCACGGTGGTCCTGGCGCCGGCTACGGCAGCTCTGGGCGCGAACAGCCAGGATCTGGTGTACACGCTGGCGGTCGATGCCAATGATCCGAACGTTGGCGTTCCCTTTGCGATCCGAATCGGTGTCTTCAATGCCCTGCAGCAGAACGGCGTGCCGGATGACGGGACGAACGGCGGCACGATAGCCAGGATCGCCGAGCGAATGGCTTCAGGCAGCTTCGACCACGCCTGAACGATTAGTGCCAGTTCGCAGTCCACGCGGTTCGGCTTGTCGTCCAGCTTGTTGTCCAGCTTGTCGGAACTTGGTACACCTTGAGTGTTACTCCTGTCCGCTTCTGACCCAAGAGCACCCCCTTCCCGTCCGTTGCCCACAAGCGCGCCACCTGCCGTAAGTCCTTGATTTTCCGGCTGTTTAGACACCTCTTGACCGCTTCTGTCATCATGGGTCCGTTCGATAGTGGGAAACGCGCCCGGAGGGATTCGAACCCCCGACCGACGGATTAGAAATCCGTTGCTCTATCCAACTGAGCTACGGGCGCTTGGCTTCTAAGTGCTTGTTATTCAACAACTTCCCTGACCCCGTGTCAACCTCCTAGGTCGGAAAATCGGGGCGTTTTGCCATTGGGCGCATTGCCGAGTCCGGTTGACCAGATCCTTGCGAGCGGCCAGATTGGCCGGGTCGTGACGAGGCCGGCATGGCCCGCCGCGACCGCCGCATCGCGCTCGCTTGTGCCTTTGGCCAGCCATAAGACCAGGAAGAAACCGGCGCCAGACGCGGATTCCGCACGGAATTCACAAGAAAACAGTGGACAAATGCAGGAGATTTAGGTAAACTAGGCAAGTAGGGAGTCCAACAAAGAATGGGCTCTGGTGGAGGTGTAAGCATGGCCTGGCATGTCGGCCGGAAATATCTGTCCGCGTTCGCTTGGATACTGGCCGTGGGGGTGGCGGCTCAGGGGAGGGATCTTCGCGTCGGCATGGAGCCCACAGCCGAGTACTCCTCCCTTCAAGCAGCGGTGGAGGCGGCCCGGAACGGCGACGTGATCGTCCTTTCGGAGGGTCGCTACAGCACCGACGATTATCGGAACATCGCGATCCGCGGCAAGGCGATCACGATCCGCAGTCGGGACCCGAACGATCCGGCCGTCGTGGCCGGGACGATCCTCGATTGCCAGGGCAGCGCGACGCGGGGCCGTCGCGCGTTCGAAGTCGGCCCGGGCCAGGGCACGCGGCTGACGATTATGGGACTGACGATCGTCAACGGCTACTCCAACGTCTCCGGCGGGTCCATTCTGTGCGAGCAGGCGGAGTTCCGCGCCTACAACTGCACCTTCTCGGGCAACCGCGTGCAATGGTGGGGCGGCGCCCTGCTGTTTCGCGAGAGCCGCGCGTCTCTCGAAGGCTGCACATTCTTGAGCAACGCCTCGGACGCGTCGCGCGGCGGAGCGATCTTCTGCGAAACCAGCGTGCTGACGATCGACGACTGTCTGTTCCAATCCAACACCGGCGGCGGCGTCGAGAGCCACGACAGCGATCTGACGCTGACCCGGTGCATCTTCCAGCAGAACACGTCCCAGATCGGCGGGGCCATTCAGAGCCGAACGAACACCGACCCGCAGAAACTCTCGAAACTGACCCTGAACCGATGCACCTTCGCGGGCAACGCCGCCCAGACGCTGGGCGGAGCCCTCTACCTCTACGAAGTCCCGGCGACGATCGACGCGTGCACGTTCACCGCGAACACCGCGGCCACCGACGGCGGCGCGATCGTCAGCTACCGCGCCAATCCCGTGATCACCGACTGCATCCTGGCGGGCAACAAGGCCCAGGGCGCCGGCGGCGCGGTGATGACCCTCTTCGGCGGCCGTCCGAAGATCATCCACTGCACGCTCGTCGCCAACCTCGCCAGTCGCGGCGGGGCCCTGGCCTCCAAGGGACAGAGCCACACGGTCGTGAGCCACTGCATCCTGTGGGACAACGCCGCCGCCCAGGGGGCGACTGTGCACCTGGCCCGCAATGAATGGACGGCCATCCAGACCTCCTCGGCCACCGTCGAATACAGCAACGTCCAGAACGGGCGAAACGGGACCTTCCGCGAGCCCGGATGCACGCTGAACTGGTCGGCCGGCAACCTCGACGCCGAGCCGCGATTCACCGGCCCGACCCACGACGACTATCACCTGTCGCCCGATTCGCCGTGCATCGACGCGGGCAATCCCGAGTACGACCTTGCCTCCAATCCGACGGATCTCGACGGCTCCTCCCGCCAATTCGGGGCTGCGGTGGACCTGGGCGCCCACGAATACCGGGGCTTCGGCGCCGTGTATCACTTCCGCTCGCTCGTCGGCGACAGGCACTTCTACACGCTTTCGGCCGCCGAACGCGAAAAGCTCACCACGATTCCTCCCGCCCTCTGGGTCTTCGAGGACATCGCCTATTACGCCTTCCACGAGCCCATCCAGGAGAATCTCCATCCGGTCTATCGCTTCTGGTCCCCCGTCCTGGAAACGCACTTCTGGACCATCCACGAGGAGGAACGCCTGTTTCTCGTGCAGGAATACCCCGACATCTGGGTCTTCGAGGGCGTCGCATTCTACGCGTTTCCGCAGACTCTCCAGCCCCTGGACGCCCTGCCGGTCTATCGGTTCTGGTCGGGACGGTTCGGGCGGCATTTCTACACGATCGACGAGGCCGTGAAGAACGAGATGCTCCGGAATGAATCCGACCAGTGGGAGTACGAGGGCCCCGCGTGGTACGCCTATCCGAAACCCCAGCAGATCGCCAAAGGCGCCTTTGCGTTTGCCGGTTCGGCCGCCAACATCTGGTTCTCCCTCTCTCTGGCCGCCACGGTCGATGGGCGGGAAGCCCAGGTCGCGGCCTCCGACGTCACGCTCACGCCCGCTTCCGCACAGATGCAGATGACGGTCGATTTCCGGAATTTCAGCCTTACCCTGGACCGCCTCTCGATCCAGGCGCAGACCGTCGAACACGCGACCCGCATCACCGTGCCGGGAACGGACGTGTCGATCCCGCTGGCTCTGTCCATCGAGGGTTCGTTCCTCCTGCCCACGCAACGCGGCCCGTTCGCCATCGACCCGAAGACCAATCTGTTCGCGGACTTCTCCGAGGCCAGCAGGAATCTCATCGAGACGGATTCGACCTTCACGTACCGGGGTTCGGCGTCGCTGGCCGGCCAGGCGACGCCGTTCGACCGCACGCTGGGGGCCACGCGGCTCGAACTCGAGGCCTTCGGCGGACTCGAATCGCTCAGCACCCTGCCCGAAATCCTCTTCGCGAGGATGCCGCAGACCTTCCAGTGGCACCGTCAGCAGACGCGGGACCTGTTGTTCGAGCGATCGGTGGACGGCCGACGCGTCCAGGTCTTCGTCGTCTACTCGTACGCGGGAATCCAGGAACTCTGGGAAGGCCGACGAATCGACTGATCCTGCGGCGCGGAAACGCCCGGCATGGGGACGCCGCCCGTCTCGGGCTCATCCGGCTTTCGCGGACTTCGGTGATCCAGGCACGCGGTACAGATGCACGTCCCACGGCTGGAACTCGTCCTCGAACGCGCCGTCGATCGACTCCAGCGTTCGGTCCTCGTCGAGGACCTCCACCGTCTGTCGGCCCTGGAGCCCCCCAACCGAGATCTTGGCGGTGGTCCGTCCCTCGCGCATCGCCACCGCGAACAGGTACACCGCCCCTTCGTGCTTCTTGACCATCGTCGCGATGGGAATCTCCGCCTGGGCGGGCCGCACCTCCGCGCCGCCTGCAATCGTCGGACTGTTCAGGACCGGCGCCAGCTTCGCGATCCGCTGATTGATCCGCGTCACCGCCTCGTACATCTCGGGATCGTGCAGCAGGGCCGCCTCGTCGAACTTCGGCACCCACTCGTGCACGAAGTAGATCAGTCCCATGGACCCGTGAACGATGGACATCCAGACCTCGCACCGCACCTGCTGCGGCGTCGCCTTGTTCTTGCTGCTGATGCGGGTACACTCGATGCAGTTCCAGACGGGCCGGCCCTGGGCCCAGCCTTTGAGCCGCTCGACGCCGTAGGCGACATACCACAGCTTGCCCGCCACCGCCGGCCTGTCGTGCGCCACCGGATAGATGTCGAAGGACGCGATGTCGCAGCCCTTGACGTACTCGGGATAATCCTCAGGATGGTTGGTGCGGACGCCCCGCCCGTGCCAGCCGTCCCAGGCGACGCCCTGCCCCAGGTTCAGCAGAATGGGCCGGCTCGGATCGGCGGCGCGGATCTTCTCGTAGTCCGCAACGATCTTCTCCGGCGCGATGGGCGGGCCGTACCCCTTGCCCTCGCCAAGCGACTGCGCGTTGTCGGGCTCGTCCCCGTGCATCCAGCCGACGATCGTGGGATCGTCCAGGCGGCTCAGCGCGACCCGGTTCTGCGAGCAGATTACGCGTATCCCCGCGGCCTGGAGTTGCGACAGTTGCTCGTCGGTGGGTCCCCTCCACAGTCCGACGTACAGATTGATCCCCGCCGCCCGGTACCTCGCGGCGTTCGCCGGGCTCTGAAGCCACACGGCGATGGGAAAGAAGTTCGGATCGCCCCCCGGCCCGCGAGTCCACTGGGCATAGGGACTCTTGGACGCCTCTTCGGCGCAGGCGTTCCCCGCCCACACCGATGCGACCGCCAGACACAACACAAGGACACCATTCCGTTTCATCCGTCACCTCCAGATCGACAGGGTTTCTCCTTCGACTGTATCGTGTGGCGGCGCCGATGGAAAGCAAAAACGCGGCCGCCGGAGACAGCGTGGCGACTACGTTTCGTGGCTGTGGGCGGCGCCCACTCTGTCATCCTGAGCGCAGCGAAGGATCTGGGCACAGAATGCGGGCGTACGTTCGTTGCGGCTCGATTGTGTCGGTCTGCAATTCCTGCTGGAAGCCCCAGAAGCGGAAAATGCACCGCGGGAGTTGCGAATCGTGGCTCATCCGGTTTTCGCGTACTTCCATAGCCTTTGGGGACGCCGTCCCCAAACCCCTGGGATTTGTCGCTTTGCGCCAGAAACATGGCATGGGGGAAGGCAACGTCGCCCATGTCCCTGGACCGTGGCGGCGCTCGGGTTGCTTCCCAGCAGAGCGGGTTCCCAAACGCGATGAATCGCGTTTGGGGTCCCGACCTATCCTCCGCCGCGGCGTATGGAATATACCTGCGACCGCGGCCCACGGCAAGAGACGCGGCACAGCAGACGCCAGGTGGGAGGACAGAAGGCAAGTGGTGTCGGTTTTCCTGGAACGCAGACCGGCTCTGCTCATCATGTTTCTGGCCCAAAGCGGGAAATCCCAGGGATCCGGGGACAGCGTCCCCGGCGGCAGGTCGTTGCCCTATCTCCAAGTACGCAAAAGCCGGATGAGCCATAAAAAAGGCCGCCCCGGAGGGCGGCCTTGTGGTCTTCCGCTATGGACGTCGCATCGATCAGCGACCGTAGGGCCCGCCGGGACCGCCCATGTCGTACATGCCGCCGTAGGGGTCCATGCCGCGGCCGCGCATGGACTTGGTGAACGAGCGGAACGGCTTGGGCTCCCGGCTCTTTTCGCGCTGGATGGCCTGGTAGGCCGACGTGACTTCCCTGGGCCAGTTGGTCATGTTCACCGGCATGTGCTCGATGTCCATCCCGTCGCGAGTATAGAGCATGCTGTAATACAGGCGAGGCCGAAGATTCGGGGCGTCCGACCAATCGTTGACCTCGACCAGATCGACGAGAACGGCGCCGGTGGTGTAATCCACGATCTTGGGCTTGCTGAGGTCTTCCTGAGCGGGCATGCCGTACATGGGATCATCCATCATCATATTGGCCCGCGCGTCGGTGATCCGCCCGCCGCCGGCCTGCATCATCGCCATGCGGCGATCCCGTTCCCGTTCGCGACCCCGTTCCCGATCCTTGGGCTCGACCTCCTTGCCGATCGACTCGCCGGGACGGACCTGGAAATCCTCGGTCCGCCAGTACCCCAGCTTGTAGCGGGCCACCTCCACCGTCGCGGTCTTGGTCTTGTCCTGGACGTTCTTGGCGAACAGGTAGACCATCCGCGGAATGGAGACCGGCTTGGTCACTTGCGAGAAGGGGCTCCAGAGAATGACCTGGTTGTTCTTGTCCATGTCGCGATCGACCAACTGGCCGGTCCCGGCCACCGGATTGAACACGCCCAGACGCATGCGGTACTGGTAGGTCTTGCCCGGCCTGGCGGTGTCGTCGAAGGCCCAGATCAGCACGGGCTTGTCTCTCTTGGCCAGGTCGGTTCGGAAGTTCAGCATCTCTTCGCGGAGATCGAAGTAGACTTCGTCGGTGCTGGCCTTGCGCCGCCCGTCGGGCCCCGTTCCCATGCCCGGCATTCCGTACATGTCGCCGTATGCGTCGCCGCCGCCGCGGCCGCCACGGCCGCCGCGCGTCCCCATGTCGGGGCCGCCGCCCATCTGGCCGCCGCGACTGCCGGCGCGACCGCCGCGCATGCCGGTGTCGCCGCCGATGCCGGTCTGCCCACGGCCTGTGACGCCTCCGGCCCTGCCTCCGCGGCCCATGGTCATCTGATTGCCGCCGGCGCGGTCGCCGCCGCGACCGGCCGTCGTGCGATCGTCCTGGCCTCGCTCCTGTTCCCTCTGTTCCTTGCGTTCTTCGTCCTCCACCTTCTTCTGCAAGGCTTTGAATCTGCTGTAGAAGCTGGGCGGGAACCAGTCTTCTTCCGCGGAGGCGATTTGATAGCTCTCCGGCTGGAGAAGACCGAGCGTGACGGGCTTGCGGTCGAACTGCATCATCCGAACGTCCAGTCCGCCTGGAGGCAGATCCTCGACCCGCTCGATCACCGCCAGCAGATCGCGATTGCTGTCGACCCGACTGCGTCCAAGGGCCGTCCAGTCGCTCCAGGTTCCGTCTTCGCGCAGTTCCTGACGCTGCAACTGCACCGCCGCGAACGTGGGATCGGCCAGGCAGGGGTCCCGCCATTCCTCTCGCTGCACGTCCACCCCGTTGAAGCTGGACTGGAACGAGCGGTACAGCGCCGCGGTGTTGAACCGGGCTTCGACCGTCACCAGATCGATGTCGTTGGGCTCGGAATTCCCCGCGTCGTATGCGGATTGGACGCTGACTTCCCTCAATGGAACGTAGGCGGCCGCGCGAATGTGGCTGACCGACACGTCGGCCAGCTCGGGGATGATCGGAAGGCGATACTTGCGTCCCCCCCCTGCGGCGCCACCGGCGGCCATGACCGGAACCGGCTTGGGAATCGCCGCTGAGTCGATGAAGTCCAGGGGCGACTCCAGCAGCCCCAGGAAGCCCCTGGGCAAAGGCCGGTTGATCACGCCTGCGACCACGCGGTCGCAGGGATCGATGGGGCTGGTCAACCTCGATCTGTACACCTTGGCGGCGGCGTTTCCCCTGGTGCGCCGCATCTGGGCGTCGAGTTCCTGCGTCTTCTGGTCGTACACGTACTTGTCGACCTGTCCCGGCGTGAGCGTCTTGCCCTGGAGCGTGACGACGTTGGGACTGAAGACCACGCGCGTGAACAACAGCCAGATGGCGACGGCGCCCGCCAGGGCGAGCACGATCTTCTCGACGTGGTTCTCACAGAAATGTCCGATTTTGGCAACAAGGTCTTTCATGGCTTATCCCGCTGTATCCCTGTGAACGGTGCTAAACTGCCTCTTCGTCGGAAACGCCCTGAATGTCGTTCTGGATCTCTTTGGGCTTGACCTCTTCGTATCCGTCTTTGATGAACAGGTACTCGCAGATCAGGTCCAGCCCCACGACCGCTCCGCTGCCATAGCGGTAGCTGCCATGGTCGGGGTCCTCCAGGTCGACGGGAATGATGCTGCTTTCCAGGACCGTGATCTGATTGTGCTTGAAGGTCTGCTCCTGTTTCTCGCCGTACCAGCCGCGGAACTTGTGCGTCTTGGCGCTGCACAACTCCTGGAGGAACGGCATCACCTGGTCGGCGCTGACCAGCACGTGGAGCTGGAAGTGCATCGAGTCGGTGTCCTCGTTGCTGAACCGCCCGGTGCAGGGAGGGGCCGCCATGGCGGTCTTGAGATTGATCACGTAGGAGGGGAACTGATCGAGATTGGCCTTGCGGACGATCCGGCGCCGCCCGCCGATCATGCGGGAGCCCTGCTTGGACTGCGTGAAGCTGACGGCCATGATTCGTTTGACCGGCGAATCCAGGACCGACGTGGCGTTCTTGTTCATCTGCTCGATCGTGTCCGTGACGTCTTCGAGGACCCAGTACGCCATCTGCCAATACCAGCTCTGGCGGATCGCTTTTTTCTTGTCTTCGAACTTCCAGTCGCTCCAGAACGAGTAGCCGTCCAGGTCGGCCGGACTGGCGTAGACCCGCACCGCCCGGGCCCGGTCCTCGCAGAGCTTGCCGACGATCCTGCGGTCCATCTCGGTCATCGTGCGGAAGTTGCGTCCGCCGCCGTAGCCGGGGACTCCGCCGCCGCCCGCTGCGCTGCGGCCGTACACGGACCGTCCGCCCCGGGAACTCTCCAGGGCCGCGTCGATGTCCCCGTCCGAGGGCGGGCTGCCGGCGCCCAGACGCCGGATCATCTCGTCCACCCCGGCCATGAACTCCCGACGCACCGGATCGAACAACAAAGGCGAAGTCTCGTTGGTGTCCGGAAAGATCCGATAGGTGAGCAGTTCGCGCATCGTCGTCTGCTTCATCAGCTCCGCGATGTCGCAGGGGTCCTGCCGATAGGCGTTGAGGTATCCCTCCATCGCCTCGGCCTGGCCGGCCGCCGCGACCTCCCGGATCAGGCGGTCGATGTCGCCGGCGGTCTTGACGCTCTGCTGCTGCATGGTGTTCTGAAGCCTGGCGCTGAGCAGCTTCGTGGGGATGAACAACAGCGCCGAGAAGATGACGATGAGGATCGGCACCAGCAGGGCGAGGTTGTTCTTCAGGAAGCTGAGCTTCTTGAGGACTTCCTTGACTTTGTTCAGATCGATCTGCGGTGATTTCATCTGCCTACCTGCCTAAAAATCCGCTTGGTTCGCGAACGGTCCAGCCGCGCGTCATCGACGCGTCGAGCTGTCTTTGACGCCCTCCGGGGTGGGCGGAGCGCCGTTCCACTTGAGTTTGAACTGCAGCTTGAACCAGTAGTCGCGGTTCTGCTTCACCGGCTTGTTCAGCGAATCGACCATCGGTTTGCCATACGCATCGACCCTCTGCTCGGAGTTGATCGTCTCCTGCGTGATCGGGTCCAGCAGGGTCCACGTTCCGTCCTGCATCGAGACCGGACCCATGTCATAGCCGGTGGTGGTCGTCGCCGCTGCCGCCAGCGCCGCGGCGCTGGGAGTGAACTTCCAGGTCCCGACCCCCATGGGCAGGCTCTCGGCGTCGACGTCCACCGGACCGGTTTCGATCTTGAAGTGATCCGCGCCCTTGTCGTACATCTCGAACGGCGCGTTGGTGTCCAGCACGAGGAACTGCTTGAGGTTGGCCAGTCGGGTGATCAGGCCCCAGCGTTCCGGGTCGTTCTGGACGTTCGGGGGGTCCAGCAGAGCGCCGATGTTCTTATAGGGGCTGTAGCCTTCGAGCATGACGACGAAGCCGGGGGCCTTTTCGCCGGTGCCTGCTCCGGTGGTGCCTCCCAGCATCATGGCGAGGTTGTCTTTGCCGTAGATCTGCTCGTACATGGCCATCGTCTCGTCGCTGTAGGCGCCGCCCCCTTCCATCTGCTCCTGCATCAGGCTGTCTTTTCGCATCGAGGCGGTGGCCTTGAACTGGGCCCTGGCCAGATCGTCGGAATAGTACATCGAGGCGGTCGTCAGGAAGATCTGTTTCCGCTCGGGACGGGGCACCTTCGTGATCGCGGCGATGTCGCCCCGCTCGAAGGCCTCGTAGAACGCGCGGTCCTGCGGATTGGTCTTGGCGTTGGGCAGGGCCGAGAGGATGATCTCGTACAACTGGGGGATGACCTCGCGGTGCTGGAAGTGGGCGAAGTGCTTCTTCATGCTCTCGTCCCACTCCTCGGCCATTTTCTCGATGCTGCCGGTCTCCTTGGTGCGCGTGTTGGCGATCGAGACGACGCGGTTGGTCTTGGAACGGACGTCCTCGCCGCGAGCATACGTGACCCGGTCCAGGCCGACCCGCCCCAGACACATGAATGACACGACCAGGAGCAGCACGGCCGCGCCGATGAAGTAGCGGGTCTTGCCCGCCCAGGCCATCGACCGGGCGACGTTCGTCGGCAGCAGGTTGCTCTCGATGCGCGCCAGGCCCACGCCCTGGAGGCCCAGGCCGTAGACGACGCCGAAATCGCCGACCGATTCGTGGAACTTGGCGGCCGACACCCCCGGCGCAACCGCCAGCCGCTTGAAGGCGTCGGGCTTCTCCACCGGGATCTGCAGCGTCTGCTGGAGGTACTTGAGCAGGCCGCGAAGCTTCGTGCCGCCGCCCAGGGCGACCACGCGGACCAGTTTCACGTCGGGGTTGGAGCTCGTGTAGAAGCCCAGCGACCGCTGGACCTCGCCCGCCCAGTCCGTGAACACCGGCCTCATCGCCTGGAAGATCTGGCGGGCGTACTTGCTGACCGGGGCCGTGCGTTTGAGCTTCTCGGCCTTCTCGAAGCTCAGTTTGAACGTCTCGGCGATCGCGTTGGTGAAGGCGTTGCCGCCCGTCGTGATGCACCGCTGCCAGACGCCCGAGGCCGTGCATACGACGAGGTCCGTGCTGTCGGCCCCGACGTTGAGGATCACCGTCGCCCGCCGATCCGAGCTCGCCAGGTCAGGCCGGTCGAACAGCAGGTAGTTGTACAGCGCCATCGACGCCATCTGCACGTAGCTGACCGACAGCTCCTCCCGCTCCAGCGGCTCCATCGCCGCGTTGACCACCTCGTTCTTGATCGCAAACAACCCAACCTTCTTTTCAGGGCTATCTGGATCGCTTAATAGCTGATAATCCCATTGCACCTCGCTCATGTCGAAGGGGATCTGCTGGGCGGCTTCGAACTTGACGATCTCGGGGAGTCGCTTGGCCTCCACCGGGGGCAGAGTCACGAAGCGGGCGAAGCTGCTCTGGCTGGGCACCGAGATGATGATGGGGTCGAAGCCGACGTCGTTGCGCTGGACGAACTGCCGCAGGCTGACCGCGATCAGCTCCTCCCGCTCGGCGGCGCCGACCCCGCTGCTCGACAGGATCTTGCCGTGCGGAACGTGATCGAAGCCGATCACCTGGACCGTCTCCCCCACCGCCGCCAGATGCAGCGCCTTGAGGGAGTTGCTCCCCAGGTCGATCGCCCAAATCGCATCCGATGCTGCTGCCATGACAAACCTCCCGCTATTCGGTACGCGTATACTCTGCCTTGGTCTTGTGAACGCCCTTGAACCCGACTAACATGTCGATTATATCACATGATCGAAAGATTTTCCATCTTAACACTGGGCTGCAAGGTCAATCACTACGAAAGCCGGCAGATTCGCCAGTTTCTCGAACGCGCCGGCCTGCGTCACGTGGACCCCGCGCAATCGCCGCAACTGCTTGTCGTCAATAGCTGTACGGTCACCCACGCCGCATCCGCCAAGAGTCGTCACCTGCTCCGCCTGGCCCAGAAACAAGATCCACAAACCATCGTCTTCTGCGGCTGCCTGCCCGCGGTCCGGACGGACGAACTGGCCGCCCTCGGGGAAAACGTCCATGTTGTCAACGACCGGCGCGACCTCGCGGCCCTCCTCGGCCGCCTCGTCGCCGGATCAACCACCCCAGATTCGAACTGCCCGAAGCATCCTGAAACCGAGTCCATTAGACCAGAAAACGCCGCCAAAGTCAAGTCCAAACTCGACTTAGCTCTCCCCTCGGATCTTCCCGCACTGACCTCCTTTCCCGGCCAGACCCGCGCGTTCCTCAAGGTCCAGGATGGCTGCGATGCCGGCTGCTCCTACTGTATTATACCGACGGCACGGCCATTTGTGCGATTCAAGAATCTCGACGAAATCGTCTCCGAGGCGACCGCCTTCGTCGCCGCCGGACACAAGGAAATCGTCCTAACCGGCGTTCATATCGGAGCTTACGGCCAAGCCACCGCCCGTCGGCGCAATTGGCCGACGCCGGAAAACCCCCATCTGCCCGAGCTGCTGGCCCGCGTCGCCCAGGTCCCAGGCCGGGCCCGCATCCGCTTGAGCTCCCTGGATCCTGCCGACGTCACGCCCTCGCTGCTGGACGTCTTCGCTGCCCATTCTAACCTCATGCCGCACCTGCACTTATCGCTCCAATCCGGCTCGGACGAGGTCCTCCGTCGCATGGCGCGACCCTACAACGCCGACGAGTTCCGCGCCAAGGTCGCCCTGATCCGAGCCCGCCTGGACCGCCCAGCCGTTACAACCGATATTATCGTCGGTTTCCCCGGTGAAACCGACGCCGATTTCGACAGAACCCTCGCCCTGGCCGAGGAAGTCGCCTTCGCCAAGATCCACGTCTTCGCCTTCTCGCCGCGAAAAGGCACCGCCGCCGCCAAAATGCGGCCGCGAGTCATCCGAGACGTGGTCAAGGCCCGCTCGGACACGCTCCGGACCCTCGACCGGGAACTCCAGAGCCGCTTCCGACGCCAGTTCCTGGGCGAGACCGCCCAAGTCTTGATCGAGAATTATCCGGGACCGCCGACCGGTCACGCGGAGCGGTACTTCTTCGTGAGAATAGGACATAGGACAGATAGGACCTATAGGACCAATGGGACCGGCCCGCGTCCGGACGCGTCCCATGAGCCCCATAAGTCCTATAAGTCCCATCCGTCCTATTCGCCCGGCAGCTTGGTCACCGTCCGCCTGCTCCAGAACGCACCCGACGCCCTGCTCGCCGAAATCGCTTGAACAATTCCTATCGTCGCGATAGAATTGCTCTCATGGAGCGGCGAAGACAGCGGAATGGGACGAATGGGACCGATGGGACTCATGGGCACCAAGAGCATCGGGGCATTCCCCCTCACGGCGGATACCGCAACCTGAAGTCCTACCAGGCCGCGGAAATCATCTTCGATGCGACGAATGCCTTCTGCGAACGCTTCATCAACCCGCGTTCCCGCACCTACGACCAAATGGTCCAGGCCGCCCGCAGCGGCAAGCAGAACATCGCCGAGGCCAGCCAGACCTCCGGCACCTCGAAAAAGAGCGAACTGCGGCTGACCGACGTCGCACGCGCCAGCCTGCAAGAGTTGCTCGAGGACTATCAGGACTTCTTGCGACTTCGCAGGCTGCCGCTCTGGCCAAAGAACCACCCGCAGGCCCAGGCGATTCGAAACCTGGCCTACGCGTCCGATAGGTCCTATTCGTCCTATCAGTCCTATGTTGAGCAAGATCCCCCGGAGGTCGCGGCCAACGCGGTTCTCTGCCTGATCAATCAGGCGAATTACCTCCTCGACCGCCAGCTCGAATCGCTCGAACGAGCCTTCCTCAACGAAGGCGGCTTCACCGAGCGACTCTACCGCGCCCGCCGGCAGAGCCGGTCCCATCAGTCCTATCCGTCCCCTGAGTCCCATCCTCCAAGAGACTGACGATCGCCGCGAATCTTGCGAGCTGCCGCGCCTTGAGCTATGATCGCACGCAAATGCCGCCAGATTCATTGATAAGGAGACCGACGTGCGATTGCGACTCCACCCTGTGACGTTCCTGCTCTGCTCTTCGCTACTGCTGATCGCCTCCGGCTGCTCCGTGTTCCGGACCGAACGCGATGCCATCCGTCCCGCCAAGTCCCTGCCAGCCACGACGCCGTGGGACCTGGCCGCGTTGAGCAAGGCCCCCCACTTCGAATGGTCCGACCGGACCGGCCCGGTCTGGTCGCTGTACTACGCCGGGCTCGAGTACCAGGGCAGGCCGACCCGCGTGTTCGCCTACTACGCCAGCCCCGCCACGCTGGACGTCGCGACCGCGGACTGCGGGGGCTTCCCCGGCGTCGTGCTCGTCCACGGCGGAGGCGGGACCGCGTTCAAGGAATGGGTCGAGCTTTGGGCCAAACGCGGCTACGCCGCGATCGCAATGGACCTGGCCGGCTGCGGACCCGACGGCAAGCGGCTCGAAACCGGCGGGCCCGGCCAAGGCGACGACGTCAAGTTCGGGGCGATCGACCAGCCGCCTTGCGAGCAGTGGACCTATCACGCAGTCGCCAATGTGATCCTGGCCCATTCGCTGCTGCGAAGCTTCGAGGAGGTCGATCCCCTCGCAACCGCGGTGACTGGCATCAGTTGGGGCGGATATCTTACATGCATCGTCGCCGGCCTGGACGACCGCTTCAGCGCCGCGGTCCCGGTCTACGGCTGCGGATTCCTCCACGAAAACAGCGTCTGGCTCCCGCGCTTCGCGCAGATGACGCCCGACCAGCAAGCCCGCTGGACCCATCTCTGGGACCCCTCGATGTACATCGGCTCGGCGGCAATGCCGGTCTTCTTCATCAACGGCACCAACGACTTCGCCTACCCGCTGGACAGCTACGCCAAGACCTACAACCTCGTGTCCCGGCGCAACCTCCGCATCACAGTGAATATGCCCCACGGCCACACAGAAGGCTGGGCCCCGGCGGAAATCGGCCTCTTCATCGACGAGCACCTGCTGGACGGCAAACCCCTGCCGAAGATCCAGCGTCCCCGAACCGCGGACGGCCAGGCCGTCGCCAAAGTGCGATCCAAAACAAAACTCGTCTCGGCCGAACTCGCCTACACAACGGAAACCGGCCCGGTCAACAAGCGGAACTGGCAAAAGCTCCCGGCTCAAATCAAGGGAACGCGTCTGATCGCCAAAGCCCCGCCGAAAGAAGCAACGATCTGGTTCCTCACAGTCACAGACAGCCGAGGAGCGGTGACCTCCAGCGAACTCGTCTTCGCGGCCAAGCCATGACCCGAAAAAGTCCGTGCATGGGTGTGGACTTGTCATCCTGAGGCGTAGCCGAAGGATCTGGGCATCGGATGAGAGGGTTCATTCGGTCGCAGGCCGGATGCTTCGCTATCGCTCAGCATGACAACCACGGGTCGGTCTTCCACACAACGTAGTCGGACACTCCACAAGCCCCGTATACATCTACTGCCTGCTGTGGTATACTTTAGGCCATGGACAGACTCGCTTCGGCAAAGATCGACAAGAAAGCATTCTCCGCCGGGTCGCTCCTGGCCCCGTCGGACGAGAAGGCCTATTGGCTGTCCAAGACCCCGCAGGAGCGATTGCAGGCCCTGGAACTGATGCGACAGATCGTCTATGGCTACGATCCATCTACCACCCGACTTCAAAGAGTCTTTGAGGTGGTCAACGTAGCGGAGGGAGCAGGCAAATGGCAACGGATGTAAAGAGAATCTACCAGATATTTGACCCGGCCCCTCTGTCCGAGGCAGATAGAGATCTCTACGTCCGCCTCGATGACGTCCGGGGCAGTTCCGGCCTCGTGACGAGGCTGACCAAAACCATCCGTCTCTCCGACAAGCCCACCTTTCAGCTCTTGGCGGGTCACATCGGCAGTGGCAAGAGCACGGAACTGCGGCGCGTACAAAAGGAGCTGGAAACCGGCGACGCCCGATTCTTCACGGTCTTCTGCCAGGTCCTGGAGGATATCGATCCGACCGACGCTGATTTTCCCGACGTGCTTATGGCCATCATGCGGCAGATTGCCCAGCAGCTTCGAGAACGCATCGGAATCAAGCTGAAGCCGGGCTACTTCAAACAACGATGGGAAGATCTCAAGCAGTTTTTCGGCAGTGAGGTCAAGTTCGAATCACTGGAGTTGGAGAGTGGCTTGGGTAACTTCACGGCCGCTATCAAGAGCAGTCCCAGCACGCGACACGAAATCCGCAAAGCCCTGGAGCCAATGACCGACAGCCTGATCGGAGCCACAAACGACGTCCTCGGCAAAGCCATCGGCGAGGTAATCAAGAAAGGCTACACAGGCATAGCGATCATCGCTGATGACCTGGACAAGCTCTCGGTGGTGCACCAGTCCGAAATGGATGGATCGGTAGCCGATCGACTGTTCCTGAAGAGACGTGATCAGCTTGCGGCGTTTCGATGTCCCGTGATCTGCACGGTCCCCCTCTCGCTTATGTACTCGTGCAAGGGACAACAGATGGCGAACCTCTATGGGATGACGGCGCTTCCGGTCGTTCCCATGACCAAGATCTTCGAGCATACCGGCAAGAGGCATGCGCCGGGATTCGAGAAGTTCCGGGAGATCATCGCACGCCGTCTCAAGCAAGCCGAGACGAAGGAAGCAGATGTCTTCGAAAGTGAGGTGAGAGACAGGATCATTGAGTACAGCGGCGGGCAACCCCGTGTCCTCGTCACCCTCATCCGGGACTCACTCGTCGAAGGCGACTTGCCCTTGAGCAAAGCAACGGTCGATACGGTAGCGAAGAAAGTCACGCACTCCTATGCAAGACAGCTCCGCGAAGAGCATTGGAAGATCATCGACCAAGTCCAGAAAACGCACAAGCTCAAACGCACCACCGGCAACGATTCGTTGTGCATGGAGCTTCTGGCCAACCGCGCCATCCTGCAATATCCGAACGATCCGGAATGGTACGCCCCGAATCCCCTGCTGCCGAAGCGACCTAAGAAATGAGCAAGAGCAAGGCGATATCCCGACCCTTCGAACAGACCACCCAGCAGCGAGCGGAACTCGACGCCCTGCAGCGTATGCTCGATATCTCGGAAGGGACGTTCTCGCTAAGTGTCGCGATCTGCAACAGCCCGGCCCTTCGAGATCACATCATCGAGCATGTCACGGGCCAGATGGAAGGCATCGAAGTTGTGCGCGTTCCAGAGGATGCGAGGGACATCTTCGACTTGGTTCGCAAGCAAATCCCCAACGGAAGCCCGCGCGCGATCTTCGTCGTGGATCTGGAGAAAGCCCTTGAGGAAGACAAGAGAAGCCGCGTCCTCCAAGGCCTGAACGTCAGCCGCGAGCAGTGGCAGTCCGCGTTCAAGCGCCCTGTCGTTTTCTGGCTCCCAGAGTACGTCACATCGCTGGTGATGACCCAGGCTCGCGATCTATGGTCCTGGGTGAGCCATAGCTTCGAATTCGTCTCGGAACCTCCTGCCTTAGTCAATTTTCTTGCCGCCTGCACTGGCAACGCCCTGGCGGCTGCGAATCTTGATGTTCATGAGAAACACATTCGAATCGCAGAGTTGGAGCAACGAATCGCAAGCGTAGGGAACAAGTCTCAGGGACAACTCAAGGCGCATTTCTGGATGTGGCTTCAAGAGCTGGCGCACCTTTACTTCTGCATTGGCGAACTGGATAAGGCCGAGCAGGCATTGCAGCGGTCATTAACTGTTGCCACACCAGCCAACAGCAGAGCCATTTCACAATCCCTCCACGAGTTGGGGATCGTTCACCAACTTCGTGGGGACTATGGTAAGGCATTGGAGTCCTACGAACAGTCGCTAAGGATAGCGGAAGAACTCGGCGATGACGCAGATATAGCGGGTTCGTTGCACCAGATCGGAGGCATCTACTATCTCCGGAGCAGCTATGATAAGGCTCTGGAATATAGTGAGCGGGCGAGGGAGATCTCGCAGAAGCTTGGCACACGTGCGGGCCTTTCGAAGTCCCTCCAGCAGATCGGGATTATTCACTTCTCTCGCGGAGACTATGATAAGGCATTGAAGTACTTTGAACAAGCAAGAGCCATCTCCGAGGAGCTATCCGATCGCGCGGATATCTCCGCAATACTCCACGACATCGGTGCTGTTCATCAGACTCATGGCGATCACAGCAAGGCGTTGGATTTCTATGAGCAATCCCGAAAGATCAAGGAAGAGCTGGGTGACCGCATGGGCATTGCCGCCTCACTCTATCAGATCAGCACGGTCTATGAGGCTCGCGGGGATAGCGACAAGGCACTGGAGTACTGCGAACGGGCGAAACGCATTCAAGAGGAAATTGGCGACCGTGCAGGCTTTTCGAAGTCCCTGCACGCGATCGGAATCATTCATCAGCGTCGCGGAGAGTACGACAAAGCATTAGCATGTTACAGACAATCGTTGAGCATCGCGGAAGAACTGGGTGATCTTGCGGGCCTTGTTGCCTCGTACGGTCAGATTGCTCGAGTCTGTATCGAAACGAATCAGTACAGTGAAGCACTTGAACACTTAGTTTTGGCATTGGCCATCTCTGCCCAGATAGGTTCACCGCAGGGCCGAAAGGCCGTTCACGAACTAAGAAAGCTTCGACAGGCGTGGGGACCAGACAAATTCGACAGGGCATGGCGCACCAAGACGCGAGAAGAGGTGCCAGACTGGTTGAACGCAGACAAGAACATTGCGATAACACACGAAGCAGCCCATCCCCAATCGCACACAGATGTAGACTGAGCCAGTTCAGGCCGTCGCTGCCCCCGCCGGTCCTTTGTGCCAGGAGGTTGCAGGGACCTGAAGCGAAACGTGAAAACGCTCTCTATGGACTTGTCAAAGAACGGATTGAATCTCACGCAGTGACGCAGGGACGCAGAGGCTTCGGAGCGGATGTTCTTGCCTTCACTGCGTCTCTGCGTCCCTGCGTGAAACCGTGTCAGGACTGTCTTTCCTTTCCGCTTCGATCTCCCGGAGTCGCTGGTCCCGCTCTTCGGGGAAGTTCAGCATGGCGTATTCGCCGAAGAGTTCGATCGCCTTGCGATCGCGGGCTCGGGCTGCCTCTTCCGGCGTATCAAACGGGCTCAGGTTCGTGACTTCGCCTTTGCACATGATCTTGATGCACCATTTGCCCGGCGGACGCCGGCAGGGGTAGACCCCGATGTACTGCGATTTCGCCCCCTGCTCCTTGCGGCGTCTCTTATTCCATGCGTTTTCGAGCTTCGTGCACAGGCGCAGGTTCTCCCGGCGGTTGTCCAGGCCGTTGCCGTTGGCGTGGTCGACCACCATGCCCTTCGGCGGGTTCATGATGAACTGGTGCATGCGGATCGTCCGGCCGTTGGCACGGCGCTGGGCGTACCACTGGAGGCCGACGGGATCGGCGCACCACTTGAACTGGTTCACCCGCTCGAAGTCCACGGCATCGACCGTCGCGACCTTCTTTCGCGTCAGCGGGATCGTGCAGACCGCAAGGCCTCTCTGATCGCCCACGTCGATTCGCTCGACTGGTTCGGATTTCGGCCGGAAGTTCCGGCAATGGCTGCACGCCGGGACGCCGAGGATGTCGCCCTGGGCGTCGGGGTGGTTCGTGCACAAGAGCAGGCCCAGCCAGCGCGACAAGATCAGCTTGAGCCAGCGGCCGGTGGGACGACGGGCGTAGACGCAGTGGCTGCAGGCCGTCGCTCGTGACCCTTGAGGAGTGACCCGTGGCTCGTGGCCCGTGACTCGCGGGCGAGCGGGGTCGCTCGCCCTGCGAAGAGCGTCACCCCCACAGTCCTCTGCCTTCTGTCTTGCGTTCTCGGTCCTCATGTCGCACCGCTCGCTTTCCGCCACGCCACCGGCGAGGCAACCAGCCGTCGTCCCCTTCTTCTCTGACTTCAAACTTCACACTTCGCACCACTTCAAACCGGCCCGAAGGGCCGTTCGAGGGCCGCGGAACGACACAACGTCCCTCTACCCTTGCCCGATGTTGCACGAATTTGACGAAAAATTCGTGTTTCCGGGGCGCGTGAAATCGCGGTAAGTACAGGCCGGGACGGGAATAGAAAAAATTGTGGCCCGAGGGCATTTTGGGGCGCAAGGATGTTGCACGAATTTTGCTATTCATAGGCAGAAAGTGGGATTTCAGAGAAATCCCGAAGTTTGAAGTGTCAAGTTTGAAGCAAGAAGACAGGCGGCTGGTCTGCTCTTCTCTGACTTCACACTTCAAACTCGCCCGGCAACACTTCAAACTCGCCGGAGGGCTTACAAAAAGTTGGCCCGCCGGCGCGGAATTCGCGTAACATGAGGCCGCGGCGAACACCTGTTTCTGTGACGAGCGGAATTCCGCAAAATGGAGATGATGAGATTTCCTGGAAGAATATAGGCCTAATCTCCATTTTGCGGAATTCCACCAACGGTATGAGCGAACGCACAGACATCATCGAGCTGGTCCGGCGGGCACAAGCGGGCCGCCCGGAGGCGCGAGGCGATCTGGTTCGGATCGTCGAGCCCCGCCTGGCGGAGTACGTCGGGCGTCTGACCCTGGACCGCGATCTGACCACGGACATCGTGCAGGAGAGTATCGCCGAAATGCTCAAGATCTTCGACAATCTCAAGGACCCGCAGCGATTCTGGTGCTGGATCTACACGATCACGCTGAACAAGCTGCGGGCGCACTACCGCAGGCGATGGCGGCACAAGGAGACGCCGCTGTCGGAGGTGCAGCAGGACTGGCTCCAAGCCAAGGACCAGGACGTCCTGGCGGACCTGGTGGCGCGGGAGCTCAAGCAGATCGTGGTCTGCGCGGTCGGCGAGCTGGAGCCCCGCCAGCGGGCGGTCCTGGTCATGCGGTGCTACGATCAGATGTCGTACGGCCAGATCAGCAAGGCGATGGGCTGCACGCAACTGGGGGCGCGGGCCCTTTTTCATCGGGCGAAAAAGAGCATGGCCAGACTGCTCAACGCACATGGGATCGACAAGTCCGCATTGCCTGTGGCGCTGCTCATCTTCGGCAAGCTCAGCGCAACCAGCGAGGCCGCGGTCTCGGGCGTTTCGATCACCGCCGCCGCGATGCGGGTCGGACCCTGGGGTGCGCTGGCGGCGATGGCGACGCGGCACATGGTGCTGACGGCGGCGCTGGGCACAGCGGCAATCGGGGCAAGCGGCGCGATGATCGTCGCGGCGGGTCGCGCGGAGGACGGCCCGCCGGCGGCCATCGCGATGGCCTCGGTGCCGCAGGCGGGGGCGGTGTCGCAGGAAGCTTCGTGCTGGTACTACTATCCGCCGGGCGTGGGCGAGGCGGTGATGATCCGCACCGGCGGGCGAGCCATCGCCTACAGCCAGTGGCTCGGGAAGGAGCAGGCGAACTACTATCGCCGGGGCGACACGATCCGCGTCCGCAACCATCGGCAGTTCTCGACGGACCTGTCGGTCTGGCGGCTGCCGACGGACAAGCCGGAGCTGCGGAGTTTTCTGCGGGCGCAGGACGGATGGAGCTGCGACCTGGACTACGCGGCGCCGAGCCCGCGCGGGATGCTCGTGGCGGTGGAGAAGGCCCAGGGCGACCGGCTTCGCCAGGCGGCGCTCAATTACGACGTGTCGGTGGAGGACTATTTCCGGCACGACTGGTCCGCGGCCGCTGCGATCGTGGACGAGCGGGACGAATTGCACCGGCAGGGTTGGACCTGGTTCGAAGTGACCGGGCAGATCGAGGGCAAACAGGTCTCGGGCGGCGGGCGACTGCCCTTCGTCGCGACGGCGGTTGCAGACCACGGGCCGTGGCTGAGTCTGACGGTGGGCGAGGAGACGATCTCGCAGGCGGGGGCGAGGCTCTTCGAGGGCCTGGGCCGGCCGTGGACCGGGCTGCACACGATCGACACGATCCGTCGCGACGCGGCGGCCTCGAAGATCCCTTTCGCCACGAGACGACTGCCCGATCGCGAGCGGGTCGAGGTCGTGCTCGACGGCCCGAAGACGCAACTGACCTATCGCGTGCACCTGTATCAGGACTGGATCGAGAGCATCACGCTGCGCCGCGGCGGCGCGGTCGTGGGCGAATTGACGTTTCGCTATCCGAAGCCCGACGAGGCGGCCCCACACCGGTTGAAGGCCTCCTCGCCGTCGGTCGGCGGTCGAGGGCGGGCGCCCGCGCCGGCCGGCTTGTGGCTGATGCGTTTGGGCGAAGGACTGCAAACTCGGTGAAGAAAGAAGGATTGGCCACAGAGAACACAGAGCACACAGAGAATAAAAAGAACCGCACAGACGAACTCACTCACATCCTCTCTGTGACCTCTGTGGCAAGAAACTCTTGCTTGGGAGATCTGCCATGAAAAACAGATGGATTGCTCTAGTGCTCGTATCGTCGGCGCTGGCCGGGCCGCTGTGGGCGGCGACCTACTACGTGGACGACGACATCGCCATCCTGAAGGCCAACAGCCGAGTGGTCAAGCCGGTTGAAGACGGCTCGGTCGAGCACCCGTTCGGCACGATCGAGCAGGCAATCGAGATCGCGGCCGATGGGGACACGATCGTCGTGGCGCCCGGGTATTACCTCTCGCCCGATCCGTGGAAATACGCGGAGTTGGGATTCAAGGGCAAGAGCGTCCGACTGGTCGGCTCGGCGCCGACGGACTTTGGCGTCGTGGAGCAGACGGTGCTGTGCGGCGTGATCGTCTTCGACGGGATCGAGGACGCCAACAGCCTGCTCCAGGGCTTCAAGATCCAGAACCACACCTGCGGCGGCATCCTGGGCAACGGCACGCAGGCGACGGTCAGCCACTGCATCCTCAGCGGCAACGGCCCCTGCGGCGCGACGGTGATCAAGGACGTCAAAGGCCCGATCCGCAACTGCCTGATCGTGGACAACACCACGTTCCACAACTGCGGCACAGACCCCGTCGTCTCCGGCTGCCCCACGCTCATCAACTGCACCATCGCCAACAACCTGTCCAATGTCAGCATCCCGGGCGGCGCGTCCATCGTCCGCAACTGCATCTTCTGGGGTAATGAAGACCCGAAGACGCCCGTTCCGGCGGCAACGCGCGATGGACCCAATCCCGAAATCACGTTCACTCTGGTCGAAAGCTGGACCCGGGGAGGGAGGAACGGCAACATCATCGACGACCCGTGCTTCGTGCGATTGGGATCTTGGCGGGAAGTCACCTACGAGTTCTGGACCAGAGACGGCAAGACCTCGACCACCACTCAAATCCTGATCGAGGGGGATTACCATCTCCAGAGCCAGGGCTGGCGGTGGAGCACACAGGAAGTACACGGGTCCCACTGGTACTTCGACCCCATGACCAGTCCGGCGGTCGACGCCGGCGACCCGATGGACAGTCTGGGCGAGGAATTGGAGCGGGCTCCGGACGATCCCGAAGGCAGATGGGGATTCAATCGAGCCATCGACATGGGCGCCTACGGCGGCACCATGCGTGGGAGCCTGTCGCCGACGGTGGGCGAGATCCCCGGCGTTGGGACGCTGGACCTGCTCGACTACTGGCCTTTTGGCACGAGCAATCGGGCCGGAGGCATAGGAGCCAGCCAGTGGTACATCCATGATTCCGAAGGGATCGCCAGTAAATTCGGTGTGACGGGCTTGACAGGCATATTCGGGGCCGGCGCCCAATACGTGGCCTACCACGTATCAACCGCAAATGCGCCCGATTGGGTAGCGAAAGTGAATTGCTACTACGGCAATCGGGCCCTGTACATCACCGAGGGCACTCCCAAGATCAATCCGGCGCAGCCACCCGATGAGATTCAGGCCGAATACCCCGAGTTCCTGGTTCCCGGCACGACGATTCAGGCCCCTTATGATCCGTTCACCAGGGCACCGGTGGAGTATCGATCGGTCATGGTCGTCCGCGGTACGTTGGCGGAAGTGCTGACCGGCACGAGCAAGAACCCGGACGAGTTCCTGGCGGGCTCATGGCTTGACGTGATCGCCCTGCTCAATACAACCAAAGATGGCGTTCCCGGCGAACCCATCGCGGTCTTTGCCCGCGGGTTCGGGCCGCTCATGATCGCAGGCCAACCGATCACCGGAGCGATCGTCAACTCCAAGACCTTCGGAAATGTGACGAACCCGTGGCCTGCGATTCGGTAGACGGGCCACCACTCTGAAGGGAAACGCCTATAAGGCAGACAATCGCGACATCTCGCGTGTGGTGGATGAAGGGCATGACGCCGACCCGACTGCCTGCCGCGGTCGGCGTCAGCACCCTCTGGGCGAGGTTTGTCGTTGCCTTCTGCGATTCGCAGGGGTATGATCGAAGAACGAGTGGACGATCGGTGAGACAGTCGAATGCGAGTTCTGCGATGCCACGAGACGCGAAGTCCATTGGCGGGAGACGACCCTCAGAGAAGCACGGCTCAGCGTTCACCCTCATCGAGCTGCTGGTGGTCATCGCCATCATCGCCCTGCTGATGGGCGTCCTGCTGCCTGCGATGGGCCAGGCGAGGCGGACGGCCCGTTCGCTCGTGTCGAGCAGCCGCCAGAGGCAGGTGGTCCTGGCAGCGAATCTCTATGCGACCGATCACGAGGGCTCGTATCCCGAGTCCGTGGCGACCGCGGCGGGCCTGGCGCGGACGTGGCGGTGGCAGGAGCCTCGCAAGATGAAGGCCTGCCAGCCGCGAGCGGATGGCTACCACGCCTCCACGGCCGCGTACCTGAGGCGCTATCTGCCCGAGGCGGATGTCTTGTTCTGTCCGAGCAGTCCTCGGCCGTATCGATACCTGGAGGACCTCTGGCGCGCCGGAGACGCCTGGGACAATCCCGACACCGCGTTCCTCGACGACAGCGTCGCAGGCAGCTACTGCCTGTATTGGAACTACGTGGGGCACCTCACCGAGCGGGAACGTCCCTTCCGCGGCCCGCAGACCAGCGAGGGCCGGCCGGGATGCAGCACTCTGCTGATCAGCGACTACTTCGGCTTCAACCACTGGCGAAGCCCCGAGGCGTTCGGAAGCTGCGAGCGACTGCCCAAGGCCGAGGTCACGACCTCGACGCCGGAGGCGGTGGACTACTGGTTCTCCAAGCCCGCGGACGAGCCCGACCGGGCCTGCGTCGAGGTCAAGCTCCGCGCCGGCTTCGTCGACGGACACGTCGAAACGTACCGCCCTGCCGACACCACGGTCCTGGAAGTCGCCGAGACGCTGGACGGGACCAAGCCCGCCTTCAGCGGCGCGGGCCTGGGCGCAGGGCAGTTCTTCATCCCTGCGAGCGGAGCCGGTTCACGCCGGTGACGTCTGAAGCGTCGGGCCGTCGGGAAGACACAGAGTGGTAGTCGAAAAAGACGAAAACAGACGAAACATGGGGAGGGAGAGGAACTGACAGCATGCGTGTCTTTCTTCTTCGGCTCATCCGGCTCTTGCGTACTTGGCGATAGGGCAACGACCGGCCGCGGGGACGCTGTCCCCGGACCCCTGGGATTTTCCGCTTTGGGCCAGAAACATGAGGCGCAGAGCAGAGCCGATCCGATCCGTGTTCCAGGAGAACCGACACCGCTTGCCTTCTGTCCTCCCACCTGGCGTCTGCTCGGGCGGATCTCTTGTCGCAGGTCCCGCTCTGCTGGAAAACAACCCACCCCCGGCGAGAGCCCGCGTTGCGGGAGGGCCACGGTCCAGGGGCATGGGCGACGTTGCCTGTGTGGTTCGTCGCCTTCCCCCATGTCATGTTTCTGGCGCAAAGCGACAAATCCCAGGGGGTTGGGGACAGCGTCCCCAAAGGCCATGGAAGTACGCGAAAAACGGATGAGTCCTTTTCTCGTCTTCTTTCGTTTCTTTCGGCTCGATCCTCTTCTCTCTTTCGGCTCCTCTTGCCAAGAGAACGGGACGCTGCGCTCTTGCGGGGTGGCGACTGCGATTCAGGTCCCGCTGTTCCCTCGCGTCCGGTGACGAACCCAGAAAGCAGCGGACGCCGGGAACAAGGTCGTCTTGTCCCCGGCGTCCGTTTGTCCATCGTGAACGATCATCGCGTCGATCGCGGCCAGTGCCTCTGCGATCCAGGCGAGAATGAGCGCGCCGTCACTTCTTCGGCGCCGCCCACTTGACCGCGTTGATCATGATCTTGCGGACGTTGGCGTCGTAGAAGATCGGGTTGGTCTCGTGGCCGGGCTGGAAGTAGAAGAACCTGCCCTTGCCGACCGTCCAGGTGAAGCCCTGCTGGCTCGGATCGAGCTTGCCGTCCTTGAGCGTGGCGACGCCCTCGAACACCACGGATTCCGGCGTCGGGACCGCGTACGGATCGCTGTACCGCTCGTGATGCTCGACGGTGAAGTCCTTGACGCCCTTGGCGATCGGGTGCTTGGGGTCCGACACGGTGACCTTCAGCGTGATCGAGTCGCCGACGTAGGCGCCCCAGGAGCAGGCGGTGCCCATGAGGGCCTTGTTCGGCTTGGCGAAGTGCGAGGAGTGCAGGGAGATGAAGCCCATGCCGTCCTCTTTCACGCGTTTGACGATCTTGTCCACGAGTTCGTTCTTGACCTGGCCGTGTCTTTGATGGCCCCACCAGATCAGGACGTCGGCGCGGTTGAGCAGCTCGTCGGGCAGCCCCTGCTCGGGATCGGAGAGATTGGCGACGACGACGTCCCAGCCCTTGAGGTCCTTGAGCCCCTCGGCGATCGCGCCGTTGATGTCGTTGGGATACACGTTCTTCGGCGCGGTGCCCTCGGACCACACCACGACGCACGGCTTGTCCTGAATCTTCGCGGCCGCACTCGTCCCGGTCGCTGAATTCGACTGGCAGCCCGCGATCACCGCCACCATCAGCACAGAGAACAATCCACACACCAGTTTCCGCAACATAATCCACTCCTTTCGCACGGCCTGGGCCGGCACTACTTTGCCTGCGTCACAACGTCACCATGAATCGTCGTCGGCAGAACCATCGAGGCCGTCATGGTACCGGCCGCATCCCCTGTCGTCAACCAACACGCGAAACAGAAACATTTCACACCTGGATTCCTTGGGGAGACGGCGGTATATCTATACGGCAAGAGGCCGGCGCTGGGGCCCGGTGAGGATCATACGGGAACTATCCGTTGAGGTGAAGATGAAGCCGTGGATCTTTGCGTTCTGTGCTGTGCTTGCGTTTGGCGATCTGAGAGCGCAGACGAGTGTCTGGCAGCCGTCGCCGGGACATACGCAAATCCCGATCTGGCCGGGGGCGGCTCCGGATGCGAAGCCTGTCCCTGGGCCGGAGTTCACTGAAACGACGAAGGAGCTATTTGCCGGCAAGCCGGCCCTCGTGGTGAACAATGTGTCGCAGCCGACGATGACGGTTTACTCGCCGCAGGGACCGAATACCGGCGTTGCGGTTGTCGTGTTTCCCGGCGGAGGCTACCAGTGCCTGGCCATCGATCTGGAAGGCACGGAGGTCTGTGACTGGCTGACGTCCAGGGGGATTACCGCCGTGCTGTTGAAATACCGCGTGCCGACTCCGAGGGTGGGCGGATATCTGGAGTCGCCCCTGGCGTTGCAGGATGCCCAGAGAACGGTGGGATTGGTGCGCTTTCACGCCGCCAAGTGGCATATCGATCCGCACAAGATCGGAGTGATCGGATTCTCGGCAGGCGGGCATATGGTGGCAGCGATAAGCACGCGGTACGACAAGCGTTCGTATCCGGCGGCCGATGCGGCTGACGAAGAAAGCTGCCGTCCGGATTTTGCGATCTCGATTTATCCGGGACATCTGTGGTATGCCAACAAGGATTTCGTGTTGAATCCGAATGTTCCCGTCACCCGCAACACGCCGCCTACGTTCCTGTTGCAGGCGGAGAACGATCCGGTGGACAACGTGAACAACTCGCTGGTTTACTACATCGCCCTGAAGAGCGCCGGTGTTCCCGTGGAGATGCACCTGTACCCGGAAGGCAAACACGCGTTCGGACTGCGGCGTACGGAGTTTCCGATCACGCGGTGGCCCGGACTGGTGGAGATATGGCTGCAAACCCTCGGGATGATTCCAGGTGAACACAATCCTTTGGCCGCACCCATACAATCCCAGACGGCAAGTTCACAGAGGCTGCACATGGTGCGCGAGGGAGAGACCTTGTCCGATATCTCACGCAAGTATTACGGGTCGGCCGGCAAGTGGCGAAAGGTCTTCGAGGCGAACCGGGGGACGATCAAGGATGCGAACGCGGTTCGGTCGGGAACGAAGCTGATCATACCTGACTAACAGCGGCAAGGGTCCCCCGTCGGAGCCCATGGGCGGGCATTGCCGGCTTTGTCCGCCATAATTCACCGCGGGCGGCGCACGCGTCGCCCCTCCGGCACGCGGGGAACGATTCGCCTTGGCCTTTTCCATTCGTCACGACCCCAGCGCAATTCGGCCGACGCACACGCAAGACTCAACGATTTCGGAGGCGGCCAGCCCGATAATAGACGCCGCGGCAGCGATGCTGAGCAGGCGGTCGATCCGGGCCCGGGTCTTCCCGCGAGCGGCCGACGGCGACGGAATCACGATTCGCAGGACGACCCCGAGGCCGCAGGCCAGAATCAGCAGTTGGACCTGCGTCACGGCCGGCCAGCCGTGGACCGCGAGCGTGACCATCCCCTGCGACAGCGCGTGGAGCGTGCGCAGACGACTGATGAGAGAATACAAAGCCCTCATGGTCGGTATTCTCCGAGCAAGTGCACTTGCCCGCACGGCGAGGCCGGCCCGACCATCGGGCCAGAGATGGCTTGCGACGCACTATACCATCGACTTCCTCGAACGCCTGCGAGGTTAGCTGACGGGCTCGGAGCCGAGTTACCCCGTCCGGCCATTCGGCCGGATTAGCCCCAACTCTTGGGTCCCCCGCTCCGCGGTCCTTCGATCCGCGGATTCGGCGGTTGTTCACGGCATAGCAAGTAGCGACCAAATTGTCCCTCGCTTGTACCTCGCCGGCGGCGAAAAGTCAATCGGAATCCGATCGTCGCAGGGGCGAGTGTCTGTGCGGATTTCCGGGCGGAGGGGCGACGCATGCGTTGCCCTTGCCTGGGACGAGCAACAGGCGAATCCCGTTTGCAGTGACGCCGTAAGGCGTTATCATCTCCTCCACAAACGCGCGAAGAATCGAAGATATGCCCTTACGGGCCCACTACTAGCGGGATGCCCGCGATCTCGCCGCCGCCAGGATCTTCTCAACGACACGGGGCGATTCAAGTCGCCGGCGTGTTGTCAGCAGGCGGGCCGCGTGGTACAGTGGCGGTCGTCCGTGAACAACCGCACAGTGCTTTGGGAAGGACGATCGCGTGAAGCTTGAACTGCATGCAGAGTGGATTGGGGCGAGTCTCCTCGTTGCGTTGCTCCTCGGGACTGCGGGGGCCGCGGAGTATCACAGCCACGCAGCCCTGGACGAACGACTGGTCTGGCTGGGCGAGCGGGAGCCGAATCTGGTTCGCGTCCGAGAACTGGCCAAGTCGCGGGAGAGCCGCACCGTCCGGATGGTCGAGATCGGCGAAGGCGCCGATGAGGATCGCGCCGCCCGTCCGGCGATGCTCGTGGTGGCGGGCATCGAGGGCGACGACCTTGTCGGCTCGTACGCGGCCGTCGCCTGGATCGAGCGGCTGACTCAGGAATACCGCGTGAACCCCTCCACCGCAGAGAGCCTCAAGACGACCACGCTCTACGTGGTCCCCTGCCTGAACCCCGACGCCGTCGAGCGGTATTTCGCGAGCCCCAGAATCGATGGATGCGGCAACGGAACTCCGAACGACGAGGACCACGACGGACTCACCGACGAAGACGGGTGCGAGGACCTCAACGGCGACGGCCTGATCACGATGATGCGGGTCGAGGACAAGGAGGGCCAGGACATCGTCGATCCGAACGAACCCCGCCTGATGCTCAAGGCCGATCCGCTCAAGGGCGAAGTCCCCGTCTGGCGGCTGCTGACCGAGGGGATCGACAACGACCGCGACAAACGATGGAACGAGGACGGCCCCGGCGGCGTCAACTTCAACCGCAACTTCCCCTACGGCTACAAGTACTTCGCTCCCGACGCGGGCGTTCACCCCGTCAGCGAGGCCGAGACGCGGGCGCTGGCGGACTTCGTCGTCGCCCATCCGAACATCGGGATCGTCGTGACCTATGGCGCCGCGGACACCCTCCGCAAGACGCCCAGAAGCGCCGCCTCGCCCGGCCGGTCCAAGCCGATGGAAGCGATCAGCGACAAGGACATCGCTTACTTCGAGGCCCTCGGCAAGGTCTATCGCGCCAAGCTCGGCCTGGAGAAGGAACTGGAGGGCGCGTCGGAGCCCGGCACGTTCAGCGACTGGATGTACTTCCATCGCGGGCGGTTGTCCCTGGCGGCCCGACCCTGGGACCCGGCCATGGCGACAGCCTTCGAGAAACCGAAGGCCGAAGACCCGAACGATCCCAACGCGCCCAAGACCCAGGAGAAGAAACCCGCGAAGAACAAAGCCGACGACAAACGCGGCAAGGAGGAACGGGACCAACTCGCCTGGTTCGACAGGCATTCGCCCGAGGCGTTTGTCGCGTGGCAGGCGGTCGAGCATCCGGACTTCCCCGGCCGGCGCGTCGAGGTCGGCGGCTTCCGCCCCTTCGCGCGGACGAACCCGCCCCTGGCGATGCTCGACGAACTCGCGGGCAAGCATGGCGACTTCCTCACGGACCTGGCCGGCAAGCTGCCACGAATCGAGGTGGCCAGAATCGAATGCCGCCTGCTGGCCGACTCGATCTACGAGATCGAGATTCTCGTGACGAACACGGGCTTCCTGCCGACGGCCCTGGCGCACGGCGAGACCAGCCAGCAGATCCTGCCCACGCGAGTGACGCTCGACGTCGAGCCGCGGTGCTTCCTGGCCGGGACGAAGACCACGTTCCTGCCCACCCTGGCCGGCTCCGGCGGCACAGCCAAGGTCCGCTGCACGGTCCGCGCCGCGGGCCGGTCCGCGATCCCCTTCGAAGTCGTCTCGGCGCTGGCCGGCCGCGTGAAGGGATCGATTGAACTGTTGAAAGCCGACGATACTGATCCTAAGTAACGCCAGGCTGCATGAGATTCGACTTGTCATGCTGAACGAAGTGAAGCATCTTGTCTGCGTCAGAGGAAAGTGACCGTCATGACCACGATCTTCAAGAACTGCCGTCCTGCAATCTCGCTCGCTCTGTCCCTCCTGCTCTTCGCAGCGTGGGCCGGCGCGGAATCCCCTTCAACGAACGAACAGCCTGCGGCGCCGGCGGTTTCTCTCGCGTACCCAGCGTTGGGCGTCTCGGCCGAGCGGAAGGTGGACGTCGCCTGGAATCGGTACTACACCCACGCGGGCCTCTCGGACATCCTGGTCCGCCTGAACCGGGCCTTTCCCGAACTGACGAAGGTCTACTCGATCGGCAAATCGACCGAAGGCCGGGACCTGTGGTGCATCGAGGTGACGGCGAGAAATGCGGGCAACCCCGACCGCAAGCCTGGCATCTACCTGGGCGGCAACATCCACGGCAACGAGGTCCAGGCCGGCGAGGTCGTGACGTACACCGCCTGGTACCTGTGCCATCAATACGGCCGGCTCGACCGCGTCAAGGCCCTGCTCGACAACTACGTCTTCTACCTGGTTCCCATGGTCAACCCCGACGGTCGGGACTTCTGGCTGGCCGACCCCAACGGAGCCAGGTCCGCAAGGACGGGCTCGACGCCGATCGACAACGACCGTGACGGCGTCGCCGACGAAGACGACTGCGAAGACCTCAACGGCGACGGTGTCGTCACCCTCATGCGGATCAAAGACCCGCTGGGACGGTACAAAGCCCATCCGGACTATCCGCAACACCTGATGGTCCGAGCCAGACCCGACGAGCCCGGCGAGTACACCCTGCTGGGCTGGGAAGGCATCGACAACGACGGCGACGGGCGGATCAACGAGGACGGCCGCGGCGGCTACGACCTCAACCGCAACTGGGCCTGGGACTGGCAGCCGCAGTATATCCAGTTCGGCGCGATGGATTACCCCTTCTCCCAGCCCGAAACGCGGGCGGTCGCCGACTTCATCCTGGCCCATCCCAACATCGCGACGGGCCAGTGCTTCCACAACAACGGCGGCATGATCCTCCGCGGTCCCGGTCGCGAAGGCGGCGAGATGAGAGGCGCCGACGACCGGCTCCTGCAGATGATCGCCGCGCGAGGCGAGCAGATCCTTCCCTACTACCGCTCGATAATCTCCTGGAAAGACCTCTACACCACCTGGGGCGACGAGGACTCCTGGCTCTACGGCGCCCGCGGCATCCTGGGCTACACGTGCGAGATGTGGACGTCGGCCAATCTCTACAAGACCGGCAAGGACCCCACCGAACCGCAGGAAGCGGAGTTCATCCAACACGTCCTGCTCGACGACGGCGTAGTCGCCTGGCGTCCTTGCGATCATCCGACCTATGGCCCGATCGAGATCGGCGGACTCCAAAAGGAGTGGGGTCGCATCCCGCCCTCGTTTCTCCTCGAAGAAGAGCTTCACCGCTGCATGGCGTTCGCGCTGTATCACGCCAGCGTGATGCCCCTGCTGCGGATCGCGGACGTGGCGATCGAACCGCTGGGCGACCGGCTGTTCAAGATCTGGGTGACGATCGAAAACACCCGGCCCATGCCGACGCGGACCGCGCAGGACGTGGACCACAGCATCAGCCCGCCGGACCTGGTCACGGTCCGCGGCGACGACATCAAAATCCTCTCGGGCGGGCGGGTCCTCGACCGGTTCTTCAAACACGTCCAGGCGGTCGAGTCGCGTCCCGAACGCGTGGAACTGGAGACCATCGAGGGCATGCAGGCCACGCGGGTTCAGTTCATCGTCCAGGGCAGCGGCCCCTTCACGATCACCGTGGACTCCGCCCGAGGCGGCCTGCTGCAGAAGGACGGCTCTCTGCCGTAGACTCGCCATGGCCCAACCATCGTCCGATCACATCGAACTGTTGCTTCGGATCTTCGCGGATGTCCCGGCGGACGAAACTGCGGATGCAGCGTATCTGTTTGGGGAAACCGAGCGGAACCAGAAATCCGTCTTCCTCGCAGCGCGCGACCTCACTGAAAAACGACGAGTCCGCCGAATCCTGATCTCCGACTGCACGCCCAAGAGCGGCTACCTCGGCGCCGCGGCCTATCGAGCCGCGATGGTCGACGTGGGCATCCCAGTCGAGGTGATCGAAGAGGTCCCGATGGAACCCACGGAGATCCTGCACACGGGCATCGAGGCGGAGAGAACGGTGCAATTCGCCAAAGCGAAACGCTACGAGCGGCTGTTCGTCGTCTCGGTCCCCTTCCACCAGGAACGGGCCTTCATCAGCGTCGTGACCGCGGCTCTGCGCGAGTATCCCTCGCTCCAAGTCTACAGCCGACCCGGCGCGCCGCAACCGTGGGACGAGATCGTGACGCACTCACAGGGCAAGCTCCAGGGCACACGGGCCGAACTGATCGCAGAGGAACTCAAGCGGATCGAGACCTACACCGCCCAGGGCTTTCTCCTGCCCCGCTCGGCCATCCTGGAGTACCTCCGCAATCGCGACTGAGCGCAAAGCTGCATTGCCTTGGCCTCCATTCCAGGGTACAATAGAACGACAATTTGAATAGCAGTCGCTACTTGCTATGCCGCGATCAATCGCCGAATCCGTCGGCCGCAGGGCCGCCGGAACGGGGGACCCAGGTTTCTGGGGCGAATCCAGCGTGCCGCTGGACGGGGCAACTCGGCTCCGAGCCCGTCAGCTAACCTCGCAGGCGTTCGAGGAAATCGGTGGCGTAGTCTGTCGCACACCCGCTCCGGCCCGACGTTCGGGCCGGCCTCGCCGTGCCGGCAAGTGCACAAAGGAAAGGATCACTAACCATGCGTGCGTTGCGCGCTCTCGGTGCGTCGATGCGCCGGCTCTGTGTCTGTTCGCAAAGGATGTCGGCGTTTCTCCAGGCCAAATGGGCCGCTCTGAAGCCGGCCCAGATGCTCGCCTGCGGGTTTCTCTCGTACGCCGTGGCCGGAACGGCGCTTCTGTCGCTGCCCTTCGCCAGAGAGACTCCCGTTCGCCTGACCGACAACGTCTTCAATGTGGTCTCCGCGATCTCCACCACCGGCCTGACGGTGGTCAGCGTACCCGACTCGTACACCTTCTTCGGCGAACTGGTCCTGCTGACCCTGTTCCAGCTCGGCGGGATCGGGTACATGACGACCACGTCGTTCATCATCATGGCCAGGGGGCGTCCGCTTTCGGAAAGCCGCGTCGGGGTCCTTCACGCCGGGTTCTCTCTGCCCGAGGGGTTCAGCATCCGTCGCTTCGTCCGCCACTTGGTGATCTTCAGCGCGTTGATCGAGACGATCGGGGCGTGCCTGCTGTACATCGAATTCCGCTCCTACGGCGTCGAGCGGCCTCTGTGGTCCGCGGTGTTTCATTCGGTTTCGGCCTTCGCCACCGCGGGATTCAGTCTCAACAACAACAGCCTGGAGAGCTTCCGCTCCAGCGGGATCGTGAACCTGACCGTCGGAGTCCTGTGCTATCTGGGCGCGATTGGATTCATCGTCCTGCAGGACGCCTATTGGGCGATGCGGTCCCGCAGACGCCGGATCACGTTCACTTCGAAGGTGATCCTGGCCATCACAGGCCTGATCCTGATTGTGGAAATGCCTCTGTTTCTCGCGTGCGAGCCGAGCCTGCGGTCGATGCCGTTCCGGGAGCAGTTCTACACCGCGTTCTTCCAGGTCATGGCGGCCTCGACCACGTCGGGCTTCAACTCGATTCCCATCGGCACGCTCTCGGCGGCCTCGCTCACGCTGATCGTCGTGGCCATGGTCATCGGCGCTTCCCCCAGCGGCACCGGCGGCGGCCTCAAAACCACCTCGCTCTCGGTCCTGCTGGGCATCGCGAGCGGCACGCTGCGAGGCCGATCCACGATCACGTTCTTGGGCCACCGGATCCCGCCGCATCGAGTGGCCACTGCGGTCGCCTCGGCAACGCTTTACGTGGCAGTCCTGACCGTCGGGGTCTTCTTGTTGAGCCTTACGGAGAAACAGGATTATCTCAAGCTGGTCTTCGAGGCTGCCTCGGCCCTGGGCACGGTCGGCCTGAGCACCGGAATCACGAGCGAACTGACCGATCTAGGCAAGTGGTTCCTGACCGCGATCATGTTCGTCGGCCGCATCGGCCCTCTGACGCTGGGCTTCGCCCTGATGCGTTCGCCCTGCGAGGACGTCCGCCCGATGGAAGCCGACCTCGCCACATGACGGCGACGCCCTCGCTTCACGTCTCACGCTTCACGAGGCGCGTCCCCGTCACGACATCAGCTTCTTGAGCAGCGCCCGCTGGAAGTGCAGGCGGTTCTCGGCCTGGTCGAAGATGATCGAGCCGGGGCACTCGCAGGCGTCGTCGCTGATCTCGTAGCCGCGATAGGCGGGCAGGCAGTGCATGATCTTGACGTGCTTGGGCGCCGCTTCGATCAGCTTCATGTCGATGGCGTAACCCTTGAACTCCCGCACGCGTTTTTCCTTCTCGTCCTCCTGGCCCATGCTGACCCAGGTGTCGGTGTAGATGACGTCCGCGTCGCGGACGGCCTCAAAGGGGTCGCGTACCTGCCAGGTGCAGTTTGGTGTGAAGGAGTTGGCCTCGCGGATCGTCTGGTCGTCGAGCTCGTAGCCTTTGGGCGAGGCGACGACCAGCTTCATGTTCAGCCGGCCCGCGGCGTAGGCGAGCGAGCGGGCGACGTTGTTGCCGTCGCCGATGAAGGCGATCTGGATCCCTTCGAGCCGGCCGAAGTGCTCCTGGATCGTCAGGCAGTCCGCCATCGCCTGGCACGGGTGCGACCAGTCGGTCAACGCGTTGATCACCGGGATGGTGGTGTACTTGGCCAGGTCCAGCACGGTCTGGTGCTCGAACGTGCGGGCCATGATCCCCTGGACGTAGCGACTCATCACCCGCGCGATGTCCTTGACCGGCTCGCGTTTGCCGATGCCGCCGATGTCCTCGGGCTTGACGTAAATCGTGTAGCCGCCCAGGTCCGTCATCGCGACCTGGAAACTGATCCTCGTGCGGAGGCTGGGCTTCTCGAAGAGCATGACCAGCGTCTTGCCGGTCAGGCACAGGTCCCGCTTGCCCGATTTGTAGAAAGCCTTGAGGGAGCCGCTTGCATCGAGCAACTCATGAAGCTCCTGCGTGGAGCAATCGGCGATCGCAACGAAATCTTTCATAGTCAGCCCTCGGCGAAAGAAGTAGTGCCAAAAAGCCGAGTGCCACGGCCGAACCGGTTCAGCCGTGGCACTCGGAAGCAATCGAGTCGATCGTCTCAGCCCTCGGCCAAGACGCTTTCAAAAATGCCCACGGCCTCGTCGATCTGCTCCTTCGTGACGATCATCGCCGGCATGAAGCGGATCACAGTGTCGTGCGTGCAGTTGATCCTCAGTCCCTTCTCCAGACACTTGGCGACGATCTGGGCGCCCGGCCGGGTGAGCTGGATGCCGATCATCAGGCCGATGCCCCGGACGTGGTCGATGACCGGGTACTTGTCCTTCAGGGCCCGCAGGCGGTCCTGGGCATATCCGCCCATCTCGACGGCCTGCTGGAGCAGGTGCTCCTCTTCGATGGCCTCGACGGTCGCGATGCCTGCGGCGCAGGCCAGGCAGTTGCCGCCGAAGGTGGAGGCGTGCTTGCCGGGCACGAGGCAGGCCGCGATCTCTTCGCGAGCCATCATGCCGCCGATCGCGACGCCGCCGCCGAGGGCCTTGGCCATCGTGACGATGTCCGGCTCGACGTCGTAGTGCTGATATCCGAACCATTTGCCGGTCCGGCCCATGCCGGTCTGGACCTCGTCGAGGATCATCACGGCCCCCTTCTCGTCGCAGAGCCGACGGATCGCACCGAGGAACTCGCCGGTCGCGACGTTGATGCCGCCCTCGCCCTGGATGGGCTCGACCAGCACCGCGGCGACCTCGTCCGTGAACGCGGCCTCGAGCGCCGCGACGTCGTTGAACGGGATGTAGACGAAGCCCGGCAGCAGCGGGAGGAATCCCTCGTGGTACTTGGGCTGCGCCGTGGCGGTCACCGCGGCGAAGGTCCGGCCGTGGAAGCTGCCCTCGCACGTGATGAATTTGTACTTCTTCTGTTTGGACGTGTAGAGCCGCGCCAGCTTGAGGGCCCCTTCATTGGCCTCGGCGCCGCTGTTGCAGAAGAAGCACTTGCCGCCGAAGCCCCGCTCGCTGAGCATCTGGGCCAGACGGCCCTGGGGCTCGGAATAGAACGTGTTGTCCACGTGGATCAGCTCGCCCGCCTGCTTGCGGATGGCCTCGACCACCTTGGGGTGGCAGTGGCCGATTCCGCTGACGGCCCAGCCGGGGAACATGTCCAGCACCTTGTTGTCGTCGGCGTCCCACATGTAGCAGCCTTCGCCCTTGACCATCACGCGGGGCAGCCGGCCGTAGTTGGCGATCACGTACTTCTTGAACAGGTCAATCGTTTCTTGCGTCTTCATGGATATCCTCTTGCGATTCTCGTATCGATTCGTCGGTCAGGTCAACACGCGGCGCAGGCAAAACACCTCAACGGTCCCTTGAGCCCGCGCCCAAGGAAACAGCCCTCGCCTCGGCCTTCGGTCCGGCCGAGCATGACGAACGAAAATACGATACTCGCAGTCAACACATTGCACTTCCGTGAATTCGGTTGCGGCGCGGGGCGGTCCCCAACGCGGCGCGTCGGGGCCTCAGTTCTTGATGATCTCCGTGCCGATCCCCATGGCGGTATAGATTTCCAGCAGGAGCGAATGGGCGATCCTGCCGTCGATGATATGCGCTTTCTTGACGCCCCCGTCCAGGGCGACCAGGCAGGCCTCGACCTTGGGGAACATCGCGTCGGTGATGATGCCGGCGTCGATCATCTCCTGGATCTGGAGCTGGTCGAGGCTGGAGACGCGGCTCTCCGGGTCGTTCATGTCCCGCCGGATGCCGTGCGTGTCGCTGACCATGACCAGCTTCTCGGCCATGACCGCGGCGGCCACCTTGCCGGCGGCGGTGTCGGCGTTGACGTTCAGCTTGCCGCCGTTCCTGTCCATGGCGGTCGAACTGATGACCGGGATCGTGCCGTCGGCGCACAGCGTGTGGAGCAGCTTGGCGTTGACCTCGGTGACCTTGCCGACCAGGCCCAGGTCGATCTTGCGGCCCTCCTCGCCGGGCAGCCGAAGGGTCTCGGCCGTCAGCACGCAACTGCTCAGCGTGTGCAGGCCCATCGTCTTGCAGCCGAGTTCTTCAAGCGTCTTGCAGATCGGTTCGTTGACCGTCCGCACGAGCGTGTGCTCGACGATGTTGAGCGTCCGCTGGTCGGTATACCGGCGGCCCTGCACCCAGACGGGCTCCAGGCCCGCCTCATTCATGGCGCGGGTGATGGCTTTGCCGCCGCCGTGCACGATGATCACCCGCATGCCGACCGTGGACATGAACGCCACATCGTGCAGCAGGCTCCGCTGGGCCGCCATGTCGTCCAGCACGCTGCCGCCGAGCTTGACCACGACCACCCGGTCGCGGAAGCTGCGAATGTAGTTCATCGCCTCGATCAAGGCATCTGCTTTTGCAATGGCATCTAGCACCGAAGTACTCCTTGGAATCCCAACAAAAACAAACCGTCAAATTTAGCAATGCGGGTCGGCGAAGTCAAGGGCAATGCGACAGATTTTGATGGGACTATAGGACGTATAGGACTGATAGGACCAATAGGATCCCGTCCTATGCGTCCTATCGGTCCCATGGGTCCTATTGTCCTGTCGAACGCCCGGCTCGCGTCCAATCCCTAGACCAGCCCCTCCGGCGTCGATTGGCCGTGGAACTGGCTGGGATTCAGGAAGATCTCGCCGCGGACCTCCTCGATAATGAGCTGGGCGATGTGCATGCCGGGGCGCAGGATGATCGGCTGGGGGCCCAGGTTGATCATTTCGAGCGTCAGCGACCCCATCCAGCCGGGATGGACGGTCGGCGCGGTGAAGTGGACCATCAAGCCGCAGCGGGCCCGACTGCTCTTGCCCTCGATCCGCGCCGCCAGGTGCGGCGTGCCCCGATTGGTCGGCAGCTCGACGCGTTCGAGCGTCCGGCCCAGGATGAACTGGTGCGGCTTGAGCACATACGGCTTGTCGTCGGTCAGGATGTGCCGTTGCGAGCGGCCTGCGATCGCTTCGGAGACCGTCCCCCGCTCGGCGACGTCGAAGTGCCGCGGCCCGGCCTGGGGAACCGTGATCTCGTGATGAAGCCGCAAGTCCACCGCATGGGTGTCGTAGGGGCAGTACCCCCCCGCCGCCGGCCTGCGCGGCATCGGCTCGGGCTCAATCACCAGCCGCCCTTCGTCCAGGGCCCTCTGAATCTCGATATTCGATAGAATCACGTCCCACCTTGGCTGCGTGCGATGCAAGCTGGTCCGTGGTCATGGACAGACTCACAATCTGACCTGTGGCCGGTACCGGGAAACGTGGAAGATACAAGCGAGGAGATTCGTAGCCTTACGGCGTGCTCGATAAACAGCCCCAGATAGGTCATAAGCACAACCGTAGTTGGACTGCAGCAGCCTGGAGGCAATGCGCCACGTGGCACGGCGGCATGGGGTTGTGAGATAGGAGCCAGTTAGTGCTCCTTGACCATCGGATACAAAGACAGCCGCAGGCCTTTCACCGGATTCGGCATAGCGGTAAATCTCCCGACACTTGCCGTTCTGTCTTGCGCGATCTTTCTCTCATCCCGCTTGGTATTTGAGCCGATGGCGGGAATAGACTCTCGCTTCGTGTCTCCCAGGTTCCCGTTCATACTTGTCCTCCTTCAGGCGTAGAGCCGGAAATAGGCGCTACTCTTGATCCCCTCGAACTTTCTAACATCCACGCCGCACTTCTCCAGCAACTCTCTGGATTCCTTCATTGTGTACGGTTCCGCATAATACACGGTCCTGATTCCCGCGGCAATGATTTTGTTCGCACAAAGGTTGCATGGGAATGTTGTGGTGTAAAGAACCAACTCCCCTCTGCCCATCTTGGCGATGCCCGCCATGCCCAGAATGGCCATCTCCTCCGCATGAAGGGCTCGACACATGTCTAGGAGCTTACCAGGAATCCCCTCTTTTCCTGGGAGGCACACACTGAACACCCTGTAGCCGCACTTCTCACAACCGTAGTCAGCCAACAGATCTCCGCTGCATTCTTGGCACTCGAGTTTACGTAACCTATCCATGGTTCCGCAATGAGGGCATTTCAACTCCGCCGGCACACTCTCCCCACAATTCGGGCAGTACTTCACCACCTTCGCATGACCTTCCAGAAGGCTGTCTCTGTAGCACCCAGCCCAGTCTGAGAAAACGCACGGCGTCCCTGCGGGGATATCATTGCACGCGGATGATATCACCTGGAATGATGGGTCTCGTTCATCGTTGGCACAGTCCGCATCAGGATACTCATCTCTAATCTTCCGAACGTGGGCGATTACAGCCCCGACCTTTCGCTTGATACAGCTTGATCGCTTGCTCACGCAATATGCCATCGTCATTAGAGTCTCTTCTACTCGAGGCGGCCGATCATGAGCACTCTCACCTTTTCGTGTTTTTCGCATCGGGTATACATAATCATTGATGAAGGCGTTGAAGAACTCATCCCTTTCCCGCTGTTTGAATTCCGGAAGAGACTTGCTGTTGTTGACGATGATATCAGCCAAGTAGTTGCATCTCTTGATTTCCTGTCCGTGCGGAATATCTTCGTGCTCATCTCGCTGGTCTGCAAGCAGAAAGGCATCCATCGTATCGAATCTGCGATATGATGCACCTTCGCCGACAAGACGCACTTGTCGCACTTCTCGGTCTGCATGGACAGAGATCAGATAGAAATTCGGGAACTGGCGAAGGTATTTGACTTCACCGCCATTCTTGATACCGTCTATGAGTAGGACCGTCTCTTCATTTTCGATGAATCCCTCTTGCTGATCCTCCAGTTCGATTCTGTCGAGGCACTTCCGGACCAGAATCGAGTTGCTGCTCTTGAGTCGAAGCTGATCACCAAGGGTCTGTAGGTTCGAAACCGTCTTCTCGACCTTCTGGCTGTCAGCCTCTTCTTCCAGGAACTGCGAAAGACGGTAGTAACGTCCCGCGTCGCCCAGCTTCTTCTTAACCCCTTCAGCCAGAAATGTGCACCCACTACCTAGGGAACCTGTGAATCCCAGAATAAGACAGAAGGCATCAAATCGCTCTCTCTCGCTCAACGGCGGAGTCTCGTGACTCATGCTATCTCCCCACAGATCAGCGCACGACCATTCCCTACACAACCACCGGTAACCATTGTATCAGCCCCGTGCTCAATCCACAAGGCGTTTATCTCGCATCACAGGAGGAAAAAGACCGCCACTGCTGGAACAGGCGGCCCGGGGCATTCTGCTGATCGATTCGTCGAACTCGACGTGTCAGCGGATCCTGTCGACGATGAAGGCCGTCGGCAACGGCGGATACATAATCGACAACTGTTCGAATTGAACCAGGACCCCAGGCCCACTCTACGGGTCGTACGGCGGTTTTCCTGCAATTTGCTTGACTTGGCGGGCGTCTTTCTTTAGATTACGCATAGCGAAATTTTCTTGCGGCGGAATCTACGCGAACCAGATTTGTGTGTGTGTCGTCTTTCTACGGCAGGCGGAGATAAGCGATGAGACGACGATGGATGGCGCTTGCGCCGATAGTGTGCTGTTGCGCCCTCGCGTGGGCGGAGGAACCCGTTCATTTCGAGGACGCCACGCTCAAGGCCCTCGTGGAGGAGGTTCTGTGGGTCCACAACCCCACGCCCTCGGACATGCTCGGATTCACCTACCTCGACGCGCGAGGCCTGAACATCGCCAGCGTGGCGGGTCTGGAGTATGCGAAGAACCTCTATACCCTCGAACTGGGCGACAACCAGGACATCGCGGACGTGTCGCCCCTGGCCGGCCTGGCCAACCTCAGGAGACTGGTCCTCAACCAGAACCGGATCGCGGACATCTCCCCGCTGGCCGGACTGGTCAACCTCACGGAACTGGACATTCACCACAATCGGATTCGCGACATCTCCCCCCTCTCGGGCATGACGAGACTGCGAAGGCTCGCCATTCGCGAGAACTCCATCTCCGACCTCGGACCGCTGGCGGGCATCACCGGCCTGCAGGTCCTGATCGCCAGCGTCACTGAAGTCAACGACATCTCGCCCCTGCTGGGAATGAAGTCGCTCCAGCATCTGGACCTGCGTGAATGCCCGCTGGACCGCTCGGCCTACGATGTATACATCCCCCAGATCCAGGCGAACAATCCCGGCGTCGAGATCCGATACGATCCGCTTCGCCTGTACACGCTGGAGGTCCTGCCCTCGCCCGGCGGGATCGTGACCTCCCCCGGCGAAGGCCAGTTCACCTTCGAAACCGGCCAGATCATTCTGCTTCTGGCCAGGCCCCATCCCGGCTGGGTCTTCAAGAACTGGTCGGGGACCTTCAACAGCGCGGTGAATCCGACCTCGCTTGCCGTCGCGTCGAACCACACGATCCAGGCGAACTTCCTCGACCTGTCGAACACGCTGTTCGTCGACGACACCGGTCCCGGCGATCCGAGACCGGGCGATCCCGCCGGAGGCGATCCGCTCGAAAACGGCACGATGGAACATCCGTTCGACACGATCCAGGAGGCGATCGACGCCGCGAGGGAGGGCATGTCCATCTTCGTCCGTCCCGGCCTGTACCGCGAGAACATCGACTTTCTGGGCAAGAACCTCCGTCTCATCGGAACCAATCCCGACATGCCGGAAGGGTCGCAGTTCCCCATCATCGAGGGCGCGCGAGCCGGCGCCGTCGTGAGCTTCGTCCGAGGCGAGGACGCGAACTGCGAGTTGACCGGATTCGTCATCACGCGAGGCGTCGGCGACCTGGCCGGCGCGATCGCCTGCGAGGGGAGCAGTCCGACCCTCGCGAACTGCGTGATCGTCGGCAACCGCTCGAACCACGTCAGTGGAGCCGCGGTGTACTGCCGGGAGAGCCGAGCGACCATTTTCAACTGCACGATCGCAGGCAACGTCCCCGGTTGGAACGGCGCCGCCCTGCGGCTGGTCAACAGCAGCGTCGTCGTGAACAGCTCGATCCTGTGGGACAACGGCCCCGTGCAGATCCTCACAACAGGCGCCGGCAATCCGCGCGTCGAGTTCAACAACATCGCAGGAGGATGGCCCGGCACAGGCAACTTTTCCAGCGATCCGCTGTTCGTCATGGCGGGCCACTGGGCCAGATCCGACGACCCATCTGAGCCGGCCGACCCCGGCGACGCCGACGCGGTCTGGATCGACGGCGACTATCACCTGAAGTCCAAGGCCGGACGGCGAAACGTGAACACGCTCGACTGGCACGCCGACAACGTCACCAGTCCCAGCATCGACGCAGGCGATCCGCGTCTGCCTGTGGGCGACGAGCCCGCGCCGCACGGCGACATCCTCAACCAGGGCGCCTACGGCGGCACCACCCACGCCAGCAAGTCCATGCGGAATTGAAAGAAGTTTGAAGTGTCAAGTCTGGGATAGCAGACGCGCCCATCACTTGACACTTCCAACTTCAAACTTGAAACTCCTTCAAGTCAGACCACATCGCGAAGGCCGGGCCAGGCGTCCAGGAGATGATCGGGGTTCTCGGCTTGGATTCGGTCCAGATGCTTGACGGCCTGGCCGCCGGTCTTGACGACCGCCGCGACCACGCCGGCCCTTCTGGCCTGGCGGACGTCGTGGTCGGTGTCGCCGATGTAGATCGTCCGCTTGGGATCTACGCCGAACTCCTTGACCAGGGCGATGATGCCCTCAGCGCGGGAATTGCCCGCCTGGGCGTGGTACATCATGGATGACCGCACCACGTCCCAGTCGCGAAAGGACAGCGTCGACAGGATGCTCTCGATGGCCTCCAGCCGCAAACCGCTGAGCATGGCCAGCCGGACGCCGCGGCTCTTGAGGTCGCTCAAGGCATCCTCCACCCCATCGAAGGGCGAGATCTGGTCGAGCACCTCGTACGGGAAAAGCTGCCAGAACCGCTCGTGACACTCGTCGGTCCGGCTCCGATGCGCTTCCGGCAGATACGCGCGAACATACTCCCAGATGCTGGTCCCGAACACATCGTACACCGGGTCGGAATTCCCCTCGGGGATACCCAGTTCCTGGGCCGCCCGCCGCACCGCGGCCATGATGGCGTCATCGGTCTTGACCAGCGTGCCGCCCAGGTCCGTCACGATCAGATCGATCTTTCGCTTGTCCTTGCGCAATTTCTATCCCAACACTGGAATATGACGATTGACATGATGACAACTGAACTACCAGCACAGTTGCCGCACGGCAGGGAGACGGAGCATTCGCCGCATCACAGGTTTCGCTTCTGGCGCACCTTTTGCAGGGGAATGCCGCCAGCCTCGCTTGCTCTTGCGTTGAGGAAGGATGCGAACTTCTCACTGGCGCCCAATGCCGCCACTTCGCGGTCGAACTCATCCGCCGATTCCAGAACGAAGTCCTCCCCGGAAGTGGAATGAATGAGAACCGCTTCAGACTTGGCCAGTGTCAGCACTTCGCTCAGAGAGTGAGGCTCTTTCGTGAGGTCTATCCTTCTCATAGCTCGATCCTTTGTCCGCGTATGTACAACTCGTTGTGAACCTTGTGACCTATCGCCAACACCCTGACGGACTCTGCGTCTCGAATCTCATAAAAGACTCGATAGTCCCCAATCCGCAGTTCCCAAAGGGCGACCGAATTGGGCCGAAGCTGCTTTCGTCGCTTGCTTTCCACATTGGCATCCGCTTCCAGGAATTCGAGAATGGCATCGAGGATGATCCTCTGCTCCCGAGCCGGATAGACGTCCAGATCCTGGTCTGCACTTGGAACGAATGTGACTTCGAATCTCATGGTCTCAGAATACCATTGGACCACGAAGTTGGCAAGCCGAGAGGCCCCTGTTTCACCTGGCCAGGACACTGACTATGCCGCTCGCTCGGAACGTGCGGTCACGAGTGAATAAACCGTTACGAGGGCTTCTCTTCGATCTTGAAGATGCGAAAGCCCGATTTCTGGTAGTTGTTCAGCGCGTTGGGGTGGTCGTGGTTGCAGGTGTGCACCCAGACCCGGCGCGCCGCCCAGGCGAAGGCGTTCTCGATTGCGCTGTCCAGAAGCGGTCCGCCGAACCCCTGGCCGACGAACTCCGGCGTCAGGCCGAAGATCCGGATCTCGACGCTACCGTCGTCGGTGCGCTGCAGCTCGTAGTAGCCTGCGATAGAGCCCTCGCGATAGGCGACGAAGGTCCTGAGGTTGTCCGCAGCCGCGTAGTCCTGCCATTGCCGCTCCGGCCAGATGAGCCGATCCACCCACTTCCAGTCGCGCCCGACGTACTCGTAGAGGAAGCGATTGAATCGCGGCTGTTTGACGACGCACTCGCGGATGTCCAGGCCGGTCCCCTGGCGGGTCCTTCGGACCCACTGATCGTTCGATACAATTTCCAGATGCGTGGTTCGCGTCATATCGGCCACCCTGCGACTGTCCGGCCCTCCCCTACTGGCGGGCGATTCCCCGCACGCGGCCGGGCCGGATGCAGATCGTAGCCTCCCCGCGCTGCGACCTCAAGCACGAAATCCCGCGGGAAAACGCGGGATGCCCCTGTCGCTGGCCGGCCCATTCGGTATAATCTCCGTCGCAATGCCGAACAGGGGCCAAGAAGAACCTCGATCAGGAGATTCCGCTATGTTGACCAGAGGGATTGCGACAGCTTGGATCGTCATGTCGATTGCAGTCATCGGGTGCGCGAGCCAGCCGCGTCAGGCCGCAGTCGGCGAGGAGACGACCCTGGTGGCCAAGGGCAACAACAGCTTCGCTCTTGCGCTCTATCGGCAACTGGAGGGCAACCCTGGGAACTTCTTCTTCTCGCCGCACAGCGTCTCGACGGCGCTGGCGATGACCTACGCCGGCGCCAAGGGCTCGACGCAGGAGCAGATGGCCCGGACGCTGCGATATCCGACCTCGGCACAGGCCCTGCAGGAACTCGGCCTGACGCGCGAGACGCTGACGCCGGAGCAGTTCGCCCAGGCCTATGGACGGATCATCAAGGACCTCAACAATCGCGGCCGTCGGAACAAATACGAACTCCGTGTCGCCAACGCCCTCTGGGGGCAGAAGGACCACAAGTTCCTTCGCTCGTTCACCTCCCTTGTGGAAAGGCACTACGGCGGGACCCTCAAGGAACTGGACTTCATCACCGCAACGGAGAACTCCCGCCAGGCGATCAACGACTGGGTGGAAAAACAGACCGCCGGCAAGATCAAGAACCTCCTGGGCCGGGGCGTGGTGGACCCCGCGACGCGTCTGGTGCTGACCAACGCAATCTACTTCAAGGGCAACTGGGCCCGCAAGTTCAAGCCGGAACAGACGAGGGTCGAACCGTTCACGCTGCCTGGCGGCGGCTCGGTCCAGGTCCCCATGATGATCCAGGAGGCATCGTTCGGCTATGCCGAGGCCGACAAGCTGCAAGTGCTCGAAATGGCCTACACAGGCGAAGATCTGTCGATGGTCATCCTGCTGCCGAAGGAGATCGACGGAATCGGCAAGCTGGAGGCGGACCTGACCGCTGAGAGCCTGGCCCAGTGGCTGGACGCCATCGCCACGCGGGACGTGATTGTCACGATCCCCAAGTTCAGAATGACCAGCAAGTTCGCCATGGACAGCGTCCTGCGGGCCATGGGCATGACCGAGGCGTTCTCTAAGAACGCCGACTTCTCCGGCATGACCGGCCAGCGGGACCTGTTCATCTCGGCGGTGGTCCACCAGGCCTACGTGGACGTGAACGAGGAAGGCACGGAAGCCGCCGCCGCGACCGGCGTGGTCATGAAGCTGACCTCCGTCGCGCCCGAGCTGCCGCCGATCTTCCGCGCCGACCGCCCGTTCCTCTTCCTGATCCGCGACAAGACCACCGGCAGCATCCTATTCCTCGGCCGCGTGACGAACCCGCAGTCCTGAGCGACCCGTATCGAAAGCCCCGCGACGGATCGTCAGCGGTCGATCCAGGGTCTTCGCCGGACGGTTCGAAGTGCGGCGTCAATCGCCGATTCCAGCGCCTCGCCGGAGAGGTCCCTGGCGAAGATCTTCCCCTGAGCGTCGATCACGACATTCCATAACGCCATGGAGGGGAGGGCGTACTCTCTGGTCTCCCTGCCGCTGTGTTCCCAGATCAGTCCAAGAGGCCAGCTCAACTGTGCCTCGTCCGCCGCCTTCTTGGCCAGCAGAGGGTAGCTCTCGAAGAACAGACCGATCTGGGCATAGCGAGCGTCCTCGTGAAAACGCTGATGGGCGGCCTTCAGTTCCTCCCGACCCTGCGGATACGTGTGGAGACAATCGGCCATGAAGAAAGTCACCAGGACCACCTTGCCCCGGTAGTCCGCCAGGCGGATGCGGCCTTCCCCAAAGGTCGGCAGATCGAAATCCGGGGCCGGATCGCCCGGCCGAGGCGTGGTCGCTGGTCGCACGGGCAGCGCGCCCAGGTCGAGCGGGATATCCAGATCGCTATCGCTCGCCAGCGGCGGAACCTCGAACTCGTGCCAGACGGATCCGATCAGCTTTGACAGCAGATGCTCCTGCCCAGGGGCGACTCCCATCACGCGACCGTCATAGAATCCGCCACTCTTGACCTCGCCACACAAGATGTAAGCACCGGGTTCGACATTGTCCACGTGGAATCTGCACCGATCGTCCATGTCGACACGCAGGTGCTTGAAACTGCGGGCGTCCGTCTGGCTGAGCCACCTCGAATAGGCCTTGCCTTCGGGGCTGTCGCTGAACCGTTCCAGCCATGCGCGGACCTCGTCGAAACTCATCCGTTCGTATCCCGGCGGCTTGGGGATCCTGTCGAGCGGAAGCGGGACGTTCGCCGGAACAACCGTCAGACCGGTCCGGATGGGGACGTCCGATGCGACCGGCATGACCAGTTCACCTTTGACAATTCGGCCGTCTCCACCAACGACCACCTCCAGCGTGCGGCCTGGCGTGGCCCAGAGAATTTCATTGTACAGCGTGAACTTGCCGGGATAGACCTTCTCGAACACGAACCGGCCGTCTTCGTCTGTCACCGCCTTCATTACATCCATGCCGGCCTGTGGAAGAGCCTGATCGTGCCAGAACCAGAGAGACAGTTCCTGATGGGCCGCTGGTCTGCTGCCGATCCGCCACTGACCTTCCACGCGAGCCCAGGGCTTGAGCATGATGAACCCATCTCGAGCAAGCTCTTCACAGGAGGCCCCGCCTATCCCCTGATCGCAGATGGCTAGGAACGGGGTTCGACCACTTCCGCTGGGGAGCATGTCTCGCCCGTCGGCGGCTTTGAACGCGAAATGTCCGTCCTTGTCGGTCGTCGTGTAAACACGACCTTGCACGTCGGCTCGCCCGTCGTAGATCAAGACCGTCTCGCTCCAGACTACGTGCGCCCCCGCGACCGGGCACGCGTTGGCGTCGAACACGTAACCGGAGGGGCCCTCTTCTCCCTGACTCCGAGACAGAACGAAGTCAAGGACGGCGCCCTGCTCATTCGGCTCGACCAGACCGGATTCCTGGGACGCATACCCTTCCGCTTCGATGCGAACGGCGTAGGCCGAGGCCCTGGAGAGAACCTCATAGCAATAGTGGCCGTCGGTAAACCACTTGGTCGAGGTATACGACGTGTTCCATGAGATGCTGCTGCTACCGTACTCCGACGGCGTTCCCGGCACCACCTTGAAGTGGCGAATCGGCTCACCGGTTCGACTGTCGGTCACAGTACCCCGGATCGTGATCGCCCGGGCGAGAACGAAGGTCTGTTCCTGGTCGTTGGCCACGATGCGACGCTGCGAACTGGCGTACCCAGCTTTATACAGAGAGATTGCGATCGCATCGGCGGGCGGGTAGTCCCATGTGAACATCCCGTTGGGATCGGTCTGTACCCGCCACTTGATCGTATTGGAGCCGTTCCAATCCCCAGCGGAAACGGAAACACCCGCCACGGGCTTGCCCTCCGAATCGAGAATCCGCCCGAGGAGCCGTCTGGCCGGCCTGAGGACGAAGTCCACGGAACCAAGATCCGCGTCCACAGACAACTCCCTCCGCTGCGGGGCGAAGCCGGGAGCTTGAACCGTCAAAGAAACGGTGCCGTTCAGAGGCGCGATCGTCAGGGGTTCGAAACGAAAACAACCTGCTTCGTCGGTTTCCGTCCACTGGCCGGAGTACCAACTGCTGCCCGCCATCAGACCGGCTCCCGCGACGGGTGTCCCTGCCTCGTCGGTTACGCGTCCGGTAACCCTGAGACCGTCGTTCAAGACCATCACAGCACGCTGATCCCGGAGATCCTCGAGCTTCAGATCGCGGGGCATTGAGAAATGCGTGTCAGCGAACTGAGGATGACGTATATTCATGGAGAGCATATCCAGCTTGGCGGGCACCTCGTCCGACCGCCACCGGCCCTGCTCATCGGTCGTCAGCTCGATGTGTATGCTGTCGCGAGGTTGCTCGAACTCGGCCGGCTGTCGGTCAAGGCTGAACACCTCGACAACCGCCCCCTTGACTGCCTGGCCGGTCTTGTTCTGCACTGTGCCCCCGATGACGGCCCCTGCCTCCAGCGAGAGATGGACGACCCTGGGAAGGCTCGGACCTCGCACATCCCAGAGTTCCACGACCTGCCTGACATATTTCTGGGCACGGGCCCCGATTCTTACGTACTCGGGCGTCTGGCCGGCCAGGTCCAGGACAAATGATCCCTTCTCGTCGACGGCGTGCCTGCGGTTCTCCGTCTCGCCTTGAACAAACGTCTGTATCTCGGCGTCGGGAATCGGGGTCTCTGTGCCCTTGCGACGGACGAATACCGTGATCGTGCGCGGGCGAACGTCGGCAGACATCCCCGCCTCCGTCCGTCCTTCGCCGCCAATCCCCTGCTGTTGAAACGCATCGCTTCGGATCTGTTCGATGCTCTTGCGGAAGGGGTTGTCGTCCGCGGGACCTTGCCAGCGGTCGGCGAGCCATTGCAGGGCCGGGAGCGCCGATTCCTCTTTCATTTGGCCCAGATACCCGGCCACCGCGATCTTGGTCTGATCCAATCCCGTATCGAGCAGGCCGAGCAATCCCTTCGTATCCCCTGCGGTGAAAAGATCCCGGGCGTTGTCCAGTTCCTGGGCGAGCCTCTGAGCCGTCTGCCGGAGTTCATCGAGGACCGGGACAGGGGACTGTTGACTATCGGGCACGCGCGCAATGGGGGCATTCTTCTCTCCTGGCCCCGCCGGCTCTTCGCCGCCGGACAGATGCCGGGCCAGCAGCAGGACGGCCAATGCCAGGACCGCCGCCGCAGCGAGTTTTGTGATTCGACTTTGCATGATCGCTCTCCCTGTATCCCACCACGAACGGGCGGGGGTTCCGCTAGTAATAGATGTGTCCAGGGCCGAGAACATCGCCCCCAGCGTCCGGTCGTCGAAGGACGCCGAGGTTCGGTCCCGAAGCTCGGTGAGAAGCTGCTCTATGTTGTCTGCCGGTCTCATGGTTCCGACTCGCTATTCAACAGCGACCGCAGTTTGTCGATTCCGTATCGATACCGCCCGCGGGCGGTGTTTGCGGAGATCCCCTGATGGCGTCCGATCTCCTCGAAAGACAGGCCCGCCTGGGTCCGCATAAGCAGGACCTCCCGCTGATCCAGGGGCACCTGCTCCAGCGCCGCCCGCAGGCGGCCCTCCAGCTCGGCGGCCGCGACCGACGCGTCCGGAGCCGGGGCCTCGGGCGGCCGATGGCTCACGCGATCTCCATTGCGCCGGTGGCGAATCTCGGTCCGGGCCAGGTCGCGGACCCGGTTGCACACGCCGGCGCACAGGTAGCTCCGCAGACTGCCGGTCAGCCGCAGTCTCGGCAAGCTTCGGGCGAACGCCACGAAGACGTCGTGCACGATGTCCTCGGCCAGGCTTCGGCTGCCGGTCAGGGCCCGGGCCACCGTGAGCAGAGGGTCCTTGTGCGTCTCGTAGATCCGGCGCAGAGAGTCCTTGCACCCCTGTGACGCCTTTCTCACTAAGATGGTGTCGTCGTGCATCGGTCGTCCGAGAATACAGTGCTCCGCCAGATGGCCCATCTAAGGGTAGAGACGTCGTTGCTGCAAGTTCCGTATAACGCGAAGGAGAGAATCTGAAGGACCCGCACAATCGGCACGGACGCACCGCTCGGCACATCGGTCGCAACCCCTACTGACGACAAACTCGCACTGAATTTCATCCTTTCTGACGTCCAACCCCCGCCGTACAGGCGAAAATGGCGGCAATGGGCTTCCTTCGCCCCCCTTCGATCTGCTATAATACACCTACGGTTTCGGAACCACCGCCATGCTCATAAGAAGTAATTTCCCGGAGGAGGATGCAATGGACGAAGCCAGTCTTGAGGGCGCGTTGAACGAGTTGGCCAAGCAGTTCGGAGAGAACTCCGTCGATCTGAACCAGGCGAAACTGGCCGATCTGGCCAAACAGGCCGAGAGCAACCGCAAACAGCTCCAGAAGAGCATCACCACGCTCCAGGAGCTCCTGGACTACCTGCGAGTCTGCATCAAGTACCAGGCGTTCGATCTGGAGGCGACCCGCCGGGAGAACACCTACCTGCGGAAGTTGCTGGAGGATACGCCCCGCAACAACGAGGAACAGGGGTGATCGCCCGCCGGCGGCAAGCCCGCCGGGGGAGGGGTTTCGGGCCGGGTTTCTGACGGCCCAGGGGGTTGGAACGGATTGGCGATCTCGCCTCCGACCGGGAGGCGGGGAGCTTTCGCCAGGGTTGGGGGTTCTCGGTTTTTCACCGCTTTCTGGGGGCGCTTCCGGCACGCCGGGGGCCGACACACGCATCTGCGACCGTTTTCACGCCGAAAGTGCTGAGGCCTTCAGAGGTTATGTTTTTGCCTGGACATGAGGGAAAGTTTCCAATGGATTTTGCCGATACCTGAATATCGGGGTTGGAGCCCCCTTCGCGGCACGAACACGGAGGTATCCTGCGTCATATAATGGTTGGTCGTACGATGCAAGTAATCTGATCTTCGTCATTTTGTCCGAACTCCCCAGCCATGCCGGGCTGGCCCAGTTGACAACGTGGCGGGATTGTGGGATAAGATGAACGCCATCGGAAAACCGGGCGATGTGAAGCCGTAACGAACGAAGGGACACTGGCATTCTATTGGAGTAGGTCATAGACGAAATGTTTGAGCGATTTACAGACCGAGCGAGAAAGGTGATGGCGCTGGCCAACCAGGAGGCGCAGCGTTTCAATCACGAATACATCGGGACCGAGCACATCCTGTTGGGCTTGGTGAAGGAAGGCAGCGGCGTCGGCGCCACGGTTCTCAAGAATCTCGACGTGGACATCAAAAAGCTGCGTCTTGAGGTTGAGAAACTGGTCAAGAGCGGCCCGGACATGGTCACCATGGGCAAGCTCCCCCAGACTCCGCGAGCCAAGAAGGTCATCGAGTACGCCATCGAAGAAGCCCGTGCCCTCAACCACAATTACGTAGGCACCGAGCACATCCTGCTCGGCCTGCTGCGCGAGAGCGAAGGCATCGCAGCCCAGGTGCTGATGAACCTGGGTCTGAAGCTCGAAGACGTCCGCCAGGAGGTCCTGAACCTGCTCGGCGCCGGCGTCGAGGACGCGCCCAACGACCTGAACCTCAAGATGGGCGGCCCTGCCCTCGGTCGCAAGACCAAGAGCAAGACCCCGGCGTTGGACAGCTTCGGACGCGATCTGACCCAGTTGGCCATCAACGGGGAACTGGACCCGGTGATCGGGCGCACCCGCGAGATCGAGCGGCTGATCCAGATCCTGTGCCGGCGCACGAAGAACAACCCCGTGCTGCTCGGCGAAGCCGGCGTCGGCAAGACCGCCATCGTCGAGGGTCTCAGCCAGCAGATCATCAACAAGCAGGTCCCCGAGATCCTGAAAGAAAAACGCATCGTGGTCCTGGACCTGGCGATGATGGTCGCCGGAACCAAGTACCGCGGGCAGTTCGAGGAGCGCATCAAGGCGGTCATCAACGAGGTGCGTCGGGCCAGCAACGTCATCCTGTTCGTGGATGAGTTGCACACGCTCGTCGGCGCCGGCGGCGCCGAAGGCGCGATCGACGCGTCGAACGTCCTGAAACCGGCGCTGGCCCGAGGCGAGGTCCAGTGCATCGGCGCCACGACGCTCGACGAGTACCGCAAGTACATCGAGAAAGACGGCGCCCTGGAGCGACGGTTCCAGACGATCATCGTCGAGCCCCCCTCGAAGGAAGAGGCGTTCGAGATCCTCCGCGGCCTGCAGGACCGGTACGAAGCGCACCACCGCGTGCGGTTCACCAACGAGGCCCTGTTCCAGGCGGTGGAGCTCTCGACCCGGTACATCACCGGCCGGTGCCTGCCCGACAAGGCGATCGACGTCGTGGACGAGGCGGGCGCACGCGTGCGGCTCAAGAACATGACGCCTCCGCCGGACCTGACCAAGATCGAGTCGCGGATCGAAGAGCTGCAGCGGGAGAAGGACGAAGCCGTCCGCAACGCCGACTACGAGCGCGCCGCGTCCCTGCGCGACGAGGCCCAGCAGCTCGTCGAGGAAAAGTCGCAACTCCATAAGAAATGGTACGAGCAGAACAAGGAAGTCACCGGCATCGTCGACAACGAGATCATCGCCGAGGTGGTCAGCAACATGACGGGCATCCCGTTGATGAAGCTGGAGAAGAAGGAAACCCAGCGTCTGCTGGAGCTCGAAAACGAGCTGCACAAGACCGTCGTTTCGCAGCATAACGCGATCACCGCGATCGCCAAGGCGGTGCGGCGAAGCCGAAGCGGCATGAAGGACCCGAACCGTCCGATGGGCTGCTTCATCTTCCTCGGACCCAGCGGCGTCGGCAAGACGCTGCTCGCCCAGGCGCTGGCGGAGTTCATGTTCAACGACCGCAACGCCCTGGTCCGGCTCGACATGAGCGAGTTCATGGAGAAGCACAACGTCAGCCGGCTCGTCGGCGCCCCTCCGGGATACGTCGGCTACGAGGAAGGCGGCCAGCTCACCGAGCGGATTCGCCGTCGGCCGTACGCGGTGCTGCTGCTCGACGAAATCGAGAAGGCCCATCCGGACGTCTACAACATGCTGCTCCAGATCATGGACGAAGGCCGCCTGACCGACAGCTTCGGCCGCGGGATCGACTTCCGCAACGTGGTCCTGATCATGACCAGCAACATCGGCGCCGAACTGATCAAGAACCAGGGCGGCTTCGGCTTCGGCAAAAAGTCCGCCGAGCACAGCTACGAGAAGATGAAGGACATCCTGTCGAAGGAAGTCGAAAGACACTTCCGGCCGGAGTTCCTCAACCGCGTCGACGACACGATCGTCTTCCATCCGCTGACCCGCGACGACCTGCAGACCATCGTCGATTACGAGTTGAGCAAGGTGTTCAAGCGTCTGGTCGAGCATGGACTCAAGCTCGAACTGTCGCCGGCAACCAAGGAGTTCCTGATCGACAAAGGCTACAATCCGGAATTCGGGGCGCGGCCTCTGCGTCGCGCGATCGAGCACTACATCGAGGACCCGCTGTCCGAGGCGGTGCTGGCCGGCAAGTTCCAGGGCAAGAACCTGGTCAAGATCGACGTCCAGGACGAGGAGCACCTGAAGTTCGAGGGCGAGGAGATTCCCGAGCCCGAGAAACCGAAGAAAGAGGCGACAGTCCCATCTCGCTGACAAGAAAGGCCTATTCGGCCCTTATGAAGGCTCAAGACAGGCCGTGCGTCCTATCCGGATGCACGGCCTGTTCCTTTTCGGGAAGAAGAGATTCAGGTGTGCAGCGGAAGACGCACGAGCAAAGTCGAGCAGCCACCTCGTGGCGTCATCTATCGCGTTCGATCCTCACGCGGTTTCCCTTGACCCCCAGCCGGTCTTCCGCAAAAAGCCTGATCGCCTCGGGATAGGCCAGACATTCCTGCTCGAAGACCCGCTCGGCCAGGGTGTCGGCGGTGTCGTCGTCGAGGACAGGACAGGTCCGCTGCACGATGATCGGGCCTCGGTCGTACTCGTTGGTGCAGAAGTGGACGGTGCACCCGCTGACTTTGCAGCCGGCGGCCAACACCGCCTCGTGCACGTGGTGGCCCCACATTCCCTTGCCTCCGAAGCTGGGCAACAGGGCCGGATGGATGTTCATCACGCGGTTCTCGTATCGCGGCGGGATCTTCCAGAGGCACAGCCAACCGCCCTGGACGACCAGATCCACGTTCGCTGCGGCCAACTCCTCATCCAGCTTGGCGCTGAACGCATCGAGGTCCGAATGGTCCTTCCGCCGGATCACCTTCACAGGCAGTCCCGCGTTGCGGGCCCGTTCGACGCCTGCGACGGTCGAGAGCGAGCTGATGACCACCGACACTACTGCGTTCAACTCGCCACGTTTGATGCACTCCAGGAGGTTGAGCAGGGTTCGCCCGCCGCCGCTGATGAGAACACCCAGACGGAGCTTCTTGCGACAAGCCCCCCTCTGCTTGCCGGTCCTGGGGCTCGGGGTCTTGGCCGGAACGCTCTCCTCGATGTCCTCTCCGGCGTCCAGGGCCTCGTTGACGAGCCGGTCGGCCTCCTTGTTCTGGTCGCGAGTTACGTGCACGACGAGGCAACTGGCAAGACCGGACCGCAGTTCCTGGACCCGCTCGAACAAAGGCTGGATCAGGCCGCTCTTGACTTTGTACTGACCCTGGATCTGGCGGACCATCAGCTCGCTGTCGGTGTATACGGTGAGATCCAAGACGCCCATCTGCCTGGCCGCCTCCAAAGCCCGGACCAGGGCGGTGTATTCCGCGACGTTGTTGGTGGCCCGGCCGAGAAAGAAGGCCTTCGCCAGGAGCTTCCTGCCGGCTTCGTCTTCCAGCACAAATCCGGCCGCGGCCGGTCCCGGGTTGCCCCGGCTGCCGCCGTCGGTGTGGGCTACGGCTTTCATACATGCATCTGAGCGCTGCTGAGCACGAGAATCCGCGTGCAGTTCGGGCAGCGAATGAGATCGTCCTTGGTCATCAGCAGGTTCACGCTCTCGGCGGTCACGCCCATGAAGCAACCGCCGCAACTGTAGGCGGCGTGCCGACCCTCCTGCTCCTCGACCTGCGTCACAGCCTCGCCGTCGTACGTCTCAGCCACGCGTTTGAAGACCTTCAGCGGTTCCGGCGGGATCGCCTTGGCCGCTTCGTTCCACTCCGCCTGGATCTTGGCGATCTCCGCCTCGTGCTCGACAGCGGACGCTTCGGCGGACTTGCGCGTCTGATCGAGCAACTGCTTCTGCTCTTCGATCTGCCGCTGGATGTTCTTGCACTCGGTTTCGTCCGTCTCCACGGCTTTCATCAACTCAAGAATCTGCGTTTCCAGCTTGGAATTGTCCGCCCGGGTCGTGTTCAACTGCGTCAGCACCGCGGCGTACTCCTTGTTGCTCTTGGCGGTGTTCAGCGCGGCCCTGAGTTTGCTGACCTCCTCGTCCCGCATCTTGAGCTCCAGCTCGAGACGACCGGACTGCACCTTCGTCAGTTGCAGCTCTTCCCTCTTGGCTTCCAGAGCGTTTTGCAGGCTCCGAACCTGGTTCTCCTGGATAATGACGCTTCTCCTGCTGCGGGACAGCTTGGCCTTAGCGGCCCGCAGGCGGTTTTCGACACTCTGAAGTTTCATCAGGCCATACAATATGGGTCCCATGTATTCTCCTCATGGCTCGGGCCGGCGAAACGTCGCCGCAACGCCCGATGTCCACAGTTTTGAACCGTTTATTATCTGTGGCTTCAGCATGCTCCGCAATGAAAAATTGCCCAGTATCCCTGAGATATTTTTCGGCTGCCAAACTGGGCCGAAAAGCGTGCCCCTTGGGCCATGGACGGAAGCCGGGGAATCTGCTACAACGACCACTCCGGCCCCTGAATCCGGGGGCTGCATGGCAACGATCGCAAGGGCCCCACGGGACCCGCACAGTGATGGGATCGACACGATGAAAGACCTGCTCCGACAACTGATCCGGGCCGATTCGACCCCGAACAAGGGCGAAGCCATGGCCGCCGAAGTCCTCGCCACCTACTTCAACCGCCATGGAATCGACTGCCGGGTCGATCAATGGGACGGCAACCGGGCCAACGTCGTCGCCCACGTCAAGACCGGCCGGCAGCGGCCCGCGCTGCTGTTCGTCTGCCATCTCGACGTTGTCAGCCCCGGGGAGGAGGACTGGCTGCATCCGCCGTTTGCGGCCGTCGAGGATAGGGGAAAGATCTATGGCCGGGGCGCCGCCGACATGAAAGGCGGGACCGCAGCGGCCGTCGCAGCGATCTGTGAAACGGCCCGCTCCGAAACCGGTCTGCTCGGCGATATCGTCTTGGCGGCCACCGCCGGCGAGGAGACCGACAGCTCCGGCGTCCTGCGGTTCATGCAGGACCGTGACGCGTTGCCCCCGCTGGCCGGCATCATCGTTCCCGAACCGACGGACTTCGCGGTCGTAACCGCCCATCGCGGCCTGTTCTGGCTCAAGATCGCCACACGCGGCAAAGCGGTCCACAGTTCCATGCCCGAGCGAGGCGTCAACGCCATCGGCGCCATGAAGCGCGTGCTCGACGAGCTCGAACGGTACGAAGTCCAGGCCGAGCCGCACCCCCTGCTGGGCAAGTGCTCGATGAGCATCAATACGATCGCCGGCGGCGAGGCGATGAACATCGTACCCGACCGCTGCACGCTCGGCGTGGACATCCGCACGCTCCCCGGGCAGGAACACGAAGCCATCCGCTACGACTTCGAGCGAATGCTCGCCAGGCTCAAGACCACCGTCCCCCAGTTCGACGGCGAACTCGTCATCGACCGCTCCGCTGCGGCGATCGAAACCGACCCCGAGTGCGATTTCGTCAAGACGTTCTGCTCGGCGGTGGACGTCGACCTGACGAACGTCATCGGCTACACCACCGACGCGCCGCACCTGCTGCCCCTGGGCGCCCCCATCGTCATCTATGGCCCCGGCAAGCCGCGGATGTGTCACCAGGTGGACGAATACCTCGAAGTCGCCGATCTGCTGGCGAGCGCTGAGCGCTTCAAGAAGGTCATCGGCGAATTCCTGACCTGAGGGCGAGAATCGAGCGCCCTGTGATTTTTTTGAGCCGATCCAGATTTTCCTCACAGTTTGGACTTGACAACGTTTGTCGGGTTTCATAGGATCAGGCTTCAATTGTCTTTTTCTATAAGGTTTCGAATGGTCCAATTCGGGAACAACAGGCTCGTGCGTCTGACCCGCCACGCCGGGACGATGCAGAGTCTGCGCTTCCGCTCGGCCGCCGCTGCTGTCGCTGTACTGTGCGCCGGCATGATTAAGGCCGCCTCGGAAAAGGAGGCTGCTCCCTAGAAGGACCAGGTAAGACGCAGATAAACGTACCGAGCCTTTCAGGGAGCACGAGACCCTGAAAGGCTTTTTTCGTTTGTACCGGTTCCGCAGAGCCTCGGCTTGGCGGGAGCGCAGGAGGTTCGTACTCATGACGAAACGCAAAGACACAGACCGCCGGTCCGCGGCCCCGGACGCTGCGAGCCGGGCCGCCGCGTGGCGGTACGATGAAATGAAGCACAGCGGCGTGGACTACAACGACGTCCAGGTCGCCAGGAACTACGACGCCCGCCACACCCAGTTCCGCGACTTCAAGCGGGAAACCGAGCAGATCGTCGCGGCGTTCGGACTGGACGACTCGGCCACGGTGATCGATATGGGCTGCGGGACCGGCGCGTTCGCCCTTCACGCGGCAAGGCACTATCGCAGGATCCACGCCGTGGATGTCTCCCGGCCGATGCTCGATCTGGCCCGCGAGAAAGCGAAAGAGGCCCAACTGGCCAACATCGAGTTTCACCACGGCGGATTCCTGACGTACGAGCACCGAGCCGAACCCGCGGACGCCATCGTCTCGACGGTGGCTCTGCACCACCTGCCCGACTTCTGGAAACAGATCGGCCTGTACAGATTGTCGCAGATGCTCAGGCCTGGCGGTCGCTTCTACCTGTTCGACGTGGTCTTCTCGTTCGAGGTTGAGCGACACGAGGGCGCGATCGCGGAGTTCATCGACACGATGAGCAGGAGCATGGGCCCGGCCGGGCGGGCCGAGCCGGAAACCCACGTGCTCGACGAGTTCAGCACATGGCATTGGATCATGGAAGGCCTGCTCGAGAGAGCGGGTTTTCGGATAGATACGGTCAATACCATCAACCACTTTTTTTCGGGGTACCTATGTACAAGGAGAGTCCCTTCCAGTTCGGCCGCAGCCCGGATCGGCGCTACGCGACCGCAACGTTGATCAGAGAACGGTTGTCTCGCGCGCCGGCGTGGCCCAGACACGCGGAAGAACGAGTGACGACGGCACGAGACCGCCCCGCGCTTCGCGCGTTCGAGGAGACGGACCTGTTTGCGGTCAAGTCCCTGGTCCACAGGACCATCGCGGCCTGCTACCCGGGACATTACTGCATGGAAGCCGTGCGGTTTGTCGCGAATTACCACGGCGACGGCGCGATCCTGGAGGACGCACGCCAGGGCTGCACGCTCGTCCTGGAGAAGGCCGGACGCATCCTGGGGACCGGCACGCTGGTCGGCGACGAGGTCAAGCGGATCTTCGTCGAGCCCGGTCTGCAGCGACACGGCCTGGGCCGGCTGATCATGCAGCGTCTGGAGGCGCAGGCTGCCCTGCTCGGGGTCGCCACCATCCACCTGGACGCCTCGCTGCCCGCCAAGCCGTTTTATGATAGACTCGGGTACGCGACGGTCGAGCGGACGAGCCTGGAAGTGGAGAACGGCCGGCGGCTCGATCATTTCAAGATGCGAAAGACCCTCACGGGACTGGACGGCCAGCCCTGGTGAGATCGATGGAGAAGACGCGATGAACTCGCTGTATGCGTCGAGGATGGGCAAGATCCCCAAGTCCTTCGTACGAGAGATCCTCAAGGCAACGCAGGATCGGGATGTGATTTCGTTTGCGGGCGGTCTGCCCAACCCGCGGTTCTTTCCGTCGCAGGAAATCGCCCAGGCGGCGGCCCTCGCTCTGGCCACGACCGACGGCTCGTCCCTGCAGTACGACACGACCGAAGGCCATCGCCCTCTGCGGGAATTCATCGCGCAGCGATACCGCCGCACGGACGGACTCGAAGTGACCGCGGATGAAATCCTGATCACCAACGGCTCGCAACAAGGCCTGGACCTGATCGGCAAGGCGTTTCTCGACAGACAGGACGGGATCGCGATCGAGCAGCCCGGCTACCTGGGCGCGATCCAGGCCTTCTCGGCGTACGAACCGGAGTTTCACGCCGTACCGCTGCAAGCGGACGGAGCCGACGTCGACAAGTTGGCCGAAATCCTGCGCGTGCGCCGGATCAAGTTCTTCCACACGGTGATCAACTTCCAGAACCCCTCCGGCATCAGCTACTCCGAGAGCAAGAGACGCCTGCTGGCCGAGACCCTCGCGCCGTACGATACGCTCGTGGTCGAGGACGACCCTTACAGGGAGCTGCGTTTCGAGGGCCGGTCCAGTCCTTCGATGCGCCACTGGCTGGGCGACAGAGTCATTCTGCTGGGCTCGTTCTCGAAGATCGTCGCGCCGGGGCTTCGCATGGGCTGGGTCTGTGCGCCGCGAGAGACGCTGGACAAGCTCGTCGTCGCCAAGCAGGCGAGCGACCTGCATTCGAATTCGTTCTGCCAGAGGATGCTGCACCGGTACCTGGTCGGCCATGACATCGACCGACACATTGCGACGATACGAGAAGCCTACCGCCGACAGAAGGACGCGATGCTGGCCGCGATCGAGGCCCATTTCCCCGCCGAGGTTGATTTCACCCGGCCCGAAGGAGGGATGTTCGTGTGGGCCACGCTGCCGCCGGGGTTGTCGGCGGTCGAGCTGTTCGAGCACGCGGCCCGGGAGAAAGTCGTCTTCGTTCCGGGCACGCCCTTCTTCGTCGATGGCGGCGGCGCGCACAACATGCGACTGAACTTCTCCAACGCCGACGAGGACAGGATCGAGGAAGGAATCGCCCGGCTGGGCCGGATCATCAATAAACTGCTGAACCGAACAGGGGAGTCGAAATGAAGGCATTGGCATTCTATATTGCGGACGTGTTCGCCGAACAGAAGTACGCCGGGAACCAACTGGCCGTCTTTCGGAACGCGGAGGGACTGCCGAGTGAAACCATGCAGAAGATCGCCAGGGAGATGGGGTTCTCCGAAACCACGTTCGTCTTGTCGGACGGCTCGCGCAACGGCGGGTACGACGTGCGGATCTTCACCCCGGCGGCCGAGGTGCCCTTCGCAGGGCACCCGACGCTCGGGACCGCGTACGTCATTCGACGCGAGATCCTGGGACAGAGCACAGACCACGTGAATCTAAACCTCAAGATCGGGCAGATCCCGGTCGCGTTCGAGCCCCAGCCCGACGGCGAGAAGATCCCGTGGATGACGCCGAAGGAGGCGAGCTTCCACGAGAAGTTCGAAGCCAAGGAGGTCGCCCCCCTGCTGCGGGTGGATGCCGAGGACATCGATACCGATTTCCCCATCGAGACGGTCACGACGGGCCTGCCGTTCGTGTTCGTGCCGATGCGGAGTCTCGCCGCGGTCAAGCGGGCCGCGGCCGTCATGGACCGTTGGCTCGACTGGGTTGAGGACAAGCAGGCGAAGATGGTGATGGTCTTCTGCCGCCAGGCGGTCGAGCCGGGCAACCACATCCACGCCAGGGTGTTCGCCGACTACTATGGCATCGTGGAAGACCCGGCCACCGGCAGCGCGAACAGTTGTCTGGCCGCGTACCTGGTCCAGCACCGCTACTTCGGCTCCGATTCGATCGATGTCCGCGTCGAGCAGGGCTACGAGATCGGCCGACCATCGCGGATCTACCTGCGGGCCAGGGAACTTGCCGGGAGAATTCGGGTCGAGGTTGGCGGGAGAGTGTTCGCTGTCATGGAAGGGAGACTGCTGTGAGCTGTGAACAGATGATCAAGGACCTGGCCCGCGATCTCGGCGCCGATCTGTGCGGCATCGCGCCGGTCGGACGATTCCGCGACGCTCCCGCAGGCTTTTGGCCGCAGGACGTCTTCCCACAGGCACGGTCCGTCGTGGCCCTGGCCAAACGATTCCCTGAGGGCCCGTTTCACTCGCGCAGTCCGATCCCCTACACGTCGACAAGCGATGTGATCCTCCAGGAAACCACTCGCATCACAACCCTTCTCTGCGCCACGATCGAGGCGATGACCGATGCGCGAGCGACTCCCGTTCCGAGCGAACCCTATGAATGCTGGGACGCCGAGAACCGCGAGGGCAGAGGCCTGCTGTCGCTCAAGCACGCCGCATGGCTGGCCGGACTGGGGGTCATCACCGCAAACTCTCTGCTCACGAACGATCGATACGGAAATCGCCTGTGCCTCGGCGCGGTCCTGCTCGACGTGGACCTGGAGGGCGACCCAATCGCGGATTACAGTTTCGACTGCGATGCGTGCCTGCTCTGCGTGAACACCTGCCCCGTTCATGCGATTCACGATCGAACAGTGACGCAGAAGCTCTGCAGAGGCAATTGCGAGGGCAAGACTGCAAAGGGCTATTCGCTGTACGTCTGCAACGCATGCAGAAGGATCTGTCCCAACGGGGCGGCACAAACACGGGGATTGAAGGACCCCGGCGGATCGGGTATAAGCGTGCGCGGCTGCACACGATGAACTCGAATAACGGAGTAGCACAATGACGGTGCATTTCAAGAAGTACCACGGGCTGGGCAACGACTACCTGGTGATCGACCCGAACATCCGCGACTTTCCGCTGACGCAGGAGAACATCCGCCTGATCTGCGACCGCAATTTCGGCGTCGGCTCCGACGGCATCCTCTACGGCCCAAGGCTCGATGGCGATCTTCCTGTTCTGCGGATCTTCAACCCCGACGGCAGCGAAGCCGAAAAGAGCGGCAACGGCCTGCGGATCTTCGCCAAGTACCTCTTCGAAAAGCAGTACGTCCGCTCCAAGGGCTTCCGGATCAAAACCCTCGGCGGCATCGTGGACGTGCAGGTCAAAGACGACGTCGCGGGCCTCATCCGCATCAACATGGGGACAGTGACCTTTGTCAGCAACGAGATCCCCGTCGCCGGCGAGTCGCGGGAAGTCGTCAACGAACCGCTCGACCTCAATGGCGTCACATACAGAGTGACGTGCCTCTCGATCGGCAACCCGCATTGCGTGATTCCGATGCAGGAGGTCGATGAAGCGAAGGCCCGGGCGATCGGCCCGCACGTCGAGAATCACAAGATGTTCCCAAACCGGATCAACATGCAGCTCGTGCGGATAATCGACCGGGCCAATATCGATATCCGGATCTGGGAGCGAGGAGCAGGCTACACCCTGGCCTCCGGCAGCAGCTCCTGCGCCGCGGCGGCGGCCAGCCATAAGCTCGGCCTGATCGACAACGACGTCACAGTCCACATGCCCGGCGGCACGCTTCACATCGAAATCGCCGACGACGGCCAGATCCACATGACCGGCCCGGTCGAAGGGACTTTCGAAGGCAGCTTCCACAGCGACCTGCTGAAGAAAATGCAAAATTCGAAATCCGAAATCCGAAACAAGCACGAATGACCGAAACATGTACTCTCTGAGATCTCAAATCTCAAATTTCAAATCTCAGAGCTGGCCACGGCTGCGGCCGGCGACCAACGCCGACTCCGATGCGGTGCGAAGCCTCGTCTTCGCGGTCCTCGTCGAATACGGCCTGAAGCCCGACCCCGGCTGCACTGACGCCGACCTGGACGACATCGAGCAATCCTACCTCGCGCGAGGCAGCGTGTTCCACGTCCTCGAAGCGCAGAACGGCTCTATCGTCGGCTCTTACGGCCTGTACCCGACGGAGGCGGGGGTCTGCGAATTGCGGAAAATGTACCTGCATCGCGACTACCGAGGCAAGGGGCTCGGCCGGTGCCTTCTGGAAGGCGCCCTGGCCCACGCGAGACAATCAGGTTTTCGACGGATCACCCTCGAAACCGCCTCGGTCCTGAAGGAGGCCATCCGACTCTACGAACGCTACGGCTTCAAGCCCGTGAAGACCGACCACCTCTCCTGCCGCTGCGACCAGGCCTATGCGTTCGATCTGATGACTTGTGACAACGACAATCGAGAATCCAGGTCCGGGGCAGCCTGTGAAGAATGACGGGCACACAAGGCAGAGGCCGCCCCAAGGAAATCTCGGGGCATTCCTCGGAGAATTCGTCTCCCATCATGGCTGTCGATCCCCAGCGTCAAGGAGATAGTCCTCGAATTTGTGGCGGACGATGACCCCTTCGATCATGTAGATGACCTCCTCGGCGATGTTCGTGGCATGATCCGCAATCCGCTCCAGGTGCTGGGAGGCGGAGAGCAGATGGATCAGCGAATCCGTCTGGTTCGGATGCGTGCGAGAGGCTTCCCGCACAATCAGGCACATCTGGCGGTTCATCTCATCAATCTCGTCGTCGCCGGCAAGGACATGCCGAGCCTGCTGGGCATTGCGATTCACCAGTGAATCCAGGCTCTTCTCCAGCATGGCGCGCGTCTTGCGCGCCATGGCGTCCAGATCGAACCGGATGTCAAGACGAGGCTGCGCAGCCAGAAATGCCGCGTGTTCAGCAATGTTGACCGCCAAGTCGCCCACCCGCTCCAAATCGTTGTTGATCTTCAACGTCGCGATGATGAACCTCAAATCGCTGGCAACCGGCTGATGAAGGGCGAGGGTCTTGAAGCAGTCCTCCTCGATCCGCACCTCCATTTCGTCGAGTCGGATATCGTTGGCGATCACGTTCCGGGCCCGCGACTCGTTTCGGTCTTCGATGGCGGAAGCGGCTTCGCGAACCGCCGCCTCGGCCATCGCGCCAAGGGTGAGGATTCCCTTCTTGAGGTTCTCGATTTCTCTGGAGAGATGTGCCGACATCGCATGTCCTTTCTTCGCCAGCTCCGGCCTGGCGACCGATTCGCCGCAACATAACGCATCCCGCAAACGTGGTCGATCGGGCGGAGCGGTCGGTCAGGACGCTCCGCCCGATTTTGACCGCGAAGCTCTATGCCCCGTCGACCACGCCCATGACCGCGTGGGAAGACGGGACTATCCTGGTCGGCCCCCGACATGATCCACGCCGCCGCCGAGCCGATAGGAACCCGGCACCGTCCAGATTTTGAACCACGGCGAATTGACCGGAGCCCGCATCTTCTGGAAGCACCTTCCGTGCCGTCGGCTGCGTTTGTCCGGACCATCCTCCGGGGCATCGGCATTCTGCATGGCCTGCTCCTGGGTGACCCTTTCTGCCAAACCGCTGAAACGACCGATCCGCCGGACCAGTAACCGCCAGTAGTACGCCGATAGTCCCGCCACCAGTACGTCGCCTAGCACTGTGAGAAAGACCGGATGTGCCTTCTTCGTATGGTGAATGCGATGACACTGGATCTCGTCCTCCCACCAGCACAAGTGGTAGTACTCGATAGGGTGAGGGCGAGCCGCGCCGATAGCGTGGGTCACGATCTGTCGTACTTTCTCTTCCGTCATATCCGTATCTCCTTGGAACCTCTGTGCTTTCTGCATACGGCCAGTCTTGGGTCCGACCGGAATGTCTCATCGCAGTCTCCGGACGCTCACAGATGGAAATCCCCCGCGGCTTCCGGCTGATACAGGATCCGATCGATGCGGATGCGACCCTCGATGGTGTCGCCGACCCGTCGTCCGAGAATCGAGACGCCGATCGGAGACAGGACGGAGACGCTTCTGCGGTCCGAATCCTTCCCTTTCAGGGAGTCCAGCGGAAAAACGAGCGAACAGGTCATCTCTTCGTCTCGCTTGGCATCCTCCAGACGCACCTGCGAGTTCATCGTCACCACGTCATCCGAAACGTCCTGCGAAGCCACCTCGCGGGCGGATGCGAGCACCTGTTCGAGCCTGTCCAAATGCGCGTTCCGCGGCGATCCCGGCGTCCGAATCCCTTCGATCAGATCGCGGAGACGCACCGAATCGAAGTCCGTGATCTGAATCGTCCCGCGGGACAGGTCCGCTTTGGGAAGACCGTACCGCGGCGGCCCATCTGCCAGCGTGATGCCACGGCTCCGGCAGAAGTCCATCACGCGGCTGGTCAGAAGCCTCCATTGATGGACGTTCAATCCTCCGATGAACACGAAGCCGGACGCGGCAAAAAAGGACGGGTGGTGTTCCTTTGTATGGTGCACATGGAGACACTGGAGTTCCCCTTCCCACCAACACACGTGGTAGCATTTCCACGCCTCGAACTTCGTTTTCGCAATGGCCGAAGCAATGATCTGCTGCGCTCTCTTGTTGGTCATGGAATCATCTCCTTTCTGCAAACAACGGGTATGGATGCCGCACGGGCTCTGCGCCGCGTCGGGGGCAAGACGAAGAGCGTCCGACTTCTCCGCGGGCCTTGAGACGCTCTTGTTCCAGGCTCCGCAGAGCATCGGACACGGCCGGGCGAAGGGGCTCCAGGCACGTGATTCGGACCTGCCCAATGTCGTCTTCTCCGAGTATGACCGCATAGGTCCGATGCCCCCTGGGTCCGAGATAGACATCCTGGCTGCCGGATAGATGTCGGCGATACACGCGTGCCGCGTGCTGCCTGGCCTTCGCCAGGTTCGGCGCCTGGACGACGATGGTTCCAATCTCTCTCTCGCCGCGGGCATCTCGCATCTCGATTCTCCATCTGGTCATGTTCATGCACTCCTGTCGAAAGCGCTCTTGTTTCACACGGAGCCTCTGGCGCGCAGAGTACAGGCCCAGAAGACTCCGGGGACCGTGCGTTCGGCTGCTCTCAAACCATGCCTTGGCGGGCCATCAGACCGCCGTCAAAGGTGATGCTGTCGCGGCACACGATTGGGGCGAGAGGCCGACGCAGCAACTATGGACGAATTGCTTCGACAGGAGGGTCGTCGCTTCGAGGAAGACGAGGATGCTTGTTCTCGTCAATGAAACCACCGGGATTAGCTGGCAGCAGAGAACATGGCCACCGGTCGTACGACAGTACGATCGCAGAGACAACTGGATGTGCTCTGAAAGTGGTCATTTCCGCTCACCGACGACAACCCCAAACATGGTTCAGTTGACACAATCGTTATCATTACGCCAATTATACAAGAAGGTTCTCATCTGTCAAGCCCCCGACGTCGGGAAGTATCTGATCTTCAGGTAGGGCCATTTCTCGGCAGTCTCCGGCCGATACCAGAAGAGCTGCCAATAGCGCTGGTCGGTTTCGAAGATGTCGATGGGATCTGTGGCGGGGTCGAAGTCGGCAGGAAGGACGCCGAAGCGTTTCATCTCGCGGATGTACTGGCGGTTCGGTCGGAAGCCCGGCATACCGAATCGCGGCGGCTGATCGTACTGCTTCTTGCGATCCTGCATCAGCGACAGAAGCGATCGGTAGTCAGGATCGTCCGTTCCGTTGAACGGGCCTGCGCACGTGCCCCAGCCCCCCGACGTCTTCGGCAGCGGCCCCAGTAACAAGGGAGAGAACTCCGGACGGGACGCGTTCAGCAGGACGTGGACCGAGAACCGGCTGTCGGTCTTCTGCACGATGCGTTCATAGGGCGCCAGGCCCATCTCCCGCACGATCTTCTGTCGCTGCTCCTCGGACATGCCCGTCGGCAACTGGGGGGCCTGCTTGTCCTGACCATGACATTGCGAACATCGCTGGCCCAGGACGCCAGAGCCAAAGACCGAGTGAGGTATTCCCTGGCGGGCCTGGTCCTGGGCATTACGGAGGGCGGCGTACGTCCCGGCGTACGGCGCGCCGCTCTCGAGCCACAGCCAGACGGTTCGTCGCTGCGCGTCCGGGACGGTCGCGCCATAGTGCGAGCCGTCGAGCTTCGCAAGCAACGGACTGGCGGATGCGCCGATCGTATGGGGCGCCTGGTTGCCCAAGCCATTGCGGCCATCCGCCACCTGCCCGGTCGCCAGCAGCGTGTGGTAGCTGATCGACCAGCATGGACCGAGATCGTCGCTCAGGACCACACGGCCCTCGGGCTTCTGATAGCTGTGGCAGGCGACGCAATGAGCGTCGAGCACAGGCTGCACGTCCCTGCGGAAATCCAGCACATCCGGCTGCCCCTTGTACGGCTCGATCCGGCTGGGCGGGCGACGGAGGGCCTTCGACATGCGACCGGCGGCCATCGGCGACGTCTGCAGGCGGGGCTCGTGGCAGCCGATGCAACCCAGCGTCTCGCCCGGCATCACGTTGGTGAAGCTCTGCATCCGCTTGACGGACCGATCCTGTGCGTCCAGGGCGACGAAAAACACCGGCCGGCCCGCGGGGACTTCAAAGTACGCAGAGCCATCTTCTTCCACCGGGATCGTGCCCAGCACGCGTTCCAACGTGAAGGTGCCGAGCCAGGACGTGAGATCCATTCCGCCGCTGAAATTCACCGGCTTGGGCAGGATCTCCAGGACCAGCAGTTTGCGGATCGTTCCGCGTTGTACGCCCTCCATCCGGCGGCCTTCGTGGACATCGACCACGAACATCCGCCCGGAGTCCACGCTCTCATCCACCCGGTCCGCCAGGAGCGTCTCCCGCTGCCTTGAACGCACCAAAACCGGTTCGTGGAGATTGGCCTTGCCGCTGTACGTCAGGAGAGGCTGCATCCGCCCATCGCGATGACCGAGCAGAAGCTGCTTATAAGAGGCGACGATGTACCAGTCGCCATCGATGGGCGCAGGGTCGTTGAAGGCCGTCTTGTTCGTGAGACGACGAAGGGCCCGACCATCGTCCGGGCCGTAGGCGGGCGCCACGCGGGCGACGAAGCCCCTGTGGTCGGAGATGCCGTGGCCGGGCGAATCGATGAGCAGCAGATCGTCGGAGCCGGGGATCGGCTTGGCCTCGATATACAGCGGATAATGCTGCTGATTGCCGAAGTAGGTCATCACCGCGGTGCCGTCGGGGTTCATCGTCCAAAGCTGATGATAACCCACCTGGGACCGATCCACGTACTCCCATCGCGTGTAGAGAATTCGGCCGTCGGGCAGGACGGCGGGCGTGTTGTCGTGTTCGAGATTGACAGAGAGGGGTCGAAGTCTCCCGCCGTTGCGATCGCATCGAAAGAGCGTGCCGACCTGGGTCATCCAGCAGCCGACCCATCGTTGGCTCCGCGTGGAGACAAAGACGATGTGATCGTCCGGAAGGTACGCGGCTTCGTAGTCGTCGTACGGCCCCCGCGTGATCTGCCTGAGGCCCGAACCGTCGGACTGGATTTCGTACAGGTGGTAGCAATCGGTCCCGGCCGGACGATAGGAGAAGAGAATCGTGCGGCCGTCATAGTGCACGTGGGGATCCCGGATGCTCCCTCCCTTGGGATCGAAGAGCACCCGGACGGAGCCGGCGGCGGCATCCAGAAGGTACAGCCCGCTTTCGTCGGGTTGCCCATTCCCGGCGTACGCTTTGTGGTTCTCGTCGTCGCAATAATAGCCGAGATTGGCGTACCAGTGGGAATCGTCGTATGTGAGCCGGGAAGTGAAGACGATCTGCTGGACGCCGAGTTCGGCGAACCGACCCAGCGACTCCTCGCATCGGAACCGTCCGTCGCCGGCGAGGGAGACCCGCGCCAGGCATGCACAACAGAACAGGACGATCGCCGACAGCAACAGGTCCTCAAACCGGCGGCTTCTGCCCACGCCGCCAACTGAACGATTCGTCATGATGCTCCCCTGATGCCAAGTCATCGACGACGCGAAACGGACCGTACACAACCGTTGATGGTAGGACTTCACGGCAGGATTGTCAACCGGGCTGTCGAAGGCTGGTCAGAACGAGAACTGGTCCCGAAACGCGGCCTGGAAGTCGTAGACCTCGTTGAAGTCGTCGATCGTATCGGTAGGCTGAGCGCTCATCCATTCGTGGTCGATCAGGGTGTAGACGATCTGGCCAAAATCGCGGGTCGTTCGAACGCCCCAGGATCGAAGGACCAGCATGGCCAGGCGACCGTACTTCTCCAGGGCCATTCGCCGCAGACCTTCGCACAGGGTCTGGCCGCTGACGTGGCGGGGTTGCTTCGTGATGTTCTGGACCGTGTAGCCGAGCCCCTCGTAGACGAACTTGAACGCCGCCGGGCTGTACTGCCCGGTTTCCCGGGCGATCTCCTCAATCGTGCTCTTCATAACGCGAAGTGGGACCTCATTGACGAAACTGACCGGATTGACCCCACTGACAACGGGGTCAACAAGGTCAATCGGGTCCTCTCTGTCGATCCTAATGGATTGTCTGCCCGGGCTTGGCGCCGGCGTCGGGAGCCAGCATGAAGACTTCCGTCCCGCCCGGGCCGGAGGCGAGGATCATGCCTTCGGACAGGCCGAACTTCATCTGACGCGGCTTGAGATTCGCGAACAGGACCACGTGCCGGCCGACGAGGCTCTCCGGGGCATAGGCTTTGGCGATGCCGGCCATGACGTTCTTCTGGCCCACGCCGACGTCCAGGACCAAATGCAGCAGCTTGTCGGCTCCCGCGACCTTCTCGGCACTGAGGACCTTCGCCACTCGCAGGTCGATCTTGGCGAAATCGTCGATCGTGCATTCCGGTTTGATCGGCTCGATCCCGGGAGCCGCCGGCGGCACCGAGGCCGCGGCGGGGGCCGGAGTCTGGCCTTCTTTGCTCTCTTCAACCATAGCGTTCACCTTGTCCTCGTCAACTCGTTCGAACAATCGCTCGAACTCACCGATCTGGTGGTTCTCCAATGTCTTGTCCACGTCCGCAAATTGCAGCGGACCGACGCCCAGGAACTTCTCGACCTTCTCCGCAAATCGCGGGAGGATCGGCTTGAGATAAATCGTCAGCACCTTCACCACGTTCAGCACCGCCGTCAGCGTGGTCAGGGTCTTCTGCGGGTCCGTTTTGGCGGTGGTCCAGGGCTGGTTCTGCTCGACGTAGCGGTTGGCATCGTCGGCCAGGGCGCCGATCGTGCGAACGACCGTCGCGTAATTGAGGCTCTCGTAGCCTTCGATGATCTGGCCTTTCACGGCGGTCAACCTCGCGAGGAGCTGGCGGCCCTCCTCATCCAGCGTGCCGAGCCGGCTGCCGAACTGCCTGGCCAGCATGGGGCCCGATCGGGAGGCCAGGTTGGCGTACTTGCCAACGAGGTCCGAGTTGACCTTGCCGACGAAGTCCTGGAACGACAGATCGATGTCCTCGACCGCATCGTTCAGTTTGCCGGCGTAGTAATACCGCAGGTACTCGGGGTCCAGGTGTTTGGCGTAGGTGCTCGCCTTGATGAACGTCCCGCGGGACTTGCTCATCTTCTCGCCGTTGACGGTGAGAAAACCATGGACGAACAGCTTGTTGGCGGTCTTGAAGCCCGAGCCGATCAGCATCGCCGGCCAGAACAGGGCATGGAAGTACATGATGTCCTTGCCGATGAAGTGGTACAGTTCGTTCGTCGGGCTGTTCCACAGCTCGTCGAAGTTCAGGCCGTGGCGCTCGCAGTAATTGCGAGCGGAAGCCATGTAGCCGATCGGGGCGTCGAGCCAGACGTAGAAGTACTTGTTGTCCTCTCCGGGGATCTTGAAGCCGAAGTACGGCCCGTCGCGGGAGATGTCCCAATCCTTCAGACCGGCCTGGAACCACTCATCGAGCTTGTTGGCGACCGATTTCTGCGTGTATCCGGCGGCGAACAGATCCTTGAGCTGCTTCTCGTAGTCGGCAAGCTTGAAGAAATAGTGCTCCGACTGCTGAAAGACCGGCGGCGTCCCGCACAGGGAACAGCGAGGCTGAACCAGGTCAATCGTGCGGTAGGTCGCCCCGCAGACCTCGCAGGAATCGCCGTACTGATCGACCGCGCCGCAGCGGGGGCAGGCGCCCCGCACGTACCGGTCCGGCAGCGGCATCTTGTCGACCTCGCAATACGTCTGGCCGACCGGTCGCTTGGCGATGGAGCCCGCCTGGTTGAGCCGGTTGAAGATCAGTTCGCTGAGTTCCTTGTTCTCTGGCGAGTGCGTCGTGTAATAGTTGTCGAACTGAACGTGGAAGCTGGCGAAATCCGCCGAATGCTCCTTGTGGATTCCCGCGATGAACTGCTCGGGCGCGACGCCTGCCTTCAGGGCGCTGATCATGATCGGCGTGCCGTGCGTGTCGTCGGCGCAGAAGTAGAAGCACCGGTTTCCGCACATCCTCTGAAAACGGATCCAGATGTCGGTCTGGACGTACTCCACGAGATGTCCGATGTGGATGGGCCCGTTCGCATAGGGCAAAGCTGACGTGACGACGATCGTTCGGGGCATTGTTTCCTTCTTCTCCTACTCCTGCTTGTCGGCGTTCTCGACGCCTGGGCCCGCGTCGGGACGCTCCTGGCCGCAATTTTCACGATCCGGCCCATCGCCGGCCTGCTGCGCATCGGGCGTTTGCTGTCGCTCGACGGGAGCATCCGACCGCGGCTCGCGGACCTCCCGCGGCCCGTTGCGATTTTCCGACCTGCGGTCGCCCCCCTCCCGGCGTCCGTTACGCGGAGGCCTGCGCTGATCACGATCGCGACCGGGACGTCGCTGCGAATCACGATTCGTCGGCCTTTGCGAGTTTTCCGGGCGGAATTCTGCATTCGGAGATTCCCGATCCGGGCTTTCGCGGTCTCGATCGGAACCGCTCGTTTGCCCTTCGGAAGCCTCGGGTCGATCGTCGGAAGCGTCCTGGGGTTCCGTCGTTGCGTCCTGCCGCTGGTCATATGCGTCGCGACGATCGTTGCGCGGGGGACGACGCTGGTCCCGATCCCGGCCCGGACGTCGTTGCGAATCGCGGCCGGCCGGTCGCTCCCCCTCCTCGGGCCGCCGATTCGCGTCGGAGCCCGACTCCTCCGGGGGCTTGCGTTTGATCGCCGAGGCAGGGAGGACCGTGACCTCGTCGACCGGGAACGGGGCCCTTTCCCCATTGGGGAACTCGACGATGACCAGTTGGGTCAGGATCTGGCCGTCGAGGACCTTGCCCTCGCCCTTCTCCGTCTGGACGAGCACGCCCTTCTTCGGCAGACTCTGCTTGAGTTCGGTGTAGGTCTGGTCTTCGTACCGCAGACAGCACTTGAGCCGGCCACAGTAGCCGGAGATCTTGGACGGGTCCAGCGTGGCCTTCTGCATCTTGGCCATCCGCATGTTCACGGGCTTGAGCAACTGCAGGAACTGGAGGCAGCAGCACTCCCGGCCGCAGCTCTCGACGTCGCCGAGCAGCTTGGCCTCGTCGCGCGAGCCGATCTGCCGCATCTCGATGCGGGTCTGGTACTCCTGGGCGAGCTTTCGAACCAGCTCGCGAAAGTCCACGCGCCCCTCGGCCATGAAGTAGAAGACGATTCGCTCGCCGCCGAAGATGTGCTCGGCGTCGATGATCTTCATCCGCAGACCCAGTTCGTCCGCCAGTCGCTCGCAGCTTTCGATCTCCTCAGCGGTAATCGCCTTGAGATGCTGTTCCTCGCTGATGTCGTCGGGCGTGGCGAGCCGCACCACCTTGCCCACCGGCTCGGTGTTGAACTGGATCTCGCTGGTCGTGTAGTAGCTGGCGATCTGCTCTTCGCTGAGCCGGAACCGCCCGTCCTTGTAGTAATCCAACTGGCCCACGAGATGGCCCAGTTCGAGACCCTTGTCGGTCTTGACGACGACGCGGGTCAGCGTCCGCGGGATCTCCGACTCGTTGTGCTCGAAGAGGCCGAGATTGTTCATGCGGCCGTAGCGGATCAGCAGGAACTTCCTCTTGGCCGTCTTGGGCTTGCTGGGTGTTTCTTCCGTCATCGGCGATTATCCTATTGGAGAGCGGTCTCGAAACCGACGAGACGCGCCCCCTGAAATACAACATGTGCGTTCAACGCTCCCAGGTCGAACAGGGCCTGATCCAACCGCGCAGACGCTAACTCGAAACGGTCATTATAGCCGAACGCGCCAGGCGGAACAATAGCCGCTCCAGAATTAGGCGGTCGTTGACGTTGGCGTCCAGCCAGCGGAGCATTTCGTAGCCGTCGCGGACGCCTTCGAGGGCCTGCTCCGGACCGAGCCGACCCGCCAGAGTCGCGATCTGAGGGGCCTGGTCCGCGTTGATCAGCGGACGATCGGGCGCGACGTGATGGATCGCCACGTCGTACAAGGCGGAGATGAAAATCTGGATCAGCGTCCGCTGGGCCCGACGGCCCAGGTCGCTCTTGCTCGTGGCTTTGTCGAGGTTCCCCCAGCCGGCGGCGATCTTCTTTCCGGCCTCCTGCGCCCGGTCGACGATCTGCGGCACATCGGCCAGCCTGCAATCGACCAGCGCCGCCACCAGGTCTTTCTTGGTCTCGAACAAGCCCACTCCGTCTTGCTGGAGCCGGGCCCACTGGCAGGCAAGACCCAGACTGCCCTGCGCCAGACGAGCGAAGAACGCGGACTCCCGGCTGCCCAGGCAGGTCGCGACCAGTTGAGCCGTGATCCGCTTCTCATCCACCGGGCCGAACCGAATGACCTGGCAGCGGGACTTGATCGTCGGCAGCAGTTGCTCCAGACGGGTGCACAACAGGATGATCGTGCAGTACGCCGGCGGCTCCTCCAGCACCTTGAGCAAGGCATTCTGCGAGTTGGCGTTGAGCTTCTCGGCCTCGCTGACGATGTAGACCTTCCTCGAAGCCAGCGACGGACGGTTCGAAACCTGCTCGATCAGGAACTCGCGGATCACGTCGATCGGCAGGTCGATCGGGGTCTTCTTGCCCTTGCCCTCGCGGGTGTACTCGAGCAGTTCCTTGTAGACATGCGCGTAGTCCGGATGCGAGCCGGCGTCCACCAAGGCGCAGGACTCGCACGACCCGCAGCTATCGGCAAACGACAGGGACGGAGTGGACTCGACCTTGGGATGCTTGCACAACAGGAGCCTGGCCCACTCCCGGGCGGTCTTGAATTTGCCCACGCCCTCCGTTCCGGCGAAAAGATACGCGTGGGCCGCGCGGTCGGCCGCCAACCCTCGCTGGAGTATCCCGATGGCTCTGTCTTGACAAAAAACGTCTCGCAAGGACATCAGAGCCCCCTGCCTTTCGCCAACATACCCTGAACCGCCGCGAGAACCCCTTCGTGCACGGTTTCGGGACCCGCGGTGGCATCGACCACCGCGAATCCCGGCCGACCTTCAGCGAGTTTGAGGAATCCCTCGCGGACACGGCTATGATAATCGTCGCCCTTGCGTTCCATGCGGTCGAGCTCTCGATTGAGCCGCTGGGCCGCGGTCTTGAGGTCCACGTCGAGAATGATCGTCAGGTCCGGCCAGATCCTCTCCAGCGAGACCTCCGCGACCGCCAGGACCTTCTCCACGCCGAACCCGCCGGCATGGCCCTGATAGGCGCACGTGCTCGACAGCCAGCGGTCCATGACCACGCATTTGCCCCCTTCAAGAGCCGGTCCAATGCTCTCGGACCACAGTTGCACGCGGGCGGCCATATAGAGCAAAACCTCCGTCGAGGTCGTCATCGCCTCGTGGGCGGGACTCAGCAGGATCTCGCGTATCTTCTCGCCGATCACGGTCGTGCCGGGATCGCGGAACCCGACGACATCCGCCCCCTGCCCTCGCAGCCAGTCCGTCAGCATCCGCGACTGGCTGCTCTTGCCGCACCCATCCGGCCCGTCGAGCACGATGAAGCAGCCCTCGAACCCCTTCTGCAACCGATCCGCCTTCAAATCAACCGATCCTTTCCGCTTGTTCTCTGGCTTCGTTCAGCAGGCGAACCAGCGCATCTTGAACATCAAGTTCTTCAGCCCACTTCTGGAGATACGCCAAATCCAGGGCACCCCAATGCTCAGCGGCCACTCCCAAAGCATCGGAATACTGGATGTTGGATTCACGCCCCTTCATCCATTCGAGCTTGCTGAGGATCGCATCCTCAGGGGAGACTACCCAGAACGCCCCGCCCATCGCGTCGATCTGACGACGACGAGCGAACTCCTGGCGACTGAAAGGTCTATCCTTGCGGATGATCAGATCCGCCTTCCACCCGCCGTCAAGATCGAGGGCATTGAACATCGTCCGACGGCGCAGCGCGTCCAGCGCAGTCTCTCGACGGACGTAATGGTTCTGTTCCAGGAGAGCGAGAAGCGATATGAGTTGCTCCTCGGCAGGATCGATCACGATATCCGCGTCCCGCGTAGCTCGCGGACGGCCATGGAGACTGCTGCCCACAGAACCCACCATCATGTAGGGTATTTTGACCGCATCGAGCAGCCCCGTGAGACGCCTGAGGAATTCCTGCTGGCTGATCATGTCGCAGCCGGTTCCTTTCCGTAGGCCTGGCGGAACAGGTCATCGCCGATCATCAGACGGACGACTTCTCGTTCGACAACTCGATCGCTCCATTGGGGATGACGATGCCGCACACCGGCTGCGGCCAGCAATCGCAGATTGTCGCTGAGTTCGAACACCATGGCCAATCTGCCGGCAGGACCGATCCGGTGCAGGATGCGGCGCTGCGCAGCAAGCATGTCCTCGGTCGTATCGTCCCGCATGGAGTCTCTCATGACTTACGGCGTCCCAACCGATGCGGGAGCCGGCTTGAAGTATAGCACCAGCCTCGCATCCTTGACAGGAATCCCGAACGCCTTCTTGAACGTCTCGGTTGCTTCCTCGTCGCTCAGATCAATTTCGAACTCGTAAGAATCGCCTTCGCTGAGCGATTTCGTCTCCACGAGCTTGCCCGCCTTTCTCTCGTAGAGAAGAACCGTCCCATCCGCGGGCGCTATCCAGTCAATCTGGAATCCTCCGCCGACGATCTGTGCGTCCCGCGGCAGATCGGTCCCCAGCGCCGGTGCGATCGTCCTGCATCCCGCCCCCAACATCGTCAGCCCGGCGATCACCGCCATCACTGCGATTGTGCCCAAAGCCCCGTTTCTCCCCTGCGACATCCTGAACCCCTTTCCATAGACAATCTGTTCGAATTCCATTCAGCGCCGACCCGGTCCACGGCAACTTCATCCGTGCGGCGATCCTGCAGCCCGGGCAGCCGGCTCCCGTCCGCCGGCGGGTTTGAAGTAGAGCAGGAACTGGGTTTTCTCGATTCCGATCCCGAGCAGAGTCTCCATGTCGTCGGCGTCGACGATCGACGCGATCGAGAACTTGTAGGTCTCTCCCGCCTCCAGCGTGAAGGTCTGCACGAGTTTGCCGGTACGCTTCTCCACCAGGTAGACCACTCCGGGCTCCGGCGCCTGCCATTGAATCGTCAGGCCGCCGCCGACCAGGCGCGACTCGCCCGACAGATACATCGGTCGGACCCGATCCTGTGGACGACAACCCGCCAGCGCCAGCAGAAAAACGGACACGGCCAGAACGCCCCCCCTGCTCACATCGACCTTCCAATCGCCTCGACTCATAATACCCCCCTTCATCCAGTGAACACGCTGCATTCATCCTCGCGCCGAAGCGTCCGATCCGAGCCGGAACCTCGGGCTCACAATCGAACGCAAGTATAGCGTGCCGCCGGGCCGAAGGTCAATCCCCGCCCGCTTCAAGCCATCCGCCGGGCCACCGTCCGCGTTCGCAGGCAGGCTGTCATTTGGCCAACGTGAAGTTCTCGTCGCCGACGAGCTGTCGCATCTTGCGGCAGAATTCGACGTCCGGATTGACGCACAGGGCCCGATCGGCCGTGGCGTGAATCTTCCCGCGATGCGTCAGGATCACCATCGAGAGCGGCCGGCTTCCCCGGTGGGTTTGGCAGACGCTGCGGATCTGCAGCACCTTTTCTTCCGTCACCTCGCGAACGTCGAGTTTGATCCACACCCCCTTGGCCAGTTTCTCTCTCGCCTTTTCCAGCGGGATCAGTTCGGAGGCCAGGATGTTCGCCCGCTCCCGGCGGTAGTCGGTCTTGCCCTTGACGAAGACCACGCTGTCCTCCACGAGCATCGACTGGCATTCGGCCAGCGTATCGGGGAAAAGGACCACTTCGATCTGCCCTTGCAGGTCCTCCAGCGTGAAAACCGCCATCTTGGCCCCTGCGTTCCGGCCGTTCTTGGTGATGTTGTAGCGGATTTTCGTGATCATCCCGCCGAGGGTGACCTGCTTCTCGCCGTTGCCATTCCCGTTGCCTTCGGTGTGCCCATGCTCCTGCGCCAGGCGAGCGGTGTTCGTCGTGGAATGATCGTTGATCACCTCGGCGTGCTGGCTGAGCGGGTTGCTGGTGACGTAGAACCCCAGAACCTGCTTCTCGAAGGAAAGCATCTGCAGTTCCGGCCATGGCGGCACGTCGGGAAGCGCCTTGTGGTCCTCGGCGTACTGCTTCTCGTCGGTGATCTGCCCGAAGAAATTCATCTGGCCGCTGACCTTGTCCGATTGCAGGCTGGAACCGACCTGCATGGCCCGCTCCAGGCCGATCATCATCTGGTTGCGGTTGCCGCCCAGACGGTCGAAGGCCCCCCCCTTGATCAGGGCCTCGATCACCTGCTTGTTCACCGCGCGCAGATCGACGTTCTCGCAGAAATGGAAGAGACTCTTGAACCGCCCCACCTTCTTGCGGGCCGCGATCATCTGTTCGACCGCCTTCTCGCCGACCCCCCGCACCGCAGCCAGACCGAACCGGATCACGCCTTTGACGCCCTGGCCGGCCTCTTTGTACAGAGGGGTGAAGTCGACATCGCTGTCGTTGATGTCCGGCGCCATCACCTCGATGCCCATTTCGCGGCACTCGCCGATGTACTCGACGACCTTCTCCGTGTCGCCCTTGTCGTAGGTCAGCAGGGCCGCCATGAACTCGACGGGGTAATAGGCCTTGAGGAAGGCGGTCTGGTACGCGACGAACGCGTAGCGGGTCGAGTGGCTCTTGTTGAACCCGTAGCCGGCGAACCGCTCGATCAGCTCGAAGATGTGCTCGGCTTCGCTCTTCTTGAGGCCCTTGGCTACGCAGCCCGCAAGGAACCGCTCCTTCTCTTTCGCGATGATTTCAATCTTCTTTTTGCTGATCGCCTTGATCAGGCCGTACGCCTCGCGCAGCGGGATGTCGCCCAGGCGGTTGCAGATCCGCATGACCTGCTCCTGGTAGACCATGATGCCGTAGGTCTCGCGGAGCACCTCGGTCATGATCTCGTGCGGACAGGTCCATTCGGCGCCGTGCTTACGGTCGATGTAGTCGGGGATCAGGGTCATCGGACCCGGGCGGTAGAGCGCGTTGGCTGCGATCAGGTCCTCGATGCGGTCCGGCCGCATTTTCATCACCAGGTCCTGCATGCCGCCGGATTCGAACTGGAAGATGCCTTTGGTCCGCCCTTTCACGAAGATCTCGAACACCTTGGGGTCCGTGATGTCGATCTTCTCCAGGTCGAGGGCGACGCCGTGATTGTTCTTGACCAAGTGGCAGGCCCGCGACAGGACGCTGAGCGTCTTGAGGCCCAGGAAGTCCATCTTGAGCAGGCCGCACTTCTCGACCATCGGGCCTTCGTACTGCGTGATGATGTCGTCGGAGCCGGAGGCCTTGTACAGCGGCACGAAGTTCGCCAACGGCTCATCCGCGATCACGACGCCCGCGGCGTGGACCGACGCGTGGCGGGTGAGCCCTTCGAGCTTGCGTCCGATGTCGATCACCTTGCGGGTCAGATCGTTCGTATCGTAGGCGGTCTTGAGCTCGGGCTCGGTCTCCAGGGCCTTGTCCAGCGTCATGTCCAGCGAGAACGGGACGAGCTTGGCCAGCCGGTCCGCCTCCGCCAGCGGAACCCCCAGCACGCGGCAGATGTCGCGGATGACGGCCTTGGCCTTCATGGTCCCGAACGTGATGATCTGCGCGACCTCGCCGTACTTCTTGCGGACATAGTCGATCACGTCCGGACGATGCTGCTGGCAGATGTCGATGTCGATATCGGGCATCTCGTTTCGTGCCGGGTCCATGAACCGCTCGAACAGCAGGTCGTACTTGATGGGATCGACGTCGCACAGGCCCAGGCAATAGCCGACGATCGTGCCGACGCCGCTGCCCCTGGCCCCCACGGGAATGCCGTTCGAACGCGAGTAATTGCAGAAGTCCCACACGATCAGGAAGTAGCTGGAGAAGCCTTTCGATTGAATGACCTGGAGCTCGCGTTCCATCCGCTCGGTCACGCGGTCGGTGATCTCGCCATACCGTTCCTTGGCCCCCTCATAGCAGAGCTTGCGAAGGTAGTCCTCGGCCGTCGAACCGTCCGGCGGCCTGTACACCGGCGCGTGGCGGGTCTTGAGGTCGATTTCTACATTGCAGCGGGCCGCGATGGCCAGCGTGTTGTCGCAGGACTCCGGCGCCTCGGGGAACATCTCCCGCATTTCATCGGAACTCTTGAGGTATACGCCCGGCGGATAGACCATTCGCTCGGGATCGGTGGCGAGCTTGCCCGTGCTGATGCAGGTCAGACAGTTGTGCGCCTCGTAGTCGTCGGCTTCGAGGAAATGCACGTCGTTGGTCGCGACCAAACCGATGCCCATCTCGTTGGCCAGCTCGATGCACCCGGCTGGAACATTCGGGTCTTCGTCCTTGTGGCATTGAATCTCGATGAAGAACCGCTCGGGCCCGAAGATCTTCAGGTAGCTCTCGGCCGCAGCGCGGGCCGCCTTCATGTCGCCGGAGGCGACGGCCGCGGTGACCTCGCCTTTGATGCAGGCGGTCGAGCAGATGAGTCCTTCACTGAACTGGGCGAGCACCTCCTTGTCGATGCGGGGTCGGTAGTAGAAGCCCTCGGTGTATCCGATGCTCGCCAGCTTCAGCAGATTGTGATACCCAGCGTTGTTCTCGGCCAACAGAACGAGGTGGTACGCGGCGTCGGAGATCGACGATTTGCTCTTGTCGTGCCGGCTGCCCGGCGCGATGTAGGCCTCGATCCCGATGATCGGCTTGATCCCTGCGGCCCTGGCCTTGATATAGAACTCGACGGCCCCGAACATGTTGCCATGGTCCGTCATGGCCACCGAATCCATACCCAGCTTCTTGCACCGCGCAAACAGCGGCTCAAACGGAATCGCCCCGTCGAGCAGCGAGTACTGGGTATGCAGGTGGAGGTGTATAAATCCTTTATTGGACATAGTTTATGAATCCTATCATAACCCTCGATCAGGAGGTCATGATAGGCCGTCGGCCGTTCCTTGTCAAGCGGCAGGTCACCCTGCTGAAACATTGGGTTTCCAGGAAGGCTCGCCCGAAGCGGTCGGGCAGGGGAGATTTGCCGCTTTGAGCCAGCAGCATGACGTATGAGAGCCTGTCTCTCGTCCGGGAGTACAAGACGCACCTTCCATATGGCCATGTATCCTTCATAACGAGGATCTGGATGATTCTGTTTGGTGCGTTCCTGTCCCTTCTGCTACGATGCTGTCTGATAGCGCAAGGAGACCGAATAGTGGGAGTACACAAGACGAATAGCCGCGGCGACGTCCCCTCGGTACGGACGCCTACTGCAGACATCACCATGCCAGGAGAGGCAACGATCCATGTCCCGCGCAGCAAGAAAACCCAAGACAAAATCAGAACTTGAACAGTTGAGCCTTGTGCAATTGAACGCGGAACTGAAACACCTTCAAGTCCGCCGGAACCAGGCTGGAAGTGGTCGCGTGGCAAAGACCTTTCAACAGGAGATCGACGCGGTTGAACGTGTTCGCGAGGCGCGATTCGGCGTTGCTCGGCGTCGTTGACAAGATGGGCTCAACTTCGTGCATACAAGTCGTACAACTCGCGGAGGCAGACGCGGATGTTGCCTTGGTGGCGTTGAAAGAGGGTGTCCAGAGATTCGACGGGAATGCAGCGGTCCGGCGGTTGCAGTTCACGAACGATGTCTCGCAGCAGCGAGGGATTCGTCGTGCATTCGATCAGCGTCGGGAGCAGGCCGGGGCGGTGAGAGGTGATGACCAGGCCGTACGCATGGGTGATCGTATGACGCTTCAATAGAGACCAGGCCGATCGCGGGATCAGGTCGGCGCCGTCGAGCAGCACGAGTTCGTCTCGCGTAAGTTCCGAGAGCAGCCGCCGGCACGCCGGGTCCGAGAGAGGCGAGGTATCGTTCACGAACACCATCCGGGTCTTGATGTTGTCCTCGATGAGGGCTCGCTGCAAGTCCTCCAGAAACGTGGTCTTGCCGGAGCCGTCGCGCCCGACGACCGCAGCCCGGTAGTTCAGCGTCTTCAGTCGCGTCATTAGACCGGGGAACGTCGCCCCTTGCGGGCGAAACCGGATCGCATGGACGCGCTCCACGGAAAAGGGATTGTCTCTGGCTCTCACGGTCCCACCCTCAGAATGTCCTCAGGCGAGTCCGGCCCCGCCTCCTTCCTGCCCCACGGGAAGGGACTCTGCGTAGGCACGCTGCCCAGGAGGATCTCCTTGCCGGTGGGCGAGACGATGATCTCGCGGCGTGTGGTCTCGGAACCAGGCGAGCAGGTCAGCTCGATCGCCCAGATCAGAGAGATCAGCCTGCCAGAGAAACTGAACGGCCCCTCCGGCAGCGTGAACGAGAACTCCTTTGAACCGCTGGCGCCGGGATTGTCGAACTGCGTGCTGTGGACCATGCCGACGTCCCGCGTGCCCTTGCCCGAAGTGTACCAGAAAAGCGACAGGTCGAGCCGCCTGGGATTGGCGTCCAGATTCCACTCGACGGCGCCGCGGATCGTCTCGCGCGGAGCGAATGCGGCCTTGTCCCCATGCACCAGGATCTTCAGCTTCTCCATAGCAGAACCCTCACCAGGAACTACACAACCGCCGGCACGACGTTGATCTTGAACGATTCCTTCACATCGGGCCAGCCTTTGATGGAGCCGTGAACCTCCAGACTCCAGAGGATTTTGTTGTTCGCGGCCTCGAACGAATGCATCGTGTCCGGCGGCACGACAAATCCGATCCGACCCGAAGCGATCTCACACGCATCCGACGTCTTGTGCAGTTCCATCTCGAAAAAGGTGTTCCGATCGGTGCAGGTGTTCGTGCCTCTGCGGTATCGAGCCTCCTCGACTCCCCGCAACGTCACGGTGAATTCCCCGATCCGGCCGGTCTGCCCCGAGAAGGCCCACCGCAATTCCTCCGCTCCGCCCAGAGGGATACTGCACGAGCTCAGTTCAAGCGTAGGACGCGGGTTGAACATCGCCAGAAACAGGTACACCGCCCCACCGATCAGTCCAAGGCCGACCGCCACAAAGGGCAGCATGAACAAGAGCCCGAACAGGTCACGCCCGCCGTGACTCAGATCGCGGATCGCGCCGACCACGAAGATCGAGACGATGCCGTTCCAGAAGCAGGCCGCGATCGTGATGCCGATGAACTTCATCCTCGGAGAATGCGTCGGCCGCAAGACCTGAGGCCCCTGGGCCAACCCCGCGGGTCCCATCGGTCCTATCGAGATCGCGCGTGCAGGCTCGCCCAAGGATGCCCCGCCCGCGGCTGGTCTCTTCCTTCTCAAAGTCCCGATCAGGCCGCCGACCCCGACGAGCAGAAAAGGCAGCGGAAACAACGCCAAGAGCAGCTTGGCGTGGAAACCCCGCTTGAGCACCGCCTCCGACGGATTCTGCGGATTGACGTAGCAGACGGGCCGCTCGGCCGACGCGTACGCCTGCACGACGCGAGCCTTGCCTTCGTATCCGCTGGACGACCCACCCATGAAATCGTAGCGGTCGCTCTTGTAGGTCCGTCCGTCGAACTCGTATTCATACAGGATGTGGACGCTGTAGGTCGTGCCGTCGTCGCTGTCGTGATCGCGAACCTCCGCCCTCAGCACCCGACACGGCGTCTCGGCCCACGACTCGGCCGCCAGGGTCCTGGCGATCGGCTTGACGCTCAGGAAATAGAGCATCACCCCACCGGCAATGGCGAAGATAGAGAAGAAGGCCGCCAACCCGAACCGGCCCAGCCCTTTGGCGCGAGCCGCCGCGGCTCCGACCGGCGCAATGGGCCTGGCCTCCTCCGGCGGCCGCCTGCGCCAGGTGAAATAGAGCCCGCCGGCCCCGATGAGAACGAAGATCAGCGGAAAGAACAGCGCCAGACCGATCAGCATGCTGTCCCGTTCGAGCACCGCCTCGTTCGGGTTCTCCGGATTGACGTAGCAGGAGGTGGTCAGCCCCGCCGGGTATTTCTGGGTCAGTTCCTGTGCCTTGGAGTACTCCCCGCTGCCGCTGTAACCGCGTCGGTAGCCGGTCCCCTCATGGGTCCGGCCTTCGTATTCGTACTGATACCGCACCGCGAAGACATACGGCTCGTCGCCTTCCTGGCGTTCTTGCACCTCGCCGGAGATGATCGTACACAGCGTCTTCTTCCACGCCCGCTGCCCCCCCGACTGGACGAACGCATGGAGGATCAGCAGTTCGAAGAGGGAGCCGATTCCAAAGAAGAACAGAAAGAACAGCGACAAGCCCAGCTTGTTCACCGCGGCGGTCGCAGGGCCGCCGCGTCTGCGAAACTGGATTCTGACCATGCCAACGCTCCTGGTAAGCGGACAGAACGCACGGACCTACGGTACGACCGGTCCTATCCTTCTATCGGCAAACCGGACGACGAAAGTTCCATGAAATACCCATAGCTCCTTCGACGGGCAACGGAGCCATTGGCGCGAGTCGATGGCAGGCGATCAACAGGAAGGAACGAAAAAATTCCCATCCTCTTGCACACTGAGCACGGCGCGATATTCTGAGCAGGTATCGAGGAGCGTCTGAAGTCAGGCGCGACGGCGGTCGGTCGCCGCTCGAAGTGGAGTGTGAATGGAATATCCGCCCGCAAGGGAAGCAAGGGAGTCTTGTCATGCGGAGTCAATTATTGCCCAGTTCGGAAGAATGCATCGACCTGCTCAAGGACTGTCACGTCCCGATGCACATCATCAAGCACAGCAAGGCGGTCGCCAAGCTCGGGGTCTTCCTGGCCAAGAGGATCGCGGAACAGGATTTCCCGATCAACGTGGACCTCGTCGAGTGCGCCTGTCTGCTGCACGACATCTTCCGCGTGTGCGAGTTTCCGCTGGAGGATTTCAGCCGATTCGAGCAGAAGGTGACGGAGGAGGACAAGGACAAGTGGCGCAAGCTCAAGGAACGCCACGGCGTCGTTCGCCATGAAGACGCGGCCTGCGCCTACCTCAAGGACGCCTATCCCATCCTGGCCCAGACCATCCGAAAGCACCGATACACCGCCATCGTGGACCCCGACGACATGCCGCGGACCTTCGAGGAGAAGGTGGTCTACTACGCGGACAAGCGGGCGATGCACGACAAGATCGTGCCCCTGCAGGAAAGGCTCGACGAGGCCCACAAGAGAAATGCGGCCAAGCGCAAGGCCGCCGGCATCGATCCGGACGAAATTGCACGCATCGACGCTGCGATCTTCGCCCTGGAAAAGGACCTGTTCGACCTCATCGAGCTCGATCCGAACGCCGTGACCGCGGAGTTCATCGACAACTACAGACCCGCCGTCAAACCACAAGAGTAATCTCGGAATCCGAATACCGGAATTCGAGACAAATCCAAAGCACGAAATTCCAATGCTCGAAACGCTGGCGCCTGTCGGCGGGCCGTTTCGAGCATTTGAGTTTTGGTCATTCGTGCTTGTTTCGGATTTCGAATTTCGACATTCGAGATTCCCTTACTGTCCCAGCACGTCGCGGATCGCTGGCGCGAAGTACAGGCCGAAACTCGAGAGCGTCGGGCAGACGCGGGAATCGACGATCCGCACGCGGACCTTCGAGGCCGTCACCGGGTCGAACCGCAGCAGCCGCTTGTAGCCGACCGTCGTGCCGCGGGCGAACTCCCGCCATCCGGCGTCGCCGGGGACTTCGAGCACGAACTCCGCGATGCGCTGGCCGATCTCGATATGTTCGGCCAATTCCGCCACGTTGAACGTGCATTCCTTTCCCAGATCGAACTCGACCGTCGCGGACGTCGTCCAATCGTCGGTCGTCCAGTAGGTGTCGGGATCGCCGTCGGTGATCCTGGCGGCCGCGAAGGCGGAGTCGTTGCCTTTGACGTTCGAGGCCACCGCCTTGGCGCCGGCGGCGAGGTTCTCGTCGAAGATGGCGTCCAGCACCTTTCGGAACTCGCGGAGGCGCTGCACGTCGTTCTCATGGATCAGGCCCCTCTTGTCCGGAGGCAGGTTCAGCAGCAACACGCTGTTGTAGCCCACGGACTTGAAGTAGATGTCCAGCAGATGCTCGACGGACTTGACCCTGTTGTCCTCCTTGGCATGGTAGAACCAGCCCGGCCGGATCGAGACATCGGTCTCGGCGGGGTACCAGACCAGCCGGTCGCCCTTGCCGAGGGCCTTGAGGCTACCCAGATCTTTCGAGGTGCAGTTCACGATGCCAAAGAGCGAGCCGTTGCTGTTGACCACGCTCCATTCGCTCTCGCGGGCATAACCGCTCTCGTTGCCCACCCAGCGAATGTCCGGGCCGTTGAAAATCACGGCGTTGGGCTGCAACTCGCGGACGATCGCGTAGTAACCCGCCCAGTCGTACTCCATGTCCTTGGCATTCTCGCCCTTGGCGCCGTCGAGCCAGACTTCGGTGACTTCGCCGTAGTTGCTCAGGATCTCGCGAAGCTGGTTCTTGTAGAACTTGTTGTAGCCTTCGGTGTCGCCGTAGGTGGGCTCGTGTCGATCCCAGGGGGAGACGTACAACCCGAGCTTCAGACCCGCTTCGCGACAGGCCTGAGCCAATTCGCCCACGATGTCGCCCTTGCCGCTCTTGTAGGGGCTGTTCTTGACCGAATGTTCCGTGTACTGGCTGGGCCACAGGCAGAAACCGTCGTGGTGCTTGGCGGTCAGGATGACCATCTTCATGCCGGCGTCTTTGCAGGTCTGCACCCACTGGCGCACGTCGAGTTGGGTCGGGTTGAAGATCGAGGGGCTCTCGGTGCCGTCGCCCCATTCTTTGTCCGTGAAGGCGTTCACCGTATAATGGATGAACGCGATGAACTCGAGCTTCTGCCAGGCGAGTTGTTGAGGCGACGGACGAACGGCGGCAGCCCGTTCGATCAACGACCGGGCCGGATCGCTGGCAGCGGCATCGACCGTGTCGTACACCCGCACATAGTCCACGACGGAATGGTCGGGCAAGTTGGCCTTCTTGATGTCTCCGCCCCACTCGCCGATCTCTTCGGTGAGCTTGACGTACTGAGGCACCTGGGACACCCCGCCCGCGCGGGTCCGCCAGGTCTCTTTGCCGTCGATGTAGAACACGTACTCCTCGGGCGTCCAGTGCAGGCCGAAGGTGTGGAACCCCTCGCTGACGCCGGGGAAATCGAATTTGACGCCGTCGGACCGATGCTCTTTGCCGTAACCGTCCCAGTGGAGGTTCTGCGTGATGCGGTCCTCTCGCCAGGGTTTCTCCATGATGTCGATCTCGGTGCCGTCGCGACCGGCGTCGCCGATCTTGCCCACGGTGTCGCAATGGAGCCAGAAGGCCGGCCAGTGTCCCTGCTCCTTGGGGAACTTGCACCGGCAGACCCAGTAGCCGTAGCGATGCTCGAATTTGCCTCTCGTGCGGACCGCGCCGCAGGTGTACCGGTCGCCGTCCTGCTTCGTGCGGAGGATCAGATTGCCCTGGCCGTCGAGGTAGGAATCCTCTTTGACCCAGAACCCGTCCCGTCGCTTCCAGTCGCCCATCACGTCCCACTTGGACGCGTCGAGCTGGCTGCCCTCGAATTCGTCGCTCCAGACGAGTTTCCAGGTCTTGCCCTGCTCAAGCTGCGGGAGAAACTCCTTCTCGGCGGCCTCCGCCGTCTGGGAGAGCGCCGGCAGCAGCGCCGCGCCCAGAATCAGTCCGGCCAACGGCAACACAAATCGGGGGGAAAACGAGGTCTTCATGGCTGCTCCTGAAAAACAACACCCTGGACCGGGACATCAGCGATCCGCCCCGCTCGCTACACCACCGCCACCTGCGCGGTCTTGGTGGGTCGCCGCGTGGCCTGAAGGCCTGAGACGACGGTCATGACGATCATCGCCAGGTACGTGACGAGGGTGAACCAGTGGCCCCATTGGGCGGTCTGCACGTGCGCGGCTTTGATCAGCACGGTTCCGATCGCGAACGACTGGAGAAACATCTTGATCTTGCCGGCGCGGACAGCGGCGAAGTTGACGCCACGCGCCTCGGCGATCTGACGCAGGATCGTGACATACGCCTCTCGCACCACGAGGATCGCCAGAACGCCCCAATGGACGACGGCCAGCGTCGCGGGCCCCCAGTCAAAGAGGTTCGGCATGCCCATGACGGCAAAACACGCGAAGGCCCCGCAGACCAGCACCTTGTCCACCAGGGGATCGATCATGCGGCCGAACTTCGAAGTTGCGTTGAATCGTCGGGCGATATGGCCGTCGACGATGTCGGAGAACCCCGCAATGACGAACAAAACGAAGGCGACGTCGAGGAAAAACGGGCGCTTGGCGGCCTCGATCTGCGGCGAGTGGAGGACCATCCACAGAAAGATCACCGTCAGTCCCAGCCGCATGAACGTCAAGATGTTCGGCACATATTTCCACATGGCCGAGAGTTTACAGACGCCTGGGGACGGCTTCAATATCAAAGTTGCTCGACGAGCAAATCGTAATCCTGCGTGCCGACGACGCGTACGTTGACGAACTGGCCGGGCTCGGCGGTGCAGCCCTGGATGATGCACCCGCTATCGATGTCCGGGGCCTGTCCATAGAAGCGTCCCCGACCCGTGGGCCGCGATCGTCGTTTCCCGCCGCGAGCGGGGTCCGGGTCTCGGGAATCGACCAGGCAGGCCATCGTGCTGCCGATCCGATCCTGGTTCCTGGCGAAGGCGATCTCCTGCTGGACCAGCATCAACCGGTCAAAGCGGGCCTGCTTGACCTCGTCGGGGATCTGGTCGGGCATCTCGGCCGCGGGCGTCCCGGCCTCGGGGAAGTACGTGAACGCGCCCAATGCGTCGAACCGCGCCCATCGGACGAACTCGAGCAACTCGTCGAAGTCGGCCTGCGTCTCGCCTGGAAAGCCCACGATAACCGTCGTTCGCAGGACAATATCGGACATAGCCGCCCGGAGCCTCTCGATGAGTCCGCGCAAGCCGTCCTTCGAATCGGGCCGGCGCATCGCCTTGAGCACCCGGTCGCTGGCGTGCTGAATGGGAAGATCCAGATAGCGAACGACCTTGGAGCTGGTTGTGAGCGTCTGGATCAGGCCGTCGTCGATGCCCGTGGGATAGGCGTACAGCAGGCGAATCCACGCCAGGCCGGGGATTTCCTCCATCTGCCTGAGCAAAGAGGCCAAGGCCCCCGGGAGCTTCAGATCCCGCCCATACATGGTCGTGTCCTGCCCGATGACGTTCAGTTCCACGGCGCCGGAGCCCGCGAGTTCCCTCGCCTCGTCCAGGACCTTCTCCGGCGGCTTGCTGCGAAACGGGCCGCGGATGGCGGGGATGGTGCAGAACGAGCAGCGATGGCTGCATCCTTCGCTGATCCGCAGGTAGGCCGAGTGGACCGGCCCGATGCGCAGCCGCACCCGGTCGTCGGCGACGGCGGCCGACGAGGGGCTGTGAAAGACCAGCGGCTCGTCGCTGGCCAGCGTGTCCCGGATCACCTTGACGATCGAATCCCGATGCTCCAGCCCGACCACCGCATCGACGCCGTTGGCCTCGTCCAGAAGCGGTTCGCCAAGCCGCTGGGACAGGCAGCCGGCCACGATCACTTTCTTAATATTCCCCCTCTTCTTATTCTCAATAGCCGCTTCGACCGCTTCGAGCGACTCCAGCTTGGCCGGCTCGATGAAGCCGCACGTGTTGACGACCACGACGTCGGCCCGTTCGGGCTCGGCGGCCAGCAGAAATCCCGCTTGCACGATCTCGGCGAGCATTCGCTCGCTGTCCACCATGTTCTTCGGGCATCCCAGGGCCACGAAACCCACTGTCACCGGCTTGTTCTTCTTCCTTGTCATACCTCGGCACCTTACCATGAAAAGGCTTTTTGTTCACGATATTAATCTGGGCAAAGCGACCCGCCTGCATTTTTGTTAATCGGATCAAAATGACCTTGACGATAAGAATAGGAATCGGTGCAATAGATTCTTTCCTGCTGCCGTCTACCTGCGCGGAAAGGAGATTCGAAGGGTAGACCAGAAAAGATGGAACGTTGAGGTTCGTGGGTAGAACGACTGGTGAAGGCCTATGAGGATTGACAGCCACAGAATCAGCCGCGGGGTACGACTGTTCGTGGCCTTCATTGGTTTGGGGGCGTTCGGACTGGCAGGCTGCCATGACTGGCCCGATGAACGCGTGACCGCGATCGAGGCCCAGAACATCCTTCGCGAACTCAACAAGATCGAGACCACCCAAGAGCCCAACATCCCGCTGGGGGACTTCTACAGACAGCCTCCGAAGAAGATCAAGCAGATCGTCGGTGGAGCCGAGGAGTGGAAGCTGTTCTATTTCTGCAGGTTCCACACCGCCGCGAAGCTCGAAGCGATCATCCGGGAGCAGTTCTCCAGCAGGATCTTCGACGCCAAGGGGGAGAAATCCCAGACGGTCCCGAACTTCGCCGTCACCGCCAACCCCGCCACCAATCAGATCGTGGTGCGCGCTCTGACCGAACTGGACGTCGACGCGATCCTCGAAGTCATCCAGGAGATCGACGTGCCGCCGATCCAGGTTCGGATCGACTGTATGGTCTCGGAGGTGTACGCGGACCTCACGGTAGACCGCGAGGTTTCGATGCTCATCGAGAACCTGTTCGGCGAATCGATCGCTCTGGGAGGCCAGGAGAACAACGACTATCTGGCGTTTCCCGGCGCCTCGCTGCGAAGCGCGCCCCGGCAGAAGTTCGGATTGAATATCGGCGTCAGTCGGGGAGAAGTCGGACACAAATTCGAAGCCCTCGTCGACATTCTGGTGTCCCGCGGTTACATGAAGATCCTCATGAACCCCTCGCTGGAGGTCCTCAACGGGCAGACCGCCAAGATCCAGGCCAAAGAGCACATCCCCCTCCAGCGGATCACGATTCAGTCCGGCGGTTTCGGCGGCGAGACGATTCTGCGGACGCAGACGGAATTCTACGACATCATCGACTCCCTCCAGATCACGCCGTACGTGTATGCGGACGGCTCCATCGGCCTCAAGACCTCCGCCCAACTCGCGGCCTATCTGACCCCCGAGGGCATCACGCAGGTGCCCATCGTGACCGAGCGCATCATCTCCAACGACGAGAACCGCATCCGCCACGGCGAGAGCCTCATCATCGGCGGCATCCGCAAGTCGGAAAAGCGGGACGTCGTCCGCGGCGTGCCCATTCTCAAGGACATCCCCATCCTGGGACTGCTGTTCTCGGGCCGGGATTTCGAGGAACGCGCCAAGGAGATCATTTTCATCCTGACCCCGACGATCTCCACCGGCGGCGTCCCCAATCGCGAGGTCGTGGACATGCTCAGGGAGAAGCATCGATCTCCCTTGACCCAGGGGCTTCACGAGCAGGTGATGGACCCGTTGGGCATCAGGGCCCGCGATGATGAGCAGCAACGGCGCGTCGACGAGGCCCGTGAGGCGCAGCAAGAATCCGAAGCGGCCCGGACGGCCGCGCGTCTGGAGGCGATGGAAACGAGCCAGCAGGTCGAGACCCTCGAGGCCGAACTCGAACATGCCAAGCTCCAGATGACACAGTTGAGCACCAAGGCCGAGCAGGTGGCCGCCGAGGCGCAGCAGGCCAAGAGCGAAGCTGAACAGGCCGCCAGGGCCAAGGCCGAAGCCGAGGCCCAGGTCCAGCAGGCCAGGAGCGAGGCCGAACAGGCCGCGAGGGCCAAGAACGAGGCTGACGTGCTCAGAACCAAGGCCGAGGCCGAGGCCCAACAAGCCAAGGCCGAGGCCGAACGCATCAAGTCCGAGGCGGAGAAGGCCAAAGCCCCGAAACCGCCTGAGCAGCCTCCCGCTCCGAGGTCGGAGGCGCCAAGACCCGAAGGGACTCCCCCGGAAAGACCCAAGGATGAGGGCAAGGAGCCGGGTTCGCCGTAGTCGACGCCTCCGTAGGCCGACCCTGCGGCGCCCCCGACGCAGAATCTTGCTGGAAATTGACGATTCTGCGCTCCAACAAGAGCTGAGATGTGGGCCGTTCACACGGTCGCGAATTCGGCCGACGTGAGCTGAGCCCGTGACGTAATCGGCGACTTACGAACACAGGCAGCTTGAATGGAGGATCACCCATGAACAATCCGGGCAATACAGGATTTCCCCCCGCCAACGGCAAACCACCCATGCCTCAACCGACCGCTCCCGGAGCCTCAGCGGCGCCGGAGACCAGGCCCGCAGGCGGACCGGCCCCCGTCTCCCGAGCTCCCCTGAACCTCGGCGGAACCGGCGCCCCGGCAGCGCCCCCAACGGCTGCACCCACCCCGGCATCGGCAGCTACGCCCGCGGCTGCTCCGAAACCCCCCGTTCTGGGCCCCAAACCGGTCGCCCCGCGTGCGGCGGCCCCGGCAGGCAATGGCGATCGAATCACCGGATGCAAGACCTTCTTCACCAAGCTCCATCCCGGCGCGATCGACTTTCTCGACGAGCAGATCAATCAGTGGCTCAAAGACAACCCGGGCGTCGTCATCAAGCTGACGAATACGACGACCGGCGAGGTCCAGGGCAAGAAGACCGAGGCGAACATCCTGATGACCGTCTGGTATCACGGCCAGGCGACCAAGACAACGACTCACATGGGCTGACAAACGCATAGGTGTTATATATTAGCCCGTTTACGTCATTAGGGGTCATTCGTCCCGCTGATGAATGCCGCTGCTGCCCGTGCGGAAACTCACAGGCAGCGGCGGTAAAATATCGGGATAAAAGCACTTGACATTGCTGGACGATTCCGTTAGTTAGGTGGAGTTTCGCGGTTAGTTTCTGCATTGAAAGAACGGTCGAACGTGTTTTGGAGGTAGTTGTGGCTAAACAGTTGGCGCGCGAACTCATCAACGCGGGGGTGCACTTCGGACACGGCGTGAGCCGGTGGAATCCGAAGATGGCCCCTTTCATCTTCGCAAAGCGGGGCAACATCCACGTGATCGACGTCAAGAAGACCCTCAAGGGCATCTTGATCGCCAAGAAGCTGCTCGCTGAGATCGTTTCCTCGGGCGGCGACGTGGTCTTCGTCGGCACCAAGCGGCAGGCCCAGAAGGCTGTCGAGGCTGCGGCCACCCGTTGCGGCATGCACTTCGTGTCGGAACGCTGGCTGGGCGGCATGCTCACGAACTTCCGGACCGTCCGTTCCCGTTTGCAGAGACTGGAACAGCTCGAAGCCATGGATCAGGACGGCTCGATGGAGTCCGAAAGCAAGAAGCAGGCTTCTCGCTACAAGCGGGAAATGAAGAAGATCCGCACCAACCTCGACGGCGTGCGGAAGATGACGCGCCTTCCGGCGATCATCGTCGCGGTGGACGCCAAGAAGGAATACCTGGCCCTGCGAGAAGCCCAGAAGCTGAACATCCCCACCGTCGGAGTCCTGGACACCGATTCAGATCCCGACACGGTGGATGTCGCCATTCCTGCCAATGACGATTCGATCCGAGCCATCGAGATCATTCTGAACGAACTGGCCGACGCCGTCGCAATCGGCAAGACGATGGTCTCCGCTCGTCAGCAGGAAATGGGACCGCGCCCCCCCAGGCGGGTCCGTTCGCGAAGGCCTGCCACCGCCCACGCGGATGGCGAGGACATCGGGCCGGCCGGAAGCGAGGAACCGGTTGAAAGCGAAGAACCGCAGGCTGTCAGCGACGCCGCGGCTCCGCAAGAACCTCCGCAGCAGGCATAAGCAGTGCAGGCGCTTGTGCTCCAAGCATTTTGTACATACGACGACTGACGCAGAAACAGACGCGGCGTATTGGATGGTCACGACAATAGTTGACGGACTGGGTTGCCCCATGCGAATGCGGGAGAACGGTCCGTTTGAGGCCTTTCGGCAAGAGACTTCTGCTAAGGGGCATAGGAGATCGGTTACATGGCGGAAATTACAGCGGCAACCGTTGTGAAGTTGCGTAAGATATCGGGCCAGAGCATGGGGGAGTGCAAGAAGGCCCTCGAAGAAGCCAACGGCGACATGGACAAGGCCACGGAGATCCTCCGCAAGAAAGGCCTGGCCACCCTCGCCAAGCGGGCTGAGCGTGAGACCACCGAGGGCGCCGTCGTCCTCTGGCAGAGTCCCGACGGCAAGACCGCCGCGATGGCGACTCTCTGCTGCGAGACGGATTTCGTCTCCAAGAGCGACGATTTCATGGCCATGGCCAAGGATCTCCGCGGTTACGTCGCGGCGGCTCCGGCCCAGCCCGGCGCGGCCACAGTCCTCCAGACTGTGGTCAACGGCAAGGCCTTTCAGGAGGTCCTGACCGACGTCGTCAGCAAGACCGGCGAGAAAATGCAGGTCGGCGACTACACCCGGTTCACGCTGGCCGGTCCCGGCCTGATCGGCGTCTATGTCCACTTCAACAAGAAGGTCGGCAGCATGATCCTGATCGAGACCGACAGCGACAAGACCGCCGAATCCGCTGCCGTCAAGACGGCCGCCTCAGATTTCGCCATGCACATCACGGCCAGCAAGCCGATCGCGCTGGACCCGTCCAGCGTTGACCCCGCGATCCTCGAAAAAGAGAAGGCCATCTACGCCGATCAGGTCAAGGGCAAGCCGGCCAACGTGGTCGAACGCATCGTCGACGGCAAGGTCAAGAAATTCTTCAGCGATTTTTGCCTGGTCCTTCAGCCGTTCGTGAAAGACGACACCAAGACAGTCGAGCAGGTCCTCGCCGAGGCGGCCAAGCAGGCCGGTGGAAAGGCCACGATCAAGCAGTTCGTCCGATTCGAAGTCGGCTAAGGAGAGTTGCGGCCCGACGAGGAATCCTCGTCGGGCTTCGGAACCATGGGAGAAAGCAAGTACAAACGCGTTCTACTCAAACTTTCCGGCGAGAGTTTCTGTCGCCCTGGCGAGTTTGGCATCGATGGAACGGCTCTGGCCTCTCTGTCCGAGCGGATCGCCGAGATCTGCAGGCTGGGCCCTCAGGTGGCGATCGTCGTGGGCGCCGGCAACTTCATTCGCGGCGAGACCTTCTCGCAGAAGAGCCAGATCCCCCGAAACACCGCCGACTACATGGGCATGCTGTCCACGATCATCAACGCCTGCGCCCTGCAGGAGACGCTGGAGAAGCTGGGCCAGCCCACGCGGGTCATGAGCGCGATCGAGGTGGCCGCCATGTGCGAGCCGTTCATTCGTCGGCGCGCCCTGCGGCATTTCGAGCAGGGAAGGGTCGTGATCCTGGCCGGCGGCACCGGCAACCCCTTCTTCACCACCGACACCTGCGCCGCCCTGCGAGCCTCGGAACTCGACGCAGAGCTGTTGATCAAGGCCACCAAGGTCGAAGGGGTCTACAGCGACGATCCGAAGAAGAACCCCGATGCGACTCTGCACCAGAGACTGTCGTACACCGGGGTGCTGAGCCAGGGCCTGCGAATCATGGACCACGCAGCCATCAGCCTGTGCCGGGACAACCACATCCCGATCATCGTGCTGAACATCTTCAAGAAGGGGAATATCACCAAGGCCATCTGCGGCCAGCAGGTGGGAACCTTGATCGACAACGGATGATCGCCCCTTGACGCGGACGCCGTCGTGCGGGACAATCGTCGATGAGCAACAATCGATAGTCACTATCAGGGGTTTTGGCAATGGCGACGCAAGCTGTCGTTTCCGAGAGCAAGACGAAAATGCAGAAGGCCGTCGAGGTTCTTCAGGACGATCTGAAGGCCTTTCGCGGCGGTCGGGCCACGCCCGCCCTGGTCGAGCACATCAAAGTCGAATACTACGGCAGCCCCACCCCGATGAAGGCCCTGGCCACGATCTCGGCCCCTGAGGCGGACATGCTCATGATCAAGCCCTTCGACCCTGCGTCCGTCAAGGACATCGAGAAGGCGATCAAGAGCAGCGATCTGAGCATCGCCCCGATGGTCGAGGGCAAGTTCATCCGCCTGAACATTCCGCCACTGAGCGAAGAGCGACGCAGACACCTCGTTCAACAGGCCAAACAGGCCGGCGAGCAGACCAAGATCAGCATTCGCAACATCCGTCGCGACGCCAACAAGACCCTCGAGAAGCAGGAAAAAGACAGCCAGATCACCGAGGACGACCTGAACACCGCCAAGAAGCAGATCGACGACATCACCAAGGAGTTCTCGGACAAGGTCGATGCGTTGGTCACGAACAAGTCCAATGAGATCATGAAGGACTGACCGGTTTCGCGTGCGCACGGGTCGCCGGACTCGACGCATCCCCCTGAAGTTGATCCCTGCGCGGACAGGGTCTGCGCGTGCGGAGTTCGCTCTGAACCCAGGACCAGCCCTGACGTACCACTGACCGAGGAGTTCTTGGCCGGGAGGATCGGTCCGTGGGGACGAATCCTCACGGAAGAACTGCACGAAAGTCCGCGAACACGTGTGACGGAGGCCGAGCCCATGCAGCGAAAGCGTGCGAGAAGGTGGCCCTGGGTGGTGGCAGGCACGTTGATGACCCTGGTCTTGATCGTGCTGCTCACCCCAGCGGCTCTGTCGTCCCGACGATTCACATCCTGGCTGGTGGCCAGGATCAGCGCCGGCACCGGAGGTCAGGCCGACATCGGCAGTCTCTCCGTCGGCTGGTTCCGCGGGGTCGAGGTCGAGGATTTCCGCTTCCGAGCGCCCGATGGGTGGGCCCAGGTCAGGATCGACCGGATCACGACCCAGCCGAACTACGCGAGTCTCTTCGGCAGCGCCCCCGGCCTTGACCGTACGGTAATTGAGAAGCCGCAGATCGAGATCGACCTCCGAAGCCTCCCTGCGACCGAGGACGAGGAACCGCTGCCGTTCGGGATGAACGACCTTGCCAGACTCAATGACGTGGTCGTCCGCGACGGCAGCATTCAACTGACCGACGCAGGCGGAAAGACCGTCCGACTCACCAGTCTCGACTCAACCCTGAACATGCGGCCGCCCGGTCGTGCGTCCCAATTCGAAGTCAGCACGGTCGTCGCGCAGGCCCAGACTTCAGGAAGCGTGAAGGCTTCCGGGCGGATCACGCCCGATACGCAGCAGGGCTGGAGCCTCCGAGGCACCACAGGGAACATCACGATCGAGGTCAAAGACCTCGATCTGAACTCGGTGGCCCCCTTCCTCGCGATGGCCGGAGTGCAGGTACAAGCGCAGGGCACTGTCTCAGCCGACGTCCAGGGAGCGGTCCAGGACGGGCAGATCGACAGCCTCAACGTCAGCATCGTCGGCCAGAACCTCGACATCAGCGGCCAGGTCCTCCAAGGCGATCGCGTGCAGACGTCGCAGTTGAATGCCCAAGCCGCGATGACGCGATCCAAGGAAGTCCTCAACATCGAACGGCTGAACATCCAGTCGGACTGGGCCGCCGTCTCGGCCACAGGCAAACTCCCCACGACCGTGCAGTCCCTGGCTCACCTGCTGGAAAGCGGTTCGGCCTACGACCTCAAGGGCAAGTTCGACGTCAACCTCGCGACAGTCCTGTCCCAAATGCCCAAGACCATCGGGGTGCAGGAAGGCATGAAGATCACCGGAGGCCGGGCCACAGGGACCATCGGCACGACCACGGAAAAGGGACGCGTCACCCTCGTGGCCGAGGCGCAGGTCGCCGATCTGGCGGGCGTCGTCAACCAGGAGAAGGTGGCCCTCAGCAAGCCCGTGCAGGCTGCGTTACGACTCTCCACCGATCCCCAGGGACCCTCCCGGCTTGAGAGCCTCAATATCACCGCTCCCTTCGCCCAACTGACAGCCCAGGGGGACCTGGAGAAAATCCAATACAAGGGTCAGGTGGACCTTGCGTCGCTCCAGTCCGAACTGGGGCCGTTCGTGAATCTCGGCGCGTATAAGATCGCCGGCCAGGTCGCCAGCGAGGGACAAGTCTCCGTTCACGAGGGACTCATCGGCGCCTCCGGCTCGCTGTCGGCGCAACAGATCGCCCTCACGACGCCCGACGGGAACAGCGTATCCGAACCCCGGCTGAACCTCAGCTTCGCCATGGGCGTCAATCAACAGCAGCAGACCCTGACGGTGGACAGCTTCTCGGCCACCGCCGGCTTCGGCTCGATCAGCGTCGCGAAGACCGCCATCCCTTATGGACCGGACACAGACGCCCCGCTGAACGCAGCCGTTACCGCGAAGGACATGAATCTCGGGAAGCTCAAGCCTTATGCCGTGCGGTTCGCGTCCTTCCCCCAGGACCTGGGGTTGGATGGGCTGGTCCAATCCCAACTGACCGTGACCCGCGAGAAAGGCGTTTACCGCGTCGGAACGAACGCCACGCAGATCCAGGGTCTCACGCTGACCTCGCCTGAGAAGGAGACATTCCGTCAGTCTCTGATCACGGCCCAGTTCGACGCGTACATCGACCCGGCCGCCAGGACGATCAACATCGCGCAATTGCAGGTGACCGGCCCGCAACTCAGCATCCGAAAGGGCACGCTCCAAAGGACCCTTCAGGGCAACGAGGCGAATCTGCAAGCTCAGCTCGACACCCAGGTTGACCTGGCGGCCGTCGGCCAGGCCGCGTCGGTATTCATGCCTGGAACGGTGAGCCTGACTGGACAAAGACAGGTCTCCCTCGACTTTGCGAGCACGTACCCCGTCGACGATCCGAACGCCTTGCTGGCAAACCTCAATGGCAAGACCTCCCTGGGTTTCGACAGCGCCGAGTACAATGGGCTCAACTTCGGCCCGACGAAGATCGATGTCCAGGTCGAGAAGGGTCTCATGCGCATCATGCCCTTCGACACGACCGTCAACAACGGCACGCTCAGCTTCGCCGCACAGGCGGACCTGTCGAAGACCCCTATCCTCCTGAAGACCACCGCCCCACTGCAGGTGGCCCAGGGGATCCAGGTCACCGACAAGATGACCGGCGGCTTCCTGCAGTACGTCAATCCCATCTTCGCCGACGCGGTCAACGTCAGCGGCATCCTGAACTTCGAGACGCAGTCCATGGCGATCCCTCTGACAAGCGGCCACGCCCGCGCGGCCCAGCTCGACGGCGTCATCGGCATCCGAGACCTTCGCCTTCAGGCTTCCCTCCTGAATCGGATCCTCAGCGCGGTCAAGACGTCGTCCGTCCGCGATCAGACGCTGACGATCCGGCCTGCGAAGATCGCCCTGCAGAATGGAGCGATGCGGTACGACGACATGCAGATCGAGCTGGGTGACAATCCTCTGAATTTCAGCGGGACCATCGGCCTGGACGGAATCCTGGACATGCAGGTCCTTCTTCCGTATACTTATGAAGGCCGCACGGCGCGGATTGGGGACGAGGGGCGGGCGGGGAAACGCATCTCCGTGCCGCTGACAGGCCCCTTGAGCGCGCCCCAGATCAACCTGCAGAAACTGCTGGAAACCCAGTTCCAGGAGCAGATTCTCGGCGGCATCGACGAACTACTGAAGAGACTGAAGAAATGAAGACTCTCACAGACCTGCTGATGACGCCGGCCGCGAATCTCGGACGAGCCGGACGGTTCGTGGTGTTTCAGTACAAACTGTGGGCCCACTGCCTCAGGCTCCTGAAGAAGAACCGAGCCGAACAACTGGCCGCGGCCTTGTCCTACTACACCGTCTTCGGCATGGTCCCCCTGGCGATTGTCGCCGTGCTGATCTTCAACTCGTTTCCCGCTTACCGCCAGAGCGGCGAGCAGGTCAAGAAACTCATCTACGACGAGCTTCGCCTCACCCAAATCGAGTACCCCAACCCGGACAGACCTGATGAGAACGTCGTCCTGACGGAATACCTGGATCGAATCATCGAGCGGTTCTTCGAGGGCCTCAACAAGGGCTCGCTCGGCCTGGTCAGCGCGATCCTGGTGATCTGGGCGGCCTTGCGGCTGCTCTCGCTGATCGAGACCGCCTTCAATCACATGTGGCACGTGCCCAGGGGCCGCCGGTATCTCCAGCAGGTGATCAACTACTGGGCCCTGCTGACGCTGGGCCCGTTGCTGCTGGCGGTGGGACTCTACGCCACGACGCGGTTCACTCTCCTCAAGACCATCGAGTCCGGCCCTCTGGCGTCGCTGGGACCGCTGATTTCCTTCCTCGTGTCGGCGACCGGCCTGTTCCTGCTCTACCTGGTGATGCCGAACGCCAAGGTCAAGGCGGGTCCCGCCCTGTGGGGGGCGGCCGTGGCGGCGTTGGTGTGGAGCCTGGCCAAGTGGGGTTTCGGCGTGTACGTCATGCAGTTGATCCCCTATAGCGCCATTTACGGCGTGCTCGGACTGATCCCGCTCGCTGTGTTCTGGGTCTACGTCACCTGGATGATCGTCCTGTTCGGCCTGCAACTGACCTTTGCGGTCCAGAATTTCGTGACGCTCGAATCGGCCGAGAGACTCCTGGCCAAAGAGACCGACGTTCGGTTCATCGCCAATGAGATGACCGGCATCGCAATGGCCCGGGAGATCGCCGCCGCGTTCGAGACGGACCAGGGACCCCTCTCGACCGGCGCCATCTGCAGCCGGCTCGACATCCCAGGCGAATTCGGCCAGAGGCTTCTCGACGAACTGGTCAATCGCGGCCTGCTGGGCAGGACCACCGAACCGAACCCCGGCTATGTGCTTGTCCGTGATCCCGCCCGCATTCGGCTGTCCGAGATCGCAGAGGCGGTGGCCGCCGGGGCCCTTGCCCAACCCAAGCCCGAAACGCACGCGGACCTGCACCGAATCGCTCAGACCCAGCGCAGCGCTCTAACGCAATACAGCCTTCGCGACGTCCTGGGCAGCGCCTCCACGATCCACCAGGAGAGCGATCGAGTCCAGTCCCAACCACGACAGGAGACTGGTCCTGTGGAGGACCCGCTGCAATAGGAGTGTGGATCTGCGGTCACAGCTTTGCGATCTGCGCTGCGACAAAGCACAGACCGAAGCCGAACATCGCCAGCGCACAGATGGCCAGCACGATCCGCTGACCCTTGGGACCGAAAACCGAAGCCCCTTTGAAGCTCGCCCAGGAGAGGATCGTCAGCCAGATCAGATCGACCGACCAGTGCGCCAACGCGAAGAGGACGAACGCCCACGCGCCGAATCCTCTGGCCTGTGTGATCATCGCCAGGCCGACCGTGGCCCACCAGATGAGAAAGTACGGATTGCTTCCCGAGAGGAAGATCCCGGCGGCAAAGGGCCCCCCGCGAGCGGTCTGGAGCGTCGAATCCCCGGTGCGTCCCAGTCCCTGCATCATCTGAACGGCCATGAAGATCATCACCGCACCGCCGACCAGGCCGATGCCGATCTCCACCTGGGGAATCCGGAGGAACCGGCCGACGCCGAAGATCAACAGAACCATCAGCGGGAACTCGACGACGCCGTGGCCCAGCGCCATGAGCGTCCCGGCGAAACGGCTGCGAGCCCCCATCGCGATGGCGACCGCCGTCACCGGTCCGGGCGACAGCGCGCCGGACAGGGAGATCCCGAGGACCTTGAGCAGAAACAGGAGCAATTCCATAGAGCTGGCCGCCTATTCCCCGATGATCTTGACCAGAACGCGTTTCTCGCGTTTGCCGTCGAATTCGCCGTAGAAGATCTGCTCCCAGGGCCCGAAGTCGAGCCGGCCTTGCGTGATCGCGACCACGACCTCCCGACCCATGACCGTCCGCTTGAGGTGCGCGTCGCCGTTGTCCTCGGCGGTGTTGTGCCGGTACTGGGCATAGGGCTTCTCCGGGGCCAGTTTCTCCAGCCAGGTTTCGAAGTCCTGGTGGAGCCCTGGCTCGTCGTCATTGATGAAGACGCTGGCGGTGATGTGCATCGCATTGCACAGCAGGAGCCCTTCCTGGACGCCGCTTTCGTGGAGGCATTGCTCGACCTGCGGCGTGATATTGAGGAATTCCCGCCTGCGCTGGGTGCGGAACCAGAGTTCTTTCCTGTAGCTCTTCATAAGAAGCCATTGTAGCACAGCCGACCCTCGAGTGAAATCGCGAAACCCGCGGCATCGCGGAGCGTAAGCAAGGATAGGACGGATGGGACCGATGGGACCTGTCCGACGAAGAATCGGCGCGTCCGCCTGGCAATCGTAATAGTCCATAGTACATCGTCAACTGAGGGCGGATCATGGACAAGAGAACACTATTCTGGGATGTCGACACCCAGTACGACTTCATCGTCCCCGACGGCACGCTCTACGCCAAAGGCGCCGAGGACATCATTCCGGTCGTCAGCGACCTGCGGGCCATGGCGGCCGGCAACGGCTGCTCGATCATCGCATCCGTGGACTGGCACGATCTGAACAACCCCGAGATCTCGGAACAGCCGGACTTCGTCAAGACGTTTCCGCCTCACTGCATCGCAGGCACGCGGGGGGCCGAGCGCGTCGGCTATCTGGGCCATCTGCCCATCGACGTGGTCGACCTGGACCTGAGAAATCCCGGCGAACTGGCGGAACTGGTGCAGAAGGAACCGTTTCATATCGAGATCCACAAGGAGGCCATCAGCGTCTTCTCGAACCCCAACACGGTCAACCTGATCGAGTCCGCCTCGCCCGGCATGATCGTCGTCTTCGGAGCCGTACTGGAATTCTGCGTGCAGGACACGCTCCGAGGTCTGGCCCGCTTCCCTGGCATCCAGCTCGTGCTGGTCAAGGACGCCACGGTGAGCCTGGATCCCGGTGTCGAGGCCCGCGTGCTGGCCGAGCTGCAGCGGATGGGGATCGAGATCACGGAATCCAGCCGATTGCGAGGGATGGTTCCATGTGGCTGATCGACGGGAGCCCTGCCCTGCTCACGGACCTGTATGAGCTGACGATGGCCCAGGCCTATTACCGCAAGGGCCTGGACCGAACGGGATGCTTTGAAGTCTTCGTGCGGAGTCTGCCCGCGCACTGGGGTTACTTCGTCATGGCCGGCCTGCACGAGGTGGAGGGCTACTTGCAGAGATTCCGCTTCTCCAATGACGACCTCCTGTACCTTCGGTCCACCCGCCTGTTCGGCGGCGACTTCCTGATCCATCTGGCGACGATGAAACTGGACGTGCAGATCCGCGCTCTCCCCGAGGGCGCCGTGTTCTTCCCGAACGAACCGATCCTGGAAGTGTGCGGCCCGATCGACCAGGCGCAACTGCTGGAGACGTACATCCTGAACATCCTGGGCTTCTCCATCATCGAGGCGACCTTGGCGACCCGCATGACGATCGCGGCCCGAGGGAGATCGGTGGTCGATTTCGGCCTGAGGCGATGCCAGGGCCCGATCTCCGCACTCCGCGCCGCGCGAGGCGGTCAGATGGCGGGTTTCGCCGGGACGAGCAATGTCTTTGCCGCCAAACTTCTGGACTTGCCCCCTTCCGGCACGATGGCCCATTCGTTCATCGAAGCCCATGAATCGGAAGAGCAGGCCTTCCGCGACTATGCCAGACTGTACGGCGACAAGACCATCCTGCTCGTCGACACCTACGACAGCATCGAAGGGATTCGGACCGCCGCCCAGGTCGCGAAAGACTTCGCCGACCGCGGGATTCGGCTCCGAGGCATCCGCCTGGACAGCGGCGATATACTCGAGCTCAGCCGCTTCGCCCGCGACCATTTCAAGGAAGCCGGGGTCGAGTTTCTGAGCATCTTCGCCAGCGGCGACCTGGACGAATTCCGGATCGCCGAACTGCTCGACGCCGGCGCCGAGATCGACGGCTTCGGCGTCGGCACGCGATTCACCGTCTCGCAACACGCCCCCGCCATCGGGATCGTCTACAAGATCGCCCGCTACGGCGAGCGGGACCTCCACAAGACCTCGCCCGGAAAGGAAACGGTCCCCGGCCGCAAGACCATCCTCCGCACGGGAGACCCCACTTACGAGAAAGACACCATCATCCCCTTCGAACCCAGGCCGGACGATCTCCTGCAGCCGTTCGGGTCCGCCGAGCCCATGCCGATCATTCAAGACAGACTGGCGACGCAACTCTCCGCTCTGCCAGATTCCGTCAAGAGAATCAGCACACCGGCAGAGTACCCGATCGAATTCGCGGACTTCCCGATCTTGCTGGAAACGCTCTGACTACCGGTTGATCAGTTGGCGATACACGTCTTCGATCGTATCGACCATCGTGTCGGGTGCGAATTTCGTCTTGACGGAATCCTGGGCGGTGCGGCCGAGACGCTCTCGCAGGGCCTTGTCCTGGATCAGTTCGGCGCAGGCTTCGATGAGCTGTGGGACGTTCTTGGGCTCGACGAGCCGGCCGGTGTTCGGGTTCACCACTTCGCGGGCGCCGTCGACGTCGAACGAGATCGCGGGTCGGCCGCACAGCATCGCCTGAGGCAACGTGCGGGCGAGACCCTCGCGGAGCGAGCAATGGACGAGAATCTCTGAAGACTGGATCGCCAGCGGGATCTGGTCCGGCGGCATCAGGCCGGTGAACCGGAAATGATCGACAAGGCCCAGCTCTCGAATCTGCCGCTGGTAGGCGTCCATCAGGTTGCCGTCGCCGACGAAGAGCCAGATCACGTTGGGGAAACGTTTGGCCAGTTCCTTCGCCGATTCGATGATGTAATCGTGGCCCTTGAGCATGAAGAGCCTCGCGACGGTCACCAGGACGATCGCGTCGGCCGGGATGTCGTACTTGCGGCGAAACGCAGCCCGCTCGGTCTCCGGGATCGGAGTCACGAACTTCTCTTCGTCGATGGCCGAGTAGGCCGTGACATGGGGTACGTTCACGCCGATGCCGGCGGCCCGGTTCTGCTGGGTCATCGCATCGGCAACGCTGACGAAGTAATCGGTTCGTCGGCCGGTGGCCCGCTCGATGGCGATATAGAACCGGTTGACCCACGGGTTCTGATAGCGGTGAAACGACAGGCCGTGGACGCCGTGCACGATCGCGGGGCGGAGGATCGGCATCGTGGCGAGGGCATCTTGCCCTTGCTGCTTCTTGCGCGAGGGCAAGATGCCCGCGGAACGCAAGGGCGGGACGCCCTCGCCACGGGGATCCCATTGCCCCTTGAGCGACCAGGCGGCGAAGCGACCCACGATGCCGGCCTTGGCGCTGTGCGTGTGGACGATGTCCGGCTGGATCTCGCCAAGCAGCCGCTTGATCTTGCGGTAGCTGATAGCGTCCTTCACCGGCTTGATGGCCCGCCGCATCTCGTCGACCACAATCGTGCGGTACTTCTGGCCCTTCGTCTGGTCGAAGAGCTGTCCCTCGGGCCCGAGAGCGGGCCCGGTGATCAGCGTGACGTCGTGGCCCCGCTCGGCCAGGAGTCTGCACGTGATCAGGGTGTTCTCCTGAGCGCCGCCGAGGATCAAGCGAGTTATGATATGGACGATCTTCATCAAATCACAGGACCTGTAGGACGAATGGGACCGATAGGACGAATACAATCCCAAGCCTCAATCCAAATCATAAATCGTCCATATCAAATCGTCAATCCAAAGGGCCGCAGGACCTTTGCCAGCGCTTCGGGGCCCTGCATCCAGGACAGGAAGACGCCGTAGTTCGTGTAGGGCACGCCGACGGAATCCAAGTCGCGGATGCGGGCCAGGAGCTTTTGCGCGGTGATCATGCAGCCGCCGCAGTGGACGACCACCTTGTACGACTGGAGTTGCTGGTTCTCCTGAAACTCCCGGCCGAAGTTGTGCTCGACGACAACGCCCGGCCAGTGCCGCTTGATGAAATTCGGGATCTGGACCGTCCCGATGTCCTCGGCGATCCGCGAGTGGTTGCAGGCCTCGACGATCAGGATCTTGTCGCCCGCCCGGAGATCTTTCAGCACGCGAATGCCCTCGGCGAACTTTTCGAGCTTGCCCCGACTGACGTAATTGATCATCATGATCGAGAACGTGGTCAGCATGACGTCGTCGGGCGTCCATGTGTGCATCAAATCCATCGCCTGGGAATCGGTGATGATGGCCTTGGGTCGACGGTTGAGGTTGCCCAGGAACGTCTCCCACCGCCGACGCTCGCTCGCGTCCCCCTTGCGGGCCTTGCCCAGATCCATTCGATACGACACCGGATAAGCCCAGTTCCTCGTGATGTACTCCTCCGCCATCGCCTGGGGCCGCAGGTACCGCCCCGGCGGGGTCTCGTCGTCCATCGGGATATTCAGCACATAGAACTCGTCGGGCTCCACAAACGGCAGCAGTTCCATCTTGGCGTTCTTCGAGACGAAATTGGCCAGGATGAAGTGCAACAGCGGCTGGCGGAAACCAGCATCGACGGCTCGCAGCGACATCTTTTGATGGAACCTCAGCAGCGGAAGCTTCTCTTCCACCACCGGGATCTGCTCCTCCGCCAGAGGCCCGAAAAGGTTGTACAAGACGAGGATCTGCTTGTCGAGCTCGCGGGCATTATCGAGGATCTCGCTCTCCGTCGAGAAGTCGCACGTCTCGGGATCGATCACGAGCAGGACGAGGTCGCACTCCTTGAGGTCGGCCATCACTTTGGCCCGCTTCTTCTGGCCCAGTTCGCCCTCCTCGTCGAATCCTGCGGTGTCGAACAGCTTCACGGGACCCATCCCGTGGATCTCCTGCAGGGCGATCTTCGTGTCGGCCGTCGTGCCCGGCGTCGGATCGACAATCGATGTCTGCTGCTGAGTCAGCATGTTCATCACGCTGCTCTTGCCGGAGTTCATCTTGCCGAATATGCCGATATGGTCGCGTTCTACGAGCATCGAATGCTATCTCCAAAACCAGAATGGGTCCAACCGGGGGCATCCCACAAGCTACGAGACCGCCGAACTCGGAGTTCTGCACAACCTCCGATGCGCGCCATTTCACTTGGGGACTCTGTCCCCGCCAGTCTTCGTCAGTCATACCGAATCCACATCAGGCACAGGCCGTTGGGCGGCGCGATCGGGCCGGCAGCCTTGCGGTCCCGGGCTTCGAGGATCTCGGGAATCTTCTCGGACGACCAGCGGCCCAGCCCCACTTCGACCAGCGTGCCGACCATGTTGCGGACCATGTTGTAGAGAAATCCGTCGCCTTCAGCATCGACGTAGATCCAGCGGCCGCCTTCGGTCAGAGTCTCGGTGACCTCACAGCGAAAAACGGTTCGGACCGAATCCTCGCGCCGGTCGGCTGCGGCGGCGAAGGACTTGAAGTCCTTCTTGCCGACGAAAAGCCTCGCGGCTTCGTCCATCTTTGCGGTGTCCAGGTTTGCGGGAACATACCAGCATCGGCGCATGTGCAAGACGGGGCGGACCGGGCCGCAGTAGATCGTGTAGCGGTAGAGCTTGCTGGTGACGTCTCCGATGACGTCGAAGCCCATGGGGACGTCCTCGGCTTTGACGATCGCCATAGTCTCCGGGAGCCGGTCGGTGATCGCCTTGGCCATGTTCTCCGTGGGGATGGGCGTATCGATCTGGATCAGGCCGACCTGGCCCAGAGCGCTGACGCCCGCATCGGTCCGGCTGGCCCCACAGATCCGCGCCCTGGGACCGAGCAGGTCCCGCAACGCCTCCGTGAGGACTCCCTGGACGGTCGCCTCCCCCGGCTGGATCTGCCAGCCGTGATAGTCACAGCCGTCGTAGGCGATCGTCAACTTGATGTTCCGCAGAGCCATTTGCCAGCTCCAAGCTGGAAATCCGAAATTCGAAGCACGAAATCCGAAACAAATTCAAAGGACCAAAACCCAAATGATCGAAACGCTGTCGCTTGCCGGATGCTCCGTGTTGAATTTCGGTCATTCGTGCTTGTTTCGAATTTCGAAATTCGGATTTCGGATTCTATTAAAAAGCGGAGCCGCTCAGGAGAATCTCCCAAGCGGCTCCGAATCACATACCCAAACTAGAGAACGCGAACTACAGCAGTTCGGCGATCTGGATGGCGTTCAGGGCCGCGCCTTTGCGGAGCTGATCGCCGGAGACCCAGAGGTTGATGCCGCGATTGCCCGGCAACGACTCATCCTGGCGGATTCGCCCGACGAAAATGTCGTCCTTGCCGCTGGCGTCGATCGGCATGGGGAATCGGTTGTGCTCGCGGTCGTCGAGCACCGTCACGCCCGGGGCGGCATTGAGGATCTTCCGCACCTCGTCCGGCGTGATCGCATTGGCGAACTCCAGGTTGATGCTTTCGCAGTGGGCTCGCATCACCGGGATGCGAACGCAGGTCGCGGTCACCGCAATGCTCGGGCAGTTAAAGATCTTGCGGGTCTCTTTGACCAGCTTGGTCTCTTCTTCGTTGTACCCGTTGGGCCCCAGCGACGAGTTGTGGCTGAAGCAGTTGAACGCGATCTGATGCGGAAACACGTTCTTGGTCGGCGGCTTGCCTTCGAGGATCTCGCGGCTCTGGGCCTCGAGTTCCAGCATCGCGGACAACCCCGCGCCGCTGGCGGCCTGGTACGTGCTCACGACCATCCTCTTGACCGGATTGATCTTGTGCAGAGGCCAGATCGGCACGATTCCGATAATCGTCGAGCAGTTGGGGTTCGCGATGATCCCCTTGTGCTTCTTGATCATCTCGGGGTTGATCTCCGGAATCACCAGCGGAACCTCGGGGTCCATGCGGTAGGCGGAGGAATTATCCACGACCACGGCGCCGGCCTTGACCGCGGCGGGAGCGAACTCCCGGCTCCGCGAGGCGCCCGCGCTGAACAGGGCGATATCGACGTCCTTGAAGCTGTCCTTCGTCATCTCCTCGATCGTGTAGGTCTTGCCCTTGAAGGACATCGTCTTTCCGGCCGACCGGCTGCTCGCCAACATTTTGATCGACTGGAACGCGAACTTGCGTTCGTCGATGATACTCAGAAACTCCTGACCGACGGCGCCGGTCACGCCTGCAATCGCCAGTCTATGCGCCATGCTCAATGACTCCTCACAATGCCCGATTCCGATGGAGGGCAAGCCAAACGATGGCTGTCCTCAGGGATCCCCTTGGAATCGATAGAATTCTATAGCATATAGAATCCGGTCGCTGAATGCAATAGATGTTCTCTAATATCTCGTATTCATTCTGCTGGAGCGACGGCGCCCCTCTGCCAGATGGACGCCGCGAACGAGGCCGTCAGGATGCAGACGAAAACGAAAGCCGAGGTCAGGAACGGGCACAGCAACGTCGAAACCGTCGTCATCGAGACGGAATAGGCGGTATCGGCCTTGGCGACGTAGCTCATCACGTTGCTGGACATCGCGCCGGGCGCCGAGCCCGCCAGGATCAGCCCGACGGTCAACTCAGGGGAAAGCCCCAGCAACCGGGAGACGACGAACGCCCCCAGCGGCATGATGGTGAACTGGGCAACGGTCCCGATCAGGACGATGGAGGGATTCCTGGCGATCCGCCGGAAATCCTCCATCCGCAGCACCGCGCCGATTCCGAACATCGTCAGGGCGAAAAACCACAAGTACCAGGATGCCACGGACTTGAACGGAGCAGGCCAGCGATAGGCAGCGAGGCCTCCCAGGATCACCCAGATCGCGAAGTACCGCGTGTAGAAGCGCAGGGCTCTTTCAAACATAGCCCTTTACTATACGCCAGTGGAGCAACCCAGGCAATGACCAGGCCCCGATCGAAATCGGCAGCGGCCCTCCGACGGTCTACTTTTCAGACAAAGTAACCAGAACCAGCCGGGTTCCGCGTTCCCCACGGACCCTCAAGAGGATCTTGCCTTTTTCGGCGGCCTTGCTGATCGCGTCGCTCCACTGCCTGAGGGTCCGCACGGCCTCGCGATTGACTTCGGTGATCAGATCGCCCGGCTGGATTCCCTTCTCATCGGCCGGCGAACCGGCGGTAACCTCGGTCACGACAACGCCCCTGAGTCCTTCGTAGCCCAGACGCTGGCCCATCTCCGGCGTCAGCGTCTGAACGCTCAATCCCAACTGTTCCTCGGCCTTCGATTCGCTGCCGGAGGCCACCGTGTTGTCGTCGGGACGCGTGCCCAGCGTCAAGCTGACCGCCCTGCGCTTCCCATCGCGCAGGATCGTCAGCTTCACCTCGGTGCCGGGCTTGAACATGGCGATCCGATTCATCAACTCGTTGGCTCCCACTACGGGCTCGCCCTGCAACTCGACCACGATGTCGTCCACCTTGATCCCCGCCTGTTCGGCCGGAGAACCTTCCATGACCTCGGCCACCATGGCGCCTTTGTCGCTGGCGGCACCGTAGAACTCGCCCACGCCGGATTCGATGTTGCCGATCTTCACGCCGAGATAGCCGCGGACGACCCTGCCGCTGTCCTTCAACTGCTCGTAGATCCCCTTGACCATGTTGATCGGGATGGCAAGGCCGATGCCGACGTTGCCGCCGGGACCAATGATGGCGGTGTTGATGCCCACAGCCTTGCCGTCGAGGTTCAGCAGAGGACCGCCGGAGTTGCCGAAGTTGATGGCGGCGTCGGTCTGGATGAAATCCTCGAAATTGGCGACGCCAATGTCATTGCGTCCCTTGGCGCTGACGATCCCCGCCGTTACGGTGTGGCTCAGACCGAAGGGATTGCCGATGGCGATGACCCATTCTCCCACCTCAAGGGCATCGGAGTCGGCCAGTTCCACGTATCGCTCGTTCTCCACATCGATCTTGATCACCGCGACGTCGGTCCCAGGGTCCGTGCCGATGACCTTCGCTTTGAGCGTCCGCCGGTCGTTCAACTGGACGCGGACCTCCTCAGCCTCGCCGACGAGGTGATTATTGGTCAGAATATAGCCGTCTGGTGTGACGAGAAAGCCCGAACCCTGCGCAACCTGCCTGGGCTGCTCCTGACGCTCCGAGCGAGGCATCCTCCGCCTGAAGAAGTACTCGAACATCTGGTCGTCGAACGGGCTGTCGGGGGCGCCGGAAGAATCCTGGCGGGAATCGCTCCGAACGCTCCTGGTGGCCCGGACGCCCACAACGGCCGGCGACGTCTTCTCCGCGATCGACGCAAACGCCTTGCCCATGCTGCGCAAGGCCTGAATGCTCTGCTCATCCTCGGCCAGGGCCGTCACGGGAAGCGTCAAAACGAACAGAACCACAACCACGAAAGCCCCAGCCAAGCGGGATCGATGCGACGAACGTACGTCAGTCAAATTCATGTTGACCTCCATTTCTCTCAGTTCAGCCGACGCCCGCGAAGGCAGGCGATTAGAATCGTATCGGTCGCTTACAGCGAAACTCTTGAGACTCGTATACGATTCCGGGCCGACGGAAGTTCGGGGCGACGGCCGTGCTGCCCAACTGAGTCCGGGGAATGCCCCGATGGGACGGACAGGTCTCATCGAACTCCCCGCAACACCGCCGGGACACATGGAACGGCCTGATTTCACACGCCTCTTGCTCGGTCCGGCCTGCCCATTCGCCTCCGGCATCCATCTCATGAACGGCCGTCAGAAGCTCGCGTGGAGCCTTCCGTTGGGTCCTGGTGAACGCAATGCCCTCACGTACGCCTACGAGGTCTGCGTCCGACCCTGAGGAGCCAGGCTCCTGCAAACAATTGCTGGCCATGGGGCGGAAGATCGGTTAGAATGATCGCTCGATTGGACATCGGGCTCTTTGGATACAAGTGAATACGGGGGCGAATGGCTTCGACCGGATCGCGGATGGATAAGCTGCGTGCCCAGGACGCCGGTTGGCCTGGTTAATCATCCGGTACCTAATTTCTAAATGGCAACTACAACTATGCCATGGCTGCGTAAATAACGCGGCCCGTCCTGTCGGACTGCGCCTGCGGGTCTGACAAGGGCGTCAATCAGTGGGCTGGCTTCGTCGGTCGTCCGGGCCGACGGAGCGAGAAACACCGGACTAGTCGATCGCAGGGCCTGTGGCTCGGCGCTGCGTGAGGCGAAACTCGCAAATGGAGCGACTACGCACGTAGATGCTTATCTTGAAACATCTCGGGACGGGGGTTCGAATCCCCCCGCCTCCACTGGATTTCATTTTCCATAAGTGCTTGCTGGGGAAGGCACTTATGCGCGTCCGGGGTGACACCTATCGGCGTCTGGTGCACCGCCGGTGCACCTATTTCAGCACGGAGCACCGTTTCCCCGATCTTCTCGGCGATCCCGACAAGCCGCTCGCTCCGCGTCCGGGCGTAGGTGTTGGCGGTCAAGCCGGGCGTCTTGTGCCGGGCAAGCTCCTGGGCTTCCTTGTGGGTGGCGCCGGCTTCGTAGGTGAGGGTTACGAAGCTCGTTCGAAGGGCATGGAAGGCGATCTTGCCCTCGGGGGTGCTCTTCGGTATCCCGGCGGTCTTCAAGTAGCCGTCCAATTCGCGGGCCGGGTGCGTGTTCACAAACACCAGCGGATCTGTCGGGCGGGTGAGCGTTCGGGCAAACTGCTCGTACAGTCCAGGCACGATCCCGCTGTCGGCGAACGTCGCCAGTTGCTTGACGAACTTGGCCGGCAAGGGCTGGAAGCCGGGCTCCCGGTTCTTCGTCCAGGCGGGTTCCAGCCGCAGCCCGTTGTTCACGGTGTCCAGGTGCGACCGGGTCAGACTTCGAAGCTCGTTCGCCCGTAAACCGCTGAGCATGGCAAGAATGTACGTGGGCTTGAGAAAGTCCGGGAGTTCGCTCAGTAGACGCCGGGTCTCGTCGATGTTCAGCGCCCTGTAGGTCGATTGCGGTGTCGTGTCGATCTTCCCGAGTTTGGCAAGAGGGTTCTCGGACAGGTAGCCGCGAATCACGCACCAGCTGCAAAACGACGTGATCGCTTCGACGGTGTTGCCGATGCTCTTCCCGGCCCGGCCTCTCGCGGCAAGCTCGCGAATCGTCGCCTCCACTCGCGGTTGAAGGGCGTCCAGGTCGCCAAGCACTTTCAATTCGAGCGTCTCGCCCCAGAGCTTGAGGTCGCTCTCTTTCCTCGCGGCGTGCGGTTGCGACCACGGCCGGCCTTTGTGTCCCCCCTGGCATCGCCCCCATTTCAGGTACTCGCCAACCGTCTCGGTAAACGGCCGGTCCCGGTGTTTGAAGTGGGTTTGTCGGGGTTCCCGGTAGCCAAGACGAACCTGTCGTGCGTCGTCTTCGAGCTTGCGGGCAATCTGCAAGGTCTCGCGCTTGCTGGCCGTGCCGGTGAAGTATTTCTTCCGGCCCTTCTCGTCGATGAAGAACCCCTGAAAGCGGCCCCCTTTGGTTCGCGGTTTACCCCTTACGCCTGCCATACCCTATCTCCGACTCGCTTTCCAGCACTCCTGAAGGTACATCGACACGGACAACCCTGCCGCCTGGGCGTCCCGCATCAAACGTTCGTGGTCTGCCTGATTCATTCGCAGCGTCACGATCTCGGATAGCCTCACTGCCGGGTCAATCGGCGGCCGGCCCATGCGTGATTTCTTCTTTGCCATGTCTACACCTTACTTACTGTAATCGTCTATGTCAAGAGGCAAGTGAAGAAATTCTTCGCTCGGTCTTTTCGGCTTCCCGGCGGGCGGCGTCCAGCCGCTTCGCAAGATGCTCGCGAAGGACCTGCGCTGTCCAACAGTTCTCCCCGAACATCCGAACCGGCCGGGGGAGTTCTCCACGGCCTACGGCTCTCTTGACGCTCACGGGGTGCTTGCCAAGCAGGTTCGCAAGGTGTCGCTCGGTTACGATGTTGTCCAGCGTCGCCGTGGACAACCATTCATTCAACGGTGTGAAGTTCATGTCTGTGCTCTACTCCTGGCCGGCCACTGGGGCGGGCTGATGAATCGCCGCAAATTCCTGCTCGGCCGCGCCAAGGCGCTCGACAAGGTCGCGAAGGTCTCGGTCCTCGGGCAGGCGGCCGCTGGCCTGATACTCTGCCCATGCCAGCCGTTTGACGCCGGGTGTCAAGGCGGCCTGTCGGATCTCTTCCATCCGTCGGCGGATCTGGGCGAATCGATTCGAAGCTCTCATGCGTTCTCCTGAATCGGCAAGGGCCGGTCGGTCCTGACGCACGTGTACCGGCCCGGTGACAAGGTGACGCCTTTTTCTACTCGGTTCCGTCGGGCGACAGAACGTCCAACGGTTTTTCGACGCCGGCCAGATCGTCCAGCGCGCCCTGCATGCTCCGAATGTGTCCGGTGATCGTCGCGTGAATGCCTGCGATGTCGTTCAGGTCCGAGGCAAGCGTCGGATTCGCTCGCCGGCGAAACTCGGAAAGCCCTTCGTTCAGAGCGTCCGCGTCGATCAACTTCAAGGCTCGTGGTGCCGACTCGAAGGCGCCGATCATCTCCGCGTCGCCGGCTTGCACGGCGGACCAGAAGGCGTCCAGCCGCTGGGCGTCAGTCAATCCCCGCAGGTGGTTCCGTAGTTCCATCTGGCGCAGGAAATCGACCACTTCAGAGCCCGGCTTGTCTGTCGTCGTCTTGGCGAAGGCTGACCGGGCGTGGTCCAGTTCGGCGGTGAGCTTCTCTGTCGCCATCTTCTCGATTCGCGCGAGCTTGCTCCGAAGGCCATCCGCGAAGCTCTTCAGCTGCTCGATCTTGCCCTCATCGGAAAACCGGCGGTCGCCCTGAATGTGGGTGATTCCCTGCTCAATCTCGACGGCAAGCAACAGAAGATCCTGTTCGGCTCGTTTAGCCAGCCATCGGCCAGTCTGCTCGCCCATCGGCTGGGGGCTCGCGGCCTCGATAGGCCATTGGGTGGCCTTGAGGCGAAGTTCATCGATGGTTCGTTTCGCTCTCGTGGTCCGCTCGGCCGCTAGGTAAGAGCGCAGTTCGCTGTTCATGTAAGTCCTTTCCGGGGCTCAGCCCCAAATCATTTTTGCTCTTCGTGGGTCCGCCGCCGTTCCTCTTCGTGTTTGGCAACTGTCTTGCCGGTCCTTTTGAGAACCCACTCATCGAAGTCTTCAGGCTCGGGCACAAACAGATACGAACCCGGTTCCTCCGCCATGATCCTCGCGACTTCGGCGTCGAACTCCTCGTCGGTTGCGGCGGCGATTCTGCGCACGCCGCTCCGGGCGGCCAAGCGCTGGGCGTCGCGGGCCTGCTGTGCACGTGACAACAGGTCTCTAATACGTCGTGGAATGAGTCTCATCGTTCATCCTTTCGAGTTGCTCTTCGACTTCCACAAGACGGTCTTCAAGGTCGGCGTCGATGATCTTGCCCGCGAAATCCAAAACCGCCCGCGCGGCCAAGAACCGCGCCTTCGGGATGTCCTTGCCGTTCAGGGCTTCGGCCAACACACTCACGGCCTTCGACGACAACGAACACAACCGGCTCAACGCATAGCTGTAAGCCTGGCTCCTGGCTTGTCGAAGAGCCTTTTGGAAGTCGGGGTCGCGCAGCAGCCGGTGTAGGTGCTGTCGTGACACCTTGGCTTTTTCCGCTGCCTGCGAAATCGATTCGCTGTCAAGCAGGGCCGAAATCAGACGGTCGTATGTTTTTTCGGCGTGTCTCATTTTGTACCATTCCCTCGCTGACGGATCAGCTTGCGGGCCAGCCGACGGGCCGACCGCTTTTCGGACGGATCGGCCTGGGGGTCGGTGAGGATCGAAACAAGCTCTTCAATGGCCAGCGGGATCAGCTCGGCCAAGAGGGCTTGCACTCGGTTTCTTCTTTCGCTGCGTTCGGACATTTTCGGACACCTTCGGTCAAAGTCGAAAAATCAAATCTGTGCAGTCATTGGCTAATCCGTGCCGATCGCGACTGGGCCTCATGGGCGTCACAGAACCAGTAGTCCGGATCTCCCGCGTGCCGATGTACCCCCGACCCGCTGCATCCGCCGACGTGGCGCTTGGCGCAGAGGTGGGTCGTCTCTTGGCGCTGTCGCGGCATGGTCTGCTCTCGCCGCGCCCAATTGCGGACGGCGGCTTTCCAATCGCGCATCGGGGTCGTACCGACCAACCAGCCCTTGGACTGGTAGTTGTCGAGGAACGCCTGGGCGTCGATTTGATAGCCATCCTCTTGGCAGTACGCCTCCACCTCTTCCACCGTCGGTGCCACGAAGCGAGCGGACCGCGAAGCGGCCCTCTCTTTCTTCTCTTTTTTCACTTCTTCTCTTTCTTCTCCCTTATTGTTAGTCGTCTTTGGCTCGTCGCGCCGCTCGTCTTTGGCTCGTCGCTGGCTCGTCGCTGGCCTGTCGTCTTGTTCGTCGCGCGTCTCGACGTTGGCGTCGTAAACCGCTGAATTGCAGAGCTTTGCGATAGTCCCTTTGTTCGTCGCGCGGAACGTCGCTAGTCCCCACTTTGCCAGCTTGTCTTTCGCGGTTCTTGCTCGTCGCTCTGAGAGCCCACAATTATGGTAGTCTCCGAGCATGGCTTCGCCGGCTGCGAGGTTGTGGCGGTTGACGCCGTCGGCGGTCCGCCGCGCCCGATAGGCGATCTGCGTCAGCAGCAGAAAGGCGTCGCCGTCCCTCAGGAGTTCGAGGGTTTCGGAGCCTCGCTTGAGCATCAAGAATCCGCTGCTCATCTTGCGCCTCGACCCCTCAAAAACGCAGCAGTCGCGTCGCGAGGATACAAGAATCTGCCCAGCACCCGCACGGCGGGCAGGCCCGCGCGGCGCAGTCGCAGCAAGGTTTGGCGTGGGGTCTTCGTGTCGGTCCGCAGCAGGCGCAGCACCTCGGCGCCGGTGAGATATTCGGGGGAAGTCTCGACGTTCATGGCAACCTCAAAAAACAAACTACGGTCGGGTTTCGAAACGTCGGGCCTTTCTTGCGTCGGCCCTACTCTACCCGCCCGCAGCCCTCGGCTGCCTGAGCGTCACTGGAAGTCGCCCCGTCGGGGCTGCTGGCCTCCGACCGGGGGCATCGCCGCCAGCTGAAGCACCAACACTTCACAGCACAATTTGAACATACAGCATTCCGTCGCGTCGATTCAAGAATATTTTTCGTCTCGCCATGAATTTTTTTGTCACACGGTTCTTGGACGCGGGCGGTCGCGACGGGGTTCGGTTGATTCGCCTGCGCCTCGCTCCGTTGCGCCACGTCGTCGCTGCTGCCCGATCTGCCCGTCGTCCGGCCCTGGACAGGGGTCCGGCGGTCCTGGGCTTCGTAGAAGCCCGCCACGGCGTTCAGTACTCGCCGCTGGTGGTCGGTCGCGACTTCCCCACGGCGCCCGCGTGAGGATCTGGCGTCGGCCCGGCTCACGATTCGCCCCCCATCGGCTCGTAGGTCCGATCTCCCTCGCGGTTGTCGGAATGGGCCTGCTGTAGTGCGTCCAGGCAGGCTTCCCGCCGGCGGTCCTCGTCGGGGGTCCGGGTGTAGGACTTCACCACGTGCAGAATGTTCCGCCTGGCATCGTCAGGCAGATCGTGCCAATGCTCGGCAACGAAGGCCAAGTCGGGGTCGGTGTCACTCGAAATCATGTGCACCGCCGGTGCACCTAATTCGTGTTCTGGCGTGTTTTGGCTCTGCTCGCCTTGTGTCGGCTTCTGTTCGTCAGAACCGCGTTCTTCGGGCCGAAAGTCGCGATTTGTGGGGAAAATGTCACGTTCGTGTATTGTGGATGTTTCGGATCGAATCGGGTTCGAATCCCCCCGCCTCCACTGGTTCGCGCAGCGCGAACCCACTTTCCGCGCCAATAACGGCGAAATCCGCATTCTTGCGGCCGCCGTGCAGGTTCGTATGCGCTTCGCCGCATCCCATTGCGCACGCCTGCTGCGCCTGTTTTGGCGCCGCGCGCCGCATTTTGGCCCCCTTCGGTTGGATGACGACGTCGAGTCCACGCGCACCGACAATCCTCTCGGTGCTCTCGACGCTGACACGCAAGGTTCTGGAGACCTCGGTAGAGCAGGGGCAGAGAAGGCCCTCCCCCTCGCGCAGACGGTTCGATGGCTTCGATTCGGACGCCATCGCTCTCGCGGCACGACGAACGCAGACCCTCCAAAACGCCTGGCACACATCGCTTCGAGCCGACAGAACAAGGAGCGAACAACTCCCGAAGGCTCTCAGGGGAAGCACTCGACGCAACCATCCCCTCGCTTCGGCCTATTTCAACTCGTGACTGCGTTATTCCCTCGCAGAGCGCTGTTTCGTTTGCCTGCGTCGCGGGCAGACTGTCAATCCGTTTCCAAGACGGTCACCCCTATCGGGAAATGGTCGCTAAAACCGTCCCAATTGATGAGCTTGCCCATGCCGCCAAACGCAATGGGATGCGGGTATTCACCCTGGGCAACCATCTCGGGCAAAGCGATGATCTGAGCCGTGTCGGTCAGAACCTGGATCGGGGCGGTCTTCTTCAGCAGGTTCTTGTTCGCGAGAAACTGGTCGAACATGTTGGGAGACTTGTCGTAATAGTAGGTCCCCATACCCTGCCCCAGGAGCAGCCACATGAGGTTGAGGAACTGCCAGGAGGTGGCGTTCATGACCTTTGTTCGGCTCCGGATGGCCAACGCATAACCCACCAACGACGCATCGAACGGCTCGTCGTTGAAGTCCCCCATCGCCAGGACCGGCGTCTGTTTGCCCTTCACCCCGACGGTCCGTTCGTGAAAATAGGCCAGCGTCTCGCCGGCGATCGCACGATATCCGGCGGACCTGGGGTCGTCGCCCTTGCGGGAGGGCCAGTGATTCCCCAAGACTACAAGAAGCCTGCCCTTCGGGGTTCGAAAGTTCACCTGGAAAAGGTCCCGGGTGGCCGTTCGACGCATGACAAAATGGCTGAACTGATCCTCCGCCGTGAGGAGGCTCCGGTCATAGATGAACGCAACGTCGATCCCCCGGGCGTCGGACATGTCGTGGTGGGCAACGGCGTAGTTGCGCCCGAGCGAGGCCAGTTCCTGGACCAGGAGGTCGAGCACATATCGATTCTCCACCTCGCAGACGCCGAGCAGATCCGGACCGCGTCCGCTGTTCATCTGACGGATGATGGAGGCCAACTGGTGGACCTTTCGGTCCAGTTGCATCTGGGTCCAACCCATGAGGTCCGAGCCGATCGCCCGCTCCAGCTTCTCGCTCCGGCGGGGGGAGCCTTTGATATCAAACAGATTCTCCAGATTCCAGAAAACGAAGTGGTATTCGGTGCTCATTGCGGTTTCCTATACAGAGGATAGACTTGGTGGGACACTCATGCCTACGGAACACCCGAGCACCCCCTACGGTATCTTGAAGAACGTCCGCAGAATTGCCACGAATAGCCCGATGGAAATCAAAGCGACGTTCTTCACGAGATCGGACGTGTACGCGTCCCCGAACCATACCCACGTCACAATCCCCGCGATGCCAACCAACAGGTATACGAGCATATAGACCGCAGACATCGCTGCGAGCAGACTCTCCTGACTAAACACGCTGATGGAGCGAACGAACGCAGTGCCCCCGGCCCGTGGCCCGAACTCACGAACCGTCACGGGACGCCAAATCGCAGGCGTAGGCACAGACAACTCCCCCGGTCCCGTCGTGCGAGGCGTCAACGCCACTGGAGCTCCGACTGGGGGTGCGGACTCCCTGGGGAGTTCCTCGTTGAATACCATGGCCGCGACGCCCCCCACCAGACCCGCGAGGATCGTCGCGACGTACACGTATGACGCGTGATGCGACGGCTTTTCGGTTCCGTGACTCCACACCCTATAGATCGCAATCGCGTAAAGAAAAGCAAAGCCACCGATGGCCGCGATGGCGATGATGGCCGTTGCAGTCCGCACGATCATCCTTGTCACTCCTTTCATGCTTGACTTGGGATTAGCGAGAGCAGGCGATTCTCACTATCGTCGAGCGTCTATGATCGCCATTGTCCCCTCTTCTGTCTCCGTACCTCCGCCCTTCCGCTCAGATTCCGAACTGCCCGGTATTCACCCACTCCATGCTCAACAGAGACCAGAAGTCCAAAGCTAGTCTGTTCGCGACGTATTCGTAAGGCAGCCAACCGTAGCCTTGGTCTCCCCATGCAGTGCCCCACGAATTGCGAATGAGCAGTGCGCCGGTTGTGGCCCTATTGCACCGGGTGTTCGTGATCTTCTTGCGATCGTCATAACCCACAGCGACAATAGCATGCCCCCAGGCCGCGCGTTCACCAGGGCACGGATAGGGGATTCCGCCAACCACATCACTGGAGGAGAACGATGGGAATCCATAGAATCCGAACATCGATGGAATTCCCGCGGCAAGGTAGTTCTTCACGGTAGTCAGCACCGTGTTCCCTGGAATGTTGGCACCTAAGGGATCATGGCAAAAATACCGCACTGCCTCGAAATTGTCCGCGATTGCATAGACGAAGCTCGGTGGTTCTTTGTCGAAATCAGGCTTCGCATCCGTGTAGGGCCAATACTGTTCGTCAGGAACCCCACAGAGCACGAGAGCCCCCATCGTGTTCCTCAGCCATGCTCCAGTATCTCCGGTGACTTTCATCAGATTCCGCGTCGCTTTGTACACGAAGAGACGAGAACCTTCCACGTGTTTTCCAAACGCACGCCGTTCGAAATACTCCACGACACCGACTGCCGCATGTGATGTACACGAACCGAGATTCTTCTGGTTCTCAATGGCCGAGCACCATCTCCTGAGATCCACGGCGACCGGCAGGGCCAGTAGGTTTTCCCCACTCTTGGCCTTGGTCGATTTCTTCGCCGAACTCGGCTCCCCTGCCAGTCTCAGTTTAACGGCCATCTCCGCAATTTCCGGTGTACCCTCCGTATAATCGCGAAGATCCGGCAACGGCGGCAACCATCCGGTACCGACCGTCTCGCTCATTTCGGTTACTGTCACTAATTCATTGAACATAGACATAACACACCTCCGTAATTGAGTATATCCGACAAGTCGATCTTAATCTGCATCGCCACAGGAGCACTCTTCTCCTGTCGTCCTACTGCACGACACACCTCACACGCTGTCTCAGTATCGCCATGCTGCTCGCGGGTCTTCACTGAGTGAGGGCCCTGCCGGACACGCTGGGAGTACGCTGTACGCTAGGGTTTGCCTTGAATACGGCGCGTATCAACCCTCACCATCGACACGCCGGTTAACAACACCCGCATGAGACCGACTCCGTGGTCAGTGCCGGCGTAGGCCGGCGTGCAATCAGCCATCTGGGACTGTAATGACATCTGCGATGACGGAGTCCGTGCCACCAACACCCATTGAAGAAACACGGCCGTACACAATGATTCTCTGACCCGGTACCAGAATGGAGGCTGTCACAACTCGCCCCCCTCTTCGAATTTCCGTGTCCTCCCACAGAGACACCAGGTAGAACTTCGATCCCAGAGACACCCTCAATTGCAGGGGCCATGTCTCCATGACATCTCGAATGACAACGGGCAAAGTGATCATAGATCGCTGTCTCCGGTCTACAGGTTGCGCCAAGCCAACATGTTGTCAAACACGGCCTGTACGATGCGAGTCGCGCTGTTGGGGCAACCGCCATAGGCGTGAATACCAACGGCATGCCGCTGCCCGTTGCACAACCGCCACACCGGTGAACCGCTCTGTCCACCATAGGTATCAAGCATGTAGTAGATCTTCCGGGCTGTGATCTGCGAGGTTCTCCCCGCATTGAACCATTGGGTTCCGAATGCTTTGTCTCCTGGATAACCGGAGTTGTTCAAAAGAAGCCCCGTCAACGAGGCGTCACTCAAGCACGCGAAACCAAAGTACCCTGTCGAGTTACCCAGCGGGGCGGGCAGGATTATGCAGCCATAGTCGTAGTTTGGATCGGCACTGCTGGTCCACCCCTTCACGCTCCGGAAGCACGTGCCAACAGCACTACCGAACGGTCGGGCGGCGCCGTCCATTCCCGGGATCACCTCAATTTTCCTAGCCCAGCCGCCATTGGCGGAACTGTACACACAATGTCCGGCTGTCATCACACATTTTGGCCCGATGAACCATCCCGTTCCTCGGAATCCGGCGCCGTTGGGCATCGTAATGATGAGCTGGCAAATCCATCGCCACGGAACGGCCGTGGCCGGAGAAATGCGCACGCGGTCATCCCGACCACAGACGGTCTCTGGCGTCTGGTATTCAGCCGCCTCCGCCGGCAGAAGATCATTGTAGTCCTCTGTCGCTGCGAACGGCAATCCCTCATTGATCGCCCGCGAAGGATCAAAGCCGACCAGAAACTCAATTTCGGCCTGTAAGGGTGCACCTGAAAAACTCTCGGCCACCGCCTCGCGAAACGGAGTTGCGGACACTGATTCTGTTGCCTCGCCGCTTACTTCCGTGTGCATGTCCTCCGTTTCCTGCGAGTGTGTCCCTCTGCCTGGACTCGAGCCCGGCTGTTCTGAACTGACACTTTCATGAGCCACTGCCGCTTGAGAAGGCTTCTGTTCATACTGTTTGCCACGCATAGTATTCCTCCCTTTCAAGTAATGCGCCATTCGTCTGCTCGATCGGTCATCGCGGCTGCATGGGCACGAACAGACACCACTGACGCCCCGTCATTCCCAGCCGATCCGCCTTCATTGACTGCCCCGACAACGGGGCACGATGAATGCACGATCTGCTGCCTGAAGCGCAGTCTCTCTTGTTCCAGAATGGACGCGTCCTGCGACGCCTTGCCCATCTCAGCCTTCACATGAAATGCGTGTGCGCACAGCTATACAGTCTCGGGTCGGTTTCTGCTTCCTCGGTGTTGTCGGGCGGACTGCCCCGACAACGGGTGTCGGTCACGTGGTGTCGGGCAACGCACAACCCGTCTGGCTCAACATCAGAGCCTTCGGCTTTTGCGGCTTTTCCTTATGATCCCCCGCCCGTACCGGTACCATATAGACCCCAGTTCGCGTCGTATATAGGCAAAATGCTTAATTTGCGATTTATGATGACGTTTTTTTCTTCGGCCATGAGCTCTTGTGCTGCGGCCGAAACCCGCGACCGGGGCCTTGGGTCTTCGCAGTGGAAAACTGTCGCTCGGAAGTCCGCTATCCGCGACGGAGCGGGACGGGCTGGGTGGTTGGGGGCGGGGTCGTTCCCGTCGAGCCGGGCTGGGCGCCCTCCCCACCGGCATCGAACTCCATTCGCTCCACGTACAGTTCCGCAGTCACCCGCCTGACCTGATCGGCGTTGGCCTCGGCCTTGTCGTTCTGGATGGAGAAGATCCCCATGTTGAAGAACCGGATCGTGGCCAGCACTGTCTGCTGGTTCGGCGAAAGGAGCGTCAGCATGCCGTTTCTCTCGGCCTTGTCGTCATTCTTGCCCTGGACGACGAAGCTCTCGTGCCAGTCCAACCACGACTGGGCGGCCGACTCGGGCAGGGTGATGCGGAGGTTCGGAAACAAGACCTTGCCCGGCTGCCTGGCACGGTCCCTGGCATCGCCCACGTCGTCGATGACCGCCGGCCGCTTGACCGTGAACGAGTCGATATGGCTGATCTTCGTGCAGTCCAGGCCATCGATCTGCATCCGGAAGCAGGCGGGCAGGAACTTCTTTTGTTCGACCTTGGCCAGTTCGCCCTCGACCCTGCCTGAGGCTTTGTCAACGCGAATCGACTCCGGAGCGAGCCGGACCGTGAGATAGGCCGGCTCCTTGCTCGAACCGTCCATCGCCGGGATCGTCGTCTCGGTGATCAAGGCGTTGAAGAAGCGTCGCTCGGACTGGGCCTGCAATTGCGCGTCGGCGACGATGAAGCTGCCGCTCTTTCGCTCGGTCTTCACCGTCCACGATCTGGCGATCCAGTCGTACACAGGCCTGCCCATACTGAAACCCACCTGGACGGTGAAGTCCTCGTACCTGGGCTGGCCGATGTGTTTCTTGGCGAAGGAGTCAGGCCCGGCGGGTTCGTTGATCACCTCTGCGGTGATGGCGCCGCCATCGACGCTTTTGATGAACCCCTGGTTCTTGCCGTCGAGCGTCAGCATGAAGCTCCCGGACACGTAGGACCGCTCTTTCCCACTTCCCGGGGTGACGCCCCTGGGGGTGACCACGGACAGCATCAGCAGGATTCCAACGCAAGACAGGCACCAGGACTTCATGTGCGACATCATACCATCTCCTTCTGCACTGTGACGACGTCCGGCCCCGACCGGGGAACATCCCGATCGCGGCCGAACGACAGGGGCCGGCCAACTGCCGTCCATTGTGTACACGCCGCCACCGGCTGTCTACCCCCTTGTAGCGCTCACAGCGACGAGAGGCTTTTCGCTCGATGCGTCCGAAAACGTGGAACTCCGGACCACCCGTGCTGTCTATTGGAGTGAGTCCCTTCAGGAGAGATCCGAGTGGGAAAAGAGCAGCCTCGCTGTTTCGGAGTGGATCGAGATGAAGACTGCGATTGTATTCCTGGCATTTGTGGTATCTTCGTGGCCGGCCGAAAGGTCCCGTGTCATAACAACCAAGGCGAATCTGAAGCTCCTGCAGACTGCCGTAGGTGAATTCAAGTCGGACACCGGCAGATTGCCCACCGCGGCCGAGGGTCTCAACGCCTTGATCCACCAGCCGAGCGGTGTCCCGAACTGGCATGCAGGCGGGTATCTGGACACGCCGGATGTCCCCAAGGACGCCTGGGATCACGAATTCGTCTATGCGCTCGATCCCAACCTGCCGGGCGGCTTCGGCATCTATTCCTGCGGTCGGGACGGCGTGACTTCCTCCCAAGGCAACGACGCCGATGACATCGGCACATGGACGCTGCAGGCATCCTCGGCGGGGTATCCCCAAAGGGCTCTCGCGGAAAGAGACGCCATGATCCGCCGGGCGATGTCGGTGACGATCGTCCTGCTCATCCTGGCGGCCGTGGTCTTGATCCTCACGAAGGGATTCGGCCGCGAGTCGCGGAAGAACGCGACAAAAAGGGGATGAAGTCCGCCGGGCGGAATGGTAGAATGATCGAGGTGACTGACGAGGGCTGGGTATAGAGGTGCTCTCATGCAATCTCTCGATCCGGGACAGGCTGCTGGCGTTGACGCGGGGGACGACGGGCAAGGTCTGTCGAGGCACCACCCAGGTGGAGCGGCTCACTCCATGCGGGAGAAATCCGAAATTCGAAATCCGACCCCGCGAAGGCGGGAACGTCATTCCGAAACAAATCCAAATGACCGAAATCCAAAGCACAAGACGATCCGCATGGACTCGCAGCGGCATTTCGGTCGTTTGGGCTTCGTGCTTTGGGTTTGCCTCGGTATTCGTGCTTCGTGCTTCGGATTTGGGCCGGTGGCAGCACCGCCCTTCCCCTCGCTCGGGCCGGTCTTTTCCGCCAGCGCAGTTCCGACGACCGACGACGACGGATTCGGCATGGTCACGCGCCGGACCAACGACCCCTTCGACCGGATACACAAGTCCTTGCAGCGATATGGGCGGGTCTTCCTCTGGGTGGGCATCGGCCTCTCGGCGGTGCTGGCGATCAAGATCGTCGCGCCGGTGCAGATCTACTACGGGATGCAGGACCGCCGGCTGAGACGCGCGGTCCGGCCGGTGGACGAGCTGCTCAAGCGGATCGGCAAGGAGGCGGAGGTCGCCAGCGAGGCCCCCAAGGAAGAGGAGGCCGCACCCGAGAACGGAATCCTCGCAGGGATGATGGAGATCGCGGAGTTCGAGCAGGCCGAGCAGACGCCTCCATACGTGCTGACCGTCAACGACATGATGCTGGACAACATCGGCCTGACGCTCCGACGGCTGCGACGATTCCACGACGGCAGCGCGGAGAAATACCAGGACAACATGTTCACTGTGATTCACGGAATCCAGACGATCAGCGAGCACAGCGCAGAGGCCGGCGTGCCCTCGGGTCTGGCGGTGGACGTCGCGGAGTACTTCAAAGACGAACATCGGTACAAGACCTGGCGAAAGGTCCTGGGTCGCTGGACGGGCAAGGGCAAGCACCAGGAGACCGCGGCTGCGTTTCTGTCGTTCATGAGGACCGTCCGCGAGGGCCGTCCTGTGGCGAAGGCCAAACCCGCCGCGGTGTCGATGGGGGACACCGCGGTGACGGCGGCCCTGCCCGAGCCGGGCGTGCCGGAGATCCTCAACGAACAGACCCTGCCGGCGGTGCAGAAAGCCGCGGGGCAGGAGGCCCGTGATCTGCTGGCGTTCATCAGAACGGGGACACCGCCGCAGAAAGCCGCCCGATGGCAGTTCGAACTCGTCCACAGGCAGCAGCAAATCCGCCTGCGAGACGAAGCCCAGCAGATGTTCAGCGTCTTTCTCAAGGAGGAGCGAAAGGCCCTGCTGGCGATCACCAAGATCCAGATGCTGCCCTGCCGGACGTGGGGACACGTGCTGTACATGCTGGGCGCGGAAAGCGCCGCCCACCTGGACAAACGCATCGACGACCGTCTGATCACCGAGCAGGAGATCATCGTCCTGGAGAAGGCGTTCCTGCAGACTCTGGCCAAGCGGGAGTCGCTCGTGCGGATCTACGGCCAGGGACCACAGGCGGGTCTGATGGTCGATGAGCACGTCCCCGAGATCCGGCGGGAGGCCCTGGCCCTGATCCAGCGGCTGCATCGGACCGAGCCGGGCCATCTGGCCTCGGCGACCGAGACCCTCAATGAGGAAGAGACGCCGCGAAATGGACTGGTGAAGAAGCTGATCGAACAGTATAAATCCAAGAAATAGATGGTCGCAGGATGCGACTAAGGGCGTGTGGCCCCCGTCCGGTCGTCGAAACGCCCGGAGCCGGCGGGGCTGTCCGAGGGAAGGAGAGAAGAAACATGAGGTCGATGCGGTCTGTTATGCAGGCATGTGTCCTGATCGCGGTCGCGACGGGCGTCGGCGCCTGCAACGTTGAAGTCCACAACTGGTCCCGGGCGCACCACGAGCGGACGGTGGAGCTTCAAGAGGCGATGGCGGACGGCGCGAGCCTGATGGTCTCGACCGCCAGCGGCTCCATCGACGTCTCAGGCCAGGCGGTCAGTGAAATACGAATCGTCGCGACGATTCGCGGGCAGGCCCCCACCGAGGACGAGGCACGGGAGCTGGCGGAGGCGACAGAGATCCGGATCGAGCGATCCGGCGGCCGGGTCGCGATCAAGGCCGATACGCCCCGACAAGGCAACGGCCGCTCGGTCAGCGTCAGCTACGATATCGTCGTGCCGACCCGGACGAGCGTCGAATGCCACAGCGCTTCCGGCAGTATCCGGGCCGCCGGCCTGCAGGGCAGCGTCCGCGCCGACACCGCCAGCGGCTCGGTGACCTGCGAGAACCTCCGCGCCGGCGACGTGAACATACGGTCCACCAGCGGCGCCGTGCGATTCTCGGACGGCGCCGAGATCGGCTCGTGCGAGATGCACACCTCCAGCGGGCGGGCCCAGGCCGAACGGGTCCAGGCCGAACGGATCCGGATCGGCTCGACCAGCGGGTCCGTCGAGCTCAAGGGTGCACGCGCACAGAGCATCGAGATGCGAGGCGTCAGCGGGCGCGTGGAGGGCAGGGACATCGATTGCCCGACCTTCAGCGCCGAATCCACCAGCGGGAGCGTGTCGGTGGAGTTCGCGCCGTCGGCCCCCGGCGACCTGACGGCCACGCTCAGCTCGATCTCCGGCGGCGTCAGCGTCGCCCTGCCGCGGGATTTCGGCGGCCGGGTGGAACTGTCCACAACCAGCGGCTCCGTCCAGTCCGAACACCTGGCGATCACCATCCAGGGCCGAGTGAGCGCCAAGCACATCAGCGGCACCATCGGCTCGGGCAACGGCAGCCTGACTCTGCGAACCACCAGCGGCTCGGTTCGCGTGCGGTAAGAGAATGGAATCGACTTTTCATCATCGGGCGTTGTGGATCGGCATCGCGGCAGGATTGCTTTGTCTGGCCGGGTGCGGCGTGCCCGGCAGCGCATCGGCTCTGCGGAGCGACTCCTACAAAGCGCACTCGTTTGAGGTGGACGCCGATTACCAGGTCGTGCACGAACGCATCCTGCTTCGGGCCCGTCGGCGGTACGCAATGGCAGAGACCGCGACATTTCAGCCCGGCGTCAGCGACAGACTGTCAACGGAGAACCAAAGCAGCTCAATCACGCTCTGGGACGGCGGCAGCATCGGGATTCGCTACCGAATCGGCGCGGAGATCCGCGCAATCGACGCGGACCACACGCAGGTGGACCTGTACGCAGCCGCCAAGAGAGACCGCGCGGAAGCCCGTCTCTGGGTCCACTGGGCGGACACGCCGTTGGGCGAATAGGCGAAGACCTGAAAGAATCACCAGGCGCCGACGCGTTTGAAGCCCAGGGTGGAACTGGAGGGGGATTTCCCGCGGGGCTTGGACGCGGCGTCCGTCGGAGTTTCCGCGGTCGTCGTCTTCGATCGAGCCGCCGCAGGTCCTGACGTTGCGACCCCTGGCCTGACTTCGGCCACCGCCGCGGGCCCAGGCAGAATCTCGGCGTCCGCAGCGGGTTCCACGCGGAGGGTCACCACGCCGCCGGCGGTGTCCCAGAGCTTCGGGTTCGCCACGTGCGCGTGAATGCCGATCACGCGAATCTTGCCGGTGTGCATCGGCGTCTTGGCGATCTTCGTCGCATGCTCGGGCGCCAATCCGAGGACGACGGGCTCATAGGAGGAGACCTTGCCGTCGCCGGCCGGGCCGATGACCGACCCAACCGCCAGTTCCAGCGGGAAGTTCGGATCGCTCCGCCCATCGACCGCGACCAACGTGAACTTGAGAGCGAACGCCTGATATGCGCGGACATCGAGGCCGGCCAGAGCCCCCTGCCCAGCGGCTCCCGAAGAGGTGTAATCGAAGGAGCAAACGCCCACGGCGGCGCCGGGGAAGCGAATATCGAACTCGACGCCGGCGCCGACGGCCCGCCTGTCCACGATCACGGCTCGTCCGGCGGCCCTGCCCGCCCAGTCGAGAGACATCAATTGCTCCGCCGACAGGGTCACGGTCGTGAACTTCGGCGCCGCGGCAACCGGCGCGACCGCCAGCGCCTCGGGCTGCACGTTCTGTTGGCAGCCGGCGGCCAACAAGACAAACAAGGCACACACGCCCGTCCACTTCCTGCTCATCGCGGCACTCCTTCACCTTAGAGGGTCGTCCCGGCCGCAATCCCAGCCTCCTGGCCGCAGATTGCGACAGTCCCGACAAGGCACGGATGCTACCACAGGAGCCGGGGGTGTCAATCAAGAAAACCCGACGGACGGGGTTTTCGCCAACAGGAGGTCTGCATGCCCCGTCAGAAGCCCCGAACCCCAAATTTTTCTCAAAAAAGGGGTTGCAGAGGCTTGGGACGGCGTATATACTTTGCGTACTTTATACGCGGGCGTAGCTCAGTGGTAGAGCACCACGTTGCCAACGTGGGTGTCGTGAGTTCAAGCCTCATCGCCCGCTCTTGGGAGTTTTGCTCCCATGGATGGGAATACACCGGGTGTGTTGTCGTTCATCCCGGCTTCCTATAGTATCGGCGAGGTACCGGCTAGATGGTAGTCTCGGCGTTGGTCGTCGATACGTTGAAGCTCCGCTGCGTTTGCAGCAGAGTCGGAAACGTTCGCCTGGCCAAGGGGATCTTGTCCCCTGAGGCCTTTTTTCGTTTTGGGTGAAAATTCATCACAGCTTTTTGGGAGCTCCGCAATGGCGGAAGAGAAACAGGACACAACGGCCTCGCAGCAGGAGGAAGGTACGCAGGAAACCCCGCAGTCCACGACGGAGTCCAGGACCGCCAAGAACACGGTGGCGGTCGAGGAGATCGGGCCCTGCAAGAAGAAGGTGTCGGTCGAGATCCCCGAGGAAACGATCAAGGAGATGGCCGACGAGCAGTACCGCGAACTCCGCCGCGAGGCGGTGCTGCCGGGCTTCCGCAAAGGCCGGGCCCCCCGCCGACTGCTCGAGAAGCGGTTCGGCAAGGAGACCAAGGACAGCGTCAAGCTCAAGCTGCTGGCCGAGGCCAGCGAGGCCGCGATGAAGTCCCAGAAGCTGGACGTTCTGACCGACCCCGAGATCGACCACGAGCACACCGAGCTGCCCGAGACCGGGCCGATGAAGTTCTCCTTCGAGGTCGAGGTCCGGCCCCAGTTCGAACTGCCGGCGCTGGAAGGCATCCCGGTCACCAAGCCCACGATCGAGGTGACCGAAGGCCAGATCGACGCTGAGGTCGAGCAGCTTCAGCGCTGGTCCGGCGTGTGGACTCCTCGCGAAGACGGCGTCGTCCAGAAGGACGACCAGGTGGTCGCCGACGTCCGCCTGCGGGTCGATCTGACGGACGAGGAGAAGGCCCGCCAGACCGCGATCACGGAGGGCAAGCCGCAGGAGAACGAAGCCCAGCAGACCCCGATCCCCGATCCCGAGACCAAGCTGGACAACGCGGAAGTCTTCGTCCGGCCCAATGGTTTCGTCGGCCCGATCCCGGTCGAGAAGCTCGATGAACTGCTCGTCGGCGCCAAGGCCGGCGACAAGAGGACCACGACCGTCGAGGTCCCGCAGACCTTCTTCCGCGCCGAGTATCAGGGGCGCAAGGTCGAAGTGGAGATCGACGTCAAGGACGTCAAGTTCCTCAAGCTCGCGGAGATGGACGAGTCGTTCCTGCAGCGTTTCGGCGTCGAGACGGCCGACGATCTGCGCGACCGCATCCGCGAGAACCTCCAGTCCCGCGTCGAGAGCCAGGTCCAGAACGAGATGAGCGATCAGATCTACCGATACCTTCTGGACAACACGAAGTTCGATCTGCCGATGGACATCGTCGCCCGCCAGGCAGGCACCATCCTGCAGCGCCAGTACATCAACCTGCTGTCCCGCGGCCTGAGCCGCCAGCAGGTGGACGAGCAGATGGAGCAACTCCGCGCCGGCAGCGAGGAACAGGCCAAAGAGCAGCTTCGGACCTTCTTCATCATGGACATGGTGGCCGAGAAGCTCGACATCGACGTGACCGAGGAAGAGATCAACGGACACATCGCCCGCGTGGCCATTCAGCGAGGCCAGCGTCCCGAGAAACTCAAGGAACAGATGGAACGCGACGGCTCTCTCGCCCAGTTCCGGCTCGACGTCCGCCAGAGCAAGTGCATCAGCAAGCTGCTGGAGTCGGCGAACATTACCGGCGGCCAGGCCGCAGAAAAGGCGGAGAAGCCCAAGAAATCCAAGAAGAAGGCTGCGGCCGAGTCCCAGGAAGACACGAGCGAGGCATAGAGCAATGAAGGATCATTCCATGGCCGTACAAGACTACCTCAGACATATCGGACGACCCGACACCTACGACCAGCATGCGGGGTATCAGCGATACCGCCAGATGAGCCTGGACGACATGCTGCTCGAGAACCGGATCGTCTTCCTGATCGGCGATATCAACTACGCCCGGGCGGCGGAAGTCATCATGAAGCTGCTGTACCTGGACAACATGAAGAAGGGCCGCGAGATCAGCCTGTACATCAACTCCCCCGGCGGCACCGTGGACGACACGATGGCGATCTACGACACGATGCGGTTCGTGGGCTCGCCGATCGCGACGTACTGCATCGGCCGGGCCCAGTCCGGCGGCGCGGTCGTCCTGGCCGCGGGCACCAAGGGCAGCCGATACGCGCTGCCCCACGCCAAGATCATGCTCCATCAGCCCTGGGGCGGCGTCACCGGCCAGGCCTCGGACATCAAGATTCAGGCCGAGGAGATTCTGCGTGCCAAGCAGACGCTCAACCAGATCCTGGCCAAGCACACCGGCCAGCCGCTGGAGAAGATCCAGCTCGAAACCGAGCGGGATCGGTACATGAGCGCCGAGGACGCCAAGGCCTACGGCCTGATCGACGAAGTCCTCCACGAGGACGAACATCCCAAGACCGAGGCCAAGACCGACGAGGGCAAGGGCTCGTAGCCTCCGCAGGCCGCGAGCCGCGCGGGGGCAGGAGACCCTCGGCGCGGGCTTGAAACCGAACTTCATGGCAAGGAATCCGAACAATGAGCAATAACGAGACGACCCTGGTGCCCATCGTCATTGAAAAGACCGGTCGGGGCGAACGGGCGTATGACATCTACTCCCGGCTGTTGAAAGACCGCATCATCTTCCTCGGCGGCGGAGTCAACGACGCCGTGGCCAACCTGATCGTCGCGCAGATGCTGTTCCTGAGCAACGAGGACAGCAAGAGCGACATCCATTTCTACATCAACTCGCCCGGCGGCGTCATCACCGCCGGTCTGGCGATCTACGACACGATGCAGTTCGTCCGCTGCGACGTCGCCACCTACTGCGTCGGACAGGCGGCCAGCATGGGCGCGGTCCTGCTGGCGGGCGGCGCCCCGAAGAAGCGGTACGTGCTGAACAACAGCCGGGTGCTGCTGCACCAGCCGCACGTGATGGGCGTGCTCGAAGGCCCCGCGACGGACCTCGACATCGAAGCCCGCGAGATCCTGCGGCTCCGCGAGCGGCTCCACCAGATCCTCGCCCACCACACGGGTCAGGATGCCGCCAAGATCGAGCGGGACACCGACAGGAACCTCTGGCTCGACGCCGAGGAATCGGTCAGCTACGGCCTCGTGGACCAGATCCTGACGCGGGCGCCCGAGATCGTCCGCGGCGGCGAAAAAGACTGACGACCGGAATTCATCCAGCCGTCGAAGTGCAAGGAAGCAGACAAGGTTGGGGTAAGAGAACGATGGAACGTAGAGGCGTGGAAGCGTGGAAACGTAGAAGCGTGGTAGTGTCGTCGAGAGGTTCGCGGACAGCCACGTACTTACGCATCTGCGCAACCACGCTTCTACTTCTTCTGGGCGGCTGCGGAATCGGCACTGAGAGAAAGACCCCGGAGCAACTCCAGGCCGAAAGGCTCCAGCAGGAGAAGGCCTCGCTGACGGGCGACGTCGAGCAGCATCGGGTCCAGGTCGAGCAGCTCCGTGCCCAGATCCGCGATCTGTCCGTCCTCAAGGACAAGCAGAACAACCCCTACGAACTGACGACCCTCCGCATCGCCAAGATCTCCAACTTCTTCGACAAGGACAGCGACGGCGTCCAGGAGAAGCTCATCGTCTACGTCCAGCCGATCGACACCGAAGGCGACGTGGTCAAGGCCGCCGGGACCGTCAGCGTCCAGCTCTGGAACCTGAACAATCCCAACGGCCAGGCGCTGCTGGGTCAGTGGAAGGTCGAGCCTGCCGAGCTGCGAAAGCTCTGGTTCAACTCCCTGGCCACCACCAGCTACCGGCTCACCTTCGACCGGCCCGACGCGGTCGGCGTGTTCTCCGAGCCGCTGACCCTCAGAGTCACCTTCACCGACTACCTCACAGGCGAAAGCTTCCGCGCCCAGCAGGTCATCGAGCCCAAACTCAACTGACTCTGCACCACCGTGCCCAAGTCCGGGTCGAGCAACGCCCTATTGCCCCGATCCGTTCGGCTCATCAGGCGTCTGCGTCTTGAGCTTGGGGCCGTAGAAGGCATGACTCCCGTCTCGTGACCACACCTGGCCGGTAGCCGTATCGAGTACGAAGGCTTCGCCGCCCGGAAGATCTGACAGGACGATGGCAAACCGCTGGACGGGCCCCCCAGGCGCCGGCCTCGTCGGTGTCGCACCAAGGACATACAGCGCGGATAGAACCAGCAACCCGCCGATCACAGCACTCCGGATGTCAACCGTTTTGAACATGCCCTTTCTCCCTTTCTGAGAACGTGGATGAGAACCGCTATCTCGCGTGTCGCGCGCGTCCCGCCCGCGCGGCCAGGCCATCTTGGCCTCGCCTTTCCGCGGACAGGATGTCCGCGACACGTTTTCATACATGTTCTGAGACAACCGCGTGAATCGTCTCGACGCCGTTTCGGCCGCCGGGCCACAAGGCCGGCCGCATGCACAGATACAGACGTTCGAGAGAAGGGAGTGTTACAGTTCATCCGGACACTCTCTTTCTTGTCAACCGTCTGCCCACCGTCGACGTCCTACCCATCAAGATGCGTTCAAATCCAATACCAAGAGTCTTTGGGAAAGGGATGAACCGTATGTCTGCAAAGAGTGTCCTGGTCGCAATGTGGTCGATTCTCGCCTGCATGGTCTCAACAGAGGCCTCTCAGCCGGCTCGCGAGGCTTCGCCGACGAAGCTGCAGGATGGGACCGAGGGCATCGTGGTTCAGAGGAAGGATGGCCGGCACGACACCGTGACGGTCACGATTGAAAACGCCGAGCCGACCATTCCCTACGGCGGAAGGAGGATCGGCAAGGGCAACCAACTCCAAGTCGACGCCAACGACTTTCCCACGCTGGCGAAGACGGGTCTGCACTCTGTGGACGAGTTGAACCGGACGAAGAAGATCACCGGCCTTCCCATCGAGGCAATCACCGCCCTCGGCCGGCCGGGGAGTTCCTCGGGCGAGGGTTTCCTGGCAGCCGATGAGGACATCCTCTCGGTCCTGAAAGGCGATAATGAGCTGGTCCGACGGCTCGGCCTGACGCATCCGGACATGGCCAGACCGCTGTTCCACGTCTGGAACCTCATCCTCAGCGAGTACAGCCGGCGTCCCTTCGGCCGCAAGTGGGACGACATCCCCTGCTTTCTCTACAGCGGCAGGGAGATCCACATCGGCCCGGTACACCCCACCCGCGGGTTCCAGGACTCGATCTTCGACGACGAGATCACCGGGGCCTTCGAAATCAACTTCTTTCGAGAACCGGACAAGTCCGAGAAGGCCTTCCTGCGGGAGAAGTACCCCGCCCTCGGCAAGGAACGGATGGCGGAACTCGTTCAGAAGCTCTCGCAGATTCACATGGGCGAGATGGAACCCTACTACGTGATGCGACACGGGTTTTACGAGGGACACACGAACTACCGCGTGGACCCGATCGCCATCGCGTTCATCTTCGGCCTGCGAAGCCTGGAGGAGATCGAAGCCGCCTTCCCCGGCGTACTCTACGAGACCCTAAGGACTCGTAAGAGAATAGATTCGGAAAGCATTCACGTTTGACGGTGGGCCATGCCGATAGAAAAGGCATGGAACGAAAATGGCTGCAAATTCGTGTTTTGCCGGTCGGCGAGGATACCACGC